>Ga0209066_10000631_pt1 | contig 50338 bp, 24 predicted proteins | sample All_14_2_FD_187198 | JGI IMG/M metagenome (GOLD analysis project Ga0209066, IMG submission 187198) | Freshwater microbial communities in response to fracking from Pennsylvania, USA - Allegheny Zone_MetaG_DW_15 (SPAdes) (version 2) ... | reverse complement strand
GAGTCGGCACGGCCGCCGCTCCGCGAGGTGTGCCGCGTCGAGGATGTGCGGCTCCACGGACATCTGGGCGCAAGGCTGGACGCCTGTTTCGCCCACAACGTCAAGACCACCGACGGCGCTTACCTGGCCGGCATTTTTCAGAAGCACGACGGCACCAGCGACTGGAAAACCGAGTTCTGGGGCAAATGGATGCACAGCTGCGTCCCGGCCTACCGCTACACGAAAGACGAGACCCTGAAGCAGAACATCGACGCCTCGGTCAAGGCCCTCCTCGCGGCGCAGCGGGCGGACGGCTACATCGGCAACTACAAGGACGAGTGCCACCTTCAGGGGTGGGACATCTGGGGCCGCAAGTACACGATGATGGGCCTGATGCACTACGCCGACCTCACCGGCGACAAGGCCGCGCTCGACGCGGCCCGGCGCGTGGCGGATCAGCTGATGACGGAAGTGGGGCCCGGCGCGCCGGGCCGGATCCAGACCATCGGCATGCACCACGGCATGGCGAGCTGCTCCGTGCTGGAACCCATCGTGTGGCTCTACACGCGCACGCAGGACAAGAAATATCTGGCCTTCGCGAAGCACATCGCGGCGGCGATGGAGGAGTTCGAGGACAGCCCGAAGCTGGTGAGCAAAGCGCTGGCCGGGGTGGCCGTGGCGGAGCGCTTCCCGCACCCTGACCCGTGGTGGAGCTGGAAGAACGGGATCAAGGCTTACGAGATGATGTCCTGCTACCAGGGGCTGTTGGAACTGTATCTGGTCACCGGGCACGCGCCCTATCTGCAGGCGGTGGAGGCGACCGCGCAGAACATCATCGACGAAGAGATCAACGCGGCCGGCTCGGGCGCGGCGTTTGAGTGCTGGTACCACGGCCGGCGGTTCGAGACGGCCCCGGCCTACCACATGATGGAGACCTGCGTGACCACGACGTGGATGCGCTTCTGCGAGTCGCTGCTGCGCGTGACTGGCAAGGCGGTCTATGCCGACCAGCTGGAGAAGACCACCTACAACGCCTATCTGGCAACGCTGGCGCGCGACGGGTCGACCTTTTCGAAGTACTGTCCGCTCAGCGGCACGCGCAGCCGCGGTAACGACCAGTGCGGGATGACCATCAACTGCTGCGTGGCCAACGGCCCGCGCGGGTTCGTGGCGATCGCGGAATCGGTGTTGATGTCGGAGTCCGACGCCGTGCTGGTGAACTTGTACCACGCGTCGAAGGCCTCCATCGCGTTGCCGGCGCAGTCGCTGCGCGTCACGGTGGAGCAGGAGACCGACTATCCCAAGGGCAACGCGGTGCGTCTGCGCGTGACCCCCGACAAGGAGGCCTCCTTCGCGCTGAAGCTGCGCATTCCCGCCTGGAGCGCCGCGACGTCGGTGACCGTGAACGGCGTGGAAGTCTCGGGCATGACGCCCGGAGCCTACCTCGCGCTGCGCCGCACGTGGAAGCCCGGCGACACGGTCGACGTGACGTTCGATTTCACGGGGCGCGTCGAAGGCAAGAGCGAACACTTCGCCCTGTTCCGCGGTCCGCTGGTGCTGGCGCGCGACACGCGCTTCGGCGATGGCGCGGTCGACCAGCCCGCCAAAATGCCCGAGCTCGGCAAGCCGGTGGTGATCACGCCGGTCGAGAGCGGCAACAAGGACATCTGGCTCGCGTTCACCGTGATGCTCCAGACGGGCACCGACCCGGAGTCCGCCGAGATGAAGCCTCATCCGGTGCATTTCTGCGACTATGCCTCGGCCGGCAACACCTGGCAGGCCGACTCGCTCTACCGCACGTGGCTCCGCAATCCCATGAACCTGATGGCGCGGCCCTATGTCTCCTATGACGTCCCCGGGAATTGAGGTCGTCTGATCGCGGGGGTGTCCTCCGGTGATGCGGCGGCGTGCTGGAGGCGCTTCGGTCTCGGGGACCGCGCGACGCATCTGCCGAACGAGCTGTCCGGCGGACGGAAGGCGGGGCACCAACAGGGGACGATGCGGAGCGGGCGTGTGCCGAAACGGGGATGCGCCCGTTGGGCGGTTGGACGGTGGAGAGAACATCGGCGCTTGACGCTCGGGAAGGTTCCGCCTATTTTGAGAATATGACTGGAACGCGAAGGATGGAGGCTTGATGGGCGAAGCAAGCGGCGACCGGCGGTGCGTGTATGTGGTGGACGATGACCAGCACATGCGGACGAGCATTTCCCGTTTGCTGCTGGTTTCGGGCTACCGTTACCGCGTGTTCGAAAGCGCCGTGGCCTATCTGAATGCGGCGCTGGAGCCCTGCGAGGCGGCGTGCCTAGTGCTCGACGTCCGCATGCCCGAGCTCTCCGGCATCGAGCTGCAGCAGCGCCTGTCCGGGAGCGATCACGATGTGCCGATCGTGTTCGTGTCGGCGCACGGCGATATCCCCATGGCCGTTCAGACGCTCAAGGCGGGAGCCGTCAGTTTTCTGCAGAAACCGTTCGATCCGGCCGATCTGCTGGTGGCGGTGGAGGAGGCGTTGGGAAAGGCCGGGCGTCTGGCGGAACAGGTGTCCAAGCGATCGGCGGTGCAGCGCAAGTACGAGTTGCTGAGCCCCCGCGAGAAAGAGGTCTTCTGGAAGGTGACCCAGGGTCTGCTCAACAAGCAGGTCGCGGCGGAGCTGGGGATTGCCGAGAAGACGGTCAAAATCCATCGCGCGCGGGTCATGCTCAAAATGGAGGCCACCTCGGTGGCGGAGCTGGTCCGGTTGTCCGAGCAGTGCGCGGAAAATGCGGCACACGCCGAGTGACGGTTGCGGGCACCCTACTATGAGCAACCTCGACTACCTCAAATGGGGTGCGGCCTCTTGGAAAAGCCTGGTGGACGGGAGCCCTGACCCCGTCGCCTTCCTTGGCGTTGACCATCGGATCATCTACGTGAACCACGCGCTGGCGGCGCTGTTCGACACCACGCCCGAAGCGTTGGTCGGCCGCCGCTGCTTCGAGATCTACCACGGCTGCGACGCGCCGATCGCCTCGTGCCCGCACGAGCTGCTGGTGGGCGACCGCTGCGACCACTCGGGCGATGTGGCTATCGGGCCTTTGGGCCGGATCTTCAACGTTTGCGTCAAACCCGTCTTCGATGCCCGTGACCAGCTGGTGGGGGTGCTGCACGTGTCGCGCGACATCACGCGCTATGTGGAGCGGGAGCAGGCGCAGCAGGCGATGTGCGAGGAGCTGGAGCGCCGGGTCGAGTCGCGCACCCAGGAGCTGGCGGAACGCCTGCTGATCGAGCGCCTCGAGGCGTCGCTGCTCCTGCGCTTCGGCGACCCCCTGCTGCTGTACACGGATCTCGCCTCGCTCGTGCAGGAGAGCGTCGACGAGATCGCCAAAGTGCTGGGTTATGACCGCTGTTCCTTCTGGGAGGTCCAGGGCGATGCGGCGAGCCGGATGGGGGCGTACGAGCGCGAGCCGGGCGAGTTTGCGCCGTTGCCGCGCGAAACGACGAAGGCGCGCGACGCCTGGATGTTCGTGGCGGTGGGCGAGGCGTGGGATCAGGGGCGTTCGTCGGTCGCCGGTGTCAACCGCTGCGTGGCGGGTGTGCATGCGCTCCAGGCCGACGAGCCCGGATATCTGCTGCTGGCCGAATGTCATGCCGGCCGGACCTACTGCGGCGCGTCCATGCGGCCGGAACATCTCCAGCTCCTCTGCCATCTGGTCGGCGACATGGTGCGCCGCGTCCGGGGCAGCGTCAAGAGCCAGCAGCTGCAGCGGCAGCTGGCGCAGGCCGATCACGTGGCGCGACTGGGACAGCTGTCCGCCGGCTTGGCGCATGAGATCAGCCAGCCGCTGTCGGCGGCGCTCTGCAACGCGCAGGCGGCGCTGCGCCTGCTGGAACGCCCCACGCCGGACGTCGGTGAATCGGTCGCCGCGCTGAACGACATCGTGGCGAACATCCGTCACGCGGGCGAGGTGATGCACCGGACGCGGGCGCTCTACAAGGGCGTCGGCCGCCCCTATGCTCCGGTTTCTTTGGCCGCGGTCACGCGGAGCGTGCTGAAGCTTATGGAGGGCGCGCTGGCGGCCGACGAGGCCTCCGTCGAGGTCTCGATCGCGCCAGGGCTGCCCGAAGTTTCCGGCGACGCCATCCAGCTGCAGCAGGTTCTGGTCAACGTGATCCGGAACGCGTTGGATGCCGTGCGGGGACGGGACCGGCGCCTCATCACGGTCACCGCGTCGCTGCTGGACGAGAACCGGCTCGACCTGCGCGTCCGCGACTCGGGGGAAGGCCTGCCCGCCGGACGGGAAGAGGCCATCTTCAGATCCTTCGAGACGAGCAAGGCCGAGGGCATGGGCATGGGCCTGGCGATCTGCCGCGAGATCATCACCAAGCACAACGGCACGATCCGGGCCGCGAACGCGCCCGGGGGCGGCGCCGAGTTTGTCATCACCTTGCCCGCCTTGGCCGCACCCAAGCCCTGATGAGACCGGGCTCTGTCCGTACGCGGGTTTCAGCCCCGCCCGCGCCAGCAAGTTTCTCGCCATTTCCCTTTTTTGACGCGTGTATAGGACTATGGTCTTATAGATATCGGCGTATCGAATGGATAAACTGAGGCGCTCCAACAGGGTATCCGCGGACGGTGCCCTGAACTGAGGGCGGAGATGTTTTCCAAGAGGCTGAGTGTGAGGTTTGGTGGGGTCGCGGTCGCCTGTGCGGTGAGCGGTCTGGCGGTGGCCGCCGATTTGGGCCCGCTCTTGAGCGCGCATGTGCCCGGGCCCCAAGAAGACTATGCGTGGAGCGTGTTCGTCGGCAACGACTTTACGGTGACCGGGAACGTGGCCGAACTGGAAGGCCGCGCCTTCGTCCGCGGCGATTTCGTGGTGGGCAAAGCGAATTACGTGGTGGGACGTGCGGGCGGCGGTTCAAAAGTCTATCCTCCGTTGGACGTGCCGACGCTGGTGGTCGGCGGCAGCCTGTCGGGCAACGGCAGCCTCAATCTGCCCAAGAGCCCTTCGATCCAGGTCGGTGCGAACATCGCCGGCACGGTGTCGTTCATCGACCGCGGGGCGGTGATTATGGGCGGCGTCGACACGGCGGCCGCCGATGCGCTGTTGGCTGAGCTCCAGGCGAAAAGCCGTTACTGGGGCGCGCTGCCGGACACCGAGGGCGGCTCGATCACCAGCCGCTGGGGCGGCGTGTACATCGCGGCGGACGGCGCGAACGGGAATCCTAAAACGTGGGTCTTCAACCTGTCGTTCGATCTGACCTCATCGTTCTGGGGCGTCGAGTTCTCCGGCTTCGAAGACGGCGACACGATTCTGGTGAACTGCAAGAAGCCGGCGGGCGACTCCGGCTTTGTGCTGGGGGTCGCCTCGTACGCGATCAACGGGAAGAACAAGAACTCGCCGTTCGGGGCGCGGCTGCTGTGGAACGTCCCCGAGGCGGACAGCGTGACCCTCAGCGGTCCGGCGGCTTTCCAAGGGAGCCTCCTGGTCGGCAATCCGGCGAGCCTGACGACGGTCTCGGTGCCGGCGCATGACGGCCGTTTCGTGACGTGCGGCAGCGCGGTGCACACCGGCAGCGGCGGGTGCGAGTTCCACAACTATCCCTTTACGGGGAACCTGCCGGAACGGCCTGCGGCCGCCCTCCGCGGCACGGTGAAGATCGATGCCGACCGGACGCAGACGCTCACCGCTCTCGATGTGCCTGGCGCCGACTTCGACGTGGCGCTCTTCAGCGATCCGGACGGCGACGGCGACGCGGCGGACGGCGTGTTGCTGCAGACGGTGACCGCGGGCTCAGAAGGCGCTTATACGTTCGAGGGTCTGTTTCCGGGACACTATGTGGTCGGGGTTCTGGATGGCTCGGGCGCGGTGCTTGCGCGTGTCCCGGTGGCGCTCGCCGACGGCGTGAGCGAAGGTCTGGACCTGCTTTGCGAGATCGACCCGTCCGGATATTTCTACGACGTCGCGGATGGGCGGCTCGTGGCCGGCGGCTCCGTCGCGGTGGAGGGTGCGGGAGCCGTCGTGAAACTGGACGGGCGCACCGGGCAGTACTATTTCGTGACGACGAACCGGCTGCGCGCCACGTACGTCGTCACCGTGACGCCGCCCCCGGGCTATGTGCTTGATCCCGCCCGTCCGGTCGCCGGCGCCGTGCTCAACCCGTCCGGCCAGCCGGACCCCTGTGTGCTCGGCAGCGGACTCCTGGCGGGAGACGCCGGCAGGCTGGCGGACCGCAGCGCCGGGTCCAACCCGTACTTCCTCGTGTTCGAACTCGGCCCGGGCGACCCCTTCGTGCTGAACAACAACATCCCGCTCGTGAAGAGCAGCGCGCTCTCCGCCTCGGTGGACCTGGACGTCTACGTGTCCGGCAGCGCGGTGAAGATCGACGTGTGGACGGCCGGCGAAACGGCCAAAGGCGACATCGTGGTTTGCGCGTGGCTGGACGGCGCCTGGACCGAGGTCGCGCGCGTGCCGGCCGAGCAGGTCGTCGGCGAGGGGGCGAACCGCTACACGGTGCTTGCGAGCGGGCTCAGCCCCGACGGCGTCTACCGCTTCAGGGTGACGGACGAGTCCGGACGCCAGCACGTGTTGAACGGCAAGAAGCCCGTCAAGCGCCTGCGCCTCTCGGCCGCGCGGAAGCACGGAGCGAACTTGGAGATCGCCTTCAGCGCGGATCAGGGACGCAAGTACCGGGTCCTCACCAGCCCGGATCTGGTCACCTGGTCGGAGCAGCCGGCCAGCGTTCCCACGGCGCGCGGCTGGTCCGGCAACGGGCTCGAACCGTTCACGGCGTCGTCGGTCGACATGCAGGTCCGCGTGCCGGTCGACGGGCGCCGCCAGGCCTTCTTCAAGGTCGTGCGCGTCGACGAGTGATCCGGCTGCGAAGCGGACCCCCGGGAGAGTGGATTCGAGTGCGTCAGTTTTCTGTTATTAGGCCGTTGGTCGTATTGTCCATGGACCGGATATGAAAGATACTCACAAGGATTATGAACATGAAGCGCTGGTGTGTGAAGGTGCAGGATATACTTATTCGTGATTTTCCTCAAACAGGTGGCGCCGGGACCCGCAGGTCGCGCCGCGGCTTGGCGATAGGGCTGTTGGGGGCGGCGCTCGGCGCCGCGCAGGCCGCCGACTTTGTTCCCGTGCAGACCTTCTATGTGCCGGTTCCGGAGGACCAGCGTCTGGAGGCGATGGTGGCCATCGCCGGCGGACGCACGGGGGACTACGCGCCGCGCGATCCGATTCACTCGGTTCTCTCCATTGCCGTATTCGCCAATGACACGCAGATCCACTACGACCAGTGGGAGGACGGCTTCGACCCGAACATCGCCAAGCCGCTCAACGTGTATGCCGCGGGCAATCCGGGCGGCACGCAGATCTGGGGCGATGGCGATGCGGCGAACGGCTATCCGCCCGGATTTCCGGACGACACCCTGAACGCCGGCGATGTCATCCGGTTGACCAACACGGTGGTCAGCGCCACGCGCGGCGCCGCGATCGGTTTCGATGGCGGCGACAAGCTGGCCGCATCGCGTCCCGTCGCGGTGACGCGCATGGGGTGGGCCACGGGGTCAGGAACGTCCTTCGCGGGCGCCAACGAAGTGTACGACACGGCCTTCTGGGGCACCGCGTTTCAATGCCCGGTCGGAACCGACATCAGCGACGCGCAAGACTATCAGATGTTTGAGTACGCCGGGCTTTCGATCATGGCGGGCGCGGGCGGCGCCACGGTGCAGGTCGATGCGGACGCCGACGGGACGTTCGAAACCAACGCGGTGTTGGCCGAGGGCCAGGCCTTCCTGGTCAACGGCGGCGTCCGGTTGGGCGGCCGCGTCGCGGCCGACAAGCCGGTGCAGGTCGATCTGATCACCGCCGACGTGTACGACTACTATGAGAGCCGGTTTATCCGGCTGTTGCCGACCGCCTTTTGGTCGTCCAGCCTCACGACGCCCGTGTCCACGCCGGCAACCGTCACCCTCGACGCCACGACATACACCGCCGGGACCACCGTGTGGCTCTACAATCCGGATGCCGCGCCCCTGGCGCTTCTCTACTTGACCCGCTCGGGGGCCGTTCTGTCCACGAATGCGCTGACGGTTCCCGGAGGTGCCGCGGGCGGATATCTGAAGCAGGTGATCACGAGCGGATACGGCGCGCGCTTTGTCAATACCAACGGCCGTCCCTTCTACGCCGTCGCCACGGTGGATTCGACCGGCACGGATTTGTCTGAGAGCCTGACGGACAACGGCGACAACCGGAATTGGGACTGGGGCTTCGCGCTCGTTCCGGACGCCTCGCTGACGCCGCAGGTCTTGGTGGGCTTCGGCGTCGGGCAGGACCCCACAGAGGTTCCCGCCACGCAGAACGGCAACCCCGTCTGGGTGACGCCCGTGGGGAACGGAAACAGCGCCGCGACGATTTACGTGGATTACGACTCCGACCCCACGACGGGGGCGCTGTCCGACCCAGAAGGCAACCGATACGATGTCGCTTACAGCGCGCGCGAACTGGAACAGGTTAAAATCTTAAACCCGGCGGGAGACCAGTCGGGGCTGCTGGCGTATGTTTTAGGCACGGGCGTAAAACTGGCCGCCGCGTGGGGGCCTGATCCCTCTTCGGCAACGACCAGCTCTCCGGGGATCGATCTCGGGACCGGCATTCCGCCCTTCCCGCTGTTTGTGGCGCAGAAGCGTTCTGCGCTGCTGGTCGACTCCGATCTCGACGGCTATGTCTCGCCCGGCGATACGCTCCGCTACAGCATCACGATCGAAAACACGGGGCGGCAACCGGTGGCCGGTCTCGACCTCCTCGACGTGTTGCCTCCCGGGATCACGTATCAGCCCGGCACCACCCTTTTCCTCAACGCCAGCGCCGCGACGAACGGGATCGCGGACAACCTCGTTCCGCCCGCGCAGACGCGTTTTCCGCTGGACGAGGGCGGGATTGACCTGCCGGAACCGTATCTGCCGGTTCGCGGCCGGTGGGAGGTGCAGTACACGGTTCGGGTCGACCCCTATGACTCGCTTCCCGATGGCGTGGTCAATCTGCAGAACACGGCTCGGGTCGGCAGCAGCGGCCTGATGATGACGAACACCGTGGTGACGCCGATCTATGCGCGGGTGGAGAGCTATGTCTGGCGGGATGCGAACGAGGACGGCCTGCAGTCCGCAGGCGAGCCGGGCATCGGCGGCGTGACGGTGTCCCTGCTGAACGCCGACGGTTCGCCGGCGCTGGACGACCAGGGCGTGCCGGTGGTCGCCGTCACGACGACCAATGCCTTGGGCGAATGGGGTTATGTGTCCTTCAGAGGCGTGTTGCCGGGTGCGTATCGGCTTCAGTACCTCTCGCCGGACGGTCTGCAACCCACGCGCTTGGACAGCGACGCCGCTGGCCTCGACGGGGAGACCAACTCCGACGCGGAGGTCGTCACCGGCATCACGCCCGAGTTTGTGCTGCGCGGCGGCCAGGCGATCCAGACGGTGGACGCCGGTTTTGTCGAACGCTCGGGGATCGTCGCCGGCTATGTCCGCTTGGATGCGGACGGAGACGGCGTCTCCGATGCCGAGGATACGCTCGGGCTCGCCGGCGTCACGCTGCAGCTGGTGGACGCTGCGGGCGCGGTGGTGGCCGCGGCGCTGACCTCGGCGACCGGCGCCTATACGTTCGGCGATGTCCGTCCGGGCGCGTATACCGTGGTTCAGCTTGTGCCCGCCGGCTACACCAACACCGCGGATACGGCCGGCGCAAACGACGGCCGCATCCCGCTGACGATGACCGCCGCGGCCGTCCTGGCCGACAACGTGTTCCTGGATGCCCGCTTCGGCGCCGTGACGCAGCAGGGCAAAGTGCTCTATCTGAGCGATCCGGGACAGTCGCTCGACCGCATCGATCCGGCCGCGAGCGGGGACACCACGACGGCGAACACGGCCTCGTTGACGGTTCCTGCCTCCAGCAATGCGGTGATCACGGTGGTCGGAGCCGCGGCCTCGTCGAGCAATTCGCTCACGGCCTCCAGCCATTCTTTCAACTATGATTCCGGGACAACCGGTGACAACCGCATCTTGATGGTCGGCATCAGTTTCCGTAACCACGACGGCGAGACGGTCGCCTCCGTCACGTATGGCGGCGCGGCGCTGACGCGTGTCGGCACCGGCCAGAACGCTCGCGACGCGCGGGTCGAGATCTACCGTTTGTTGAATCCCCCCACAGGGGTGAACGTGCTGACGGTGACTTGGGACTCAGAGCTGAACCGCAGTGCCGTTGTCGGCGCCGTGACGTATGCGGGTGTGGACCAGACGGCCCCCAACGGAACTTTTGTCGCTTCCAGTGGGTTATCGAGGTCACCTGCGGTCTTGGTGTCGTCGGCGGCCGGACAGCTGGCCTTCGGTGTCGTCGGCGGTCGGACCACGAGCAATTATTCGGTGACGTCTGGCGGCACTCTTCTGTGGAGCGAGCGGCCCTCTAGCGGGCAGACGTCCGGCGCAGGCCAGGCGAAAGCCGGAGCCTCCGCCAGTGTCAGCCTCTCTTGGTCCGGATCGAACGACAGATGGGCGGCAGGCGGTGTTTCGTTGCTGCCGGCTTCGGTCCGCGATCCGGGCAATCCGGTCGTCGCCTTCACGCAGTCGCCGGCCTTCACGTTGCCGTTCGCGCTGTCGGCGGGGACCGTGGTTTCGGTCACGAACTACGTGGATGTCACGGCCGGCACGATGCCCGCCAATCCGGCGGCCACGGCGCGGCTCTCCGTGGGGGACGCGACGTTCCTGACGCTGTCTGCCCCGGCCTACAGCAGCGCCGCAGGCGCTCTGATTTGGACCGGCGCGCTGTCGTCCAATGTTTCCGTCGCCGCCGGTCAGGCGCTCTCGTTCAGCGTGTCCAACGCGCAGTCCGGTGTCGCGTTCCGGGTCCGCTATGACAGTGCGGCCAGCCCGTCGAAAATCGTGCTGCCGACCTCGACCGTGATCGCCGTGCCCAGTCTGAGTCTCTACGACGCGCCCTACCCCGGCGGGGTTCCGGTGACTCAGGTGACGGCAGGCGCGACCTGTTATGTGCGCGCCTTGGTGACCGATCCCTTTGGCGCCTACGACATCACCGGCGCGACCCTGTCCATCGGATTGAAGGGGCGGGGCGGTCCGGACAGTCAGTCGCTGGACGATGCGCACGTGGTGGCCAGCAACGCGTGGTCGAAGACCTACGAGTCCGCTTGGGATGCGCCGGCTTTTACGGCGGAAGCTCAGTTCGGGCTGGTCGCGCACGAGGGCAGCGAAGGCATTCAAGCCTCAGCCTCAGCCTCCGTGAACGTGGCCGGACGCAGCCTGTATGGGTTCCTGTTCATCGACCGGAACGACGACCAGATCTTCAATGCGGACGATTGGACGGTGACCAACGTGACGGTTCAGCTGGTGGCCAACAAGAAGGTCATCTCGTCCACCAACAGCGCCGTCAACGGGGCCTACGTTTTCCATGACGTGCCGCTCGGCAACGTGAGGCTCATGACGCCGCTGCTGCCGGGGGCGAAGCTGACCGGCATTCCGGCCAACGCCTCCCCGATGCGGAACCGCGCCAAGGAGGAGTCCGGTGCGGCCGTGATCGACTATGGGGTGGCGGGTAATGAGGAGGCTGCTGCGGGGCAGGAAGCGCTGCTGCAGACCGAGCCGCTCAACTTCGGGTTCGACGAATATCCCCTGTCGACGGCGCTGGATCTGGTCGCCTATGCGTCGGGCAACGGCGTGCTGGTCGACCTCTGGACCGTGAATGAGGCGGGCTTGGGCGACATCGTGGTCTATGCGTGGCTCGGCGGCGACTGGGTCGAGGTCGGCCGGGTGCCGTCCGAACAGGTGGCCGGTGAAGGCAGCAACCGCTACACGCTTTCCACGACCGGACTCTCGGCGGACGGCGCTTACCGGTTCAAGGTCATCGACGAGGCCGGTCACGTCCACTATTCGGGCGGCGAGATCGCGGTCCAGGCGATCCGTTTGGCGGCTGTGCGCCTCGACATGCAGACGCTGACGCTCACTTTCAACACCGAAAAGGGCCGCAGGTACCGGGTCAAGGCCAGCACCGATCTGGTGAATTGGTCCGACGAGTACGCGAGTTTCCCGAACGCCCGCGGCTGGTCGGCGTACTCGGCCGAGCCGTTCACGGCGAACGGGACCTCGATCCAGATCCGGGTTCCGGTCAACGGCCGCCGCCAGGCCTTCTTCAAGGTCGTCCGCGACGACACCTGAGTCGACCGGCCAAAATCCAAGGCCGCATAACTGCAGGCCGGCTTCGCTCAGGAGTCGGCCTGCAGTTTCTTTTTTACCCCCGCCAACGCCGTCACCCCGCGCCCCATTTTAGGCCTTTGGTCCGATGGCAAAGTCCATGCGCATGGTAGATACTTTCCAACAATCATAAATGGATCGTCTACACAGAGTGATCACAGGAGGCTGGGCATGAGAGAAACCGATTGTGGCGTACGGGTTCTTCGGCTGCTTCTGCTGGCTGTCAGTATGTGGTGTGGACAGACGCTTCGCGCCGGAACAACGGATGGTGCCTTGCGGGTCGAGATGATCACCGCGTACAACTTCGTGGTCGACTCCAACGCGGGTACGCCCTCCTCCTATGCCCCGCGGTCGGCCTATCTGGGCGCGACCTTCCACAATGACGGCTCGGTCCCGCTGACGGATATCCTTGCGCGGATCGGTGATTATCAAGGGGGCGCGGGCGATACGCCGGGTCTTTATCCCGCGCGGATCCACGACGGTCTGGTGGGGCCCTTGCCGGGCGGCGCCTTTGCGCTGAAGCATGAGGGCGGCAGCGCGGGACTCGCGGATGCCACCCGCTACATCGGGTCGATCGCGCCGGGCGAGTCTGTCACGGTCTATTGGCTCGTCAGTTACCCGCAACTCGACGTCACCGGCGTGCCCACGTGGGGCGCCAGCGTCAAGCCGGACGACGATCTGTGGCTGCAGTACGATGTGTGGGCGACCGCCAAAGAGGGGGCTCAGCCCCGTGCCGTGGATTTGACGCGGACCGTCACGATGCGCAACGAGATCTCCGCTTCGGCCAACAAGATTCTGCCGAACGGGTCGAACAAGGTTCCCGACTATTATAAGGACTTGCTGCGCCAGTATCTGCCGGCATGGACCAACTCGGTCGCCGACGGTTCGGTCGGCACCCGCGTCACGACCGAGGGCATCTGGTATTACCTCGGCCATGTGGGTGACGGCTTCGACAACAATGGGGATCTCGTTCCCGAGCACAACGCTTGGCTGCAGCCGGTCGGCGATCCGTCGCTGTTCGATGCCGGCGCGTTTCGCCTGGTCCGCACCTATGCGATGGTCATCGTCAAACTCAAGAGCGGCGGCGAGCAGGTCCTGGTCGGCGAAGACCAGCTCTACTTCGAGAACATTCCCGAGAACACCGATGCGGTCGGCTATGTGCGCTACGACTTCGTCCCGATCCTTTCCGGCGCGCGCAGCGTGCTGACGCCTTATCAGGAGGTCGCTTCGGGCTCCGACAACGAAAAGTTCAACGCCGACTTCGGCGCGGCGCTGGGCGACAACCTCGTCAGCAGCGAGTCCCACGCCAGGATCGACAAGACGGCGAGTGTGGCCGACGTGCTGCCGGGCGGGGCCATCACGTATACGCTCACCTTCACCAACGACAGCCTGGTCGCGGTCGGCAACCCCGCGTTCGGCGTGCCCCTGGTGGTCCAGGATGCGGTTCCCGCGGGAACCGCCTATGTGGCCGGCAGCGCGACGAACAGCCTGGCGTTGCCTCCCGGCGTGTCCTCGTTGCAGGTGCTCTACTCGGCCGACGGGGGCACCACCTGGTCGGTCAGCGAACCCTCTCCCGCATCGTCCGTGACGCATCTGCAGTGGTGGCTGTCCGATCCGCTGCCGGCGTTGTCCGTCGGGGCCGTCTCGTTCACGGTGCAGGTGGACAGTCCTTTCTCCTCGGCCAGCCCGGCGGTGGAGAACGTGGGAGGCCTCAGCTTCGGCGGCGGCGCGGCGTTCGCGACGGATTCGACCTCCACCCGCATCCGCGGCTACAACACGCTGGACGGCGGGGTGTTCGCCGACATCGGCGGCGGCGCGGGCGGCTACTACGCGAACGGCTTGCAGGACGGCGGCGAAGGCGGCCTCTTCGGCATCAGCGTGGATCTCTATGTCGACTCGGACGGGGACGGATGCGCGGACCCGGGTGAGCCGCTGGTGGCGATCACGACGACGGATTCGACCGGCGACTACCGCTTCTCGGGGCTTCCCGACGGGCGCTATGTCGCGGTCGTCAGCACGCATGACGCGACGCTGCCTTCGGGATATGCGTTGACCACGCCCGCCTGCCGCGCGGTGGCGCTGGACGTCGCCGGCGGAACGCCGGGGGGCGTCGCGGGCACGGCCGCCCGCTTCGGTTTCGCGCCGGCGCTGAGTGTGGCCAAGGGCCGCATCGGCAGCGGGCCGCTGCGCGAAGGGCAGGAGGTCACCTATCTGCTGGCCGTCACGAACCGCCTCGCGGGCGACGGCTCGGGGACGAGCACGCTGGCCACGTATACGACTTGGGGCAGCGCGCTGGACACGGCGCGCTCCGGGACGGGCAACAAGGCGTGGGCGCCGACGGCCAACGTCTATTCCCCCGCGAGCCTCGACGGTCAGTACGCGACCGCCCTATATGAAAACGCGGGCGAGAAAGTGGCGGTCACCGCTTTTTCGCTCGGTCCCCAGCTCGGCAGCATCACCAACGTCCGGGTGGTGGCGCAGCTGCAGGTTCTGGGCACGTTCCGCACGTCACCTCAGCAAGAAACGCTGACGGTGCGCGTGTTCACGGTGGCGACCGGCGCGGTCATCGCCGAACAGACGTTCAACTGCCCGGCTCTGTCGAGCGGGCTCTTGTCCGTGGATGTCACGAGCGCGCGCGCCTGGCAGTGGTCGGATTTCAGTGGCAGCACGTACGGCATCCAGCTCGAGGCGACCGGCGCAGGCGGCAGTTACAACGGCACGGTGGGGGCGGATGCGATCGGTTTCCGCGTCACGGCCAACCAGTCGGTCGGCGGGGCGAGCGATGAGACCACGCTCTCGCCGGTGCCGCTGGCGGACCGCTATGACGCCGCGCGCCTGCGCTTCGTCTCCGCCAACGTGCCGCCGGACAGCGTCTCGGCCACGGGCGCGGGAGAGCTGCTCTGGAACGACTTGGGTCCCATCTATGCGGGCGGCGGCCGCAGCGTGAGCGTCACCTTCACCGTGTTGGAGCCGCCGGGCAACGTCGAAGCCTCGGTCACCAATGTGGCGGATGTCACCCGCGCGTTCTTTGCGAACGGGCGGCCCGCCAACATGGGCAGCGCCACCAACGTCGCGACGGTGCTGCCCGCCGGCTCGCTCGGCGACCGCGTCTGGCGCGACCTCGACGGCGACGGCGCCCAGGATGCCGGCGAGCCCGGCGTGCCCGGCGTGACCGTGCGGCTGACGCCGCCCTTGGGCGTGGATCTCGGCGCGGGGACGAACCAGCCGGTCTCCACGGTGACAGATGCGGATGGTTTCTACCGGTTTGCAGGCCTCCCAGCCACCGGCACCTACACCGTGTCGGTTGTGACGGCAACCTTGCCCGGCGCAACCGGGACGCCCAGCTATGATCTCGACGGGATCGCCACGCCGCACACGGCGGCGGTCTATGTTAACCATGCCGCGGGCGGGGGCGCGGACAGCTTGTCTGCGGCCGATTTCGGCTATCGGCTGCAGACGACGGTCCGCGGCACGTTGTGGCACGACGTCGACCGCGACGGCGGCGCTGCGCCTGAAGCGGGCGAGGATCTGCTGGCCGGGGTCACGGTGCGGCTCTTTTCGACCAACGGGGTGACCGTTGTGGGGACCACGACGACCTCGGCAACGGGCACCTACCTGTTCTCGGGGGTTGCGGCCGGCTCCTATCTGGTCCGCGCCGACACCTCGACCGGACCTCTCGGTGCCGGCTCCTGGACGGCAAGCTATGATTCTGACGGGGTCGGCAGCGTGAGCGAAGTCGCGGTGACCGTGCTCGCGAACGGCCAGGGCGTGGCCGATTTCAGCTACGTCCCGCAAGGCGCGCGGTCTCTCGGCGGCCGGCTCTTCTACGACTGGGACGGCGACGGCGTGCAGGACGCGCTGGTTGACGAGGGGGTCGAAGGCGTCGTCGTTCGGCTGTATCAGGACGAGAACACCAACGGCGTGGTGGATGTCGCGACGGACGCGCTGGTCGCTGTCGGCAGTACGGCGTCTGACGGCTCCTATCTGTTCCAGGCACTGCCGACAGGGAGCTATCAGATCGTGGTGGATGAGAACGCCTCGACGCATGTCCAGCTCTATTCGTACACGCGCGATCCTTATGCGGCCATGGACGGCATCAGCGTGGTGACGCTCTCAGCGACAGACCGGTTGGATCAGGACTTTGGCTATCAGCCGCACGGGGTCGGACAGATCAGCGAGGTCGTCTGGTACGACTCCAACGGCGACGGCGCCCGCTTCGGCTTCATGGAGATCGGCATCAGCAATGTCGCGGTCTCGCTCTACGCCGATCTGGACGGCAACGACAGCTATTCGCACGTCCGGACGGTGCTGACGGATGCCGCCGGCGCCTATCTGTTCGAATCGCTGCCGGCCGGCGCCTATCGGGTTGTCGTGGATGCGGATTCGGCGGCCTTGCCGCGCGACGCGTTCGACAACGGGTGCCGCCCGACCACGGCGGTGTCGGCCGATCTTGAGATCTCGGCAGCGGCCCCTCAAAGCGGTGCGGCTTTCGGTTTCGTGTTGCCGGGCGCCGTGGGCGATACGGTCTATTGGGACTACAACGGGAATGGCGACCAGGACTGGACCGAGCCCGGCATCTCCAACGTGACGGTGAAGTTCTATCGCGACGCCAATGCGGACGGTCTTCTCGATGCGGGCGATGTCTTGGCCGATACGGTTCTCACGGACGCGTCCGGAAAGTACATCTTTGAGGGCCTGTTGCCCGGGCGCTACGTGGTCGAAGTGGTGACCAACGCCGCCCTGTTTGCCGGCGCGGTTTTGACCGCCGATCCCGACAACGACGGCGATCCTTGTCCGGTTCCGGCCGTGGCGGGGCCGAGCTGTGACGCGCGGTGCGGCGTGCTCGTCGTGGAAGAGTCCACCTTCCGCGGCGCGGACTTCGGTTTCCTTCCCCCGGGCGTGCTCGGCGATCTGCTGTGGATCGACCTCAACGGCAACGGCGCTCGCGACGTCGGAGAGCTGGGCATCCCGCACGTGACGGTCGAGCTCTATCGCGGCGGCACGCTCGTCGGCTCCTGTGTCAGCGATGCCGACGGCGCGTTCAGCTTCGGCAACCTTTCGGACGGCACCTATCGGGTGCAGGTGCTGACGTCCGACCCCGATTTCCCCAGCCAGCTGACGGCGTGTTTTGACGCGGACGGCACGCCGGACAGCGTCACGGACGGCATTGTCATCAGCGGCGGCCGCGTGACCGCGATCGCCGGTCAGCCGGTGCCGGACGCCAGCCTGGAGATCGATTTCGGATACCGCTACGCGGGCGGCAACCGGGTCGGCGGAACCATCGGTCTGGATGCGTCGCCGTTCGACGGCCTGCTCAACGGCGCGGCGCGTTCGGGCGTCGGCAGCGGCGAGTATCCGTTCGTCGGGATGGCCGTGATCCTCCGGCTCTGGGAAGACGACGGCGACGGGGTGCCCGAGGCGGGCGAAGCGGTGCAGATCGCCTCGACCTTCACCGATGCTCAGGGCGACTATCAGTTCGAGAACCTGCCTGGCGGCACAGCGGGCGCCCGCTACATCGTCGCGATCTCTGTCCCGGTGACGGAGGTGAAGCTGACGACGCGGGCCGAGCAGACCTACGCGCTCTCCCTGAGCGCCTCCACCAATCTGCTGGGGCACACCCTTGCCGCGTATCAAGTGTTCTCGGTCGCTGCGGACATCGGCAACGTCGATTTCGCGTTCGAATCGATCGCCCTGCGCGACTTCGGCGACTTGCCCTCCACGTACAGCACGACAGTCGCGGACCTGCCGGCCGGGCCGAGCCATACGGTCGTCGCGGGCCAGAACCTCTGGCTGGGCAGCGGCGTGACGGCGGAGCTGAACGGGCAGCCCTCGGCCACGGCTTCGGGCGACGCCGGCGATGACGGCGTGGCGGCGCTGGGACTCTGGCGCGACGGCGCCGCCGGCGGCACGGTGCGGGTGAAGGTCGGCGCCGGCGACGGCTGGCTGGCCGGCTGGATCGACTTCAACCAGGACGGCGCGTTCACGAACGCGAACGAGCGGGTGATCGCTCAGCCCGTGTTCAGCGCCACGAACAGCGGCGTCTACGACCTGAGTTTCGACATCCCGGCGGGGACCTTCCGCAGAGACGGCGCGACCGTGCTCAACGCCCGGTTCCGCCTGTATGCCGAAAAGCCGCTGCTGCCGACGTTCTCGGGCTTGGCCGCCGGCGGCGAGGTGGAGGACCACCAGTTCGCCTTCGGGATCATCGGCAATTTTGTTTGGGAAGATCTGGACGGCAACGGCCGGCAGGGCGCAGGCGAGCCGGGCGTCAGTAACCTGACGGTCCAGCTCTACGGCACCAACGGGGTACAGCTGAGCGAAACCGTCACCGGCGCGAACGGATACTACGCCTTTACCGGCCTGCCGCGCGACGCCTACCGCGTCCGGTTTTCATCCGCTGCGGGGTCGCGGTTCACGCCGCCGCCCGCTCAGTCGCTGGCCGGCTTCGGCGACAGCTTTGAGCCTGTGGACGACTCCGACAGCGATGCGGCCGCGGACGGCTCCAGCGGCATCATCAGCCTCGACGCCGCCCTCGACCGGCGCGATATCGATGCGGGACTCTTTGTCCCGGCGACGATCGAAGGGAACCTGTTCGTCGACCGCAACGGCGACCTGCTGCGCAATGCCGGCGACGCGTCGCTCACCAACGTGCTGGTACAGCTCTCGGTGAACGGCACGGTCGTGGCCGCCACCAATTCCGGCAGCCACGGCTACTATCGGTTCGAGAACGTCGCGCCGGGCGCGGTGACGCTTCTGGTGTCAAGCGTTTCGGCCACGCTGCTCGGCGTGCCCGCGACGACCGATCCGGCCCGCAACCGCGCGCTGCCTTCGGGCTCGCATGCCTACATCCCCGTGGCGCTCGTTTCCGGGTATGGCGTGCTGGCTGACCGGCCGGGCGAGACGCTGAACTTCGGTTTCGCGGATTATCCGCTCTCGACGGCGCTGGATCTCGACGTGTACGCGTCCGGCGGCGGCGTGATGATCGACGTGTGGACCGTGAACGAGGCGGGGTATGAGGACATCGTGATCTACGCGTGGGTCGGCAACGCGTGGACAGAGGTGGGCCGAGTCCCGTCCTGGCAGATCGTGGGCGAGGGCTCCAACCGCTATACGGTCCAGGCCAGCGGACTGGCCGTGGATGGCGCTTATTTCTTTAAGGTGGTGGACGAGGCCGGGCATGTGCATTACTCGGACGGCCCGGTTGCGGTTCACGCCATCCGCGTCGCGGCGGTGCGGCTGGACATGCAGACGCTGGTGCTCACCTTCAACACCGAGAAAGGTCGGATGTACCGCGTCAAGGCCAGCACCGATCTGGTGAACTGGGCCACGGAGTACGCCAGTTTCCCGACCGCCCGCGGGTGGTCGGCGTATTCGGCCGAGCCGTTCACGGCTGGCGGGGCTTCCATTCAGATCCGGGTGCCGGTGAACGGCCGCCGCCAGGCGTTCTTCAAAGTCGTGCGCGCCGACGAGTGACCTCGCCCCTTTTCCGTTTCTCGACGAAAAAGAAATATGGTATCGTCTGCATCCATAAATCGGGTGTAGTGTCAAGAAGAGGACGATGCCATGATGAAACACGTTTGGATGGCAGGGGTGTGTCTGGCGTTCGCGGGCGAGGCGTGTGCGGCCCGGGCGCTGACGAGCGAGGAACTGGCGCAGCGGTGTGATCCGCGCGCGCTACGATTCGTGAGCCCGCTGGTGACGGCGAAGAGCGCGGGCCAGGGCGTCGATGTCGAGGCGGACGTGCGGAACACGCCGTACGTGACGCTGATCGTGACCGACGGCGGCGACAGCTACGCGTGCGACCACGCCGACTGGCTGGACGCCCGTTTCACCGGGGCCTTCGGCGAGAAGCGCCTGTCGCAGCTCGACTGGACTCACGAGCAGTGCGGCTGGAACAGCCTGGCCAAAAACAAGAGCGTGGCGGGCGGCGGATTCAAGGTCCTCGGCCAGGCGTTTGCCGACGGCATCGGCACGCATGCGCCGGGCCTGCTGGTCTACCGTGTGCCCGAGGGCGCCGAGACTTTTAAGGCCCGCGCGGCGCTGGACGACTCCGGCGTCAAGCAGCACGCCGAGGCGCCGAGCTCCGTGCAGTTCATCGTGTTCGCGGGGATTCCGTCGCTCGACCTGCTGACGTCGCTGCGGCTTGCGGCCGTGCCCGACCCTGCGGCGCGCGAGCGCTTCGAGGCGCTGGTGGCGACGTTCGGTGCCGATGTCGCGAACGAATACCTGCTGCTGCGGCGCGAGATCGCGCAGAAGCCCAAGACGCACGGCGGCGTCGCCGACGAGGCCACGCGTCGCGCGCAGGCCGCGGACCCGAACGCGGCGGTCTTGCCGGGCGACCGCGATCCGCTGGACGTGGTGCTGCGCCGCACGCGCGCGCTCTTCGAGGATCTCAAGACCCAGACAGACCTGTCTGCCTCGGGAGCGCGGCTGGCCGCGTTGGAGGCTGCCGCCCGCGCGGTCGATGCGGCGGACGAGGAGCGCCGGCTGAAGCTCTTCGGCGAGGCCCGTGCGGTGCGCCGCGCGATCGCGCTGTCGAACCCCCTGCTGAAGCCGATCTCGCGGCTGTTGTTCATCACGCGCGAGGCGCTGCCGCCCGACGAGTTCAACTGGGGCAACCACATGTGCGACCAGTATTTCGGATTCCACGCCACGCTGCACGGCACGACCAAGGGCAACGGATTGTATGTGCTGGAAGAGCCCTGGTCTGACGCACCCAAAGCCCGCAATCTGTTGGAGAACGCCGTGATCGAGGCGGGGGCGAGGAAAGGGCAGAAACTCGGCAACGGCGGCTATCTGGGACCCGACGTGTCGTTCGACGGCAAGCAGATTCTGTTTTGCTACACGGACGGCGAGCCTCAGATCCGCGTCTGGAACGAGCGCACCACCTTTCACATCTTCCGCTGCAACGCGGACGGCTCGGGGCTGACGCAGCTCACCGACGGCATCGTGAACGACCTCGACCCCTGCTGGCTGCCGAACGGGCGCATCGCCTTTATCTCCGAGCGGCGCGGCGGGTTTGGCCGCTGCCACGGGCGGCCGGTCCCGAGTTTCACGCTGCACACCATGTTTGACGATGGCACGGACATCGTGCGGCTGAGCCCGCATGAGACCAACGAATGGCAGCCGAGCGTAGACAACAGCGGCATGGTCGTCTATACGCGCTGGGACTACGTCGACCGCGGCTTCAACCAGGCTCACCACGCGTGGACGACGTATCCGGACGGTCGCGACGCGCGCCCCGTGAACGGCAACACGCACGTCTCGCTGCGCACCGCGCCGATGATGCAGATGGACGTCCGCGCCGTGCCCGACTCGCCGAAGTATGTGGCGATCGCGGCCGGCCACCACACCGAGGCTCGCGGCTCCGTGCTGCTCATCGATCCGACGGTGGCGGACGACGACGCGATGTCGCAGATCAAGCGGGTGACGCCGGACCAGCTGTTTCCCGAGGCCGAGTACTACTTCGACCGCGGCTCGGGCGCCTATGCTTCGCCGTGGCCGCTGAGCGAGAAGTATTTCCTGTGCGTGTATGACGGGCAGGCGAACGCGCAGTACGGCAGCATCGATACGGCCAAGCGGCGCTATGCGATCACGCTGTTGGACGTCTTCGGCAACCGCATCCCGCTCTACACGCATCCCGAGATCTCCTGCCTGAGCCCGATGCCGCTGCACGCGCGGCGCAAGCCGCCCGTGCTCTCGCACGGCACGCTGGTCGGGCGTCCGCGGCTGGACAGCGGCGAGAAGCCCGCGCCGGTGCCGTCCGACCAGCTTCCCAAGGTCGCGCGAATCGGCCTGATCAACGTCTACAACACGCGCCGCCCCTTTCCCGAGGGCACGAAGATCAAGGCGCTGCGCATCTGGCAGGTGCTGCCCAAAACCACGCCGCAGGCGGACCGCCCGCGCATCGGGTTCGGCAGCCAGAAGGGGGCGAAGCTGGTGTTGGGCACGGTGCCGGTAGAGGAGGACGGCAGCGCCTTCTGGGAGCAGCCGGTGGATGTCCCGGTGCTGTTCCACGCGCTGGACGAGAAGGGCCGGGCCGTGCAGGGCATGCGCAGCGTGGCCTATGTCGCGCCGGGCGAAACGCTGATGTGCAACGGGTGCCACGACCAGCGCGTGGGCTCCGCGCGCACGCCGCCCCGCGCGACGCCGATGGCGATGCGCCGCGCCGCGTCGGTCATCCGGCCGGACATGGAGGGCACGAATCCCTTTCACTTCTCGCGCCTGGTGCAGCCCGTGCTGGAGGCCAAGTGCTTGGGGTGCCATGGCGAGAAGCGCGAGGGTAAGGCGCCCGATCTGCGGCGGGGCGATTTCGCCAAGAACCCCGACTTCTGGTTCACCTCGTTCTCGAATCTGCGGCCGGTGGTCAACTTCTACAATCCGGCCGACTGGACCGAGCCCTATACGATCCCCGGACGCTTCGGGGCCAAGGGGTCCAAGCTGCTGGCCATGCTGGAGTCCGGGCACGGCAAGGTCGTCCTGAGCGAGGAGGAGATGCTGCGACTCACGATCTGGATGGATTCCAACGGGCTCTTTCATGGCCACGAGCAGGACCTGCTGTCGCAGGCTTCTGGAAACGTGGTCCGTCCGGTCTTGGAGTGAGCGTGGAAAGGGCTGGAGCGTATGGCCAACGCGATGCGACGTGGCGTCTGTGTCTCGTGCGGGCGTGAACCCGGGAGCCGTTATTGGGCCTGTCCCTACTGCGGCGAGGCGGTCTGGCATCCGCGGTGGCGCCGCGCGGCTGCGGTCGTGCTGCCGGCGGCGGCGCCGCTCCTGCTGGGCCTGCTGGCGGCGCTGACGCGGCCGGATTGGACGCTGGCGGGCCGCGCCGCGGAGGCGGCCTCGCCGGTGGCCGGCTTCGGGTTCGCCGCCGGCCTCGGGCTGCTGTTGCTGCCGGTGCCGGACGGCGGCCGCATCGCCAGCTCGCGCATCGAACTCTCGAGATGGCGGTTCGGGATGATCCTGGGCGGCTGGCTGCTGGGGCTGTACGCGGCGCTGGGCGCCGTGTGCGTGGCGTGTGCGAGCGTTCCTGTCGGGGCCGGCGTGGGGCTGTCCGTCGCGGCGACGGCGGCCTGCGGGGCGGGGGCGGCCCTGTTTTTCGGCCTGCCGCGGCGCAGTCTGGTGGCTGCGGGACTGCTGGCGGCGGCCGTTTTTTCAGGCGTACTCCAGTATGCAGGTGCGTCCGCGTGACGACAACGGGGGGACGGGCATTGAAAAAACGAGAAAACCCCAATGATTTCGCCAGAATACGATTTTTCAAAAAAAGTTTTAGGACCCCCATTGACAAAAGCGGGGTGCCTAGAGTAATATACACCCCGTTCAGACAACCTCCCCCAGGTTACTGAACCGTGTGACCTACCGCGACGCTTCCCCCGCGATCGCGAATACAGGTTCCCCCCTGTATGGTCACTCTAAATAATATATGTCCTCCCTGGCGGCGGGTAGAAACGCAAGTTTCTATCCGCCGTTCTTTTTTTACCGCCAGCGGTTGTGCGCCCAGAGATATTGTTCGGGGTAGCGCCGGATGACCGCTTCGAGGCGCCGGTTGATCTCGGCGAGCAGCTCGGCGGTGTCGGTCTCCTTGTCGCCGGTGGCGGCAAAGCGGATGGGGGACCCCGTGACCATGCGGTACTTGAAGGCGCTTTCGCGGATAAAGGCGCCGGCCAGGATGGGCGCTCCCGTTTTGAGGTGGAGCCGGGCCGGCGAGGTGTGGGTGGAGGCCGGACGCCCCATGAAATCGACGCGGATGCCCTGTTTCTGGCCGGCGTGCTGGTCCATCACCAGCGTCATGGCCGCGCCCGTGCTCTTCCAGGCGCGCAGCACCTGGGAGGTGAACCCCAGCTTCTTGGGGATGATCGTGATTTCGCCGCGGAAATGGGTCTTTTTGAGAAAGCGGTCGACAAAAGGGTTGTTCATCTTGCGGGCCACCGCGATCATCGGGCGGGTGAACGAGATGATCGAGACCGCGGCCTCCCAGACCCCGTGGTGTCCGGACAGGATCATGATGGGGACGCCCGGGCTCTCCATGAGCAGCTTCCAAGACTCCTCGGGGCCGTCGAACGTGATGTGCTCGCGCCAGTTGCCGGCGTGGATGACGGCGCCGATCTTGAGCGCTTCGCAGATGTGACCGGCGAGGTGTCCGAAAGCTCGGCGGGCGATGCGGTCGGCCTCCTTCGGGTCGTCGGTGATGCGCGCCTTGAGGATGTTTTCGACCGCGATGCGCCGCCGCTTGCGGAAGAGCGGGTAGAAGGCGGAGGTGACGGCGGCGCCGAGGTCGTAGGCTCTGTGGGCGGGGATGAGGCCGTAAAGCAGACTGACCAGTCGGATCGCAAGGTATTCGGCGTAGAGGATGGGCGAAGAGAGCACGTTCATCGGTGTCACTATTTTGAGAGCGCGACGGAAAGCTGGTCGGCCAGCGGCTTGAGCTGGCTCTGGATCGTCGGCGGCAACTGGTCTTCGTTTTCGAGCAGGTCGGAAACCAGGGATGCGGCTTCCTCCAGCTTGCTCTGTTTGATGAGGATGCGGATGTAGGTGAGGCGCACGTCAAGGTCCTCGGGCTGCGCCGCGAGCACCGTGTCGAGGGCGCGCGCGGCCTCCTCGACGCGGCCGGTGGCGAGGAGGAGTCGGGCGAGCGTGTGCCAGGTGAAGAGCCGGGTGCTGTCCAGCTCCAGCGAATGGCGCAGGAGCTTCTCGGCCGCATCCAGGCGTCCTTTCTCGAGCATGACGCCGCCGAGGCCGGCGTAGGCCGGGGCCGCGCGCTCCTTGTCGAGGCTGCGCATGAAGAGGTCTTCGGCCATGTCCAGTTCGCCGCGGCGCAGGCGCACCATGCCCCAGAGGAAATTTGCGAAGGCGTGCTCGGGGTCTTGGCGCAACACCTCTTTGGCGTCCTCCTCGCAAAAGGCCGGGACGTCCAGGACGTCGTCGATGCGGAGGAGCTCCTCGCGGACGTTCGGCAGGTGCCGGTTGAGGGCCAGGGCGCGCAGGAAACAGGCGCGCGCGTTCTGAAAGTCCTTGGGCCCGTTGTGCTTGAGGATGTAGCCGCGGACCATGTGGGTCAGGTAGTGCTCGGCCTTGTTGGCGGCGCTGCGCATCGAGGGGTAGACCCGGTTTTCGAGCTCGGCGTACTCGTTCTGGCGCAGCAGGATGTCGGCCAGCAGCCCCCAGAGGCGGATGTCGCCGGCCGCGGACGGGATGGCCTGGTTGATGAACGCGCGCGCCTCGTCCAGCTTGCCGTTGAGGATCATGAGGGCGGCTTCGTGCCAGACGAGCTCGGCGGGCGTCGCGCCGTTCTCCTTGGCCAGGTCCATCCAGAGACCGGCTTCCGGCAGGTCGCGGCGCTCGATCGCGATGCGGGCTTTGTTGATGAGCGCGAAGCGGTCTTTGTCGTCGATGTCGAGCAGCATGTTCAGCTGGCGCTCGGCGTCTTCGAACTCGTAGGCGTCCACGTGTTTCGTGATCGTTTGGTAGAGCTCGCGCTTCTTGTCGCGCAGGGCGGTGAGCGGGTCTTGCCTGACGCTTCTCGACGTGATGGTCAGGTTGCGGAACGACGTGGACTTGCCCCAGAAGATCTTCCGGGCGTACTCGAGGATGTCGGGATTGATGAGCGTGCCGCTTTCGGCTTGCAGCTTGCCGGCATCCAGCAGGAAGGTGTTGATCCGCTGCGGGACGGCGCGCAGGCGCGCCTCGAGTTCGGGGATCGCCTGGGCGCCGGTCTCTTGGTTGAGCGCCAGCTGGTAGCGGTTCAGGAGCAGGCTCAGGTTGTCCGGCGCCGTGCGCTCGGTCTGCTGGAAGAGCGCCGCGGCCTCCTGCAGGCGCTCTTGGCGGGCCAGCAGGTAGCCGAACTCGTTCGCCATCAGGGCGAGCCGGCGGCGCAGCGTCTTGCGGATGCTCTCGAACAGCGGCAGGGTGCCGGTCTGCGCGCCCGCCAGGAGCGGCTGAAGCCGCGCGGTGAAGGCGTGGTGGGCGGCGAGCAGCGCTTCGGTGTCGAGCGGCTCGCCGGGGGGCGCGCCGCTCAGGAACAGCCCGGTCGGGACGGCGGCGAACCCGTTCGCGCGCCAGAGCGAGGGGGTGTCGAACAGGACGATCCGGCGGTACGCGTTGGTCTCGTGCCGCAGCCACTCGCGGAAGAACATGGAGGTGGAGAGGTCGGCGGCGTTCATCAGGCGGTTTCGGTAAGGCTCGAACGAGGGGTCGCTCCGGATGTCGGCGCTCAGCTGTGCGTGGCCGGCGAGCTCGTCGTCGCTCCCGACGGAGAGAAAGTGAAGCCTGCGGCCGTCGCGGTTCGCGCGGATCATGAGATGGTGCTGCAGCTGGCGGCAGTTGACGAGCCAGTCGCGCGGCCCGAGCTGGGTGTAGATCTCCTCCGTGACGGCATCGGCGAAGGCGCCTTCCTTGGAGGCGACCTCGGTGAAACTGCGGACGGGCACGGCCAGAGCCAGGGCCAGGAGCGGCCAGCAGAGGAGCGAGCCGATGCGGCAGACCACGGGGTTGTCGCGGTATTCGTAGTAGTCCAGGTCGTCGTCGATTTTCTCCTCGTACATCTCGCGCATGAGGTTCCAGGCCGCGATCATCAGGCCCGTGAGCAGGGCGATGACCACGTAGCTGAAGACCGGTATCCGCGTGGTCATGCGGGCGATGGCCCAGGGGCAGATGCTGAGGTTGAGCAGGCTCGGGATCAGGGGAGCGATCAGCGCCAGCTGCAACAGGAAGTGGACGGGCGTGCGGCGGCGGAAGGCGTTGGAGAAGACGAAGAACGCGATGGCCGCGGGGAAAAGCAGCTGTACGAAGGTGTAGCTCCATCCGTAGCTCGGAATCCAGCGGACCAGCTCGCGGAACACGGTGGCCTTGAAAACGAGCAGGATGGGGCGCGGCGCCGGCACGGGGATCGCCGCGCAGTGCGCGGCGGCGTCCCAGAGGAGCCAGGCTGCCGCAAGGCCGCCTGCGAGGAGCGTCAGCAGGGCGAACAGGACCTTATAGGTGGTCGCCTGCCCGTTCAGCGTCAGGGCCCTCAAGAGGAACAGGAGCCCGACCGGGAACAGCAACAGGAAGAGCGGCGATTCGACGCTGCACGCGGCGAGGAGGAACAGGCTGAGGAAGAACATGGAAAGCCGGCCGCTCTGGTCGTAGGAGATCATCAGATTGATGATGAGAAAGGCCAGCATCAGGTCAAACGTGAACGGGTAGAGGCGCGTGGCGACCAGCCAGAACGGCGCGCAGAAGGCCAGGACGCTGGCGGCGCCGAGTCCGCCCAGTACGGCGGCGCGGGCGACGCGGCGATTGTGGGCCTGCACGGAGACGGGCATCGAGAGCGAGCCGTCGGCGTTCATCGCGAACCCGGCGTCGAGCCGAGGCTCGTCGTCCTCTTCGGTCTCGCGGGCCTGTGGGGGGAGGGCCGCCATGGAGCCGCCCGGATCTTCGCAGGCGAAAATGAAGACCAGCCTCGCGGCCAGCAGGTAGAACAGCGCCACGGCGACGGCGCCGCAACCGGCGCAGAAGAGGTTCAGCCGGAGCGGGAGCGTGAGGCCGGCCAGGCCGGCCACGCCGCGCGCCGCGAGCGAGAAGAGCGGATACGAGAGGTCCTCTTGGGCGCAGAGCCCCGCGGCCGAGGCGGTCAGCGCGGCCGAAAAGCCTGGGAAGACCTGCGCGAAAACGGTCAGGTAGTATGCGGCCGCCGGGATCAACGCCGTGACCGGCATGAAGAAGCGGATCATAGTCCAGGGGGTCCGGAAGAGGGGGGGGGTCAGGGAAGGCATCGGATCCTCACTGTTGGGCGCGGCGGCGCCAGGTTCGGCTTCCGTAGACGCCCGCCTGCGAGACGTCGAACGGCGTGAAGCCGATCTTCGCAGCCGGGGAGCCTTTCTTCAGGCGGAAATCGCGCTTTTCGGGGGCCCGGAAGAGCGGGTCCGCGACGAGGCCGTCCACGTCTCGCCCTAAGGCTTGCCACTCCGCGAAGCTCTTGCCTTCGAAGTCCGGCGCCGAGTCGCAGCGCCACCAGAGGTTGCGCTTCCACTCCACGTTCGCCTTGGCCGTGTTTTTGTAGCGCGTCGGGCTGAAGGTTGGGCCGCTCTCCCAGAAGACGATGTTGCCCTCCACGACGGCCGACCGGTGCGGCTCGAGGCGCGAGAAGGCGATCTGGCATTCGCGGCTGTAGCAGAGGATGTTGTTGCGGATGACGTTGTCGCGGCCGTAGTGCTGGTGGAAGGAGCTGTCCTTCGTGTCGTACACGAGGTTGTTCTCCATCACGATGCCTTCCGAGCCCTCATCCGTGTAGAGGCCCCAGCCGCCGTAGGTGAAGGAGTCCACGTCGGAGATCACGTTGTTGCAGACGCGGGTGCCGAAGGAGGTGCCGAGCGTGTAGACGCCGCCCATGTCGCCCAGCGCGCCCTGCCCGATCTTGCGGATGCGGTTGAAGGCGACGGTGTTGCGCTGTGCCACGCTGCCTTTGTAGCCCCACACCCAGCCGACCGAGACGCCGGTGTAGAAGTGGTCGCTGATCTCGTTGTGGGTGATCGCGTTGTCGGGGCTGTGGCCGATCCAGACCGCCGTGGCGCTGGCGTGGAAGCGCCCGCCGCCTTTGATGATGCAGTTGTCCACGGTGTTGAAGGCCGTGCTGTAGCTGTTGAGGGCCGTGGCCACCGCGTTGCTGCCGATGCTCGCGCCTTTGCCGCCCGGGTCGCCGATGCGGATGCCGCCGGCACCGAGGTCGGTGAGGGCGCAGCGCTCGACGCGGTTGCTGACGCAGCCCGCGCGGAACCAGATGCCGTACTCGCCCGTGTGCGTCACCTCGCAGTCGAGCAAGGCGATGTGGTGCGCGCCGTCGGCCATGATCGCGGCCTCGGTGCGGGCCGCGGCCTGCATCGGCTCGAACTGGGTGGGGCCGGGCTTGGCGGGGTCGCCGAGGATCGCCGGCGCGATGAAGGTCCGGTCCACCTGATCGGCCCGGCGCGGGGAGTCGCTGACGCAGAAAGACAGGTTGCGGAAGGTGATGTGGCTCACGAAGCTGCCGGTTTCGGGCGAGCCCTTGATGACCACCAGCGACTGGAGCCCGGGCAGCGGCGCGAAGGCTTCGGTGCGGCCCCAGAGGAGGCTGTCGATCCGCTCGCCTTTGAGGGGGCGATAGAGGACCTTGCCGGCGCAGCCGTCATACAGCCACTCGCCGGGCGCGTCGAAGGCCGCGCGCACGTTCTCCACGTAGTACAGGGAGTTGGTTCGCCAGGGGTTCCACGGCTTCCACTTGCCGCCCTGCGTGAGCAGGGTCGACGTCGCGGCGTCGTAGCCGAGGAGGATGCGCCGCGTGGTGTCCCAGTTGTGGTGGACCACGACCTGGGCGTAGCGGAGCTCGGCCTGCGGCAGCCCGGCCAGCGGCGCGAGGTCGTCCGCGCGCCCCGTGAGCGCGGCCCGGGCATACTCGGCGCGCGGGGACACGTTGGTGCAGAGCGTCTGCTTCAAGGCGTGAGGCGTGAAGAACCCGGCGTTCGGGTGGCGGGCCCGCACGGCGCGGCGGCCGTTGACGAACAGGCTCTCGAAGTAGGCCGGCGTGCCGTCGACCGTTTTGGGAAGGTCGGCGGACCAGACGCCCTCGCCGCTCTCCTTCCACCCGGTGACCGGAAGTCCGCCGATGATGCGCGTGGCCGGGCCCTCGCCCACGAAGACGACGGGCGCCTCGGCGCTGCCCGAGTCGCAGGGCTCCAGGACCAGCGGCGAGTGCAGCAGGTAGTCGCCGGCCTTCAGGTGCACGGTCCAGCCGCCGGTCGCGCCGGCGGCCCGCGCCGCCCGGATCGCGTCGCGCGCCCGGAGCAATGAGGCGAAGGGCTGGCTGCGCGTGCCGAGGTGGGTGTCTTTGCCTTCCGGGGCGACGTACAGGTCGTCCGCGAGGACGCTGGTCGTGGCGCAAGCGAGGGCGATGAGCGTGAATTTGTTCATGATGTTTAGCGGAACTTGGCGAGGTCGCATTTGTCCATGTCGTCGAACTCTTGGTTCTCTCCGCCCATGGCCCAGACGAACGCGTAGCCGCCCGTGCCCGCGCCGCAGTGGACCGACCAGGCGGGCGAGAGCACGGCCTGTTTCTCGCGCAGCGCGACGTGGCGGGTCTCGTTCGGCTCGCCCAGGAAGTGCATGACCGTGCCGTTGGCCGGCAGGTCGAAGTAGCAGTACACCTCGGTGCGCCGGTCGTGGGTGTGGGGCGGGAAGGAGTTCCAGACGCTGCCCTCGTGCAGTTCGGTGAAACCCATCACCAGCTGGCAGCTCTTGATGAAGCCGGGGCGGATGTACTGGTAGATGGTGCGGCGGTTGGATTCGGCCGCGGACCCGAGCTCCAGGCGGTTGGCGTCTTTGAGGCCCGCCTTGGCCGTCGGGTGGTCCGCGTGCGCGGGATACGAGACCAGGTAGAACTGGGCGGGCTTTTCCGGGTTGTCGCTGGAGAACAGGATGCCGCGGCTGCCGCGGCGGACATAGAGGCACTCGCGCGGGGCCAGCGCGTAGGTCGTGCCGTCGACCACGACCGCGCCGGCGCCGCCGAGGTTGATGATGCCCGCCTCACGGCGCTCGCAGAAGGAGGTGCAGGCCATCTCGCGCCCGCCCTTCAGCTCGAGCGGTTCGGCGGCGGGAACGATGCCGCCGATCACGGCCCGGTCCACGTTGGTGTAGACGAGGTTCAGCGCCCCGGGCTGGAAGAGGCTCTCGACCACGAAATGCTCGCGGATTTCGTCGGTGGTCATTCGGCGGTATGAGGCTCGGTCGGCGGTTTCAATCGTGCGCATGAGGATACTCCCAAGAAAAGTCGGTCGCTCGCAAAAATGATTTTTAAATATAACAGAGGTGGCGGGCCAAACCAAGGGCGGATTTCGCTTCGGGCCGTAAAGGGATGAAAGGTTGAACTGGAAAGAGTCGGCTGATTGTGCTTAAATTCTGGCTTTATTCCCTAAGTCCGGCGAAATGAGTTTGCCGGCAGAGTTAAGGTTGAGACATGAATCTGATCAAAACGCTTTTTGGCACGAAGAACGACCGGGATCTGAAGCGGCTCCAGCCGCTGGTTGACAGGATCAACGAGCTGGAGAAATCGTATCAGGCGCTGTCCGAGGACCAGCTGAAAGCCAAGACCCAGGAGTTCAAGGAGCGGGTGGCCAAGGGCGAGACGCTGGACGCGGTCCTGTGCGAGGCGTTCGCCGTCGCCAAGAACGCCTGCCGCCGGCTGTGCGGCACCTCGCGCGAGGTGTGCGGGCACCAGCTGACGTGGGACATGGTGCCTTTCGACGTCCAGCTCGTCGGCGGCATCGTGCTGCACCAGGGCAAGATCGCCGAGATGCAGACCGGCGAGGGCAAGACGCTCTCGGCGACGCTGCCGCTCTACCTCAACGCGCTCAGCGGCAAGAACGTGCGCCTGGTGACGGTCAACGACTACCTGGCCCGGCGCGACGCGCAGTGGATGGGGCACCTCTATGAGTACCTCGGGCTGACGGTCGGCTGCATCCAGAACCACATGGGGCCCGCCGAGCGGCGCGCGCAGTACTCGTGCGACATCACCTACGGCACGAACAGCGAGTTCGGTTTCGACTACCTGCGCGACAACGGCATGGCGGTCGAGCCCGCCCAGGTGGTGCAGCGCGGGCACTTCTTCGCGATCGTCGACGAGGTCGACAGCATCTTGATCGACGAGGCCCGCACGCCGCTGATCATCTCCGGGCCGGCCGCGCACACCTCGACTGCGCAGTACATGGAGCTCAAGCCGCGCATCGACCGTCTGGTGCGCGACCAGAACGAGATCTGCAACCGCTTCATCACCGAGGCGAAGCAGGCCGTCGAGTCGGGCGACCAGGAGACCGCGATGCACAAGATGTATCAGGTCTACCACGGCATGCCCAAGCACAAGCAGTTCCTGCACATGATCGAGGACCCCGCCGTGCGCAAGCTGCACGAGCAGGTCGAGATGATGATGCTGAGCGAGATGCGCAAAGAGGTCGGCCGCGAGCTGCGCGAGGAGCTGCTCTTCTCGATCGACGAGCGCACGCGCGAGGTGTCCCTGACAGACAAGGGGTGCGAGGCGCTCTCGCCCTCCGACCCCGAGATGTTCGTGATGCCCGACCTCGTGACGGCGCTTTCCGCGCTCGACGGCGACGCGTCCCTGAGCGCCGACGAGCGGACGAGGCGGCGCCAGCAGATCCAGAGCGACTTCATGGTCCGCAGCGAGCGCGTCCACAACGTGGACCAGCTGCTGCGCGCCTACTGCCTGTACGAGAAAGACGTCGACTATGTGGTGCAGGACAACCACGTCTACATCGTCGACGAGTTCACCGGGCGCATCCTGCCCGGCCGCCGCTGGAGCGACGGCCTGCACCAGGCGGTCGAAGCCAAAGAAGAGGTGGAGATCGAGCGCGAGACTCAGACGCTGGCCACGATCACCATTCAGAACTACTTCCGTCTCTACAAGAAGCTCGCGGGCATGACGGGCACCGCCGAGACCGAGGCCTCCGAGTTCCACGACATCTACAAGCTCGACGTCGTGGTGATCCCGACCAACCGCCCGGTGCGGCGCGTGGACGGCAACGACCAGATCTACAAGACCCAGCGCGAAAAGTACAAGGCGATCATCACCGAGGTGGAGAAGCGGCACCAGCGGGGCCAGCCGATCCTGCTGGGCACCGTGACGGTCGACACGTCCGAAGTGCTCAGCCGCATGCTGCGCATGGCCAAGATCCCGCACAACGTGCTGAACGCCAAGAACCACGCCCGCGAGGCCGAGATCGTGTCGCTCGCCGGACAGCCCGGCGCCGTGACCATCGCCACCAACATGGCGGGCCGCGGCACGGACATCAAGCTCGGCGAGGGCGTGGTGTGGGTGCCGGAGTCGACGATCAAGTCGCAGGTCAAGCTCGAAGACAAGTACGACAACGGCCACAAGACGCTGGCCGAGCTGCTGGCCGAGAAGCCGTGCGGCCTGCACGTGGTCGGCTCCGAGCGCCACGAGTCGCGGCGCATCGACCGCCAGCTGCGCGGCCGCTGCGCGCGCCAGGGCGACCCCGGCTCGTCGCAGTTCTACATCTCGCTCGAGGACAGCCTGATGCGCCTCTTCGGCTCCGACCGCATCTCCGGCATCATGACGCGGCTCGGCATGCAGGAGGGCGAGGCGCTCGAGCACAAGTGGCTGAACCGCTCCGTCGAAACGGCGCAGCGCCGCGTGGAGCAGCAGAACTTCGCGATCCGCAAGCGCACGCTGGAGTACGACGACGTGATGAACAAGCAGCGCACGGTCGTTTACGACCTGCGCGGCGACGTGCTGATGTCGGAGAGCGCGCACGGCCACATCCTCGACGTCTTCAACGACCTGATCCTGACGCAGTGCGAGAAGTACATGACCTCGGCCAAGGACGCGGAGCCGCTGGAGCTGGTGGAGTGGGCCTGCGACACCTTCCCCGTGGCGGTCAGGGCCGAAGAGGTCGAGCCGTTCAAGGGCGAGCCCGAGAAGGCGGCCGAGCTGCTCTACGCGCGCGTCTCCGAGGCCTACGAGCTGAAGTGCTCGATGGAGGACCAGCAGGTCCTGCCGATCATGGAGCGCTCGGTGTTCCTGAGCTGCATCGACCAGCAGTGGCAGGACTATCTGCGTGCGATGGACGAGCTGCGCCACGGGGTGAACCTGCGCGCCTACGGGCAGCGCGACCCCCTGGTGGAGTACAAGCGCGAGGCCTTCAGCATGTTCGAGGAGCTGATGACGCACATCAAGACCGAGGTCGCGACGTCGGTCTTCCGCGCGACGACGGTGCAGAATTTCCAGCGCATGATGGCGGCCGCGCCGATGCACGTGCAGACCGTCCATGCGGGCGTCAACATGCTGGCCGGCGGCGAGCAGCCCGCAGAAGAGCCCGAGCAGGCGCCGCGCCGCCCGCTCTCGGCGGAGGTCCCGCAGTCGGCCGTGGCGGGCTTCGACGCGATGCTGGAGGCGATGGAGCGCGCCGAGCGCGCGCCGGCGCCGCGCCCGAACGCGCCGGTGCCGAGCGACCTGCGCAACCTCGGGCGCAACGACCCCTGCCCGTGCGGCAGCGGCAAGAAGTACAAGAAGTGCTGCGGCCAGGGCCTGTAGGCGCCGGCTGACGGTGCGAAAAAAGGCGGCGGCACATCCGATGTGCCGCCGCCTTTTTCATGCCCCGCGGGCGTCCCTTCAGGCCGCCGGCGCCGCGGCGCCGCGGCGCGCGTAGGCCAGGCAGAAGAGCCCGAGGCTCAGCAGCCCGAGGCTGATGGTCTGGCTGATCGAGAAGGGGCCGACCGCCAGGCGCGGGTCGCCGCGCAGGAACTCGATCACGAAGCGCAGGAGCGCGTAGCTGATGAGGTAGCAGCCCGTGATGAAGCCGCGCCGCTGGTGCCGCTTGGGGTAGAGGGCGAACAGGACGGCGAAAAGCAGGGCGTTGGCGCCGGCCTCGATGAGCTGGGTCGGGATGACGGGCAGGCTCTGCTCGGCGGTTTTCGCGATCAGCGGCGGGACCGCAGATGCCTGCTCCCACCAGGCCGGCGACTCCTTGGGGAAGGCGACCCCGATACAGGCGTGCGTGAGCTTGCCGTAGCAGCAGCCGTGCATGAAGCAGCCGACCCGGCCGAAGGCGTGTCCCAGCGGGACCACGGCGAGCACCAGATCGGTGATTTCGAAGAGGTGCTGCCGGTAGGTGCGCGCGTAGAGCACCAGGACCAGCGCGGCGGCGATGAGCCCGCCGTAGAACATGAGTCCGCCCTGGTCCACGCGGAGAATGGACCAGGGGGACGCGGCGAACTCCGCGTGCCAGTGCTCCAGCACGTAAGCGGTGCGCGCGCCGAAAACGGCCGACAGCATCAGCCAGGTGAGCAGCGAGGTGAGGCGGTCCGCGTCCTGGCCTGTTTTTCGGCAGAGCCAGGCGGCGGCCTGCCAACCGAAAAGGAAACCCAGCGCCATGCAGAGCCCGTAGGCGCGCAACGTCAGGGGGCCGATCTGAAAGAGTTCGGAGTGCATGGCGCGCTATCATAGAAGGTCGTCCGGCGGGCCGCAACCGAAATGCGCCCGGCGCCCCCGCGGTTTGTTCGTGGCCGGAGCGCCCGGCACAGGGCGCCGGACGTGCGCTGTCCGGACCCTCTGTCCGGCCGGACCTGCGGGAGGGTGCCTCGCGGCGCACGGGGGCGCGGCGTCGAAAAAATAGGCGTGTTCTCCGCTTGACGTTTGGTTTTCCCCGTTGTTACTATGAGTCACATTCTTTTGCAGATTTGATGACGCATACCTCGGGGATGATTGACGGCACGGATCAGACGTTCCGCCGCTGACTCTTCAGAAGCGTGCCGGCCGGGGAATCTGTTAATTCTTTTTGGAGACATTCATGAACACGGTAATTCTAGTGGCAGCGGGCAAAAGCGAGCGTATGGGGCCGAACACCGACAAGGCGTTTCTGAGCCTGGGCTCGAAGCCTGTCATCGCCTGGTCCCTGTTGGCCTTCGAACAGTGCACCGACATCGACCAGATCGTTCTGGTGGTGCGCAAAGATCAGGTGCTGGCCGCCAAGAGCGTGACGCAGATGTTCGGCATTTCCAAGCTGCGCGCGATCGTGGCCGGCGGCGGCCGCCGCCAGGACTCGGTGCAGAACGGCCTGAAGGAGATGGATCCGGACACGCGCGTGGTGATCGTGCACGACGGCGCGCGTCCTTGCGTGACCGCTGAGCTGATCGCCGAGATCATCAAGTGCGCCAAGCGCAACGGATGCGGCGTCGCCGCGTCGCGCGTGTGGGACACCATCAAGTATGTGGAGCGCGGCTCGACGGTCGACCACACGGTGGACCGCAGCAAGCTGTGGGCCGTTCAGACGCCGCAGGCGTTCAGCGCCGAACTGTTGCGCCGGGCGTACCGTGCGGTCGAAGAGCAGAAGGTGACGGTGACCGACGAGGCCAGCGCCGTTGAGCTGATCGGTGAGCCGGTGCGTCTGGTCGAGTGGCCGCGCCCTAACATCAAGATCACGACGGCAGAAGATTTGCCGTTGGCCGCCGCGGCCATGAAGATCACCTAAGCCGGGCGGTGGAGCGAAAATGGATCGAAAGTATGCTATTCTTGGGGATGTTCACGCCAATCTGGAGGCGCTGAACGCGGTGGTCGAGGATGCGCGCAGCCGGGGCGTCACGGATTTCGTGTCGGTGGGGGATGTGGTCGGCTACAACGCCAGCCCTTCGCAGTGCATCAAGGTGATGCGCGACCTCGGGTGCGTCACGGTCCGCGGCAACCACGACCACTACTGTTCTTACAACGAGAGCCTCGACGACTTCCAGCCGCTCGCGGCCAGCGTGATCGCGTGGACGCGGCGCCAGCTGACCGAGGACGACGTCAAGTGGCTGCACGACCTGCCGTATCAGAAAGCGCACGGCGGGTTCACGCTGGTCCACAGCACGCTCGACATGCCGGAGCGCTGGGGCTACGTGTTCGACACGCTGGCGGCGGAGGCGAACTTCAGCTACCAGATGACCTCTCTCTGCTTCCACGGGCACACGCACGTGCCGATGATCTACGAGAAGCAGCGCGAGATCATGCGCGTCGAGCCCTGCAAGATCAAGATCGCGTTCGGCCAGAAGTTCTTCGTCAACGTCGGCAGCGTCGGCCAGCCGCGCGACGGGGACCAGCGGAGCGCCTACGTGCTGTACTGCGCGAAGACGAAGGAGCTGGATTTCATCCGCGTCCACTACGACGTGGAGACGGCCATGGAGAAGAACCGGCTGGCCGGGCTGCCGGAGCGTCTGGCCACGCGGCTGGCGCAGGGACGCTGAGCGGCGCGCCGACCCCAGGCTGCCCGTCATCCGGCGGGGCGCTAAAAAAATAATAGCGCTCCGCTCGGTATTCCATTTGTCAGCCCCACCCCTTTTTTGTACAATGGCGCGGTTTTTTTCGTACACCTATGGAGGTCTATCACATGAGTTGTCCGTATCAATGCTCTCACGAAGTGGAGCAGATGTGCTGCGTCGCCAAGGGCGCCAAGCACGGTCCGGCACCGGTGCCTGAAGAGGGCAAGTGGGTGCAGGTCAAGGAAGTCAAAGACATTTCCGGTCTGACGCACGGCGTTGGCTGGTGCGCGCCTCAGCAGGGCGCCTGCAAGCTGACCCTGAACGTCAAGGACGGCGTGATCCAGGAGTCGCTGATCGAGACGATCGGCTGCTCGGGCATGACCCACTCGGCCGCCATGGCCGCCGAAGTGCTGCCCGGCAAGACCGTGCTCGAGGCGATGAACACCGACCTCGTCTGCGACGCGATCAACACCGCGATGCGCGAGCTCTTCCTCCAGATCGCCTACGGCCGTACGCAGAGCGCCTTCTCCGAGGGCGGCCTGCCGATCGGCGCGGGCCTGGAAGACCTCGGCAAGGGCCTCCGCAGCCAGGTCGGCACGATGTACAGCACCAAGCAGAAGGGTGTCCGCTACCTGGAGATGGCCGAGGGCTACGTCAAGCGCATCGCGCTGGACAAGAACGACGAGGTGATCGGATACGAGTTCGTCCGCATGGGGCCGTTCATGGAGCAGCTCAAGAAGGGCGCGGATCCGAAAGAGGCGTTGGCGAAATGCACCGGCACCTACGGGCGTTTCACCAAGGAGCAGGGTGCCGTCAAGTTTATCGATCCTCGTCACGAGTAGTTGAAAGGAGACTTTTCTTATGGCACTTTTCGAAAGCTATTCGCGTCGCATCAAACAGATCGACGCGGTCTGCAAGAAGTACGGGATCAAGGACATCGAGGCCGCGCGCAAGCTGTGCCAGGCCCAGGGGTTCGATCCGTACGAGATCTGCAACTCGATCCAGAACATCTGCTTCGAGAATGCGAAGTGGGCGTATGTGCTCGGCGCGGCGATCGCGCTGAAGAAGGGCGTCACCAAGGCCGCCGAAGCCGCTGAGGCCATCGGCGAGGGCCTGCAGGCCTTCTGCATTCCCGGCTCCGTCGCGGACGACCGCAAGGTCGGCATCGGCCACGGCAACCTGGCCGCCATGCTGCTGCGCGAAGAGACCAAGTGTTTCTGCTTCCTCGCCGGCCACGAGTCGTTCGCCGCCGCCGAAGGCGCGATCGGCATCGCGCTGAAGGCGAACAAGGTCCGCTCGACGCCGCTGCAGGTGATCCTGAACGGCCTCGGCAAGGACGCCGCCTACATTATCAGCCGCATCAACGGCTTCACCCACTGCGAGACGAAGTTCGACTACGCGACCGGCAAGCTGAAGGTCACGAAGACGACCAAGTTCTCCGACGGCCCCCGCGCGGCGGTCCGCTGCTACGGCGCGGACGACGTGCGCGAAGGCGTGGCGATCATGTGGAAGGAGAAGGTGGACGTCTCCATCACCGGAAACTCCACGAACCCCACGCGCTTCCAGCACCCGGTCGCCGGCACGTACAAGAAGGAGTGCGTCGAGCAGGGCAAGAAGTTCTTCTCGGTGGCCTCCGGCGGCGGCACGGGCCGCACGCTGCACCCCGACAACATGGCGGCGGGCCCGGCCTCTTACGGCATGACCGACACCATGGGCCGCATGCACTCCGACGCGCAGTTCGCGGGCTCGAGCTCGGTCCCTGCGCACGTCGAGATGATGGGCTTCCTCGGCATGGGCAACAACCCGATGGTCGGCGCGACCGTCGCGGTCGCCGTGTCGATCGAGGAGTCGTTCAAGAAGTAAGCCGCCCGCAGGCGTCTCACGAAGAGGGCCGTTCCGCTCGCGCGGGACGGCCTTTTTTGTTCTGTTTTTGGGTTTGTGGTCTCCTGTGGTTTTCTGCTAAATTAATACTCCTTTGCCCTCAGAGGGCGAAGCGGTGAGGAAGGACCGGCCGGGTGGCCGGCGCCAAAAGCCTCATCGGAAGTGACCAACAACCAACAACCAACGTCGGCCGGAGCACGCGCACCGCAACGGTGTGAAGGACAGGACACTCGCTTCCGGACAGACGGGAATACATTCACATGGCAATTCGCAAACCCACGGCCGCAGCTCCCAAAACCGGTCCGATGTACGACGCGATGTCGGCAGCTCTGGACCAGCAGATGAACCAGTTCACGGCCGGATCCATCATCAAGGGTACGATCAGCGGCATCAAAGGCAACGAAGTCCTCGTTGATATCGGCTACAAGTCGGAAGGCGTTGTTCCGGCAAACGAATTTGAAGACGTCACGCTGGTCAAGGTGGGCGACGTGATCGACGTGTTGCTCGTCGAGCTCGAGAGCGACAACGGCATGGTGATTCTGAGCAAGGGCCGCGCGGACGAGAAGCTGCGTTGGGACGCCGTGCTCAACAAGTACACCGAAGGCGGCGTGGTCACCGGCACGATCCGCAGCAAGGTGCGCGGCGGCCTGATCGTCAGCGTGGACGGCGTGGACGCCTTCCTGCCCGGCTCGCAAGTCGACGTCACGCCGGTGCATGATCCCGATCCCTATCTGGGCACCACCTGCGAATTCAAGGTCATCAAGATCAGCAACGAGCGCCGCAACATCATCGTGTCGCGCCGCGAGCTGATCGAGGAGCGCTTGGCCGACAAGAAGCGCGAACTGCTCGGCACCATCGAGAAGGGCCAGCAGCGCCGCGGCCGCGTCAAGAACATCACCGATTTCGGCGCGTTCGTGGACCTGGACGGTCTGGACGGGCTGCTGCACATCACGGACATGAGCTGGGGCCGCATCAAGCACCCGAGCGAGATGCTCAAGGTCGGCCAGGAGATCGACGTCGTGATCCTCGACGTGGACATGGACCGCGAGCGCGTCTCCCTCGGCCTCAAGCAGGCCACCCCGAATCCCTGGGACAACATCGAGGGCAACTTCCCGGTCGGCAGCCGCCTGCGCGGCAAGGTCGTCAACCTGGTGCCCTACGGCGCGTTCGTGGAGATCGAGCCCGGCATCGAAGGCCTCGTGCACGTCTCCGAGTTCTCGTGGACCAAGCGCGTGGCCCGCGCCTCTGACGTGCTCAACGTCGGCGACGAGGTGGACGTGGTCGTGCTCAGCATCGACGCCGCCAACCAGAAGATCGCTCTCGGCATCCGCCAGACCGAAGCCAACCCCTGGGACACCGTGCAGGACCGCTACCCGGTCGGCAGCCGCGTGAGCGGCAAGGTCCGCAACTTCACGACCTACGGAGCCTTCGTCGAGCTCGAAGAGGGCATCGACGGCATGATCCACGTCTCCGACATGTCGTGGACGCGCAAGATCAACCACCCGAGCGAAGTCCTCCAGAAGGGCCAGCAGGTCGACGCCGTGGTCCTCGAGGTCAATCCCTCCGACCAGCGCATCAGCCTCGGCCTCAAGCAGGCCAGCGACGATCCGTGGAACACGATCACCAGCCGCTACGGCATCGGCCAGATCGTCAAGGGCAAGGTCTCGAAGATCGCCTCCTTCGGCGCCTTCGTTGAGCTCGAGGACGGCGTGGACGGCCTCGTCCACATCTCCCAGATCAGCGACCAGCACGTGGAGAAGGTCAAGGACGCCCTCAAGGTCGGACAGGATGTGGAAGCCCGCATCGTGAAGATCGACCGCGAAGAGCGCCGCATCGGCCTGAGCATCAAGGCCGTGACCATGAACGAGACGCAGATCGCGGAGCTCACCCGCGACCTGAACATCACGGACCTCAAGCCGGGCGAAAACCTGGTGGGTCTGGCGGCCGCCTTCGACGACGCCTTCGCGCAGAGCGAAGAGTGGCGTCCCGGCGCCGAGTAAGCAAGCGGGGGCGCCTGGCGACAGGCGCCCCTTCTTTTTTTGAGAGCTGTCGAAGGAATCGAGCGAATCGACTGAGTCGAACGAATCGATTCTTTCGATTCCGTCGAATTGATCGCTTCCATCGAAACACCCCATGAACATCCTCGACACCTTCAAAGCCCGCTACCTGTTCGAAGACATGACCAGCCCCGAGCTGGCCAAGGCGCTGGACAAGCCCTTGACCGTCTACGCGGGCTTCGACCCGACCAACGACAGTCTCCAGGCCGGCAACTTCGTGACCATCATGGCTCTGGCCCATCTGCAGCGCGCGGGCCACAAGGTGATCGCGCTGGTCGGCGGCGCCACGGGCCTGATCGGCGACCCCTCGGGCAAGTCCAAGGAGCGCAACCTCCTCAGCGCCGAGCAGGTCGAGAGCAACCTCGTCGGCATCAAGGAGAACCTCTCGCGGTTCATCGATTTCAACCCGGCCTCGCCCAATCCGGCCATCATGGTGAACAACTATGACTGGTTCAAAGCGTTCACTTTCATCGACCTGCTGCGCGAGGTCGGCCGCTACTTCCGCATGGGCGTGATGCTCAGCAAAGACAGCGTCAAGAAGCGCATGGAGTCCGAGGACGGCATGAGCTTCACCGAGTTCTGCTACCAGATCCTGCAGGGCTACGACTTCATGCACCTCTACAAGACCTACGGCTGCTCCCTGCAGCTCGGCGGCTCGGACCAGTGGGGCAACATCACGGCCGGCACCGAGCTGGTGCGCCGCATGTGCGGCGAGGAGGTCTTCGGCATGACCTTCCCGCTGGTCTGCGACAGCACGGGCAAGAAGTTCGGCAAGAGCGAGGGCAACGCCATCTTTCTCGACGCGCGCAAGACCTCGTACTACGACTTCTATCAATTCTTCCTGCGCACGATGGACGCGGACGTGATCCGCTACCTGAAGATCTTCACCTTCCTGCCGATGGAGCGCATCGCCGAGCTGGAGCTGGCGGTCGCGGCCGCGCCGGAGAAGCGCGAGGCGCAGCAGGTGCTGGCCGAAGAGCTGACGCGCACCGTGCACGGCGAACAGGGGCTGGCGGTCGCGAAGAAGGCGACCGAAGTGCTGTTCGGCGGCTCGATCGAAGGACTGGCCGCCGCGGACCTCGAGAAGATCTTCTCCAACGTCGCCTCGGCCACGCTGCCCGCCGACCAGGTGCTCGGCAAGCCCGCTTTCGAAGTGGTCGCCGCGGCCGGCATGGTCGCCAGCAAGGGCGAGGCGCGCCGCCTCGTGCAGCAGGGCGGTCTCAACATCAATAACGTGCGGGTCTCCGGCCTCGAGCGTGCGTTTGAGCCGGGCGACCTGATCGAGGGCCGCCTCGCGGTCTTGCGCAGTGGCAAGAAGAGCTTCTTCCTGCTCAAGGTGCAGTGAGTGTCCGGTCATCGGATCTCGGCTTGTGCGCGCGGCCTGCGGGCCGCGCGCTTTTTTTATTCGCGCCCCTTGTGGAAGGCGCTTGTCGAGACGACGATATTCTGAAATACTGCAAATTAACGTGCCCTATGAATGAAAGGGTGAAATCCTCCGCGTGAGGTCTTAACGGTATGCCGAAAGTTCATCAGGAGGATGGCGTTATGCGTGAGCATGATTTCAGCATTCTGCTGATCAATCCCCCGCACCGCTCGATCGGGAGCCGGATCCCGAAGGAGCAACTTCCGCCGCTTGGCCTGCTCTGCGTGGGCGGCCCACTGATCGACGCCGGTTTCCGCGTGAACCTGATCGACGCGGAGTTCGGCCCGATGTGCGAGTCGGAGATCGTGGAACGCGCCTTGCAAGTCCGCTCTCATCTCGTGATGATGGGGCACTCCGGCTCGACGTCGGCACATCCTGTCGTGGTGAGGCTTGCGGCGCGGCTCAAGGCCGCGTCTCCCGGCATTGTGGTCGCTTACGGCGGCGTATTTCCGACGTATCACTGGCACGACATCCTGACGCAAACGCCTGAGATTGATGTCATCGTGCGCGGCGAGGGGGAACGCACGGCCTTGCGTCTGGCGCGTGCGCTGCGCGAGGAATCCGACCTGGCGTCGGTTGAAGGTCTGGCTTTCATTCGGGACGGGCATCCGTTCGCCACGGATCCGGCCGAGCCGCTGGAGGATCTTGACGCGTGGCGTGTCGGATGGGAGTTGATCGACCACGCGCGCTACTCGTATTGGGGGCATAGGCGCGCGGTGGTGGTTCAGTTCTCTCGCGGCTGTACGCACGCCTGCAGCTACTGCGGGCAACGCCTATTCTGGCAACGCTGGCGCCACCGCGATCCGGTTGCTTTCGCCAAGGAACTGGCCCGCCTGCACCGCGAACACGGAGTTGAAGTCATCAACTTTGCGGACGAACTGCCAACCGGTTCGCGGAGTGCGTGGAAGGCCTTTCTTGAGGCGTTGGTCGCCGAGAACGTCAAGCTCACGCTCGTCGGGTCAACGCGCGCCGGCGACATTGTGCGCGACGCGGACCTCCTCGGACTCTATAAGCGGGCTGGCGTCATCCGGTTTCTGCTGGGCATCGAGTCCTACGACGAGGCGACCCTCGCGAAGATCAATAAGGGCGCAACGCCTCGGGACGACCGGGAAGCGATCCGTTTGCTGCGGCGCCACGGCATCATCTCCATGGCGACGTATGTGGTGGGCTTCGAGGAGGAGACGGACCTTGACTACTGGCGCTCGTTGAAACACCTTCTGGCCTATGATCCTGATCAGATCCAGCTTTTGTACGTGACGCCTCACCGTTGGACGCCTTACTTCGAATCCGTCGCGGAGCGCCGCGTCATCAGGACTGACGCTGAACTGTGGGACTACAAGCATCAGGTTCTGGCCACGAAACGCGTGCCGGCCTGGCGGGTCATGCTTTGGGTGAAGGTCATTGAGGCCGTCATGCAGTTGCGCCCGCGTGCGCTGTTGCGGACACTTTTCAGCCGCGACCGCGCCTTCGCGCAGGGCATGCGCTGGTACGTGAAGATGGGGCGACGTGTGTGGGTTCGCGAGGTGATGGAGGCCGTTTTCGGCCTGAGGCCGCTGAAAAACGGTCCCACGTTGCGCGACTATTGGGCGCCCTCACCGGTTGGCGAGGGCCCTGAAAGAGCCGAGACGCGAGCGAAGACGATGGAAGGCTGACAGGCGCGAACGGTGTTTTACCGGCAGGGTGGGGTGTTTCTTTGTAATTCCGATTGCGTCTACGGGATGATATATATATTATTTTGTTAAGGTCGTTTTTGAGGATGATCCGGGTGGCGTGTTTTCACGGCTGCATAAGATAGGGGTGCTCAATGTGCTCAACATTCGTGGGACGTCTGGGGCGAGCGGCGCTGGCATGGTTTTTAGCGGTCGGATGTTTGAGGGCCGGGGATTACACCTGCACGAATACGGGGGCCGGGCTTGTCATCACCGGGTACACCGGCGGCGGAGGGGAAGTCACAATCCCTTCGATGATCGAGGGGGTGCCGGTGGTTGGAATCGGTGACTTTGCGTTTCTGGATTGTGCGAATCTGACCTGTCTGATAATTCCGGACTGCGTGGCGCGGATCGGGTATGGGGCCTTCGATAACTGTTCGGGTCTGACCAATGTGACCGTCGGCAGCGGGGTCGCCGTGATGGGGGAGCAGGCATTTTATAGTTGCGGCAACCTGCGGAGCGTGACGCTGCGGGGTCTGCCGTCGTCCGTCGTGGATTTCTCGGGGACGCCGGGCGTGACGTCCCTGGGCCGCGTGTTCGACAGCCCGAGCTATTCGGTTGCGATCGCAGAGGGGGTCACGCGGATCGGGACCGACGCGTTCAGCCGCTGCGGCGGCCTGTCCGGCTTGACGATTCCGGCGGGGTTGACGGACATCGGGGCCTTCGCCTTTTATTGCTGCCAGAACCTGTCCGCCGTAGCGATTCCGGCGGGCGTGACCAATATCGGGGCCTTGGCGTTCAGCGACTGCCAAAGCCTGGCGGAGGTGACGATTCCCGAGGGGGTTGTCTCCATCGGGGAAGCCGCATTCATAAGGTGTTTGAGCCTGCCTAGCGTGACGCTTCCCGACAGCGTGGCCAGCGTCGGGCCGTACGCTTTCTACGGGTGCGCCGGCCTGACGGAGGTGACGGTCGGCAGCGGGATCGCCGTGATGGGGGAGCAGGCTTTTTCGGGGTGCGGTAACCTGCGGAGCGTGACGCTGCGGGGGCTGCCGTCGTCCGTCGTGGACTTCTCGGGGACGCCGGGGGTGCCGTCCTTATTTGGCGTGTTCGACAGTCCGAGCTACGCCGTCGTTGTCGAAGGCTGCGCGACGAACATCGGAGACCATGCGTTTGAGAATTGTTGGGGATTGACTGGTGTCGTGGTTCGGGCGGGTGTGACAAACATCGGGAACCATGCTTTCTCCGGCTGTCAACACATGGAGTTTGTGACACTTCCTGACGGGCTAGCCTCGATCGGCGATTTTGCGTTTCGGGGATGTGTGGTCCTGCCCCGTGTCGCGATTCCCGCCAGTGTGGCGCGGGTCGGAGTGGGCGCTTTCGCTGGGTGTCCGCTTTTAGCGGCCATCGAGGTTGCCGAAGCGAACACGCATTTCGCCAGCTTGGACGGGGTCTTGATGAACAAGGAGATGACGTCCTTGATTCAGTGGCCGGGGGGAAAGAAAGGGCTGTTCACGGTGCCGGCGAGTGTCACTCAGATCGAGGATTACGCCTTTGTGAACGATGTGGGTCCCGTCAGCCTCTATTTTAAGGGCAATGCGCCGAGCGTCGGCGAGAACACCTTTAACATCGACGGTCTCCGGATCTACTACGCGTCGACGGCAGCCGGATGGGGGGATGCCTTGGGCGGTTATCAGACCACACTTTGGAACCCGCAGGTTGTTTCCGGGTCTGTCGGGGTGACGCAAGACGGGTTCGGCTTCGTCATCAGCAACGCGGGTTCTCCCGTCGTGGTGGTGGAGGCGTGCACGAATCTCTCAGGAGCGGCATGGATTCCCGTATCCACCCACGTGCTGTCCGGCGGGACATCCGGCTTTCGCGATTCTGCATGGCGTTCGCATGCCTCGCGGTTCTACCGGTTCAGGATGCCTTGATTGTCGACGCGAAGATGGAGCAGTGGCCGGTGTGACAAGGGGACGGTTTGTGCGCGGAGAAACGGAACGGGCTGGTCCGTTCTGGTGCGGCGTCGCGCCGGATGCCGCTTGCCGCAGGCACTCCCACGGGTTCTCGCTGTGCCGGTCTTGCGGGACCGGCAGCCGCTCTTGTGATACACTTTTCACCTGATCTGATGAAAGGGGTTGAAATGAGAGGCCATGGTTTTTTCCGCTGCGCGGTTATTTTGGGAACGATGCACGCGGCCTGCGCGTCGGCGCAGTCGCTGGCGAAGTCTGCGGCGCTCGCCCGCGCGCTGACGCAAGGAGATCTCCAGGCCGTGCGCGCCGCGGTGGCGGAGGCGCGGGCCGCGCTCGGCGACAAGGCCGGCGTGCCGGAAGCCGCCGACACCTATCAGCCGGTGCCGGATACGGAGCCGGTGTTTTCGGCGGCAGAGGCCCGGAACGGCTTCGCGCCCTACTTCACGGCCGTCGAGAGGCGGCGCGGCTGGCGCGTCGGGGCCGATCCCGCCAAAATGACCGAACCGCTGCGCGTGCCGGCCTCGGTGTTGTCCGGATGTCTGGCTGGCCTGCGCGCCGGACTTCCGGGCGCGGAGCGCGGGCTTGATCACGCGAAAGCGGCCGCCGATTTCCTCCTGTGGGCGCAGGAGCAGGCGGGCAGCGGCGGGTATCCCTTTCCCGCGGCGCGCGGCACCTCCAAGGCCCGCGCCATGGAGGCGGCTGCGAAGCTCCTCGACCGGGTCGAGAAGGCCGGTCAGCTCGACCGGGTCGTGCGCAACGGCTGGCTGTTCGACGACCTCGGCGACGGCGGCCTGCAGTTCGACAACGGCGAGTGTGGCGTGGCCATGTTTGAACTTTGCGAAGTGACGAAGGATCCGCGGCATCTGGCGTCTGCCCGTAAGGCTGCGGACTGGGCGCTGGCTAAGCCGCTCTGCCCCAACTGGAACTACAACAGCTTCAGCGTCGAGCTGCTGGCCAAGGCCTATGAGGTGACGCGCGAGAGCCGCTATCTGGAGGCGGCGGTCCAGAAGGCGCGTCTGGGCGTGATTCCCGGCCAGCTCACGGACGGCCCGCGCGCCGGACGCTGGGTCGATCCGCACAACGCCCGGCCCGCCTACCACTACATCATGATGCGCGCCTTGGCCCGTCTGGCCGGCGTGCTGCCGGAAAGCCACCCCGCGCGCACGGAGGTGACGCACGCTTTGCGGCTGGGCCTGCGGACGCGCAACGAGGAGATCCTCACGCGCGGCGTGATGACGCGCGACAAAGCCTTTGAAGCGCTCCTGCTCGCCAACCGCGTCTTCGCGCGCGACGAGGCCTTCTTGAAGGAGACCCGCTCGGCCGAGGCGCTGCGCGCCGTCTGCGTGCTGGTCTCCGCCGAGGCGCGCCGGGGCAAGACGCCTCTCAGCCCCGGCGAATGGGGCCTGTTCCTCGAGCTGAGCGTGCGCCCTTGAGAGGAGTGGGGTACGGTTGGGAGCGAGCTTCCGGCGGGGCAGCCTCTGTGCCGTCCGCCGACGTGTTGCGGCACGTGTTTGGGAACAACATCATCAGGGGGCGATTATGAAGTGGGTCAGTGCAGGGGGACGGATCGGGCCAATCGGTTTGGCGTTGGCTCTGCTGGTGGGCGCGCGTTCAGCCGGTGCGGACCAGAAGGCCTGCGACGTGCTGGTGGTCGGCGGCGGATCGGCGGGCGTGGTCGCGGCGATCCAGGCCGGACGGATGGGGGCGAAAACGATCCTGGTGGAAGCCGGATCGCAAATGGGCGGGGCGGCGACCGTCGGCGGCGTGAACTCCCCGATCGAATTCAGCGTCCACGGCAGGCAGCGGATCAGGGGCATCGGGTGGGAGTGGGTGATCAAGACCGTCGAGCTCGACGACGGCAAAATGCCGGGTTCACACGAGCACTGGCGCATCAACGCGCCGCTCTACGCGATCGTGGCGGAGGAGCTGCTGTTGCAGGCCGGCGTCGAGATCCGCTACTATGAGGCGCCTTCATCGGTCGCGGAGGACGCCTCAGCGCCGTACCGCTGGACTGTGGTCACCTCGGCCATGGGCGTTCCGCGAACGATCCGCTGCAGGCAGCTGGTCGACTGCACCGGCAACGGCGCGGTGTGCGCGCTGGCCGGCGCGGAGCGTATGCGCGAGGCGGAGGTCATGCCAGGCTCGCTCACCTACACGATCAAGCATGCGGTCGACCTGCGCAAGCTCGACAAGGCGGCGGTCGAGAAAAAGTTCGCGGAGGCGGTCGCCAAGGGCGAGATGCAGCCCTCTGACGCACGGCACGGCATCCTCTCGTCGCTGGGCTATCAGGCCGGGAACTACGTGTACGGCGCCGACAACTCAACCGCCGAAGCGCGGACCGACACGAACCTGCGCGGCCGGCAGTCTGTCCTGCGCATGCTGCGCTTCATCCGCTCCCTGCCGGGCGGCGAGACCGCGCAGCTGGCGACGATGTCTCCCGAGGTCGGCGTCCGCGAAACCTACCGCGTCAAAGGCGAATGCGTGGTCACCGTGGACGATTACCTCTCCGGCAAAGTCTGGGAGGACTCCATTGCCTATGGCACGTATCAGGTGGACCTGCACAAGAACGAGTGGAAGGATTTCGACCGCCGCCACCTGTCGCCCGGCGTGGTTCCGACCGTGCCGCTCCGGGCGCTGATCCCGCAGGGCAAGGAGAACCTGCTGGTCGCCGGACGCTGCCTGAGCGCGGACCGCCTGGCAATGTCGGGGCTGCGTGTGCAGGCCGTCTGCATGGCGACCGGCCAGGCCGCCGGCGCCGCCGCGGCGCTCGCGTCGAAGAAGGGGAGCTCGCCCTCCAAGGTCGGGACCGCGGAGCTCAAGGCCGTCCTGAAGGCCAACGGCGCGATCGTGCCCGGACTCGATTGAAGACTGGGCGCAGCCCCCGTTCTTCTTCAGGGTCGCCGATGATCGGGTCGGCCGGATCGCCCTCGATGCCTCTGGACGGGCCTATGGTCGGAGTTGCCAAGGGTGCCCCGCAGGTGTACGTCAGGCCTTGTTCCGGTATGCGCGCATGGTCATGCCGAAACGCCGTTTGAAGAGCCGTTTGAGATAGGTTTCGGTCGCATAGCCGCAGCGTGCGCCGATCTCGCCGATCGGCAGGGAGGTCTCGCGCAGCAGGGCGCAGAGCCGCTCCAGGCGGCGCGCCTGGATCTCATCCAGAACCGAGCGTCCCAAGGCTTTCTTGAACTGCTTCTCGAGGTGGCTGCGGGAAACACGGAGATGGCGGGCAATATCCTCGACGGCGATGCCTTCGCAGGCGTTGAGGCGGATGAACTCCAGTGCGCCGGAGACCCGTCGGCTCATGTTTGGCACATACTGCGAGGAGTGTCGGAAGACGATCTGCTTGAAGCCGTATGTGAGCGTGACGGGGCGGCGAATTTTCCGGCGCATCAGCCGGTCCAGGAGTTCGGCCGCCAGGTAGGCGCCGCCTTCGAAGTCGGACTGGACGCTGGAGAGCGAGGGGACGGTGTTTTCGCAGATCGTCTCGTCGTCGTCGGCCCCGATGACGGCGATCTCCTCCGGCACGCGGATCTTGGCTGCGAGGCAGGTGTCAAGCACCTGCTTGGCGAGCGGGTCGAAGGCCGCGAACAGGCCGCAGGGCTTGGGCAGCGCGCAGAGCCACGCGCTCAGGCGCCGCTGCTCGAGGCCCCAGTCGCGTGCGTGTCCGGGCCGATAGACGGCGCAGCCGAACCCGTGATGCCGCAGGCGTGCGGCGAAGCTTTCGCCGCGCTCCGATGACCAGAACGGCTGAGGCTCGGACGCGGAGGCGACATACGCGAAGTGGCGCAGCCCCTGCCGCACGAAAGCGTCGGCCACAGCCTCGCTGGCGGGGCGGACATCGTGGTGGACGGCCGTGCGGCCTCCGGCGGCGGAGGGCGACGCGTCGAAGAAGACCGTCGGGATCCGCCGCGTGCCGGCCAGCCATCCGGCCAGTTCTTCGGCCGAATGGCGCGTGATCATCCCGTCGGGCTGCCAGTTGCGCAGCGAGCCCAGTTTGGCGACGAAGGGGCTGTCGTCGAGGACCTGCACTTCCCAGGGCCCGTGGAGCCGCGCGTAGCGCATGATGCCGCGCGTTTTCTCGCGCAGCACCTTCTGCGAAGTGGGCGCGACCATGACGAGCACGCGCGGGATGGCTTTCAAGTAAGCGGACATGGCAGTTAGAGGTGACCGTCAGATAGTACCGGTTGCGGACAATGGAGACAAGCCAAGTGCTCAAAAAGTCATCTTTTTTGTGCTGAAACGGCAGTGGTCGGAATTCGCGGTGCGTGGTAACGTAGAGACACGCTCAAGGGGCTTGTCCGTCGTGCGGCACGTGGGGCTGTGGCGCCGTCGCCCGGGGCGCGTGGCGTGCGGACAACGGAGGGACTGTGGCCAAC
>Ga0209066_10000630_pt1 | contig 50389 bp, 42 predicted proteins | sample All_14_2_FD_187198 | JGI IMG/M metagenome (GOLD analysis project Ga0209066, IMG submission 187198) | Freshwater microbial communities in response to fracking from Pennsylvania, USA - Allegheny Zone_MetaG_DW_15 (SPAdes) (version 2) ... | reverse complement strand
CAATCAGCTGCAGACCATGCAGCGGCAGGGTCAAGGGGTTGAGTGTGTGCACGGCGGGTGTGGCCGTTGAGGTGGTGTTGGGGCTGCTGGTCATGCGGCGATCCCCGTGCTCACCTCGGCCTGGGCTAGCAGATCACCATACAGCTGCTGCGCCCAGTGTGGCAGGGCTTCAGCCAGTTCGTCATAACTTGCAAAGGCGCGCTGCAGGTAGGCCGACTCGGCGCGCTCCCCACCACGCTGGCCACCTTCAAAGGCCTCGCGGGTGGCATCGTGCGGGTCTTTGGCCGCTTTGCCTGCGGCCAGCAGCGCCTGGTTTTGGCGCTCGGCCAGCAGGTAGGCCCAGGCGGTTTTGCAGGCCACTGGCAGCGGTTGTGCCCAGGCCTCGGCATAGGCTTGCCCCAGGTCGCCCAATGTGACCAAGGCAGCGTCAGACGCCAGTGGGCGAAACACCACCTGGCCGTCGACACCGAGCTGCACACTGGTGATGTGGAGCCCGCTGGCACAAGCCACCAAGTGCCGCAGCCACAGGCCCACCAGCACATGATGGCGCGCCGCCAGGTTGGCCCCACGGCCCTGCAGCACAGCACCGGTGCGCTCGGCCAGTTGCAGGCAAGGTGCGTCGTCGCCCTGCCCTTGCGCCCACAGGCCACTCAGCGTGCCGGTCAGGGTCAACCCCGCAGACAAGTTCAGCTCAATCGGCACAGCGTCCAGGACCACCGGGTAGGCCTGCAACCAGGTCGCGCGGGACATCAGCACGGTCTGCGCTTTGTCCATCAGCTCATTGGCCACACAGGCGCCAAACCCTGCCAGCGGCAACTGGCCAGCGGCGTACAGGCTGCGCAGGGCCACAGCGCTGCCATCGGCTTGCAACAGCGCCGCACCGGCCTGGTACTGCTGCAGGTGGTTCAGGGCAAAAGGTTCGTCATCTTGCTCCAGCTCGTCCAGTTCGTCAAACTCGACCTGCAGCCGCTGGCGGAAAAATACCTCGACCGGCTGGCGCAGCAGGCGTTGCAAATCGACCAGCGTCAGGGCGCTGGGGGCGGCACTGACCGTTGCCGCTTCAGTCACTTCATTATTCATAGCTACCAGCCGTCGATTTATCTTGGCTAGAGGCCGAATCTTCTCCCAGTCGGCGTCAAAGGTCTCAAAGCCAGACCCCTGCTCAAAATACACCTCAGAAAATGGTTGCAGCGGCTGCGCCTGCGGCACCCGTTCGGGCGACCAGCTGGCATTGACCACATCGAGCAGCTGCGCCACCAGCACCGAGGGCGGGCGGCTGCTGTTGTCAGCCGCGCTGTGGCCTTGCCAGCTGATGTAGAGCCGGTGACGCGCTGACAGCAGTGCCTCCAGAAACAGGTATCGGTCGTCCTCGCGGCGCGAGCGGTCACCGGCGCGCCAGCTGCTGGCCATCAAGTCAAAGTCGCGAGCGGCCTGCACACGCGGGTAGGCGCCGTCGTTCATGCCCAAGAGGCCAATCACCTTGAACGGAATGGCGCGCATCGGCATCAGGGTGCCAAACTGCACACCGCCGCCAAAAAAGCGCTGCTGCAGCCCGGCCTCGGTGATGTTGGCCAGCCAGTGTTCACGCACCACCTCCAGCGGCAGGGGGGTGTCCAGCGCTGCGTCCTCACAGGCTTGTTGCCAGTCGGCCAGCGGGGTGAGCAAGCGCTCGATGGCGCGTTCGTCCGCGTCATCGGCCGGGGCAAAAAAGCGCTCGACCAGGGCTTGCAAGAGTTCACCCCACTGAGCGGGCGTGTGTTCGACTTGCAGTGTCGGCAAGGTTTGTTCAATGGCATCGAGCCAGTCCAGCAGACCGGCGGCCAGCGGTGCGTCCAAACCGCTGAGGGCGGGCTGCGCCAAGGTGTCGCACCAGATCGCGCCATTGGCCGCGTCTTGCTCTGGCAGCGCCCCGCTGCTGCCCAGCGCGTAGCCCAGCAACAGGCGGCGCAGGCCAAAAGCCCAGGTGTTTTGCGCCAGACCCTGCGCCCCAGCAGGCAGGCCCCAGGCCAAGCGGTGGTCGGCATCCAGCCCCCAGCGCACACCGGCGGCGGCCAGCCACTGCTGCACCTGTCGCACCGCGGCTTCGTCCAGGCCAAAGCGGGCGCGCACCGCCGCCACCTCAAACAAGCCCAGCCAGTCGGCCAATGAGAGGCGGCTGGTGGGCAAATTCAGCAACTGCTCCAGCGCCTGCACCAACGGGCTCAAACGGGGGGTGCTGTCGGCCACCGAATACGGGATGTAACGCGGCTGGCCCGGCGTGAAGCGGCCAAACACCGCGTGGATGTGCGGCGCAAACGCCGCCATGTCGGGCACCATCACCATCACCTCACGCGGCTGCAGGGCCGGGTCGGCCTCCAGCCAAGCCAGCAGCTGGTCGTGCAAAACCTCCAGCTCGCGCTGGGCGCTGTGGCTGGTGACAAACAGCAGCGAGCCGTCATCCGGCTGGGCCATCGGCTCAGCAGGTGGTGGTGTCAGGTTAAAAATGGCCGACTGCAGTTGCGCCAGCTGGCTGGGGGGTGTTTCCCTGTCAGCCGGGTCCAGAAACACATCCACCCGGCTCCAGTGGGCGCGGTAAGACTCGGGCTCATCAAAGCCGTCGAGCAGATGCAAATAGTCACGCCCCTGTTTGCCCCAGGAGGCCAGCAGCGGCTGGGTGGTGCTGGCAGGCAGCGCGGTACTTTCGGCCCGCTGCGGTTTGCCCAGCTGCCTGCGGCGCACCTGGGCGCGCAGGGCCGCGTGGCCCTCGACCACATCACCCCAAAAATATTGACACGGGTTTTGCACCAGCAGCATCACCTGGCACACCTGCCCCAGCGCTGCCAGGGCCTGCACAGCCTGCATCGGCAGCGACGAGATACCAAACACCATCAAACGGCGCGGCACACCGGGCGGGCGCAGGCCGCTGTTGCCGCTGCTGACCCATTGCGCCAGCGCCGCCAGAAAACGCTCGTGCACACTGGCACGAGAGGCTTCCATCAACTTGGGGCCCACATCGGCACGGATGTCGCGCCACAGCTGTGCCTGCCAGGTGTGTTCGGGCGGCAGCGGCTGCGGTGCCCCCAATGGCCCGCGCAACTGGTCCAGGCCATCGGCCCAGTCGGCCAGCCAGTCGGCGCGGTAACTTTGGTAGGCGTCCAGCACGTCGGCCAGTTGCTCGGCCAATTGGTAGAGCTTGCGCGCCGGGTTGTCACCCGACAGATAACGCTGCAACGGGGCGTACACCGGGTTGGCCGAACACAGCGCGGGCAGCAGGCGCACCAGGCGCCAGAGCAGCGCGCTTTTGTCAAACGGCATGTGTTCGGGCACCGCGTCGGCCCCCAGCACCGCGCGGTACATCTGCCACAGGTAGCTGCTGGGCAGCTCCATGCGGGTGGCGGCACAAATGCCCAGGGCGCCATCCTGGGCCAGCGCCAACTCCAGCCAGTGTTTCATGCCGTTGCTTTGTAACAGGATCACCTCGGGCTCCATGGGGCTGAGCGGGTGCGCCGCCACAAAACTCACCAGCAGGTCGCGCAGGTCCTCCAGCCGGTTGCCGTGCAAGACCATGAAACCGCGTGGCGTGCTGGGGTCAGAGGCTGGGTTGGCGGGCGGGTTCACATCAGGATTCAACATGTTGGCGATACGGGCGGGTGGCGACAACGAGTGTAGTGAGGTGGTGTGCCAGTTTGCCTTGCCTGAAGCGTGGTTTCTGGGTTTTGAGGCGCGGGTTGCATGAGCCCATGGTTCGCGTGGCGCCAGGCGGGCGGCGGGCTTGCCGTTCTCCTGCCCCTCGCGGGAGACTGCGTCGGCTAACTTGCTATCGGAGTGCTGCGACTGGCGGTGGTGCGCCACCGGCTTCGTCACGCGAATGGGTTCTGCGCCCGGCAAGCCCACCACCCGCCTTCAGTGGCATGGAATGCACCGCAGGTCAGCTACTGGCTTTTGCTGACCTTCGACTTTTCCACCTAGTGGCTCCAGACCAGCCGTTCGGTTGAGCTTGGACGGTGCCGCAACATGGCGAAGATTTCACTGACGGGAATACCTAGACAGACCCTTACCGGTAGTTGGGTTTGCCAAACTGCCGCAACCCAACCAGCCGCTCACATACACCTTGCACAGTAGCGATGCGGCCGCTTTTTCACAAACAGGCGGAGCGAGGCTTAATCAGGACCGGGTTTGTAACGCGAAGAATCGTCTTGACCAGCTCCTGAGCAGCTTACCGTGTGCTGGTGACTGCCTCCCACCATGGCATAAACGTTTGTGCACGACCATCGAGATAGATCGGTCGGCCGATTTCTGGTGTCCATAACGCATAGCTTCGCCCTTGGCTGACAGCGGTGATGCGTTTGAAAGGGTCATCCCAATCATGAGGCGAGATGGAGAAGCGCCCGACATGCGCAGGCGTCAGCGCCTTGGCTCGCAAATCCTCAGCGGCTTGAGCGGCCTGCTCCGGGTTCATGTGAACGTTGGCCCAACGCGGATCGTATTGGCCTGCATCCAGCGCCACCCAGTCGAACGGGCCCAAGCGTTGGCCCAGCTCGGCGAAGTGCGGCGCATAGCCCGAATCGCCGCTGAAAAATATCCGGCGCTGCGGGGTCATCAGCGCAAAGCCTACCCACAAGGATTGGTCGCGGGTCAGTGTGCGCCCGGCGTAATGGCGTCCTGGGGTAACGTGGATCTGCAACTGGGCAACGGGTTGAAGGGTGGCGTACCAGTCCGCCTCTTGCACGGTTCGCTTGTCGTAACCCCAGGCTTCAAAATGCGCACCCACGCCCAGCCCCGTCACCACCTGCTTGACCTTGGGCTGCAGCGCCTGGATGCTGGGGTAGTCCAGGTGGTCGTAATGGTCGTGCGTGATCAGCAGCAGGTCGATCTCGGGCATGTCATCTGCCGCATAGATGCTGGTGCCATCAAAAGCCTGGTTGACCAGCGGCACCGGTGCAGCAGTGCTGCTGAACACCGGGTCGATCAGGATTCGTTGCCCGCCGAGTTGCACGAAGTAGGACGAGTGGCCCAGCCAGATCACCAGGTCCTGCTGAGCATCCAGCGCCTTCAGGTCGGTCTTGATCGCTGAAATCGCGCCCGGTGGACGAGGCTGGCCCTTCTTGCCAACAAGGGTTTCCATCCACATCGACCACTGGGATTGGTCGGTGGTCAGCCTCGGTGAGTCCATCTGATTACGAAACACGCCTTGGACGTAATAAGGCGACTGCGCCACGTCCGCCAACCGAGCGCCCTGGGGCAGTTGCCCAAACAGCGGGTGCTGCAGGTACGCGGCGGTGGCCAGGGCAAGCAGGGTAATCACGGCAACAGTGGCTTTGAGCAGGCGCATGCGGGTAGGGATCATTCAGTAAATGTGAGAGCGCCCAGTGCCCCAGGAAAGAGGTCGCGCAGGACCTTGCATTCGGCCTGGGAGGGTTGGCTGCTTAAACATCCAGCGTCGCGCAGTCGATGACAAAGCGGTATTTCACGTCGCCTTTGAGCATGCGCCCATAGGCTTCGTTGATCTCATCCATGCGGATCATTTCAATGTCGGAGACGATGCCGTGCTCGGCGCAAAAATCCAGCATCTCTTGCGTCTCAGGAATGCCGCCGATCGTCGACCCGGCGAGGCCGCGGCGCTTCATGATCAGGTTGAACACGTTGGGCGACGGATGTGGCGTGGCTGGCGCACCCACCAGCGTCATCGTGCCGTCGCGCTTGAGCAAGACCAGGAAGGCATCCAGATCATGCGGTGCGGCCACCGTGTTCAGAATGAAGTCGAAGCTTTTGGTGTGTTGGGCCATTTCGTCGGCGTTGCGCGAGACCACCACCTCATCCGCGCCCAGCGCCTTGGCCGCGTCGCGCTTGGATTCAGACGTGGTGAAGGCCACCACGTGCGCACCCATCGCGTGTGCCAGCTTGAGGCCCATGTGGCCCAGGCCACCGATGCCCACCACGCCGACCTTCTGGCCAGGGCCTACATTCCAATGCTTCAGGGGCGAGTAGGTGGTGATGCCGGCACACAGCAGCGGTGCCACCGCAGCCAATTGCGCCTCGGGGTGGCGGATGCGCAGCACATAACGCTCGTGCACCACAATCTGCTGCGAGTAGCCGCCCAGCGTGTGGCCGGGCGCGTCTGGGGTCGGGCCGTTGTAGGTGCCGACCATGTGGTCGCAGTAGTTCTCCAGGCCGTCGTCACAGTCCTCACAGTGCTGGCAGCTGTCAACGATGCAGCCAACGCCCACCAGATCACCCATCTGGACGCCTGACACGTGGGCACCCAGGGCCGACACGCGGCCGACGATTTCATGCCCCGGCACGCACGGGTAGAGCGTGCCCGGCCACTCGGAGCGCACTTGGTGAAGGTCTGAGTGGCAGACGCCGCAGTAAGCGATGTCGATCTGCACATCGTGTGCGCCAGGTGCGCGCCGGGTGATGTCGATGGGTTCGAGAGGCTGGTCGCCCGCTTGGGCGCCAAAGGCTTTGATGGTCATGGTGGGTGGTCTTTCGTCAACTGAAAATTTATTAATTGCTGGAAAAATTGATCTGCACGGCACGCAGTCCCAGCGCCTGTACCAGGCCAGCGGGGTCGTCCACGCGCCCCAGACGGGTGTAGCTGTAGGACGAATCAAATGTCAGATAAAAGACCACCAGCGTACTTGCGCCGTAGAGCATCAGGTCGCCTTGGCGGATGGTTCCGGGTCGGCTGGCATGCACGGGTAGCGCTTTTGGCAGCTCGGCGTGTTTTTCATTGCCGTTGAGATCGGCCATGTCCAGCGTCAGCGGCAGATGCGCTGCGAACGCGCGGGCAGCAGGGGTGTTGGTCAGGGTGATGGCGAAGCGACGTTCGCCGACGGTCATCCACATGCGTGATTCCTCCGGTTGTAGGGCGGCCGTGCCGGCCTTCGCGGCGGCCACGTTGGCTGGGGCTGACGGCTGGCCAGCTTGACAAGCCCCAAGCGCCAGCAGACCAAGTGCCAGGCTGAGGCCGCGCCAGCCACGCCAGGCTCGGTAATAGCTGGTTTCTTTGACAAAGGCACCTGGGTCAACCTGGTGGGTTATCGTGCTGCACATGGTCATGGTGTTTCTCCTTGCTCTTTAGGTGGCTCTGGCTGGCTGTGGTGTTGGCGTCTTTGCGGTCAGAAAGGTCAGGAAAGCCGCTAGCAGCAGCACGAGCGCGCTGGCAATGAATGTCGCATGGTATCCGCGGGTATCGAACAGCAGGCCGCCAACGGATGAACCCAACGCGATTGCCAATTGGATGACAGCCACCATCAGCCCACCCCCAGCCTCTGCATCGTGTGGCAAGGTGCTTGCCAACCAGGACCACCAACCTACCGGTGCCGCAGTGGCGACCAGGCCCCACAGACCTAGCAGCGCCGCCACCACGGCCACGCTGCTGCCAAAGAAGATGAGTGCCACGGCGATGGCCGCCATCAACAGGGGAATGCTGATCAAGGTGGGATAAAAGTGCCACTTCAGTACAGTAACGTGCTGATAGCAGCCGTGCCGATGAAGCCAGCGACACCGATCATCAGCAGCAAGAGCGACAGCGTTGGCGTGTCCACCTGCGTCACCGTCTCAAGAAAGGGGCGCAGGTAGGTGAACAAGACAAACTGTCCCATGAAGAAGGCGCTGACCGCCAGCATGCCCATGGCCACCACCGGGTGCTTGAGCAACCCAAGGACGTTGCTGGAGCCCGCCCGGCGAGCCGGTGTTGGCATGGACGGCAGGCTGATCCACTGCCAGGTCAAGGCGATCAACGCCACTGGCACCAAGCAGAAAAATGCACCCCGCCAGCCAATGACCGACCCCAAGTAGCTGCCCAGCGGGGCGGCGACCACGGTGGCCAGAGCGTTGCCGCCATTGAAAATGGCCAGAGCACGAGGCACCTGGCAAGCCGGCACCAGCCGCATGGCGGTCGCCGCCGACAGGGACCAGAACCCGCCAATGACCACCCCGATCAAGGCCCGGCCCATCATGTAGACCAGGTAGTTCGGGGCCAGCGCCACCACCGCCCCGGAGACGGCCATTAGCGCCGTCAGCCCCAGCAACAGATGCTTGCGGTTCATGCGGCCAGCCATCACCGAAATCGACAGGCTGGTGAGCACCGCGAAGGCGCCGGAGATGGCGATACCCAGCCCGGCAAATCCTTCACTGACCCCAAGATCACGGGCCATGGGCGTGAGCAGACTCACCGGCATGAATTCCGAGGCAATCAACGCAAAAACGCACAAGGACATGGCCAAGACGCCACCCCACCTGGCGGGCTGTACCGCTGATTTAGCCAAAACGGGGCCACCCACGGCGGTGGCCACACCTGCTTGTGCGGTCATGACAGGCGTATTCAGGCCAGGTTTTTCTTGTAGAACGCGTTGAGCTTGTCCCAGGGAATGAGGTTGACGCGGTCGTACAGGTCCACGTGCCCTGCACCCGGCACAAGCAGCAATTCCTTGCCAGGACCAGCCAATCGGTAAGCCTCTTCGCTGAACTCCTTGGAGTGGGCCTGGTCACCCGTGATGAACAGCATCGGACGCGGCGAAATCGTCTCGATGTCGTTGAACGGGTAAAAATTCATGAACTTGACGTTGCTGGTCAGCGTGGGGCGCGTCGTCGTTTTCGTTGATGCACCCGCAGGTGTGAACTCGCCGCGTGGCGTGCGATAGAAGTCAAAGAACTCGCGCTGAATGGGGTGCGTTTTTTCATTCAATACCAGGTCTGTACCGCCGGTGTACTGGGTTGCGCCGCCCGTGAACTCGGCATAACGCTGCTGGGCTGCATCGGCAATGATCTGTTGGCGTTGTTCAAGCGTCAGCGAATGGTTCAGCGCATGGCGGTTGGCGGCACCCATGTCGTACATGCTGACCGTCGCGATGGCCTTCATACGCGGGTCGATCTTGGCCGCGCTGATGACAAAGCTGCCACTGCCGCAAATACCGAGAACACCGATGCGTTCCCTGTTCACAAACGATTGGGTACCCAGGAAGTCCACCGCCGCGCTGAAGGCTTCGGCGTAGATGTCAGGCGAGACCAGGTTGCGCGTCTGGCCCTCGCTCTCGCCCCAGAAGGACTGGTCGATGGCCAGGGTGACAAAGCCTTGCTCTGCCAGTTTCTGTGCATACAGGTTCGAGCTTTGCTCTTTGACCGCACCCATCGGGTGGCCGACGATGATCGCCGGATGTTTGGCGCTGCGGTTGAGGTCTTTGGGTGTGAACAGGTTCCCGACCACCTTCATCTTGTACTGGTTGTTAAAAGCCACCTTGTGTGTCGCCACTTTTTCGCTCTTGAAAAAGTTATTGGCGCCATTGGACATATCTGGCACGGACTTGTTGTCCGCCGCAAAAGCGGCGCTACCGGCCACAGACAGAACACCCAGCGCAGCCACGCTGGTGCCAGCTGTTTTGAGAAATTCACGACGGTCGGATGTTTGCTTGTTCATATTGAAATCTCCATGTGTGGTGTCATGGAGGAGATCTTCGCAAATGAGGCGTGTCTTGACTAGCTAATGAATGCTTAAATAGCCTATTAGCTTGACTAATCAATAGCCCATGTAAAAATGAGGGATGGTGAAACGAAATCTCAATGATCTTTTGTACTTTGTCACCGTGGCTCGGGAAGGCAGCTTTACCCGCGCTGCGGCGTTGCTGGGCGTGACGCAATCGGCACTGAGCCAGGCGATCAGTGGCCTGGAGGCAAAGCTTGAGATCAGGTTGCTCACGCGCACCACACGCAGTGTGTCCCCCACGGCGGCTGGCGAGCGGCTGTTGCAGGCCATCGGCCATCGTTTTGATGAGATCGAAGCGGAAATGGACGTGTTGACGGCGTTGCGCGACAAGCCCGCGGGCACCGTGCGGATCACCTGTGGCGATCACATCGTGCGAACGACGTTGCTGCCAAAGCTCGTCCCGTTGTTGAACGAGTTCCCCGATATCAAGATCGAGTTTGACATCAACTATGGCTTCAGAGACATCGTGGCAGACCGTTTCGATGCGGGCGTGCGCATGGGCGACACCATTGACAAGGACATGATTGCGGTACCGATCGGCCCAAAGCTGCGCATGGCTGCAGTGGCCTCACCTGCGTACTTCACCAAGCATCCCGCACCCAAAACGCCAGCTGACCTGGTGGCGCACCGCTGCATCAATATGCGCTTTCCAACGCATGGCGGTTTGTCAGTCTGGGACTTTGAGCGCCGGGGCAAAAAATTGAATGTTCGCGTGGACGGCCAGATGGTGCTCAACAGCACACCCCACATCGTGCTCGCGGCGCTGGAGGGGTTGGGTATGGCCTACCTCCCGGAAGACGAGTTCTCCCCGCACATCGCAGAGGGGCGACTGGTTCGCGTCCTGCTGGACTGGTGTGCCCCCTTTGAAGGCTACTACCTCTACTATCCAAGCAGGCGACAGCCATCGCCCGCTTTCACGCGTGTGGTGGATGCCCTGCGTTTTAGCGAGGGCAAACGTGAATAGAGCAATGTCTGCCACGAAAGGCTGCTGCACGGACACAACATCTTGAAATTGGGCTTCTGGATACCGGTCACTGGTGACTGACTCTTTACGCTACACACCTGCCATTCAACATCCAAAGCAACTATCTCCCAAAAAAGATAGAGAAGTATGCCAACAGCCCTTGTCTGAAAAGGTTTACCCGCTATCAAAATAATTCAATACTCACAACCACCATCAAGGCCAACACCCGTTAGCGATTGACCTCCACGCAGGCGATCAGTTGGCTATTTTGTTCGACCAGCGGTAGATCAGTGTGCTGGAAGCCAGCATCTGTTGGTGCAGATCGGCCACCGACAACTGCTGCTGGTTCACCTATGCCAAGCCGACAGCCCAGTTGCCAGACCGTGGTCATTCAAATGGTTGGGTTGGGTGCCTTTACGTCAAAGTTCAGCGGCGCGACTGCTGGTGCGCCCCGTTGAATTTTTCACTGACCGATTGCTTCAAACCAGACGGACTTCCAAGCTACAACCCAAGGCCTCTGCATACTTGGACAGGGTTGCCAAAGACGGTGAATGTTTTCCGCGCCCTGATTCCATCCGGGCCACCGCAGACTGCGTGGTGCCGATCTTCTCTGCCACTTGCGCTTGCGTCAGCCCTTGGGCAGCACGGGCTTTCAGGAACTCATCCAGCAGCGCAAATTCGCTGCTCAGCTTGTCGTATTCGGCCTTGACCTCGACATTGCCGAGGGCTTGGGCACGCATTTTTTGGTGAGTCAACATCTTTACACTCTTAAAAGTCGATGAATGGAACAATAACCTCTAGACCTTATAAATAAAGGTCCAGCTGCTATCAACAAAATTAAGATGAGACATTAGGACCGCAGCGATGACAGCCACCACCAATCAACCCCGCCTCTCCAAATAGGTCAGCAATGACGAAAACAGCAGCCCCGGGGCCACTGGTTTGATCAGCACGTCGTCCATGCCGGCCTCCAGGCAGCGTGCGCGGTCCTCGTTGAAGGCGTTGGCGGTCATCGCCAGGATGGGGATGTGCTGGTAGTTGGGCAGCATTCGGATCTGGCGTGTGGCCTCCAGGCCGTCAAGGATGGGCATCTGCATGTCCATCAGCACCAAGGCGTAGGTCGAGACCGTGGCCCGCTCGATGGCCTGCATCCCGTCTTCGGCGGTGTCCACGAGCAGGCCGACAGACTCCAGCAGGTAACGCGCCAACTCCAGGTTGATCGGCTCGTCGTCAACAATCAGGATGCGTGCACCTTGGAAGTGCTCGCGGATCAAGGTTTCGGGGTCGCCAGCGGCTGCGGGTACGGCCAGGGTCTTGCGGCGCTCCTGGCGCAGCAGGCGGGCGGTGAACCAGAAGCTGCTGCCAGCACCGGGCACACTCTGCACCCCCGCATCCCCCCCCATCAGTTCAGCCAGCCGTTTGGTGATGACCAGCCCAAGCCCGGTGCCGCCGTATTTGCGGGTGGTCGAGTTGTCGGCCTGCTCAAAGGGGCTGAACAGCCGGGGCAGCGCCTCGGGTGTGATGCCAATACCGGTGTCTGTGACCTCAAAACGCACCTGCACCCACTGGGTTGTTTCTTCGAGATTGATGGCCCGGATGGTGACTGAGCCGTTGTCTGAAAACTTGATGGCGTTGCTGACGTAGTTGAGCACCGCCTGCTGCAAACGTGTTGGGTCGCCGTGCAAGTCGTTCGGGAAAGCGTCGGCGCTCACCTCGAGCTTGAGTTTCTTTTCCTGCGCGGAGGCATGGGTGATCGACACCACGTTCGACAACAGGCCGGCAATGGTGAGCGGGACGTTTTCAAGGACAAAACTGCCCGCATCAATTTTGGACAAGTCGAGAATATCGTTGATGACATGTAACAGGTGCTCGCTGGCAATGTCGATCTTGTCAAGCCGGTCCGCCTGTTCGGCGGTCAGGCCACCCCGGCGCAGCAGGTTGGCCATGCCCAAAATGGCGTTCATCGGGGTGCGGATCTCGTGGCTCATGTTGGCCAGGAAGCTGCTCTTGGCGAGGTTGGCCGCTTGCGCCGCGTCCCTGGCCAGCACCAGCGACTGGTTGGCCTGGTCCAGGTCGGCGGTGCGGGTGGCCACCAGCTCTTCCAGATGGTGGCGGTAGCGCTCCAGTTCGGCGTTGTTGAGCTGGCGCTGGGTGATGTCGCGGTAGGCACCATAACTTGTGCCATCGGGCAACAAAATGGCATTGATCTCAACCGGCACCAGGCTGCCATCCTGGCGTTTGAGCAGGAGTTCGGTGGTCACACGCCCGGTGTGTCTCAGTGTCACAAAGGTGTTCGCCGAGTGTGCTGCGTCCTCCGCTGGCGTGATGTCGGCCACCGACATGTGGAGGAGTTCGTCGTTGCTGTAACCCAGCAGCAGGCGGGCTTGTTCGTTGACGTAGAGGAACTGGCCCTGCGCGTTGGAGATAAAAATGGCGTCGGCGGCATGGTCCAACACACTCTGGTAGCGGGACTCACTCGCCCGCAGAGCCGCTTCAGCAGCTTTTTGATCGGTGATGTCCTGGATGGCGCCATGCACCCAGACCACCTTGCCGTTGTCAACCACCGGTTCACCGATGGTGCGAACCCATTTGCGCCGGCCTTTGGCGGTGAACATCTCCAGCTCCAGGTCATAGGGCTCGGCTTTGTCGATGAGGTTTTGGATGGCGGCCTGGAGCCGTTCGCGGTCCTGATCGCCGTAGTAGCTGAGGCCTTTGGCCACATCCACCGGGGCGTCTTCGGGCAAGTCGTGGATGCGGGCGGTCTCTGGCGTCCAGTTGCCCTGCCCGGTTGCCGGGTCAAAAGCCCAGCCACCGGTGTGCGACATACGACTGGTGGCGTTGAGCAGGGCTTCGCGCTCGGCCAGCGCACTCTCAGCAAGCTGACGCTCGGTCAGGTCGATGAAGGTAACGGCCAAGGTGTGGTGCCCATCCACTTGCAGGTGGGTCAAAGCCATGTCGATGTGAACCAGGTGACCATCTTGATGCAGCACTGGCAAGTCACGCACAAAGTCTTTTTGACGCTCGATGGCCAGCGCAAACTGGGTCATGACATGCGCCTGGTCTTCGGGGCGAAACAGGTCTGCAATCTTCTTGGCCAGAAACACACTGCGGTTGTAACCCAGCAAGGTCGACGCAACCGGGTTGACATCGGTCAGCCTCCGCGCTTGCGGGTCAACCAGCAGGATGGCGTTGGGCGAGTCCTCAAACAGCGCACGAAAGCGCAACTCACTTTGTGACAAAGCCATGCTGGCGGCCAGGCGCCGCCTGAACTCCTTGCCAAAGGCCAGGGCCAGCACCACAAAAAGGACATAGAGAATCACTTTAGCGGCCACGACTGGGTACCAGTTCGCCAACAGGCTGTCGTATCGGGCCGTGATGACGATATCCAGGCTGCTGCCACCGACCTTGCGAAACACCGCGACGCGTTTGACGTTGTCTGTGACAGCGACGCCGACATAACGCGTGGTCGGGCTGTTGGAGCGCAGGTAGAGCTGAAAAGCCTCTCCATGGGCGATGTTCTTGCCAATGTGTTTGTCGGCGTCAGGCAAGCGGTAGAGGATGTCGCCTTGCAGCGTATGGACGGCCACCGTGTCGACCACATCGTTGGTCAGGACATCCTGAAAAATCGGTGCGAAGAAGTTGGGGATCAAGGTCGCCACCACCGCGCCCTGAAACTCACCCTGCGGGCCGCGGATGGCCCGCGACGCCACAATGATCCAGCGTTTGGAAACCCCGACGAAGGGCCGCGAGATATACATCCGGTCGAAGTCTTCGGGCTGGGCATTCTGGTGGAACTGGAAGTAGTCGCGCTGGGAATTGTTGAAAGCGCGTATGGTCGCCACATCTTGTGGCGTTTGCAGGCTCTCTGCGGCCAGAACGCGACCTGTTTTGTCGGTGGCGGTGATCGTCCTGACTTCAGGAAATTCTTTCAGGAAAGCGAGCTGGTGCTGCGAGATGGCTTGTGCGGGCAACGACGGCTGGGCTTCCTGGTCTGCCGCCAGACTGCGCAGGCCCACATTCAATCCGCGCAGAACACCACCCACCTGGTACTCGGCCAGACGCGCCTGGCGTTCGAGCACCTGATACTCCGTGGCCAGCAGTTCCTCGAAATCCTGGCGAATGACAGCAGCGGTGACCAGCCCGGCCAGAGCGAGCACCAGCGCCAGACCCTTCCATGATGAGAGGAATCGGGTTACCGAGCGTGATTCGCTGATTGCCTGCATCCGCCTGCTCCCTAGAAATCAAGGCCTGAGAAGATGTCACTGTGAACAACCCGGCGGGTCAATGCCCGGCCTGTTTCCGATCAGTCCACGCCTACATGGCCAAGCACACCATCGTATAGGTTCACAACCCGGAAAACAAGGCACGCGGGCCACACAAGCTGTTGCGGTGCCTGACGCTGTAGTTGGTACGCCTGGCCAATGCTCCCCAAGCAGGTCAACCCTTCCAGTCAGGTGGCAACAACCCCTTTTGACAAACGCGTGCCGCCCTCTCTGCAACCTCTACAAAAAAAACGGGTTTCATCCCCTGGCATAACAGGGTCAAAAAGCGATCAAAACAGCTTGTAGGCCACCACCACAGCCAGCGCCACCAACACCACCGCCAGCGCCAGCACCCGTTTGCGATTGACCTCCACGCGGGCAATCAACTGGGTGTTTTGCTCGGCCAAGGAACCAATCAGCGCGCTGGATTCCAGCATTTGCTGGTGCAACTCGGCCACCGATGTCTGCAATTGCGTCACCTGCGCCTGCAGCGCGGCCACCGGCTCAGGCACATCCACCAGCGTGCCGGTCACAGGCGCAGCAGCAGCAGGCGCTGTCGGCTTTTTGCCAACGGTATTCCACAGTTTTTTAGCGCCGCTGGCCACCTTGGGCGCGTTTTCAATCACATCGCCCCACGGCACCATTTTCAGAACAGACAGCCATCCAATTGCCATGCAGACACCTCATTGATCAGAACAGGCGCCAAGTATCACCCAGCAACACTTTCCCAGGTGCATCACCGCCCATCTGCCCTAGCCCGCGCAAGCACCGAGGCCATGTGCTGGCTCGTGGACAATCTGCGCTGCACCATGCCCCACCACGCCACCCACATCTCTGCCATGCCGCCCAGCCTGATCGTGCTGCTGCTTTCTCTCTTGTTGGGCCTGCAGCCGATCACCACCGATTTGTACCTGCCCGCCCTGCCAGCGCTGACCGCCGAGCTGGATGCGTCCATGGCGCAGGCACAACTGACGCTGACCGCGCTGCTGCTGGCGTTTGGCGGCTCGCAGCTGGTGTGGGGACCGCTATCAGACCGGTATGGCCGGCGCCCCATTTTGCTGGTGGGCATGGTGGCTTATGTGCTGGCGTCACTGGCCAGCAGCCTGGCACCCGGCATGGGCTGGCTGATCATCTGGCGCACACTGCAGGGCGCGGCCATGGGCGCCGGGGTGATGTGCGCCCGCGCCATCGTGCGCGATCTGTATTCACCTGTTCAGGGCGCCCGCGTGATGAGCAAGGGCCTGAGCGGGCTGGGTGTGATTGCCTGCCTGAGCGCGCCGCTGGGTGGGCTTGTGTCTGACCTGCTGAACTGGCGCTACGCCCTGCTGATGCTGAGCGTGTTTGCTGCCGTGACGCTGGCGGTGCTGGCGCTGCGCTTTGAAGAAACCGTGCCGCACAAAAATCCAAACGCCCTGCAGCTCGGTACCCTGATGGCCACCTGGCGGCAGATTCTGGGCAACCGCACGTTTCTGGCGTTTTCAGCGCTGACGGCTTGCTCTTACAGCGGCCTGTTCACTTTTCTGGCGGCGTCATCCTTTGTGTTTATCGGCGTCTTGGGCTTGAGCAAAACGCAGTATGGGTTGGTGATGTTTGTGAACTCGCTGGCCTACATTGGCGGCACGTTCGTCTGCCGCCACTGGCTGCCGCGATGGGGGGTGCGTCGCGCGGTGGCTATGGCGGGTGGGTTGTCGCTCACCGGCGGCACGCTGATGGCGGTGCTCACCCTCATGGGCTGGGTCAATGTCTGGAGCATCATGCTGCCGCAACTGATCTTCATGATCGGTCACGGCATTCACCAGCCCTGCGGCCAGAGTGGTGCGGTGGGGCCATTCCCGCAGGCGGCGGGCGCGGCCTCGGCGGTGAATGGGTTCCTGATGATGGTGTGTGCCTTTGCCTGGGGCGGTTGGCTGGGCGCCCACATGGACGGCACCGTGCTGCCGCTGACGCTGGGTGTGTGGTTCTGGAGCGCGTTGATTGCGCTGTCAGCCTGGACGCTGGTACACAAGCACGGTTGAGGCGGCCATCAGAATTCCCAAGGCGCCATCACTTATTGCCAACCACTGTCCAACTAAGACTTTGGCGACGACGGGTCCTGCGGCGTGCCGTTGTGACGCTCGCACAATAATCTGACGACATGTTCGGCGAAGCCGCGGATGTTTTCTGCCTCTGCGGGGCCGAGTGCCGCCCGGTCGGGCCTGGCTTGCGGGGTTGCCTTTGGAGGAGGGTCGCAGCGCTCCCCCACTTGATCACCAACGACACCCGAAGTGATTTGCTTGTCCATGATGTTTTTCGGTGTTTTCATTCAGACTGCGATTGAAGTGACTCAGACAAGTGCTTTTGGATGAGACAGACGCGGTCCAACATTCATGTCTGTCTCAAAAAAACAGCCGGTTTAAGGCCTGTGGTCAATGATGCCTACAGGTGACACCCGAGACAATCGGGCAGTTCTGAAACTGACTAAGGAAATCCCTATGCGCGATAGGGTCTCACCAATTAGCTAACCAATCCGCGCTGCATGGCATAACGCACAAGTTCTGCCAAGCTGGTGATGTTGAGCTTTTCCATCAACTTGGCCTTGTGGGTGCTGATGGTCTTGTTGCTGACGCAAAGTTGCGCCGCAATGTCGTTGACACTGCTGCCGGCCACCAGCAGGTTAAACACCTGCATCTCCCGGTCTGTCAGCGAAAAATGGGGCGCACTTTGGGGGTCGGGCGTCACTTCAAACACCATTTGCTCGGCCATGCCGGGCATGATGAACTTTTTGCCCGCTGCCACGGTGCGAATGGCGGGCAGCAAAATGTTCAGGTCGCAGTCTTTGGTGATGTAACCCGAAGCCCCGGCTTTCAGGGCGCGCATGGCCACGGCGGGCTCGTTATGCATGCTCAGCACCAGCAGCGCCAAGCCGGGCCACGAGACCCGGATGCGTTCAATCAATTCCGAGCCGCTGATGCCCGGCATGTCCAGGTCCATCAGCAACACGTCGGGCACCGATCGCGACAGAATCTCCAGCTCGCTGCCGTTGGAGGCCTCGCCCACCACCTCAAAATCGGCCACCTGCTGAAAAATCTGCTTGAGCCCGCTGCGCACGATGGCATGGTCGTCGGTGATCAGGATCTGGATCATGCGTTGACCGCCTCCGAAGGCGTGGTTTTGGGAATGGTCAAGCGAACGGTGGTACCTTGTGCGGCGCTGCTTTCGATGTCCAAGACGCCGCCCAGCGCAATGGCACGCTCCCGCATGCCCAGCAGGCCGAACGATTTCAGCTCGCGGGCTTTTTCTACATCAAAGCCAATGCCGTTGTCATGAATTTCAACCACCAATTCATCCGTCACATCGAGCGTCACACCCACTTTGCTGGCTTTGGCGTGCCGGACGGTGTTGGTCATGGACTCCTGGACGATGCGGTACACCACGATCGAGCGGGTCTCGTCCATGGCGATATCGAATGCTGGCAAGTCCAGATCAAACGTCAACCCGGCGCTTTTGGAAAACTCGTTGCAAAGCGATTCGAGCGCATGTTTGAGCCCCATGTCCAGCGCGGCGGGCCGCAAGAACAGCACCACATCGCGCACATTGCCGATACCCCGGTCCAGCAAAGCCTTCATGTCGGCCACCACCTTGGGCAACGCCGGGTCCAGCGAACAAAAGCGCATCTCCATCAGCAGTAGGCTCATGCGCAGGCCGGTCAGCACCTGGCCCAGTTCGTCGTGGATCTCGCGCGCCACGCTTTTGCGCTCGCGCTCGCGGTTCAGTTCATTCTGGACCACCAGCTCGCGCAAGCGCTGGCGTGACACGCCGAGCTGAACTTCGGCACGGTGGATGGCCAACTCTTCCTCGGCCAGGATGCGTTCGGTGATGTCGATCAGCATGCCGATGATCTCCTCGCCACCCGCTCTGAGCAGCCCGGCATGGAACGCATACCAGCCACATTCACCGTCCTTGCGCATCAGCTGCAATTCGGTGCGGAAGGTCTCGCCTTGCCGGATCACGGCATACACCTGCTCGCCCAGTTCGGCGAAGGCGGCGTCGTTGGGGTAACAGTGGCGAATTTGCTGCCCGTTGAGCTCGCCTTCGGCATACCCCAGCATGCGGTTGAAGGCATGGTTGGACCAGAGAATTCTGCGGTCGAGAATTTTCACAATGCCGACCAGATCGCTGCTGAGAATGGAGGCCTGTTCTTCCAGCAGACGCGCAACCTGAATTTCGGCCAGCTTGCGTGAGGTAATGTCGTCGTGCGCCACCACCACGCCTTGCCCCGAGCCGATCAGCGGGTACACGTTCATGCGAAACCAGCGCTCCTTGTTGGCGGCATCGCCCCGGTAGTCCAGCGTGAAGTTGTCCAGCTCCTTGTTCAACACCGCCTCGATGCCGGCCCAGGCCGCCACCGCGTCGTCACCACTGGGGCGCCCCTCGGCAGCCGCACTCACATCCCGGTAACTCACCCCCAGCGAGGCACGCTCCATATCGGGTTCCTGGGCGAAGCGGTTCCAGGCTTCATTGACGGTGGAAATCACGCCTTTGTGATCGAGCACGGCAATGTGCGCGGGGATCGAATTCAGGATCGTCTGCGTGAAAGCATCACGCTCGCGCAACAACTCAATTTCGATCAACGACCCCAGCTCGGACGCCGAAGCCAGTTCCTCCGCAATCCACGGCAGGCTGGTGCCGCTGACCGTGGTCAGGTACAGGGCAAACGACTGCCGCGGCGACAGGCGGCCACTGGCATCGGCCACATGGGCTTTTTCCGGGTTGCCGCTCCAGCGCACCGTGTGGATTTGCTCCAGCCGAAACCAGATCATGCCGATCTCAGGCTTGCCAGGGACAGACACAAACAGCGCGCCGGCCACACCGCCATCGACTTGCGCCAACCCCAAATCCTTCTGGATCGCATGGGTGGAATAAAGCGCCGGGTTGCCGGGCTGTTCGCGGCGGCGCTGCTGGAGTTGCTGGATCTGCTGGGTGCTCGGGGTACGCCCGACGACCTGAATGTCGTCATCAATCTGCAGCGCAAAACCGTCGGCGTTCACTACGGCCAGCAGCTCGCTGGTCCGGCCCTGGCGCATCAGGATTCTGAAGTCAATCTGCCGGATCAGTTCCACCAGGCGGCGCCGCCGCATCACCAGGTCAAGTTCCAGCTCCCGGCGCTGGCGAATCAATCTGCCTTGGATCAAGGACGCCAGGTCTTCGCAAAACCAGCCCAGGGTATCGCGCTCTGGTGCTGAAAAATACATGGGGCCATGCTTGTGCTGGCACGACAACAAGCCCCACAACGCGCCCTCCACCACCAAGGAGCCGACCAGGGTGCTGCTGACACCCATGTTCTCCAAATACTCGATGTGGATCGGTGACACGCTGCGCAAGCTGGAGCGGCCCAGATCAATCGCCCGCCCGTCGCCGCGGGCGATCAGGGCAGAGGGTTGGTACGCGGCATCTGAAATCTGCCGTATCCGGCTGGACTTGAACAACTCGCGCGCCTGGGCCGGGATGTCAGACGCCGGAAAGTGCAACCCGAGGTAGGGCTCAATGGTGTCGACACAGGCCTCGGCAATGACCTCGCCGTTCCAGTCTTTGTCGAACTGGTAGACCATGACCCGATCAAACCCGGTGATGTCGCGAACCAGGTTCGCCGCCGTGTGGATGATCTGCGTCAGGTCGGACAGGGTGCGCAAGTGGGCAATCGCCTGGCGGCACTGGTAGTGCATTTTTTCGGGCACGCTGCCGTCGCGGGGCGGCTCCATGTCGATCAGCCACTGGCCGCTGCTATTGCGGTGCGAGCGGGCCGTCCAGGCTTGCCCATTGATGGGCAGGGGGACCAGCGGCCAAAGCGCATCGCCGGGGTCAGTCAGCAGCGCCTGCACAGCCGGGGCGGCGAGAAACTCGGTCACCGGTTGGCCCAGCATGGCCGCAGGCGATGTGCCCAGAATCGACTGGCAGGACTCACTGGCGGCTTCCACCCGCCCGCTCTGCGCGTCCAGCACCAGCAAGGCGCCATGCGGCTGAACCGCGCCCGGAAACCGGATCGGCTCGTCCTCACAATTAAAAATGTCAACGCTACTCATGCGGGCTCACAGACCAAAACACCGGCACCCAACTGTTTCATACAGGCATCCAGGTGGCATTGGATGGCATCAAACACGCCGGTGGCGGTGACCACTGCGGTGTCCAGCACCTCGGGCGTGGCCTGCTCGTCGGCAAACTGCAGGAACTCCGCCCATTTTTGCGCTGCCGTGCTGCCGTACACGCTGAAATGGGCGGTCGGCAAGGGCGCAATCGGCAAGGCTTGCAGCAGCCGGGCAATCATCAGGCCACCTTGCGTGGCGCCTTCCATCACATACAGCACACCGATCAGGCCGCCGATGTTCTGTGGCACCGGGAAGTCTGTGGCCAAGCCCAGAGGCTGGCGCCCCAGGGCGGCCAGATCAGCCTCCAGCGCCCAGACCTTGAGGCGGGCCTGATAGTCAAAGGGCTGCGGGTGCTGGGCCAGAAACGCCAGAATGCCAGTCTCGGCGGCTTGCCCGATGCCATGCAGGGACGCCAAAGCGTTGCCGTATTGCGCCAGCGTCAAGTCCGGGCGCAACAGCGGCGCCAGCAGCGGATGATGGTCAAGCACGTGATGCGGCCGCTTCGTCGCCTGGCGAAGCTGACGATGCAGGGCGGAGTCAGAGGGAACAGGGGTCATGCCGGGTGGTCTCTTTTTGGGTTCCAACAACGTCTGGTTGTGTTGATCTTAGCGAGGTGAAGCAGGCAGATGCTGGGCTTGTCAAAACTGAGGGCATCCCACCAACGGACTGGCGCGTGATCAGGCACCGGCCAGGTCCATCACCCACCCTGGCTACAGCGTCAACACCGTGCAGCCGGTGGTCTTGCGCGCCTCCAGGTCACGGTGCGCCTGCTGCACGTCTTCCAGCCTGTAACGCTGGTCGATGTGGATCTTGACCTGGCCGCTGGTCACGGCGGCAAACAGATCATCCGCCATGGCCTGTGTGGCCTCGCGCGTGGCGATGTGGGTGAACAGCGTTTGTCGCGTCACATACAGCGAGCCCTTGGGGCCGAGGATGCCGGGCGCAAAGGGCGCCACCGGGCCGGAGGCGTTGCCAAAACTGGCCATCAGGCCAAAGGGGGCCAGGCAATCCAGCGACTTGTCCCAGGTGTCTTTGCCCACCGAGTCGTAAACCACCTTGACACCCTGGCCAGCGGTGATCTCTTTGACCCGCGCGAGAAAGTCTTCTTTCGCGTAATTGATCGCAAACTCAGCCCCATTGGCCAACGCCAGCGCACATTTCGACTCGGAGCCCGCGGTGCCGATCAGGCGCAGCCCCATGGCCTTCGCCCATTGGCAGGCGATCAGGCCCACGCCGCCGGCAGCGGCATGGAACAACACAAAGTCACCCGGCTGCAGGCCGCCTTGGGGTTGGGTGCGTTTGAGCAGGTATTGCGCGGTGAGGCCCTTGAGCATCATCGCCGCGCCGGTCTCGAAAGAGATGGCATCGGGCAGCTGGCAGACGTTTTTGGCGGGCATCACGCGCAGATCGCCATAACTGCCGGGTGGCGTGCTGGCATAGGCGGCGCGGTCGCCCACCTGCAGATGCGTGACCCCCTCCCCCACGGCCTCGACCACACCCGCTGCTTCCATGCCCAGGCGGGCGGGCATGGGCATCGGGTACAGGCCGGTGCGGTGGTAAACGTCGATGAAGTTCAGGCCCACCGCGTGGTGGCGGATGCGGATCTCACCCGGGCCGGGCTCGCCCACCGTCACCTGCACCAGTTTGAGTTGATCGGGGCCGCCGTGCTGGTCAATCTGGATGGCGCGTGAAGTGTGGCTGGTCATGCAAAGTCTCCGCAAGAAAGGAGCCGGGATGTTGCCATGATTTCAGCGACAGCGTTTTTGCTGCGAGAATCGAATTTACTTCCCTTCAGTCGCATGTTCTGTCCCCCTTGCCTGCTGTTTTTTCGAGCTGCCCCAGCATCTGACGCGCCGGTGCGCGCGCCAAACGCATGAGCCAAGCCAGGGTGACGCCCTCGGCGGTTTTTCTGCTGACGCTGCCCCCCGTGCTGTGGGCCTGCAACGCAGTGCTGGGCCGGGTGATTGCCGACATGGCCTCGCCCATGACGCTGAACCTGGTGCGCTGGTGCATGGCGTTTGTGCTGCTGCTGCCGCTGGCCGCACCTGTGCTGCACCGCAGCAGCGCGCTGTGGCCCAACTGGCGGCGTTTCATGGCCTTGTCGCTGCTGAGCATTGGTGGCTACAACGCGCTGCTGTACCTGGCGCTGAACACCTCCACACCCATCAACGTGACGCTGGTCGGCGCCAGCACCCCGGTGTGGATGCTGCTGATCGGGCGGCTGTTTTTTGGCAAAGCCATCTCCAAGCGCCAATGGTTGGGCGCCGCCCTGTCGGTCAGCGGGGTGATGCTGGTGCTGAGCCGCGGGCAACTCGACACCTTGCTGCAGGTGCGGCTGGTGCCCGGTGACTTCTACATCCTGCTGGCGTCTGCCGCCTGGGCCTATTACAGCTGGATGCTGGTGCACCCCACCTCGGAACCCAGCAGCCTGCGCAGCAACTGGTCCGCGTTTTTGATGGCCCAGATTTCACTGGGCCTGATCTGGTCAGGGCTGTTTGCCGGGGCGGAATGGGCCCTGGGTTTTGGCCGGTTTGTACCCAGCTGGCAGCTGGCTGGCATTCTGCTATTTATCGCGATTGGCCCGGCCTTGCTGGCTTATCGGGCCTGGGGCGCAGGGGTGGCACGCGCCGGGCCGTCAGTGGCGGGGTTTTTCATCAACCTGACACCGCTGTTCACCGCCGTGTTGTCCGGGCTGTTTCTGGGTGAGGTGCCGCACCTGTACCACGGGGTGGCGTTTGCGCTGATTGTGGGCGGGATCGTGGTGTCGTCACGGCGCTGAAACCGCCCCACGTGGCGGATGCCAGTTACTGGGCCTTGAACCCGCTGTCCTTGATGATGCGCGCCCAGGTTGTCGCGTAGGCCAGTTCCCGGCTGGCCAGTTGCGCCGAGGTCATGTAACCCACGGTCAGACCCATCGTGGTCAAACGCTCGCGAACGTCGGGCATCGCCACCACCTTGGCCACCGCGCCCGAGAGTTTCTCAATCACTGCGGGTGGTGTGCCTTTGGGCGCAAAGATGCCGTAATACGGCACGTCTTCAAAACCAGCCAGACCCAGTTCAGCAAAGGTTGGCACCTCCGGCAAGGCGGCTTGGCGCACACCACCCAGCACCGCCACCACACGGATCTTGCCGGCCTTCTGGTTCTCGATGAAATCAGGCACGGAACCGACACCGGCGTTGATCTGGTTACCCAGCATGTCGGCCATCATCGGCGCGCTACCACGGTAGGGCGCGGCCTGCAAATCCAACTGGTACTTCTGGCCAATCACCTTGACCAGAAACTCGGGCACCGATGCCGGTGCGGGCACACCCACTGTGCCCAGCCCGGCGCCCTGCTTCTGCACAAAACTCACGTACTCGGCCATGCTTTTGGCCGGTGTGCCACCTGACACCGCCAGCGCGTTGACAAACGTGGCGAATCCGGCCACCGCGACAAAGTCTTTGTGCGGCTCGAAACCAGGGTTTTTGACCACCAGCGGCAAGATCGAGATGGTGTGGTCGTGTGACAAAAACAGCGTGTTGCCGTCGGGTGCGGCAGCTTTGAGCGCCTGGGCCGCGATCTGGCCACCGGCACCAGCCTTGTTGTCGACCACCACCGACACACCCAGCTGGTCTTTGAGCTTGTCAGCCAGGATGCGGGCGATGGCATCGGTACCGCCACCGGGCGGGAAACCGACCATCAGCTTGACCGGACCACTCTGCGCCTGCGCCAGCCCGGCGGCCAACAACGAGCTGACCACCAGCGTTTGTGTGAATTGACGAACCCGGCCAAGCAAACCATGCTGAAACATCTGCAACTCCTAAAAAAAACAAAAGAGGTACACCAACACCACAAGCAGGTTTCCTGCCAGCTGCGTGCCAATGCAGCGCCGTCAACGCCCGCGCATAAACACAAAAATCCCCAAGATGACCAGCACCGTGCCCGCCGCCACCCAACCGGTGAACGGCTCACCCAGCACCAGAGCGCCCATCACAATGGTCGACATCGGGCCAACCATGCCGGTCTGTGCCGCCAGCGAGGCACCAATGCGCTCGATGGCCATCATCACCATCAGCACCGGTGCCGCCGTGCACAGGGTAGCGTTGACGATGGACAGCCAGATCACCTCTGGCGCCACCACCGCCGCGCTCAAAGGCCGCAGCAGCACAAACTGTAAGATACACAGCCCGCACGCCACCAGCGTGGCCAGGCCCACCAGGCGCAGCGACCCCAGCCGTTTGACCAGCTCGCCGCTGAAGCTCAAATACAGCGCATAACTCACCGCGCTGCCAAACACCAGCGCTGCACCCAACGCGGCATCAGCACCAGCTAGGCTGATCTCGTGGCCAAACACCAGCAACACGCCGAGGTAACTGATGCCCATGCCCAGCGCCTGAAACCGTGTGATGTGGCGCTGGTACAGCACCAGCCCGAGGATCAGCACCAGCGTCGGGTTCAGATACAGGATCAGGCGTTCCAGCGAGGCGCTGATGTAAGCCAGCCCGGCAAAGTCCAGAAAACTCGCCAGGTAGTAGCCACTGAAACCCAGCCCCAGCACGCCCAGCCAGTCGCGCCGGGTGAGCGCAGGTTGACCGCGGCTGGACCACCAGGCCATCACCGCAAAAATCGGCAGCGCAAACAACATGCGGTACATGATCAGCGTGACCGCGTCCACACCGTAGCGGTACGCCAGCTTGACGATGATCGCCTTGCCGCTGAAGGCAATCGCCCCCAGCGTGGCCAGTACCAGGCCCGTGACCAGCTTGTCCGGCGCGACCTGTCCTTCAGGCATAAAGGACAAAAGCCGATGGTTTCGCTGTCATGGCGGACTCGATCCGCCATCCACGACGTCCGAAGGCATGGATGCCGGGTCGTCGCCCGGCATGACACTTCTGCTCATTCACGTCAGTCTTCCACAAAAGCTTCTTCGCGCTGGCGCTTGATGGCGGGCAGCAATACCACCAACAGCATGGCCGCAGCCGCCGCCAGCAGCCCGGCAGACAAGGGCCGGGTCACCAGCACGCTCCAGTCACCGCGCGACAGCAGCAGCGCGCGGCGCAGGTTTTCTTCCATCATCGGGCCCAGAATGAAGCCCAGCAGCAGCGGCGCGGGCTCCAGGCCGAGCTTGATGAAGACATAACCGATGACGCCAAACAACCCGACCATCCAGATGTCCCAGGTGTTGTTGTTGGTGCTGTAGACACCAATCGCGCAAAACAGCACGATGGCCGGAAACAGCCAGCGGTAGGGCACACTCAGCAGCTTGATCCACAGGCCGATCAGCGGCAGGTTTAACACCACCAGCATGGCGTTGCCGATCCACATCGACGCGATCAGGCCCCAGAACAGCTCGGGGTTGCTGCTCATCACCTGCGGGCCGGGCTGGATGTTGTGGATGGGTCATGGCGCCACCATCAGCGCCATCACCGCATTGGGCGGAATGCCCAAGGTGAGCAGCGGGATGAACGAGGTTTGTGAACCGGCGTTGTTGGCCGACTCGGGCGCGGCCACCCCACGGATATTGCCCTCTCCAAAGGGCACTTCGCCAGGGTGCAACTTGGTTTTTTTCTCGACGCTGTAGGCGGCAAAGGCTGCCAGCAAGGCACCGCCACCCGGCAAGATGCCCAACACCGAGCCGATGCCGGTGCCGCGCAACACCGCCGGCAGCATGCGTTTGAAGTCTTCACGGGTGGGCATCAGGCCCTGCACTTTGGCGGTGAACACCTCACGGTGCGCCTCTTTCACCGACAAATTCGAGATGATCTCGGCATAACCAAAGACGCCCATGGCAATCACGATGAAGCCGATGCCGTCGGTGAGTTCGGGGATGTCAAAGGCAAAACGCGCTACGCCCGAGTTCACATCGGTGCCGACCAGGCCCAGCAGCAAGCCCAGCACAATCATCGCCACTGCTTTCAGCAACGAGCCAGAAGCCAGCACCACCGCCCCGATCAGCCCCAACACCATCAGCGAAAAATACTCGGCCGGGCCGAACTTGAACGCCACCTCGGTCAGCGGCGCCGCAAAGGCCGCCAGAATCAGCGTGCCGACACAGCCCGCAAAGAATGAGCCCAACCCGGCAGCAGCCAGCGCCGGCCCGGCGCGGCCCTTGCGCGCCATCTGGTAACCGTCAATCACCGTCACCACCGAACTCGCTTCGCCCGGCAGATTCACCAAAATGGCCGTGGTGCTGCCGCCGTACTGCGCACCGTAATAAATGCCCGCCAGCATGATCAGCGCCGACACCGGTGGCAGTGCGTAGGTGGCGGGCAACAACATGGCAATGGTGGCCACCGGGCCGATGCCGGGCAACACCCCAATCAGCGTGCCCAGCAGGCAGCCGACAAAGGCATACAGCAGGTTGATGGGCGTGGCAGCCACAGCAAACCCCATCGATAAATTGGTCAGCAGATCCATGCTCGCCGCCTACCCTGCCCCAAACGCGGGCCACACGGCAAACTGCAAATTCAGCAGCAGCACAAAAGCCAGGTAGCAGCCCACCGCCAGCACGGTCGCCAGCCACAGGCTTTCTTTCAGGCTGAAACGTTCACCGGCCATCCCTGCGACCACCGTCACGCCATAAATCGCCACCATGAAGCCCATGGCCGGCCACCCCAGCGACGGCAGCCCACCCAACAACACACCAAACAGCAGGTTGCCCGCCACAATAAAAAACAGCGGCTTCCAGGCCCAGGGCCCCATCACCTGGCGCAGCGCCGGATCCCGCCGGGCACCGAGTACGGCGATGATCAGCCCCAGCACCGCCAACAGCACCCCCAGCACCAGCGGAAAATAACCCGGCCCCATGCGGGCGCTGGTGCCCACCGTGTAGCTGGTCGCGCCCCAGGCAAACGCCGAGCCGACCGCGGCCAGTAACACACCGGCGTAAACATCCTTGTCCTGTGGCGCCCGCATGCGATTCGTTCCCGTTGAGAGGTCAATGCTCTGACGCCGGCGTGCTGGCCAGCACTTCTTCCAGCACCGTCAGGCCCTCGGCCACCCGCAAGGCGCCGGCCAGGCGCAGCGAACGCATGCCATCGCTGATGGCCTGGCGTTTGAGGGCAGCGGCATCGGGCTCACGGGTGATCTGGGCCTTGAAGGCCTCGGACACCACCAACAACTCGTACAGCCCCATGCGCCCGCGAAAACCGGTCATGCGGCAATCGACACAGCCCACAGGCTTGAACGGTTTGTAGCTGCCGCTGAGCTGCCAGGGCTTGACCGCCTGCTCCAGCGTCTCGCGCGAAGCTGCCGCGTCGGGCGCCTTACACAGCGGGCATAAGGTGCGCACCAGCCGCTGCGCCAGCACGCCCAGCAGCGTGGCGTTGATCAAATAGGCGGGCACGCCCAGTTCCATCATCCGGGTGATGGCGCTCGGCGCGTCATTGGTATGCAAGGTGCTGAACACCAAGTGCCCGGTCAGCGCCGCCTGCACTGCCATCTCTGCCGTGGCCTGGTCGCGGATTTCACCGACCATGATGATGTCGGGGTCTTGCCGCATCAGCGCGCGCAGGCCTTCGGGGAAGCCAAAGTCCAGCTGCGTCTGCACCTGGGTCTGGTTGAAAGACGCCTCAATCATCTCGATCGGGTCTTCCACGGTGCTGACGTTCACCTCTTCGGTGGCCACCCGCTTCAGAGTGGAATACAGCGTGGTGGTTTTGCCCGAACCGGTGGGGCCAGTCACCAGAATGATGCCGTTGGGGCGCTTGACCAGTGCCTCCCAGCGCTCGGCATCGTGTTTGGAGAAACCCAGCGCGTCCAGCTCCTTGACCGTGGTTTCGGGGTCAAAAATCCGCATCACCATCTTTTCGCCAAAGGCGGTCGGCAGGGTCGAAATCCGCATCTCGACCTCGGCGCCGCCTGGGTTGCGCGTCTTGATACGGCCATCCTGCGGGCGGCGCTTTTCCACCACGTCCATGCGGCTGAGCAGCTTGATGCGCGCGGTCATGGCGGTGAGCACGCCCATCGGCATCTGGTAGACCGGGTGCAGCACCCCGTCGATGCGAAAGCGGATCACACCCTGCTCGCGCCGCGGCTCCAGGTGGATGTCGCTGGCGCGTTGGTCAAACGCGTATTGCCACAACCAGTCCACCACCTGCACCACACTCTGGTCGTTGGCATCGAGCTGTTTGTTGGTTTTGCCCAGTTCCACCAGTTGCTCAAAACTGGAGCCTGCGTTGCTGCCCGCCTTGGCCGCGGCCCGCACCGACTTGGCCAGCGCAAAAAACTCCACGGTGTAGCGGTGGATGTCCTGCGGATTCGCCACCACACGGCGCACGCTGCGGCGCGACTGGCGCTCCACCTCGCCGACCCAGTCCATCAAGTACGGCTCTGCCGTGGCGACCACAATCTCATGGGTCGTGACCTGCACCGGCAGAATCTTGTGCCGCTCGGCGTAAGCCGGACTCATGGTGTCAGCCACCTTGCCCACATCCACCTTGAGCGGGTCAATGCGCAAATACGCCAGCTTCACATGCCCGGCCAGCCACTGGGTCAGCAACTCCAGGTCCATCGGTCTGTCATCCACAGCCCGGCGCACCGCCACGCTGGCCAGACGCAACAGCGGGTGCTGCACGCTCTCAGCCTGCGCACAGCGGGTGTGGATGCGCTGCGCTTCCTGCGCGGTGATGGTGCCGTCCGCGCGCATCCACTGCACCAGACTGCGCCAGTCCAGCGGGCCGGTGGGGGACTCGGCGCGGTGTTTGGTGGGTGTCGCAGGCGTCATGGCTGCATGGGCTTGAAGACCCGCACCCATTTGGTGGCGGGCAAGCCCCAGCGGGCTTCAATCACCGCGGCGCGCGCCATCAACACCTCGCGCCGGGGGCGACTGGGGGTGTGCTGGGCCAGCACCACCGTGTTGCCCTCGCGGGTGGGTTTGAAGGCCCAGATGGCTTCCTTGCCAAAGGCTGCCGACATTTTTTCAACGCTGCGCTCAAAGCTCGAGGCGCGGCCGAACAGGTTGACGGTCATGCAGCCCTCGGGGGTCAGCAGGCGGCGGCAATGGTTGTAAAACGGCAGGCTGTCGAGCACGGGTGCGGCGGCTTCGCGGTCATACAGGTCCACTTGCAATGCATCCACCGTGCCCCACCAGATGGGGTTGAGGATTTCCTGCGCCGCATCGGCCAGCACCACACGCATCGTGGCGTTGTCGGCGGGCAGCTTGAAATGGCTGCGGCACATGGCCAGCACCTGCGGGTTGAGCTCGATGGCCGTGGTCTGGATGCGCAGCTCTTTGGCGCAAAACTTGGTCAGCGAACCGGCACCCAGGCCAAGTTGCATCGCCTGGCGGTCTTTGACCGAATCAGGTTCAACAAACAGCAGCCAGGCCATCATGCGCTGCACGTATTCATGCACCAGACCGATGCTGTCTTCCAGGTACATCGATCCCTGAATCCACTCGCTGCCCAGATGCAGATGCCGAATGGTGTCGTCGTCGGAAAAATTGACTTCCGGTAGGTGGGGGCTGCGTTTTTTCAAGATGACCAATTATCGCCAATCGCCCACCCGGCTTGCCAACATGGGGCGGCCCCCGCGTTGACAACGTCTAAGATGCAGCCCTTTGACAAGAAAGGGCCCCTTGATGAAGCTTGAAACCCTGGCCGTGCATGCAGGCTACACCCCCGACCCAACCACCCGCGCCGCGGCCGTGCCGATTTACCAGACGGTGGCTTACGCCTTTGACGACACCCAGCACGGCGCCGACCTGTTTGACCTGAAGGTGGCCGGCAACATCTACAGCCGCATCATGAACCCCACCTGCGGTGTGCTCGAAGCCCGCATGGCTGCGCTGGAAGGCGGCGTGGGTGCGCTGGCGGTAGCCTCGGGCATGTCGGCCATCAGTTACGCGATCCAGACCATCGCCGAAGCCGGGGACAACATCGTGTCCGCCTCCACGCTGTACGGCGGCACCTACAACCTGTTTGCACACACCTTTCCGCAAATCGGCCTTCAGGTGCGTTTTGCCGACTACCGCGACCCGGCCTCGTTTGCCGCGCTGATTGACGAGCGCACCAAGGCGATCTATTGCGAGTCCATCGGTAACCCGCTGGGCAATGTCACCGATCTGGCGGCCTTAGCGGAGGTGGCGCACGCCCATGGCATCCCGCTGATTGTGGACAACACGGTGCCCAGTCCGGCCCTGTGCCGCCCGTTCGAACACGGTGCCGACATCGTGGTGCACTCGGTCACCAAGTACCTGGGTGGCCACGGCACCACGATTGGCGGCGTGATTGTGGATTCCGGCAAGTTCCCCTGGGCACAACACGCCAAACGCTTCAAGCGCCTCAACGAGCCGGATGTGAGCTACCACGGCGTGGTCTACACCGAGGCGTTTGGCCCCGCTGCCTACATTGGTCGCGCCCGCGTGGTGCCACTGCGCAACATGGGCGCCGCACTCAGCGCCACAGCAGCCTTCCAGCTGCTGCAAGGCATCGAGACGCTGGCCCTGCGCATGGACCGCATCTGTGACAACGCGCTCAAAGTCGCCACCTACCTGCAAGCGCATGAGAAGGTGAGCTGGGTCAACTACGCCGGTCTGCCCGACCACCCTGACAACGCGCTGGTTCAAAAATACATGGGCGGGCGCGCCTCGGGCATCATCAGCTTTGGCCTGAAAGCAGCCGACAGTCTGGCAGCTGGCGCACGTTTTCAAGACGCCTTGCAGCTGTTTACCCGACTCGTGAATATTGGCGACGCCAAGTCGCTGGCCTGCCACCCCGCCTCCACCACCCACCGCCAGCTCAACGCCGAGGAACTGGCCAAGGCCGGTGTCAAACCCGACATGGTGCGCTTGTCACTGGGCATCGAGCATATCGATGACCTGACCGCCGACCTGGAGCAAGCCCTGGCCGCGGTCTGACGGCTATCGCAAGCACGGGAAACAGAGCAGACGCGGCGTTACACAGCGCCCGTCTGCCGCGCCGCGCGCTCACCCACAAAGCCAAAGGCAAAGTCCAGCGCGTCCTGCAACGAGTTCTCCATGGCGTGACGCTCTGACTCGGTCAGGTAAAACATCATGTCCACATCGTGGCGCAGGTAGCGCGCGGGCAGACGATTGAGCGCCACACAGGCCACATCGGCCAGCATGTCGGCACTGTACGCAGGGTACGAGCCGGACATTTTGGCCACCGCCTCAAACACAACCCGCTCAAAATAGTTGTGGACCTGTTCAAAGTTGATGATCATAAATAGGGTGTTGAAAGGTGGTTGACCCATCCAGGCTAGCCCGCTTGGGACCCGGACCGTGCGGGTGACATTGCTTTTCAACTGTACATGAATTTTGCCGGGTCAACTGATGCTCGCAAGCTACAAAACATGTAGCAATTTGCCAATTTGCGATATAGTCACCGTCTTTTAGACCGATGCGGCGGGGCGTCTTGTGGGATCGCGGATTCAACCACGCTGACACATTCGGCAGGAAGTCAATGCCTTAAGGAGAAGCACCATGAGTACAAAAGAAAATGCCACTGGCCAGCTGCTGAGTTTGCTTGAGTCACGGTATGCGATCCGTGTGCTGTGGGCGCTCAAGGACGGTCACCCCCAAACCTTCCGCTTGTTGCAGGACAGTGTCGGTGGCATCACCCCCAACACCTTGAACACCCGCATCAAGGAAATGCGCGAAGCCGGTCTGATGGACCATGGCAGCAGTGGCTACCTGGTGACACCACTCGGTGCCGACCTGCTCAAGCGCATGGGTGACCTGTCAGCCTTCGCCACCAAATGGGTGGCCGCTCAGGCCAAGAAACAAGCCTGAGCCCCTGCGTTCTATCCCTTTCATCCTCTTATATTGACCCAACTCCCATGATCACTACCCCCTCAGGACTCCAATACGAAGACAACACGGTCGGCATCGGCGATGTCGCCACCGAAGGCCAACGTGTCACGGTGCACTACACCGGCTGGCTGTTCATGGACGGCGTGCAAGGTGCCAAATTTGACTCCAGCAAGGACCGGGGGACACCTTTCGTCTTCAACCTGGGTGCAGGCGCTGTCATCCGCGGCTGGGACGAAGGTGTGGCCGGCATGCAGATCGGTGGCACCCGCACACTGATCATCCCCCCCGGCCTGGGTTATGGCGCCCGCGGTGCCGGTGGCGTGATTCCCCCTCAGGCCACGCTCAAATTTGTGGTGGAGCTGCTCAAGCTGTCCTGACCGACTGGATTCGCTATGGCTCGGGCACCTGTCGCAGGTGCCCGTTTCGTTTGTGTCAGTCCCACCATCTTTCTGCCCGGCCCAGGCAACCCGAAAAATTTTTTGTGTGTTGCTCTTGAAAAGAGGCGCCTCGCCGCCAAGTCACAGCATCGTTATTTCAAAACCCGCTTCACCGCATGTCTGACGCAACACCCCAACCTACCCCTGCGGACACGTCCGCCACCCCGGCTCCTGCCGTTGATTCACAAACGCTCCAGGACACCGCCGCGGCCATGGCCAATTACGAGTCCGAGGCCCTGGCCAAATGCCAGGCTGAGCTGGCCGAATTACAAGCCAAGAGCGCCGAACTGGCTGACCAGTACCTGCGCGCCAAGGCGGACGTGGAAAACGCCCGCCGCCGTGCTGAGGACGAAGTTTCCAAAGCGCGCAAGTTCGCCCTGGAAGGATTTGCCGACAGCCTGCTGCCCGTGGTGGACAGCCTGGAAGCGGGTCTAGCCATCAAGGACGCCAAGGTAGAACAAATCCGCGAAGGCTCGCAAGCCACCCTGCGCCAATTGCTGGCCGCGCTGGAACGCAACAAGGTCATCGTGGTCGACCCGGCGATCGGCGCCAAGTTTGACCCGCACCAACACCAGGCCATCAGCGTGGTGCCCTCCGAGCAGGAAGCCAACACCGTGGTCACCGTGCTGCAAAAAGGTTACCTGATCTCGGAGCGCGTTTTGCGCCCGGCACTGGTGACAGTGGCAGCCGCCAAATAAACCAATTTTCCAGCTTGAAATCTTTCAGGCTGTCTTCAAGTTACCAACATCTGACTATTTAGGAGTTCACCATGGGAAGAATCATCGGGATCGATCTGGGCACCACCAACAGCTGCGTCGCCATCATGGAAGGCAACACACCCAAAGTGATTGAAAACGCCGAAGGCGCCCGCACCACACCGTCCATCATTGCTTACCAGGAAGACGGCGAAGTGCTGGTCGGCGCCTCGGCCAAGCGCCAGGCGGTGACCAACCCGAAGAACACGCTGTACGCCGTCAAACGCTTGATTGGCCGCAAGTTCTCTGAGAAAGAAGTGCAAAAAGACATCGACCTGATGCCCTACACCATTGCGGCTGCCGACAACGGCGACGCCTGGGTGGAAGTGCGTGGCAATCGCCTCGCACCGCAGCAGATCAGCGCCGACGTGCTGCGCAAGATGAAAAAAACCGCCGAAGACTACCTGGGCGAAGCCGTCACCGAAGCCGTGATCACCGTGCCGGCCTACTTCAACGACGCCCAGCGCCAAGCCACCAAAGATGCTGGCCGCATTGCCGGCCTGGAAGTCAAGCGCATCATCAACGAGCCCACAGCTGCCGCGCTGGCTTACGGCATGGACAAGAACGAAAAGGGTGACCGCAAAATTGCCGTGTATGACCTCGGCGGCGGTACGTTTGACGTGTCCATCATCGAAATCGCGGACGTTGACGGCGAAAAGCAGTTTGAAGTGCTCTCCACCAACGGCGACACCTTCCTGGGTGGCGAAGACTTCGACCAACGCATCATCGACTTCATCATTGCCGAGTTCAAGAAGGAACAAGGTGTGGACCTGGGCAAAGACGTGCTGGCCCTGCAGCGCCTGAAAGAAGCCGCTGAAAAGGCCAAGATCGAACTCTCCAGCAGCGCCCAGACCGACATCAACCTGCCGTATGTGACGGCGGATGCCTCCGGCCCGAAGCACCTGAACATCAAACTGACCCGCGCCAAGCTGGAATCGCTGGTGGAAGAGTTGGTCGAACGCACCATTGCCCCCTGCCGCACCGCCATGAAAGACGCTGGCGTGAGTGCCAGTGACATCCATGACGTGATTCTGGTTGGCGGCATGACCCGCATGCCCAAGGTCCAGGAAAAGGTCAAGGAACTGTTTGGCCGTGAGCCCCGCAAGGACGTGAACCCCGACGAGGCAGTGGCCGTGGGCGCCGCCATTCAGGGCCAGGTGTTGTCGGGTGACCGGACCGACGTGCTGTTGCTGGACGTGACACCGCTGTCCCTGGGTATTGAAACCCTGGGCGGTGTGATGACCAAGATGATCAGCAAGAACACCACCATCCCGACCAAGTTTGCACAGACCTTCTCGACCGCCGACGACAACCAACCCGCGGTGACCATCAAGGTGTTCCAGGGTGAACGCGAAATTGCGGCCGGTAACAAGCTGCTGGGTGAGTTCAACCTGGAAGGCATTCCACCCTCACCGCGCGGCTTGCCGCAGATTGAAGTGTCGTTTGACATCGACGCCAACGGCATCCTGCACGTGGGCGCCAAGGACAAAGGCACGGGCAAGGAAAACAAGATCACCATCAAGGCCAACTCGGGTCTGTCCGAAGCCGAGATTCAGCAGATGGTGAAAGACGCCGAGCTCAACGCGGCCGACGACAAGAAAAAGCTCGAACTGGTGCAAGCCAGAAACACCGCTGAAGCCAGCATGCATGGCGTGAAAAAGAGCCTGACCGAGTACGGCGACAAGATCGACGCCGCTGAGAAAGAAAAGATCGAAGCCGCCATGAAAGAGCTGGAAGACGCGCTCAAAGGCGACAACAAAGCGACCATTGAAGAAAAGAGCACGGCCCTGATGACGGTGAGCCAGAAGCTCGGCGAAAAAATGTACGCCGACATGCAAGCCAAGGAAGCGGCAGCCGCTCAACCTGAAGCGGAGGCTGGCCAATCCGCCGGTCCGCAAGGTGGCGGTGCTGCGCAAGACGACAATGTGGTCGATGCAGAAGTGAAAGAAGTCAAAAAGCCCTAAGCGCTTGAGCCTTTCCACTCCTTTTTGCAAAGGCAACACGCGCCGCGTTGATCACCGCAAGGGTTCAACGCGGCGTTTGTATTGAAACCAGGCACGAGTAGACCATGTCAAAACGAGATTACTACGAGGTTCTGGGCGTTCCCAAAAACGCTTCGGACGAAGAGATCAAAAAAGCCTATCGCAAACACGCGATGAAGCACCACCCTGACCGCAACCAGGGTGACTCTGCCAAAGTGGCGGAGGAAAAGTTCAAGGAATCCAAAGAAGCCTACGAGATGCTGTCGGACCCGCAAAAACGCGCGGCCTACGACCAGCACGGCTTTGCCGGTGTGGACCCGAACATGCGCGGCGGCCCAGGTGGCGCCGAAGCCTACGGCGGTTTTGCCGAGGCGTTTGGTGACATTTTTGGCGACATGTTTGGCCAACAGCGCGGCCGTGCCGGTGGTCGGCAGGTGTACCGCGGCAGTGACCTGAGCTACGCCATGGAAGTCACGCTCGAAGAAGCGGCCAAGGGCAAAGATGCCCAGATTCGCATCCCGAGCTGGGACAACTGCGACAGCTGCCACGGCAGCGGGGCCAAACCCGGCACCCAGGTCAAATCCTGTGGCACCTGCAGCGGCACCGGGTCGGTGCAGATGCGCCAGGGCTTCTTCAGCGTGCAGCAAACCTGCCCGACCTGTCGCGGTACCGGCAAGGTCATCCCTGAGCCGTGCCCGGCCTGCCACGGCCAAGGCAAGATCAAGAAACAGAAGACACTGGAGGTGAAAATCCCGGCCGGTATTGACGGCGGCATGCGCATTCGCAGCGCGGGCAATGGCGAACCTGGCACCAACGGTGGCCCACCCGGTGACCTGTACATCGAAATCCGCCTCAAGAAACACGATATCTTCGAGCGCGACGGCGATGACCTACATTGTTCGGTGCCGATCAGCATCGTGACCGCCACGCTGGGTGGCGAAATTGATGTGCCCACGCTGGCCGGCAAAGCCGCCATCGACATCCCTGAAGGCACCCAGACTGGTAAACAGTTCAGGCTGCGCGGCAAGGGCATCAAGGGCGTGCGCTCCAGTTACCCGGGTGATTTGTACTGCCACATCATGATCGAAACACCGGTCAAGCTGACCGAGCACCAGCGCAAGCTGCTGCGCGAACTCGACGAGTCGCTGAAAAAAGGCGGCAGCAAACACTCTCCCAGCGGGGACAGCTGGACCGATCGGCTGAAGAGTTTTTTTAGCTGAACGGTAAGGCCCCCACGGTTGCCCACTGCGTGTGGCGCCCTGCCCCCGGAGGGGGCCGCGTTTTGCCTTGGTGCGGCCCGGCAGCAAAACAATGCCCCCCGCGCTGGCCAAGACGCTTGATTTAGGGGCTATCCAAGTGATGCCATCAGGTTTATAAAGAACCTGGTGGCATTTTCTTTTTGGGAGCTTTGCAATGAGCGTCAACATCACTTTTCTGGGCGGCGCAGGCACCGTGACCGGGTCCAAATACCTGGTGCGCCATGACGGCAAAAGTCTGCTGGTGGACTGCGGGCTGTTTCAAGGCTACAAACAATTGCGCCTGCGCAACTGGGCGCCCTTGCCGGTGGCACCCGAGCAGATTGACGCGGTGCTGCTGACCCACGCGCATCTGGACCACAGCGGTTACTTGCCGCTGCTGGTCAAAGAGGGTTTTGCCGGGCACGTGTACGCCACCCCTGGCACGCGGGATCTGTGCAAGATCTTGCTGCCCGACAGCGGCCATATCCAGGAAGAAGACGCCGAGTTTGCCAACCGGCACAAGCTCTCCAAACACGAGATCGCCCTGCCCCTGTACACCCGGCAAGACGCGCTGGACGCGCTGCCCCACATCAAGACCCATGAGTTTGGCAAGGCGTTTCACCCGATGCCCGGCTGGAAAGCGACGTTTTCACCCGCTGGCCATATTCTGGGGGCCGCCAGCCTGCTGCTGGAGGTGGCTGGGCGACGGATTTTGTTCTCGGGCGACCTGGGGCGCCCGGACGACCTGATCATGAGCCCACCCGACGATGCCCCACAGGCCGACACGGTGCTGATCGAGTCCACCTATGGCGACCGCACCCATCCGGTCGAGGACGTGCTAGCCGAACTGGCCCCGGCGCTGCAGCGTGTCGCCAAACGCGGCGGCGTGGCGGTGGTGCCCGTTTTTGCCGTGGGCCGCGCGCAAGCGCTGTTGCACGCGATCCATTTGCTCAAACTCAAAGGCGATTTGCCAAGCTCGCTGCCGGTGTTTCTGGACAGCCCGATGGCGGTGCACACCACCCATCTGTTTGAAGCGCACCTGGGTGAACACCGCCTGAGCCACCAGGACGCACGGGCGCTGACCCGCAGCGCCACCATGATCAACAGCACCGACGAGTCACGCGCTTTGGCCAGCCGCCACGGACCCATGGTGATCCTCTCAGCCAGCGGTATGGCGACCGGTGGACGCGTCTTGCACCACCTGGCGCATTACGCAGGCAACCACCGCAACATGATCATCCTGACTGGCTACCAGGCGCCCGGAACCCGTGGTGCCAGCTTTGCCGGCGGGGCCAAGACAGTGCGCATCCATGGCCGGGATGTGGAGGTCAACGCTGAAGTGGTGCAACTGCAGTCCGCTTCAGCCCACGCAGATGCCAACCAACTGCTAACCTGGCTGCGCACCATGCCCAAGGCGCCTGATCAGGTCTACGTGGTGCACGGGGAGGCCGGCCCGGCAGACACCTTGCGGGGTCGAATCAAACGGGAACTGGGCTGGCGGGCCATGGTGCCTGAGGCGGGATCCATCTGGCCAACATGATTCTTGGCATGCTGATGTGCTCTGTCTGCAGATGACCATCCCCATCAGGAATTGCCAACCGAAATGACCAGAGGCTACTGGGCGCCGGTATTGAGCTTGTACAGACGTTGACGGGTTGGCGGCAAGGTGACTGGCAGGACTGGGTGGCGGACTGTGCGGGGCTGGTTGTGGGGCGTGCTGGATGGCATTTGGCGGCGACCCGCAAAAATGAGCGGTCCTGATCCGGTGCTGAGGCGCTCAGGAACTCAAAGGTTGAAGAATAGGTCAGCAGATCATGGCGCTGCGGTTTTGATAGCTGGCGGAGCCACCCCAGGCTCGCGTTTTCTCATACCGTCTTCAAGGCCAGATGGGACTGTCCCTGGCGACATGCAGGGCGGGTGAAAGTGCCGCGTTGTCGCCCGGCGTGGAAGCCGTCAGACCGCGAGTGTGTACACCGCCGCAGAGGCGCGCTCATCGGGGCTAAGCGCTGCCAGAGGGCCATCCCATTGCGTGCCCAAGGCCCCAGTAACAGGTGTCAACCCGGCGATCATCGAACTGACTTCTTCCACTGCCGCATCCATCTCGGCGACCATTTCGTACGTCGCCAAAAACAGCCGCGCAATCTTCAGGCCTGCCGATTCAATGACAACGAGATACCGCACCGGCATGCGATGAAGTACTTTGGTGTGGTCCTTAGGGGATTCCATTCCGTATGTTTGACTCATCTGGAAATACTACTACCAATCCGGGATGGAGGGAGAGTCAAGCCGGCATGCCACCGATTTCTACAGCTTCCTGCATTTTTGAGCGCCATGTTGACGTCTCCCGACTGTCAGCCTCTCAAACACCCCTGCCGACGTTCCCACAGGGTTATCGATCTCGCCAAGTCCGGGTCGCCATTTTTAAACCTTGGGCTGATCACTGTGCGGCACCTCGTAGCCGTCTGCCACATAGGCCGGGCCTTTCATCAGCCAGACAATGATGCAGCCGATGCCCACCGTGAGGACAGCCGTCCAGACAAAAACAGCGACACCCACCATGAAAAAATCAAAGGTCTGGATGTGGCGCTCAATGTCTGACGCACTTCCCGCAACAAAAAGAAAACGCGCCAGCCAGGCCGCGAGCGCTGGCAATACCGTGCCAGCCAGCAGGATCCGGGGCAACAAACGCAGCACACGCCACTCGACCCCGTAAGGGGTTTGCTGGAAGCCCGGCAGTTTCTTGAGCCATGTCATGAAACCATTGTAGGCAGGAAGTCAAAGCCACTTCTGCATGAACAGCGCGTGGCCCATGCTGGGCTCCAACTGGTAGTTGTCAAAACCGATACGGCGGTAGAGACGCGCCGCCGGCGCATTGCCGGACAATACTTCCAGTGTCAGCTTGCAGGCCCCCCGGTCACGCGCCAGCTGCTCCACCAGCGCCAGCATCTGCTCGCCAATGCGCTGGCCGCGATGGGTGGACGCCACCACCACGTCATGGATGTTCACCAGAGGTCGGCAGGCGAAGGTGGAAAACCCCTCCACACAGTTGACCAGGCCCACCGGCAAATCACCTTGAGCCTCATCGAACGCCAGCACGCTAAACATGAAGGGGCGCGACTGCAATGCGTTCGCCAGGTTGGACTTGGTGAAGTCTGACAGCGGCTCGGCGCCACCCTCACTTTCACTGGCGTAAGCGTCAAGCAAATCAATCAGGGCGCGCATGTGTACCGGGTCGGTGTAGTCAACGCGGCACAGGCGCAAGGAGACGTTTGGGGTCATCAAAAAGGCTTTCTATTGGCTGATGGTTTTGGCAATGCGCTGAGCGCAGGCTTTGGCCAAGGCCGCGTCACGGGCTTCGACCATGACGCGCAAAAGGGGTTCGGTGCCGCTGGCGCGGATCAGCACACGCCCGCTTTGGCCGAGTTCGGCCTCGACGGCGCGGGTTTCTTCTTCCAGCCGTGCGCTGGATTTCCAGTCCTGGCCGGGTTGCAAGCGCACATTGAGCAGGGTTTGCGGAAACAAGGTGACGTCTTTGAGCAGCGTCGACAGGTTTTGGCCACTGCGCACCACCGTCTGCAACACCTGCAGTGCCGAGATCAGGCCGTCGCCGGTGGAGTGTTTGTCCAGCGCCAGCAGGTGCCCGGAGCCCTCACCACCCAGCAGCCAGTGGTGCTTTTCCAGTACCTCCAACACATAACGGTCACCCACTTTGGCGCGAACAAAGTCGACACCGCGCGAGGTCAGGGCCACCTCAACCGCCATGTTGGTCATCAGTGTGCCGACCACGCCGGGCACCACCTCGCCGCGGCGCAGGCGGTCGTCCACCATCAGGTACAACAACTCATCACCGTTGAACAGGCGCCCTTGAGCATCGACAATTTGTAGCCGGTCGGCGTCGCCATCCAGTGCCACGCCCATATCGGCTCGGTGGGTCTTGACAGCCTCGACCAGTGCCTCGGGGTGGGTGGCACCCACGCCCCGGTTGATGTTCAGGCCGTCCGGCGCGCAGCCGATGGATATCACCTCGGCGCCGAGTTCATGGAACACCTTGGGGGCGATGTTGTAGGCCGCACCATGCGCGGCATCAACCACGATGCGCATGCCCTTGAGGGTCAGGTTGTTGGCGAAGGTGCTTTTGCAAAATTCGATGTAACGCCCGGCCGCATCGTCCAGCCGACGGGACCGACCCAGGTTGGCCGAATCCACCCAGACCGGGTCCAGCGCCAGTACCGCTTCGACATCACGCTCCCAATCGTCCGAGAGCTTGGTGCCCTGGGCACTGAAAAACTTGATGCCGTTGTCTTCAAACGCGTTGTGGCTGGCGCTGATGACCACCCCGAGCGAGGCCCGCTGCGCCCGCGTCAGGTACGCCACGCCGGGTGTGGGTAAAGGGCCCAGCAGCACCACATCCACCCCGGCCGAGTTGAAGCCGCTCTCCAGCGCACTCTCCAGCATGTAACCCGAGATGCGGGTGTCTTTGCCAATCAGCACCGTGGGACGCGCCTCGGTGCGCTTGAGCACCCAGCCCACCGCATGTGCCAGGCGCAACACAAAATCTGGTGTGATCGGCGCCTGCCCAACGGTGCCGCGAATGCCATCTGTCCCGAAATATTGACGCGTCATGGGGAAATGTGTCCTTAAAAGTCGATAGGTGTCAGTTCAGTTGATCTTATAGCGTCAAGCACACGCAACACTTGCACCGTTTCTTTGACGTCATGCACCCGAATGACAGATGCCCCGCGCTGCACCGCACACAGCGCGGCCGCCAGGCTGGGCGCCAGCCGCTGCTGCGGCGACAATTTTTCACCCCGCTCAGCGTTCGCCGTCATGCCCGCCAGAGATGACTTGCGTGACCAACCCGCCAGCAGCGGATACCCTGCCGCCAGCAGCTCGCCTTGGCGTGCCAGCAGAGAAAAGTTCTGCGCCACCGTCTTGCCAAAACCAATGCCGGGGTCCAGCACGATACGGGAATGTTCAACCCCCAGCCCTGTCAGGGCCTGGGCGGATCGCTCCAGAAAAGACCGTACTTGCAGCACCACATCACCCTGCATGGGCTGCACCTGCATCGTTTGCGGCTCCAAATGCATGTGCATCAGGCACACACCGCATTTGGGGTGATCAGCTACCACACGGGCAGCATCGACGTGGCCATCTGCATCACGCCAGCGCAGCGCCCAGACGTCGTTGATGATGTCGGCGCCCAAATCCAACACAGCCTGCATCACCTGCGGTTTGTACGTATCCACTGACACCGGAACACCGAGCTTGACCGCCTCTTTAACCAGCGGCACCACCCGTGCCAGCTCATCGGCCAGGCAAACTGGCGGCGCACCGGGCCGGGTGGATTCGCCACCGATGTCCAGAATGTCTGCGCCTTCACGGATCAACTGCTCGCAATGGGCCAGCGCTGCTGTGGTTGTGGCGTGACTGCCCCCGTCAGAAAACGAGTCGGGCGTGACATTGACAATGCCCATCACCTGCGTGCGGCTCAGGTCAATGTCAAAGCGCGTGGTTTGCCAGATCATGGTCAACAAAAACGGGGCTTGCGCCCCGTTGTCTGGAAGATATCAAAATAACTCAGGCTGCGTGAGGCGCTGCGTCGGTTTTCACAGCCGGGGTGCCACCGCTGCCGTTGTCAGTACCAGCGGCTGGCACACGCGGTGTCCAGTCCTTGGGCGGGCGAGGCTCCTTGCCCGCCATGATGTCGTCAAGCTGCTCGCTGTCAATGGTTTCCCACTCTAGCAAAGCCTTGGCCATGGCGTGCATCTTGGGGCTGTGCTCCTCGATCAGGCGGCGCGCCAGGGCGTACTGCTCGTCGATGATGCGGCGCACTTCGGCATCCACCTTCTGCATGGTTTCTTCGCTCATGTTGGTGGTCTTGGTCACCGAGCGGCCCAGAAACACTTCGCCTTCGTTCTCGGCGTAGACCATCGGGCCCAGCGCGGCGGTCATGCCGTAACGCATCACCATGTCGCGGGCAATTTGCGTAGCACGCTCAAAGTCGTTGCTGGCGCCAGTGGTCATCTGGTTCATGAACACTTCTTCGGCAATCCGGCCACCAAACAACATGCTGATCTGGTTCAGCATGAACTCCTTGTCATAAGAGTAGCGGTCTTGCGCGGGCAAGCTCATCGTCACACCCAGCGCACGACCACGCGGGATGATGGTGACCTTGTGCACCGGGTCACATTTGGGCAACAACTTGCCGATCAGCGCGTGGCCCGATTCATGGTAGGCGGTGTTGCGGCGCTCTTCCTCGGGCATGACCATGCTCTTGCGCTCAGGTCCCATCAGGATCTTGTCCTTGGCTTTCTCGAAGTCCTGCATTTCCACCGTGCGGGCATTGCGCCGCGCCGCCATCAAGGCCGCTTCGTTGCACAGGTTGGCCAGATCGGCGCCGCTCATGCCAGGCGTGCCGCGGGCGATCACGCCAGGATTCACATCCGCGCTGACCGGGATCTTGCGCATGTGCACATTCAAAATCTGTTCACGGCCGCGAATGTCAGGCAGCGTCACATACACCTGGCGATCAAACCGGCCTGGACGCAACAGGGCAGCGTCCAGAATGTCAGGCCGATTGGTGGCAGCGACCACGATCACACCCAGATTGGTCTCAAAGCCGTCCATCTCGACCAGCATCTGGTTCAGCGTTTGTTCACGTTCGTCATTGCCACCGCCAAGGCCCGCGCCACGTTGGCGACCGACCGCGTCGATTTCATCGATGAAGATAATGCAAGGCGCGTTTTTCTTGGCGTTTTCGAACATGTCGCGCACCCGGGAGGCGCCGACACCGACAAACATTTCGACAAAGTCCGAACCCGAGATGCTGAAAAACGGTACCTTGGCCTCACCCGCAATGCTCTTGGCCAGCAAGGTTTTACCGGTACCGGGCGGGCCGACCAGCAGCAGGCCACGCGGAATGCGGCCACCGAGTTTCTGGAACTTGGCCGGGTCCTTCAGGAAGTCCACCACTTCCTTGACTTCTTCCTTGGCTTCATCGCAACCCGCAACATCCGCAAAAGTCACCGTGTTGGTGTTTTCATCCAGCAAACGTGCCTTGCTTTTACCGAAGCTGAACGCCCCGCCCTTGCCGCCGCCTTGCATCTGGCGCATGAAGTACACCCAAACGCCAATCAGCAGCAGCATCGGGCCCCAGCTCACCAGCAAGGTCATCAGGACCGAACCTTCTTCTTTGGGGCGCACGTCAAATTTGACATCGTTGGCGATCAGGTCGCCAACCAGGCCACGGTCCAGGTAAGTGGCGGTGGTGCGCACGCGGCGGTCGTCACTGGTGGTGGCGACGATTTCGGTGCCATTCTGACCTTCCAGGATAACGGCGCTTTTGATCTGGTTGTTGCGGACCTCTTCGAGAAAATCGGAGTAACCCACGTACCCGGCCCCAGCTGCCGGACGGGTGTCAAACTGTTTAAAAACAGTGAACAGCACCATCGCGATAACCAGCCAGACCGCAATTTTCGAAAACCAAGGATTGTTCAAGCGTAGCTCCCGTAATGACTCAAGTGATGAGCAAAGGATTTAATGAGGAGGATTCTAGGCTTTTCAACCTATTTGAACCACCGCCCCAGGTTGATCATCCTCAGCGAACGCATGGAAATGTGCCCTTTTTCTGCACCAGACCCACCAGAAAAGTCTCTGACGAACGATCACGCGACGCTTTGGGCTTGATGCATTTGACAGTTACAAACATGTCGCGAAAGCGTTTGACCAGCGTGTCGTAACTGCCGCCATGAAACACCTTGGCCACCAGCGCACCTTGCGGCTTGAGGTGCGACTGCGCAAATTCCAGCGCCAACTCCACCAAATGCTCGATCCGGGCAGCATCGGCCGAGTCGATGCCCGACAGATTGGGCGCCATATCGGAGATCACGACATCGGCCAACTGACCCTGCAGGTGACCGGCCAACTCGGCCAGCACAGCGTCCTCGCGAATATCACCCTGGATGAACAACACATCTTCAATCGGTGCCATCGGCAGGATATCCAACGCGATGATGCGGCCATTCAACGCACCCGCCGCGGCACCACCGCCCTGCGCTGACTTGGGCGACATCTTGCGGCGCACATACTGGCTCCAGGCACCTGGGGTGGAGCCCAGGTCCACCACCAGTTGCCCGGGTTTAATCAGGTGCAGGTTCTCGTCAATTTCTTTGAGCTTGTAGGCCGCCCGTGCCCGGTAGCCGTCTTTTTGGGCCAGTTTGACGTAGGTGTCGTTGACATGGTCGTTGAGCCACGCCCGGTTGACTTTGCTGCTTTTGACTGCTGATTTCATAGTTTTAAATGGTTGGGGACAGAGCAACTGCTATCGCTTCGCTCAAGTCAGTTGGTCTTTCCCTCAAAGTCTCAGGTGTTGGGGACAGAGCAAACTCATTCGCTTCGCTCTCGTAGTTTGGTCTGTCCCTCAAGGTCTCACGCTTTGCGGTCTGAGCGACTGCGATCGCTTCGCGCAAGTAAGCGGGTTTTCCCGCCAGTTTTCACTCTGCCCGATAATACGGCGATGCCTCAAATATTATTGACCCCCGCCCAACGCAAAGTTCACCGCGCCGATGCCCACCATCTTGACCCCGTGGTCATGATCGGCGGCGACGGTCTGACTGACGCCGTTAAAAAAGAAGCCGATGCTGCCCTGAACGCGCACGGCCTGATCAAGATTCGTGTGTTCTCCGATGATCGCGTCGCCCGTGAAGCCATGTTTGCCACGCTGGCTGACGAACTCAACGCCGCACCCATCCAACACATTGGCAAACTGCTGGTGCTCTGGCGGCCCATGCCCGAGCGCGAAAAAACCGTCGATGAAGACCGCATGCCTGGACCCAAGGACGTCAAAGTTCTCAAGTTCAGCAAACGCGGCGGTCAACGCCCCGAAGTGAAAACCCTGCGCGTCTTGGGTAACCAGCGGCTCACGTCCGGTGGCCAGATCAAACGCGCCAAAAAGAAGCCGGTCAGCATCAAAAAGCGCAACCAAAGCTGAAACTTTGCAGGGTAGAACAAGATTGACACGCCGTGAAATCTGCTCTGTCGCCACCTGATTGGCGAATGCCCATCCAGCGGCGCTGACAGCCCTCAATTCGCTTTTGCCACCAGCTTCCTGAAAGTCAGCCCGGCACAAATCCACTGAAACACATAAAGCCCGGTGCCGACGCTGTGCCACAGGCGCAAATTGTCGCGGGCGATGATGCGCGGGGCGACAGCCAGTTCCGACAATAGCGCCAATAACATCCCGGCCACGATCCAAACCAAGGCTTCCTGTAACCGCGCCACCTGAGGATGCTCAGCTTCTGAGCGCGACGACAACAGCAATAAAAGCCCACCGACCACCGCGATCCAGGTCTGTACGGCAAACAACTTGGCTGCCATCTGACCCGCCATGGCGGGTGTCGGCAGGTTGGCAAACAACATCGGCACCACGTAAAAACCCACCGTGGTCAGGCTGCCCCACCACAGGGCCGCCACCCAGACCGACAGCTTGGGCAAGATCGCGTTCACAGATTTGGCATTGCGATCAGCGATAGCTGACGCTGATGACTTCCCAGCGACGCAGACCACCCGGTGCCTGCACCTCAGCCACGTCACCTTCTTCCTTGCCAATCAGGGCGCGGGCAATGGGGCTATTGATGTTCACCAGGCCAAGTTTGATGTCGGCTTCATCTTCACCGACGATCTGGTAGGTGACCTTGTCGCCAGTATCTTCGTCTTCCAGGGACACGGTGGCACCAAATACCACCCGGCCATCGGCGTGCAGGTCAGCCGGATCGATGATCTGCGCGGCCGAGAGCTTGCCTTCAATCTCCTGGATGCGCCCTTCCACAAAACCTTGTTTGTCCTTGGCGGCTTCGTACTCGGCGTTTTCGCTCAGGTCACCCTGCGCGCGTGCCTCAGCAATCGCATTGATAACGGCGGGGCGCTCAAAGGCTTTGAGCTGATGCAACTCGGCTTTGAGTTTGTCTGCGCCACGCTTGGTAATAGGAAGAGTCGCCACGAGAAGCTCCGTCAAAAAAGATGACCAACTGGTCTGCACAAAATGAAACCGCCGAACGTTGCCGTCCGGCGGTGTGGTCGAATTATGCCGCGAAACGGGCGTGTTGACGACGGTTTCAGCGTGTCAATAGCGCGTGCATCTCCTGCACCGAAATCACATCCAGCGAATCCATACAACGCATGCCCTCCACCGCCGCCTCGGCCCCGGCAATGGTCGTGAAGGTGGTCACGCGGTTGAGCAGTGCGGAGGTGCGGATCTGACGCGAGTCGGCAATCGCGTTGCGCCGCTCTTCCACGGTGTTGATCACCAGCACAATCTCGTCGTTTTTGAGCATGTCCACAATGTGTGGGCGGCCTTCGGTGACCTTGTTGACCACAGCACAGGGCACACCGGCGGCGTTGATCGAAGCAGCCGTGCCTTTGGTGGCCACCACAGCAAAATTCATAGCAGTGAGCGCCCGCGCGACCTCGATCGCCTGCGGTTTGTCACTGCCTTTGACCGAAATGAACACCTTGCCGCTGGGCGTGCCATCGGCCTTGAAAGGACGTGGCAGCTTGGAGCCTGCCCCCATCTGTGACTTGACAAAGGCTTCACCAAAGGTTTTGCCAACCCCCATCACCTCACCGGTGGACTTCATCTCCGGGCCAAGAATCGTGTCCACACCCGGGAACTTGACAAACGGGAATACCGCCTCCTTGACGCAGAAATAAGGTGGATGCACCTCGGCACCAATGCCTTGCGCATCCAGCGTCTGGCCGACCATACAACGTGCCGCCACCTTGGCCAACTGGATGCCGGTGGCCTTGGAGACAAAGGGCACGGTGCGCGAGGCACGTGGGTTCACTTCGAGCACAAAGATGATGTCCTGGCCATCTTTTTGCTGGATGGCGAACTGCACATTCATCAAACCCACCACGTTCAGGCCTTCGGCCATGGCCGCAGTCTGACGCTTGAGTTCGTCCACCGTGGCTTGTTTGAGGTAATACGGCGGCAGTGAACAGGCCGAGTCACCACTGTGCACACCAGCTTGTTCGATGTGCTCCATCACCCCACCGATGAAGACCCGGCCTACCGAGTCACGCACCGCGTCCACATCACACTCGATAGCGTCGTTCAGGAAACGGTCGAGCAGCACCGGCGAGTCATGTGACACCTTGACCGCTTCGCGCATGTAACGCTCCAGGTCACGCTGCTCATGCACGATTTCCATGGCGCGGCCACCGAGCACGTAGCTTGGGCGCACCACCAGCGGGTAACCCAGTTCGGACGCCTTTTCCAGGGCCTCAGCCTCGGTACGCGCAGTGGCATTGGGCGGCTGGCGCAGTTTGAGTTCGTTGAGTAACTTCTGGAAACGTTCGCGGTCTTCGGCCGCGTCGATCATGTCGGGGCTGGTGCCGATGATGGGCACGCCGTTGGCCTCCAAGTCCAGCGCGAGTTTCAAAGGCGTCTGACCACCGTATTGCACGATCACACCGGTCGGCTTTTCCTTGTCGACAATTTCCAGCACGTCTTCGAGCGTCAGCGGCTCGAAGTACAGCCGGTCCGAGGTGTCGTAGTCGGTGGACACGGTTTCCGGGTTGCAGTTGACCATGATGGTCTCGTACCCGTCTTCACGCATCGCCAGTGCGGCATGCACGCAGCAGTAGTCAAACTCGATGCCCTGGCCGATGCGGTTCGGGCCACCACCGAGCACCATGATTTTTTTCTTGTTGGTGGGCTGCGCCTCACATTCCGAGCCTTCGGCCTCGTAAGTGGAGTACAAATACGCGGTGTTGGTGGCAAATTCGGCAGCGCAGGTGTCAACCCGTTTGTAGACCGGACGCACCCCCAAGGCGTGGCGGCGCGCACGCACAGCGGTGTCGGTGGTCTTGAACTGTTTGGCCAGTCGGCGGTCCGAGAAGCCTTTTTGTTTCAAAGCACGCAGCGTCGCGGCATCGATGCTGTCCAGAGCCGTGCCAATCGCCGGTTGTGGCAGGCGCTCGATTTCCAGCTCCAGCTGGACAATCTGCTCGATCTGCACCAGAAACCACTTGTCGATCTTGGTGATGTCAAACACCTCGTCCACACTCCAGCCCGCAGCAAACGCGTCACCCACATACCAGATGCGGTCCGGGCCGGGTTCACCGAGTTCTTTCTCGAGCAGCTCACGGTCCTGCGTTTTTTCATTCATGCCGTCCACACCGACTTCCAGGCCACGCAGGGCTTTCTGGAACGATTCCTGGAAGGTGCGGCCCATGGCCATCACCTCACCCACTGACTTCATCTGCGTTGTCAGGCGGCTGTCGGCAGCGGGGAATTTCTCAAAGGCGAAACGCGGGATCTTGGTGACCACATAGTCAATTGACGGCTCAAACGACGCCGGTGTGGCACCACCTGTGATCTCGTTGCGCAACTCATCCAGTGTGTAACCCACCGCCAACTTTGCCGCCACCTTGGCGATCGGGAAACCCGTGGCTTTGGAAGCCAAAGCCGAGGAACGGCTCACGCGCGGGTTCATCTCGATGACCACCATACGGCCGTCTTTCGGGTTGATCGAGAACTGCACGTTGGAGCCACCGGTGTCCACACCAATCTCACGCAGCACCGCGAGCGACGCGTTACGCAGGATCTGGTATTCCTTGTCGGTCAGCGTCTGCGCCGGGGCCACGGTGATCGAGTCGCCGGTATGCACGCCCATCGGGTCCAGATTTTCAATCGAGCAGACGATGATGCAGTTGTCCGCCTTGTCGCGCACCACTTCCATCTCGTACTCTTTCCAGCCAAGCAGGGATTCTTCAATCAGCAGTTCGTTGGTGGGCGAGGCTTCCAGGCCACGTTTGCAGATAACTTCAAATTCTTCGGGGTTGTAGGCAATGCCGCCACCGGTGCCGCCGAGTGTGAAGCTGGGACGGATCACGGTGGGGAACCCGACGGTTCGCTGCACATCCCAGGCCTCGGCCATGCTGTGGGCGATGCCGGAGCGGGCCGAACCCAAACCAATCTTGGTCATCGCGTCTTTGAACTTCAGACGGTCTTCGGCCTTATCAATGGCTTCGGGTGTGGCGCCAATCAGCTCGACCGGTTTGCCGGTGGCGGCACCGGTGTATTTATCGAGCACGCCGTTGTGCCACAGGTCCAGTGCGCAGTTCAGCGCGGTCTGGCCACCCATGGTGGGCAGGATCGCGTCCGGGCGCTCTTTGGCGATAATTTTCTCGACCGTCTGCCAGGTGATTGGCTCGATGTAGGTCACATCGGCTGTGGCCGGGTCGGTCATGATGGTGGCCGGGTTGCTGTTGATCAGGATGACCTTGTAGCCTTCTTCGCGCAGCGCCTTGCAGGCTTGCACGCCGGAGTAGTCAAACTCGCAGGCCTGGCCGATGATGATCGGACCCGCACCGATGATGAGGATGCTCTTGAGATCGTTTCTTTTTGCC
>Ga0209066_10000628_pt1 | contig 50560 bp, 56 predicted proteins | sample All_14_2_FD_187198 | JGI IMG/M metagenome (GOLD analysis project Ga0209066, IMG submission 187198) | Freshwater microbial communities in response to fracking from Pennsylvania, USA - Allegheny Zone_MetaG_DW_15 (SPAdes) (version 2) ... | reverse complement strand
CTTGCGCTGCTCGGGCCGCACGGCCCGCGCCGGCAAGGAGGGCGTCGTCGTGACGCTCGTGCTGCCCGAGCAGCGCAAGGACCTCGACGTCATGATGCGCAAGGCGGGCATCCAGGCCGCCGTGCAGCCCGTCACCGCGACCTCCCCGGCCGTCGTCGAGCTCATCGGCGAGGTCGCCGCCCACGTCACCCCGAAGCCCGTCGCGAAGCCGCAGCAGCAGGGCTCGGGAGCCCCGCGTCAGCGGCAGTCGTCGGGCGGTCGCACCGGACAGCAGGGCAGCCAGCGCGCCGCCCGACAGGGATCGGGCGCCCGTCAGGGGTCCGGTGCTCGTCAGGGCAGCGCGTCCCGCCAGGCCGCGGCCCCGCGGCAGGGTGGCGCGCCCCGCGTCTGGTCGACGAGCTCGAGCGGTGCGAGCGCGGCGCCGCAACCGAGCGGAGCGCCTCGCCGTCGCGGCAACCGGCGGGCCAGTTCGGCCTGACCGGGACGAACGTCCCGCGAACCTCCCGCCGGGCGGCCTACGCTGACGGGAGGAGGTCGACATGGCAGACAACATCCTCGGACGGCTGAGTGGCGGACCGCTCGACGGTCAGATCATCCCGCTCGAACCTGACGCGGCCGACGACGAGCTCACCCTCCCCTGGGATACCGGGCACCTCGTCTACCGTCGCACGGGCGACGCCGAGAACACCGGCGAGCATGACGGTCCGACGACCCTGACGTACCGATTCGACTCCGCGATCTGACGCGGAGCCGGGTGTTCCCGTCGCCGGGGCGGGCCGCAATGCGGCCGCCCCCGCCCCGGCGACGGAGCTTCGGGTGGTCTAGTGCTGGGTCGCCCCCTCCGCACCGATCCCGGTGAGGGAGCGCACCTCCATCTCGGACTGTTTCGCGGCATCCTCCCTCTTCCGATCGGTGATCGTGCCGAGGAAGCCGAGCAGGAACGCGAGCGGGATGCTCACGATGCCCGGGTTCGACAGCGGCCACCAGTGGAAGTCGACGCCCTGGATCATCGAGGTCGACAGGCCCGTCGCCTCGTTGATCGGGGCGCCCGAGACGACCGGCGAGAACACGATGAGGATGATCGCCGACGCGAGCCCCCCGTACATGCTCCACAGCGCGCCGCGCGTCGAGAACCGCTTCCAGAACAGCGAGTACACGATCGTCGGCAGGTTCGCCGACGCGGCGACCGCGAAGGCCAGCGCGACGAGGAACGCGACGTTCTGGCCGTTCGCCGCGATGCCGCCGATGATCGCGACGACCCCGATGACGAGCACGGTGCGGCGCGCGACCTTCACCTCCGACCCGGGGGCCGGGTTGCCCTTCTTGATGACGCTGCCGTAGATGTCGTGCGAGAACGACGCCGCCGCGGTGATCGTGAGCCCGGCGACGACCGCGAGGATCGTCGCGAACGCCACCGCCGAGATGACCCCGAGCAGAACCGGGCCGCCGAGCTCGAATGCGAGCAGGGGAGCGGCCGAGTTGGCTCCACCGGGTGCCGCCCGGATGACGTCGGCACCGATGAGGGCCGCCGCGCCGTAGCCGAGCACGAGGGTGAACACGTAGAAGATGCCGATGAGCCAGATCGCCCACACGACACTGCGCCGCGCCTCCTTCGCCGTCGGCACGGTGTAGAAGCGCATGAGCACGTGCGGCAGGGCCGCCGTGCCGAGCACGAGCGCGAGCCCGAGGGAGAGGAAGTCGAGCCGGCTGACGTCGGAGAGCCCGTACTGGAGGCCGGGCGCGAGAATCGCGTCGGTCCCCGCGGTCTCGACCGCGCGATCCAGCAGCGTCGACAGGTTGAACCCGTTGATCGCGAGCACCCACACGGTCATCACGCCCGCCCCGAGGATGAGCAGGAACGCCTTGATGATCTGCACCCAGGTCGTGCCCTTCATGCCGCCGACGAGCACGTAGACGATCATCAGGGCGCCGACGACGGCGATCACGATCGACTGGCCGACGCGGTCCGGAATGCCGAGCAGCAGCGAGACGAGACCGCCCGCGCCGGCCATCTGGGCGAGCAGATAGAAGAAGCAGACGACGAGCGTCGTGATCGCGGCGGCGATGCGCACGGGGCGCTGCTTGAGCCGGAACGAGAGCACGTCGGCCATCGTGAACTTGCCGGTGTTGCGCAGCAGCTCCGCCACGAGCAGCAGGGCGACAAGCCAGGCGACGAGGAACCCGATCGAGTAGAGGAATCCGTCGTAGCCGTTGAGCGCGATCGCCCCGCAGATGCCGAGGAACGACGCGGCCGAGAGGTAGTCGCCCGCGATCGCGGCGCCGTTCTGCGGTCCGGTGAAGGATCGTCCCGCCGCGTAGTAGTCGGCGGCGGTCTTGTTGTTGCGACTCGCCCGGAAGACGATGACCATCGTCACGAGCACGAAGGCGCCGAAGATGGCGATGTTGAGGATCGGGTTGCCGACGTTGGTCTCCATCAGCGCTCACCTCCGTTCTCGGAGCGGATCTCGGCCGCGATGGGGTCGAGCCGCCGGTTGGCGTAGCTGACGTAGAGCATCGTGATGACGAACGTCGTGACGACCTGGCCGAGACCGATCAGCAGCCCCACGTTGATCCGCCCGACGACGGGTGTCGCCATGAACTCGGGGGCGTACCCCGCGAGCAGGACGTAGACGAGATACCAGACGAGCGCGAGGGCGAGCACGGGGAACACGAAGCTCCGGTGTCGTCGGCGCAGGGTCTGGAACCGGGGTGAACTCTGAACGGCCGCGAAGTCGACGTTCGCCGTTCCCGTGTCGTGGGCGTCGTTGCCCATGTGCGCTCCATCCTGGCCGAGAGCACCCGGCCGGTTCGAGGTGGTGGCTGCCACTCTCACCCTGATCGGGGACGGGACGGATGCCCTCGCCGTTCGTCGTCGGCGAGTGGTGGTGATCGTGCGGTGAGCGGCCCTGTGCCGACGGCGAATGAGGCCCTACCGTGGACGTCATGGCCGAGTCGGTGCTGCTCGTCCTGGTCGTCGCCGCGGTTGCGGGGGCGACCGGGTGGCTTCTCGCGCGCCGATTCTCGCGCGGAGGACGGGAACTCGGCACCGAAGCCGAACAGGCCCGGTACACGACTCTGCACCTGGCGACCCGATCGGCCGAGAACCTGCGCGGCGGCATCGACGCCGCAGGATCGGCGCGCGCCGCGCGTGACCTGCGCGCGCTTCTCGATTGCGAGGCGCTCGCACTCGCCGGCGACGCCGGCGTGCTCGCCCTCGACGGCCCGGACGAGGGCCTGCGCATGACGGCGCAACGGATGTCCGACGCCGTGCGGCAGGGACGCCGCGCCCAGGTCGAGCGCCAGGCGGTGCGCAGCGGTCGGGAGGTCCTCGACGCCGTCGCGGCCCCGATCGTCGTGGGCGGCGAACCACTCGGCGCCGTCGTCGCGTTCTCGCGCCACGCTCGATCCGGACTCGTCCGGGCGACGGGAGAGGTGGCGCGCTGGGTCGCGACGCAACTGGAGCTCGCCGAGCTCGACGCCTCCCGGGCGGCGCTCGCCGAAGCCGAGGTGCGCGGCCTCCGCGCTCAGATCAGTCCGCACTTCATCTACAACGCCCTCAACGCGATCGCCTCGTTCATCACCACCGACCCGGCCCAGGCGCGAGAGCTCGTGCTGGACTTCGCCGACTTCACGCGCTATTCGTTCCGGCGGCACGGCGACTTCACGACCGTCGCCGAAGAGCTGCGCAGCGTCGACGGCTACTTGCGGCTCGAGCGGGCGCGCTTCGGCGAACGGCTCGCCGTGACGCTGCAGATCGCCCCCGAGGTCCTCCCCACGATCATCCCGTTCCTCTCGGTGCAGCCGCTCGTCGAGAACGCCGTGCGTCACGGGCTCGAGGCGAAGGAGGGCACGGGGCGTCTCACGATCACGGCGAGCGACTCCGGCGCCTACGCCGTCATCACCGTCGAGGACGACGGCGTCGGCATCGACCCCGAGGTCGCGCGCGCGGTGCTCGCGGGCCGGCCCGGGAGCGAGCACGTCGGTCTGCACAACGTCGACACCCGGCTGCGTCAGGTGTACGGCGCCGGCTTCGGGCTCGTCGTCGAGACGAACCTCGGGTCGGGGACGCTCGTGACGATGCGGGTTCCCAAGTCGCAGCCCGGCCGCGCGGCAGATCGGCTGAGCGCATGATCTCGGTGCTCATCGCCGACGACGAACCGCCTGCGCTCGACGAGCTCGAGTTCCTGCTCGGCGCCGACCCCCGGGTCGGGACCGTGCATCGCGCCCCGTCGGGAGCGGAGGCCGTGCGCATCATCGCGCAGCACCCGGTCGACGTCGTGTTCCTCGACATCCACATGCCGGGGCTCTCGGGGTTCGACCTCGCGCGCGCCCTCAGCCGATTCGAGCGCAAGCCCGCCCTCGTCTTCGTGACCGCCGACGAGGACGGCGCGCTCGAGGCTTTCGAGCTCGCCGCCGTCGACTACCTGCTCAAGCCCGTGCGGGCCGAGCGGCTCGAGCGCTCGATCACGCGCGTGCTGGACTCCGCGCACGCGCCCACCCCGACCGGACCGATCACCCGGCCCGAGATGGTCGCCGTCACTCTCGGCACGACGACGCGCATGATCCGCCGCGACGACATCCGCTACGTGCAGGCGCACGGCGACTACGCGCGGCTGCACACCGACGACGGCAGTTACCTCGTGCGCATCCCGTTGAGCGACCTGGAGCAGCGCTGGGCGGATGCCGGATTCGTGCGCATCCACCGGTCGTACCTCGTCGCCCTCGCGCACGTGAGCCGAGCCCGCCTCGCCGCCGACCGGCCGAGCGTCACCTCGGGGGGTGCGGAGCTGCCGGTCAGCCGCCGCGCGCTCCCGGCGTTGCGCGACCACCTCGCGGGGCGGGGACCGCGCTGAGCGCGCCACTCCCCCGCGTGCGGGTCACGGCACCCCATACGCCCGCGCGACGCACGACTGCTCCCGGGAGTCCCCCGGATGACCCCTCGACGGTCTACGTGCGGTCGCTCATCGGTGCGCAATTGCGGGCCGCGATCGTCGCTGCTGTCGTCTTCGCACTCGGGGTCGGCGGGATCGCCCTCGTTCTCGCGGTCGTGCCGGAGGTGCGCGCCGCGACGGCCGGCGGCATCCCGATCGTGTGGTTCGTGCTCGGAGCCGGCATCTACCCGCTCGTGCTCGTCGTCGCCGCGTTGTTCATCCGCACCGCCGATCGCAACGAGGCGCGCTACCGCTCGCTCGCGGAGGAGACGTGAGCCCCGTCGTCGGCTACACCGCGATCGCCCTCGTCGTGATCGCGACCGTGCTCATCGGGTTCTTCGGCGTGCGGGTGTCGCGCACGACGGGCGACTTCTACGTCGCGTCGCGCACCGTGCGCCCGTGGTGGAACGCGTCGGCGATCGGCGGCGAGTACCTCTCGGCGGCGAGCGTGCTCGGGATCGCGGGCCTCATCCTCTTGCGCGGCGAGTCGGCGCTGTGGTTCCCGATCGGCTACACCGCCGGGTATCTCATGCTGCTGCTCTTCGTCGCCGCCCCGCTGCGCCGCTCGGGGGCGTACACGATCCCCGACTTCACCCAGGCGCGACTCGAGTCGCTCCGGGTGCGACGGGTGACGAGCGTGCTCGTCATCGTCATCGGCTGGTTCTACATCGTGCCGCAACTGCAGGGCGCCGCTCTCACGGTCGGCATCACGACGGGTCTGCCCCGCTGGGTGGGAGCCCTCGCCGTCGCGGTCATCGTCGGAGTCGTCGTGGCGGCGGGCGGCATGCGCTCGATCACGTTCGTGCAGGCCTTCCAGTTCTGGCTCAAGCTCACCGCCCTCGCCGTTCCGGTCGTCGTGCTGATCGTCACCGTGCGCGGCGGAGGGTTGCCGCTCGAGGTCGCGCTGCCGGTGCCGACCTCCACCGGGGCCGCCGACGCCTATCTCACGGGGTCGCTGCTGTTCGCGCTGCTGCTCGGCACGATGGGCCTGCCGCACGTGCTCGTGCGGTTCTACACGAACCCCGACGGGCGCGCCGCTCGACGCACGACCCTCATCGTGCTCGGACTGCTCTCGGTCTTCTACCTCTTCCCGACGGCCTTCGGGATCCTCGGGCGCATCTTCACCCCCGACCTCGCGACCCCGAGCGACGCCGACGCGCTCGTGCTGCTGCTCCCCGGACGGCTCGTGCCCGGACCCGTGGGCGACCTGCTGACCGCGCTCGTCATCGCCGGCGCCTTCGGGGCGTTCTTGTCGACGACGTCGGGACTCGTCGTGTCGCTCGCCGGCGTCGTGTCCCAGGACCTGCTCGGCGGATCGGTGCGCGGATTCCGGCTCGCCGCGATCGGCTCGGCCTTCGTGCCCCTCGCCGTCGCCCTGCTGACCGAGCCCTCGGGACTCGCCGGCAGTGTCGGCCTCGTCTTCGCGTTCACGGCGTCGACCCTGTGCCCCGTGCTGCTGCTCGGCATCTGGTGGCGGGGACTCACCGCGCGCGGGGCGATCGCCGGCATGGTCGTCGGGGCGGTGAGTTGCGGCGGGTCGATCCTGCTCGCGCCGTGGCTGGATGCCGGGTGGGCGGGGGCGCTGCTCGCCCAGCCGGCGGCGTGGACCGTCCCGCTCGCGACCGCGGTCGTCGTGCTCGTGTCGCGGGTCGACCGATCACGCGTCCCGCGAGGTGTCGACCGATTCCTCGCGCGACTGCACCTCCCCGAGTCCGTCGCCGAAGGCGTCGAACGACCCTGACAGTCGGCGACCGGCCTCGCGCAGCCACCGCGCCGGATCGGCCATCGCCCGCTGCGGGTCACCCGCGAGATCCGTCAGCGACAGCGTCGTCACGCCGGGCGGATGCACGAGCACGCGCCCCGCGACGACGGCGACCGGAACCCCGCCGTCCCGAGCGGCGTCGATGACGACCGACGGGGCCTTGCCGCGCGCCGACTGTCCGTCGAAGCTGCCTTCGCCGGTGACGACGAACGCGGCGCCACGGACCGCGGCCGGCAGACCCACCAGGTCGGCGATCGTCTCGGCGCCGGGAACGATGCGGGCCCCCCACGCGAGAAGCCCGTAGCCGACTCCTCCCGCCGCACCCGCACCCGGGAGGTCGGGGCTCCCCCCGAGGAGCTGGCCCCAGCGGGTCAGCGCGCGCTCGATGCGCTCGACCTCGGCCGCCGAAGCGCCCTTCTGCGGGGCGAACACCCGGGCGGCGCCCCGGGAACCCAGGAGCGGGGAGTCGACGTCCGAGAGCACGACGACCCCGTCCCGCGGCGGCGGCCGCAGTTCCGACAGGTCGAGGCGCGCGAGCGACTCGAGTCCGCGGGCTCCCGGGGCCACCGGATCGCCGTCCGCGTCGACCAGCCGAGCGCCGAGCGCGCGCAGCGCCCCCGCCCCGCCGTCGCTCGAAGCGCTGCCGCCGATCGCGAGCACGAGCCTGCCGACGCCGTGCTCGAGCGCCGCGTGGATCGCCTGGCCGAATCCGGTCGAGTCGGCGTCGAGCGGCCGCAACCGTCCGCGCAGCAGCTCGATGCCCGAGGTGTTCGCGAGCTCCACGACCCCGGTCGCGGGATGCTCGGCGTCGGCCGCGAGCAGCAGCCACGACGCGGCGACCTCCGCTCCCGCCGGCCCGCGCACCGTGACGGGCATCCGGCGCGCGCCGGGGACCGACGCGGCGAAGGCCTCGAGCGTGCCTTCGCCGCCGTCCGCCATCGGGACGGTGACGATGTCGTCGTCGGGCCGCGCCGACCTCCACCCGGCGGCGAGCGCGGCGGCGGCGGCGGTCGCGTCGATCGTGCCCTTGAAGCTGTCGGGCGCCATGACGACGCGGCGACGCGAGGCCGTCATCTCGGCGGTCCGAGCACCACGTTCGCCGGAGGCTCGCCGGCGCGCAGCCGCCGCACCTGCTCGACGACGAGCCGGTCGACGCGCGTGTCCATGGCGTCCGTGTCGCCGCCGAGGTGCGGCGTGACGATCACCCCGGGCAGCGACCAGAGCGGATGCCCCGGCGGGAGGGGTTCGGGGTCCGTGACGTCGAGCGCGGCCCGCACCCGACCCTCCCGAACCGCGGCCACGAGCGCATCGGTGTCGACGACCGGTCCGCGCGCGACGTTGACGAGCAGCGCCCCCTCGCGCATCGCGGCGAGGAAGGCCGCGTCGACGAGGCCGCGCGTCTCGTCGCCGAGCGGCACGGCGACGACGACGACGTCGGCGGTCGGCAGCAGTTCCGGCAGGTCTGCGACGCCGTGCACGCCCGCGCGCGCCGTGCGGGCGACGAGGTCGAGCCGCACGTCGAAGGGCTCGATCCGCCGGATGACCTCGCGCCCGACGCCGCCGACGCCGATGAGCAGCACGCGTCGTCCGGCGAGACCCGGCTGCCGACGGTGTCGCCACGCGCCGTCCCGCGCGTCGTTCACGGCATCCGGGATGCCGCGCAGCGACGCGAGCACGAGCGCGAGGACGAGTTCGGCTGTCGACCCCTCGTGCACGTCGACCGCGTTGCAGTAGGTCATCTCGGCCGGGAGCGTCTCGGCGACGCCGTCGTAGCCGAGCGTCTGGCTCTGCACGACTCGGACGGGCATCCCCGCGAGTTTCCGCAGTTCGGGTGCGGGAATCATGTACGGCAGCACGAGCAGATCGACCGGATCCGGGAGCGGGGGGTCCCCCGGCACCCAGACCACGATCCGGGCGTCACCGAGCCGCGACTCCACGCGGGCGCGCAGGTCGGCAGTCGGGACGGCGACCGAGATCACTCGACGCGTGCGGCGTCCAGGTACGCCTTCTCGGCGGCTTGCGACTCGGAGATCTCCCGACGCACGCCGAAGGTCAGCAGCAGCCCGATCACGGCGAACCCGGCGATGAACGCCATGAGCAGCCCCCAATCGGTGAGGTCGACGAGTCCGCCGAGTGCGGCGGGCCCGAACGAGGAGCCGATCGCCTGGGCGACCGCGAAGATCCCAGTGTAGGTGCCGAGCATGCGCTGTTAGGGGGGCGACGTCCGCGGAGAACGACGACCTCGACCGTGGAGCGGCAGCGCGCTCAGACCGGGAAGTCGGGCACGGCGCTCCAGCCGGCCGACTGCTCGAGCACCGCGGCGAGCCGCAGCGCCTCGAGCCGAGCGTGATCGTCGCTCACGGTCGAGTACACGTCGATCGCGAGCGGCGGCGGTTCGCCGAATCTCGGGATCTCGACCTCGGCCCACGCCGACGCGCCGAGCGGGACTCGGGGATGCGGCGAGCCGGCGCCCTCGACCGCGGAGTCGAGCACGAGCGCGATCATCGCCAGGGCGTCGGGCTTCGTGACCGCCCGTCGGAGCACGAGCGTCGCCGCGAACCTCACGGCGGCGGGCATCAGTCGGCGTTCGGCTTCGCGGCGCGCGGCTTGCGCGGCGGAGTGTTGAGGCCCTCCCCGATCGCCTCGCCCGTGACGCGGGCGTTGATGACGTCGGCGATGTCGATGCCCGTGACGTCCTTCACGATCTGCAGCGACGTCGCGAGCTGCCCCGCGACGCCCTGCCCGACGGCCGTGGCGCCCGTGCCGTCGGAGGAGATGACGGTCATGTTCGAGATCGCCGAGAGCGGCTCGGCGGCCGCGCGCACGATGTCGGGCAGCTGCGCGATGATCTGCTGCTTGAGCAACTCGTCGCTGCGTTCGGCGAGCGCCTCGGCCTGCAGGCGCTGCGACTCGGCCTCGGCCGACCCCTTGACGCGGATCGCCTCGGCCTCGGCCTCACCCTCCGCACGGAGGGCTTCCGCGGCCGCGATGCGGCGGTTGCGCTCGGCGAGGCCCTCGGCCTCGATGGCTTCGGCCGCCGACTTGCGGGCGTCGCGGTCGGCGTTGGCCTCCGCGACCGCGGCTGCGGCCGCCGCCTGCGCCTGCTTCTCGAGCGCGTAGGCCTCGGCATCCGCTTGCGCGCGGATCTCGGCATCCAGCTCCTGCTTGCGCAGCCCGACGCGCTTGCCGGCCGTGACCTCCTGCTGGGCGACGACCTCCTGCTGGGCGATCGCCTCGGCGAGCGGGGCGGAGGCGGCGGCTTCGGCGCGCGCCTTGTCGGTCTCCTTCTGGATGTCGGCGGTGCGCAGGTCGAGTTCGCGTTGCGCCTCGGCGACGGCCTGGTCGGCGGCGATGCGCGCCTGCTCCGACGCCCGGCGAGCCTCGGCCTCGGCGATCTCGGCGACCTGCTTCACGCGCGCGGCCTCGGCGCGACCGAGGTCCTTGATGTAACCGTTGTCGTCGTCGATCTCCTTGATCTGCAGCGTGTCGATCTGCAGACCCTGCACGTCGAGCGACTCGCCGACGGCCTCGAGCACCTGACCCTGGAGGGCCTGGCGGTTCGTGATGATCTCGGTGACCGTGAGCTGGCCGACGATCGAGCGGATCGAACCCGAGAGCACCTCTTCGGTCGAGGACTCGATCTGGTCCTGCTGGTTGAGGAAGCGCTGGGCGGCGGCCCGCACCATGGGCTCGGAGCCGCCCACCTTGACGACCGCGACGGCGTTGACGCGGATCGTAATGGCATCCCGGGTCTGGGCGACCGCCTGCACGTTGAGCTGCCGGCTGCGCAGGCTGAGCTTGAAGTACGCCTCGACGATCGGCTTGACGAAGACGCGCGAGCCGAAGACGACCTTCTGCCCGAGGTTCTCGTCCTGAACGCCCGCACGCGGACGACCGCGCCGCGACGTGACGATGATCGCCTCGTCGGGCTTGGCGATCTTGATGCCGCGCACGATGACGATGAGCAGGATCAGGAGCAGGACGAGGGCGACACCGATCGCGAGGAGCAGGATCGGGTCGGGGAGGAACGGCAGCATGACCCCAGTATGGCGGGGATCGGGAGGGAACCTCAGGTCGGATTCGACGACTCGACCGGTGCCGACGGACGTAAGTGGTGGTCCTATGGGAATCGCTTTGGAACCAACGCCAAGGGCTCGAGCGCCTTCGGTCGGCGGTCGACGGCGCGAAGCCGCGAACCGAAAAGGCAGCGCGGCGCACTGCTCGTCGCGTAAGGCTGCTGTCTGCGGATGATCGTGCGGTGGCTGTCGAGCGCTATCGAGCGGGCGCGACGACTCGTGAGATTGCGAAGACTTTCGGCATTCACCATGAACGCATTGGCAAAGTTCTGCGCGATGCGGGCGTACGGCTCCGTCGTTCCGGAATGACCGACATCGAGATCGACGAAGCCGTGCTGCTCTATGAACAAGGCTGGTCGCTCGCACCGATCGGCGCCAAACTCGGATCGAACGCCCTGACCGTTCGAGATCGCCTCCGCGAGCGGGGGGTCCGGATCCGTGCTCCACACGAACGAGTCAGGTGAGACTGGGCCTCAGTAGAAGATCCGGCTCCGGGGCGGAGACCGTCTCGACTTTCGTCGGAGATCTCTGGCGCCGTACTCCTGCGCGGCTTACCCGGTCCTAGATGGGGCCGCTACCAATGATCTCTTGCCAATCTTTACATCATATGATCAAATGTTCATATGAACATGAGTGAGACAATGGCATGAGTGAGCACAGCCACGGAGGACTCAGCGCAGGGGCTCGGCACATTCGGCCTCTGCTGATCGCGTTCGGCCTGACGGCGACTTACATGGTCGTGGAGTTCGTCGTCGGCTTCTCGATCAATTCGCTGGCCTTGGTCTCCGACGCCGCGCACATGGGCACTGACGTCCTCGGGCTCGGCATGGCATTGGCGGCGATCTCCTTTGCGCAACGCGCCGCAACGCGACAGCGCACCTACGGGCTCTACCGACTCGAAGTGCTTGCAGCGCTGGCTAACGGCATCCTGCTTTTCGGAGTCTCGGGGTACGTCATCTGCGAAGCGATTCAGAGGTTCGCCGAACCACCCGAAGTTCCAGGGCTGCCTCTGTTGATCACCGCCGTCGTGGGACTCGCGATCAACTTGATCAGCTTCCGGCTGCTCTCCCAAGGGTCGAAGGAGAGCCTCAATCTCAAGGGCGCCTCGCTCGAGGTGCTCGGAGATCTCATCGGATCGGTCGGCGTCATCCTCGCGGCAATCATCATCTTCACGACCGGCTGGCCCTATGCCGATGCGGTGATTGGCATCGGCATCGGCCTTTTCATCTTGCCTCGCACCTTCCAACTGACCCGACAGGCCCTGCGGATCCTGATCGAGGCAGCGCCCAAACACATCAACGTCGACGAAGTGCAGGAGAAACTCCTCGCGATCCCTGGCGTCGCGACCGTGCACGACCTGCACGTCTGGACGATCACGTCAGGAATGGAGAGCGCGAGCGGTCACGTCGTGATCGAAGAGAATGCCGACTTTTCCGCTGTCCTCCAGCAGGTACAGCGCCTGTTGCGCGAGGATTATCACATCGAGCACAGCACGATCCAGTGCGAACCCGCATCGCACGACGACTCGAACGATATGGCGATCTAGGAGGCTCCGTGGAAGAGAGCACCAACCGCCGTCCCGCAGTCGCCCTGCCGAGTGATGCAGATGTAGCCGACGTCGCGGATGTGTTCTCTCTCCTCGGCGATCCCGGTCGGGTGAGAATCTTGAGCGCTCTATCCTCCGGCCCACTTCGCGTGCGCGATCTCGCCGACGCGGTGGGACTCAGCGAGTCCGGAGTGTCGCACGCCCTGCGGCTGCTCCGCGCGCATCGGGTTGTGAGCGTCGAGCGCGCCGGCCGGGAAGCGTACTACGCACTCGAGGACGACCATGTGCGAGAACTTCTGTCGATGGCGCTCGATCACGCTGGCCACTCGTCGGTCATTCACGTCGAGCACGGAGATTCGACCGATGACGGACATGCTGTCAATGCATGACGTCTCGGGGCGTTCTCAGGCTGCCTCCCGTTAGCATGTTGGCGATGCGCGCGACCACTCCTCGGCCCGACGCACGACCACGCCATTGGCGATGGCTCGTGCTCGCCTTGGTGACCCTCGTCGCGACCGCTCTCGCACTCGGTCTGGCGCTCCATCATGACGACGGGGCGCCCGCTGCTGGTCCCGGGATTGAACAGTCCGCCGCCGAACCTTCGCTCGCCGCCGACCTAGTAGTCGAGTCGGCTGGCGCAATGTCCGCACCCGGCACCGTGGGCGCCCTTGTGTGCTCGCTGCTCATTCTCTGCTGCGTGACCATTGCGTTGTCGAAGTTGCGGGCTCGATCTGGATCCTTGAAGGTCAGCGAACCCCGGCCTAGCTCGGATGCATTCCGATCGACAGATGTTCCGCCTCGCACCGCGTTCCTCGTTTCCCTCACCGCACTCTCCATCAGCCGGACCTGAGTTCGGACCCGCCCGGCATCTGCCGGGACTGCGTCCTCTCTGTCCCTCCACCCGCGACTCTGTCACGGGTGCTGATCTGCTGAAGAAGAAACTGTGAGCACCAACGCCAAGATCGCTACCGTATTTACTGTTGTTCTCGTTCTGGGTCTCGTCGCGGCTCTTGCTATCGCGATCGCCTCCAGGACTCCGCCCGAGACGCCCGCAGAAAACCCCGAGACGTCGTTGCCGGCAACGCTCCGCGACGACACCCACATCCTCGACGAAGGCCCGACGGACATTGTCCTGGTGGAGTTCCTCGACTTCGAGTGCGAGGCCTGCGGGGCGTTCTACCCCTACGTCGAAGAACTCCGCACCGAGTTCGCAGGCGAGGTGACCTTCGCCTTCCGGTACTTCCCGCTGCCCGGCCATGGGAACTCCGTCAACGCCGCTGTCGCGGTGGAAGCCGCATCACGCCAAGGCCAACTTGAACCGATGTACGCCCGACTGTTCGAGTCTCAGGCCGAGTGGGGCGAGAAGGGGTCCGAATCACAGGCGCCGCTCTTCCGCCAATTCGCGCAGGAACTCGGACTCGACATGGCGCAGTTCGATGCCGACGTCGCTGATCCGGCCGTGCTCGAACGAGTGCAGTCTGACTTCAACGACGGTCTGGGTTTGGGCGTGGAGAGCACGCCCACGTTCTTCCTCAATGACCGCAAGGTTGAACTGACCTCGTTCGAAGACCTGAAGGCGGCGATCGAGGCGGAACTGGCACGATGACCAGAACAGAGGCCCGTCGCCGCGGTCGCCGCCGACGTGAAATTGTTCGCCGACCTCTCGCGCAGGTGGGTCGGCATATCGCCAAGAAGTCACTGTCCGCTTCGGCGTTCGTGGCCATCCTGCTCTTGCTGGTCTCACTCGCTGCTCCCATCGCGCGCGTCGTGCCGGCCGACGCGGCCACCGACCCATCTGGTACGGTCGATGTCCAAGAGACGCAGGCCCTGGCCGTCGGCAACCACAGCGACGAGTCACCTTCGGCGCGAGATGCCTACGGCGTGACCACCCGGGCGGAACTCCTCCGGCAGCGCTACACGCTGAGTTACACAACGTCCTGGTCCGGGCCGATCCGCTGGCCGTTCCCTCAGCCCGTCCCAATCGCAGACGGTTTTGGATATCGAGTCGCACCTTGCCCTGGATGCTCGACCTACCACACGGCCATCGACCTCGCCCCGGGCGGTGGTGTGCCGATCTACAGCATCGCGGCGGGCGTCGTCCTTGAGCACCAAGACGGCAACGGTTCATGGGGAAACTACGTCGTCATTGAGCACGAGATCGACGGCCAGAAAGTCGTGAGCAGTTACGCCCACATGCAGCGTGGCTCGAGCCCACTGGTCCCTGGACAGACGATCGGCGTCGGTGAGTACATCGGACTGGTCGGAGCGACAGGCCAGGTCACGGGTGCACACCTCCACCTCGTGATCGAGGTCGATGGCGTTCTTGTGGATCCGTACTTGTGGCTCACCGCGAACGCAGGATGACAGGTGAGACACCGTGATCCGAGACTCGACCGCTCCGCCGGAGCCTCCCGACCTCGCCCAGTTGCTCTCGCCCCAGTTCTTCGACTCCCCCCTCCCATCGTTCACGTTCGGGTTGGCAGCGCTGTACCTGGCCGGAGTGATCCGCCTCGCGGCGACCGGCCGTCGCTGGTCGGCGGGTCGAACTGTCGTGTTCATCCTTGGCTGCGTCGTCGCGATTCTCGTGACAGGGGGCGGAGTCGAGCGCTACGGAACCGAGATGGTGTCGGTCTTCATGTTCCAGCAACTCACCTTGATGATGCTGGTCCCGCCACTTCTCGTTCTCGGATCGCCCGGGACACTTCTGCTGCGAGCGATCCCACACCGAGGAGCCGGTCGAGTCGTGCTCCGCTTCACGCTCACCTTGCTCCGGAGCAGAGGAACGGCTTGGCTGCTGCATCCCGCTGTGACCGTTCCTCTCTTTCTTCTCGCCTTCTATGGGTTGTATCTCGCCAAATTGGCCGACCCGATCTTGCAACTCCCCAACGGCCACGTTGCGCTGGAGTTCGCATTCTTGACGTCAGGTCTCCTGTTCAGCGCGCCAATCCTGAGCAACGATCCGCTCCCCGTCAGGTTGTCCTACCCGGCGCGAGTGATCGACGTGACCGCGGGTATCGCACTGCACGCCTTCTTCGGGGTCTTTCTCATGACGAGCCCCACGGTGTTCCTGGAGTCTTTCGTGGGGCCGACAACGGCCCTGGGGCTGGATCCTGGTCGCGATCAGGAACTCGCAGGCGGACTGGCCTGGTCCTACGGCGAGGGCCCGAACGCCCTCTTGCTCGTTTACATCTTGCATCGCTGGTTCCGGGACGACACAGCCAAGGCTCGCGCCGCCGATCGGCGAGCCGATGAGTTCGGGGACCCGGACCTCGAGTCCTACAACGACTACCTGCGATCTCTCCGTTCGGCCCCAGAACGACCGAACGACCCGCAACCACCGGTCAGAAAGGAATTGCCGTGAAGCCGATTGAGGACTGGTGGCTCAATGCGCTGTGGTCGGTGTCGCCAACCATCATTCTGGGCCTCGTCTTCTGGTTCATCTTCCGAGCCATTCTTCGATCCGACGACGCCGAGCGCCGCGCCTTTGCGCGCGTCGATAAGGAAGAGCGCGCGAAGCGAGCCGCTCAAACCCGCGGGGGCTCGACGAACCCAGGCTCTCCCCTGCCGACCACAGAAGTTTCACGAAAGGAAACGCCATGACGCTGAACACGACTCTCGACGCTCGACCGCTGCACGCACCTCGATTCAATCGGGTGCTCCGCTCGGCAGTCGTGGCGACGACCGCAAGTCTCGCAGCAGCGGGGCTCGTCATGATCGCCACTCCAGCAGTCGCGCATGACGGAGTCATCGAAAGCACTCCCGCTGACGGCAGTACAGTTTCGACCGAGCTCACCGAGGTGTCGATGCGCTTCAGCGACGAGTTGCTCGATCTCGGCGGTGGCGGCGTTTTCATCATCCAGGTGACGGGGCCTGATGAGCGGTTCTACAACGTCGACTGCGTGACCGTGAATGCCGACGTGGCGAGCACCGAGGTATCCCTTGGTGAGACCGGCGAGTACGTCGTCAACTGGCAAGTGATCTCCTCCGACGGACATCCGACGTCGGACACCTTCTCGTTCAACTACGAAAAGCCCGACGACGTCGTTGCGGCTCCGGGCTTGGAAGCGCAGACCTGTAACCCCGGCGGCGGCCCAGCTGACGAAAGCGCAGCGCAGTCAGAGCCCATCCTGACGTCATCCGCTGTTCTCGTCGCTGGCGGCATCTTGGTTCTCCTCCTCGCCCTCGTTGCCGGCGTCGTCGCGCTTCGTTACCAGCGGAAGAAGAGCGCGGAGTCGTGAGCACGGGCGGCCCGCGCGCGGCGACATTATTTCAGGCGATGTTCGGCGTCGTGGTACTCAGCCTCGCCCCTGTCCTCGCGTCGTCGCCAGCGTCTGCCGCCTCGTTCGCTGATTACCCGACCTGGGACGAAGTGGTGGTCGCTCAGAGGAACGAATCGAAGGCCAAAGCGCTGCAGCAGCAGTTGCAGGCTTCGCTGACAAATCTGCAGACCGAAGCGGAGCGCACGCAGGCTGAGGCGGATGCGATGGGGCAGATCTACTTCGAGGCCCAGCAGGCGTATGACGAACAACTGATCGTCACGGAAGCGCTGATCGAACAGACAGAGGAGGCGGAAGTCGACGCGGAGACGGCCTACCGCGCGGCAGCCCTGATCATCGCCGAAATGAGCAAGACCGGGATGATCGATACGACCGCCCAGCTGTTCACCATGCCGGGTTCGCCTGACGCTCTCATCGGTCGCCTCAGCACCAGCCGCATCTTGAGCGAGCGCTACGCCTCGATCTACGAGCGGGCCATCGAACTTCGGAACTCCGCAAACGCCCTCGCGGAGCAAGAAGAGATTGCTCAGTCGCTGCTGGAAGTTCTGCGCCGCGACGCCGAAGCCGCCTTTGAGGAGGCGCAGGTTGTTGCGGCTGCAGCCGGTGCTGCACTTGCTCGAGCCGAGCAAGACATTGCCGAGATTCGCGCTCGCATCGAATACCTGCAGGGCATTCGCGAGCAGACCGTCGCGGATTACAACCAAGGACTTCGTGATCTTTGGGGCGACGCTGCCGAGGGCGAGATCAGCCAGACTGGCTGGTCGCGTCCGCACCCGGGCTACATCACCTCCAACTTCGGCTCTCGAATCAACCCGGTCACAGGGGTGCGCCAACTCCACACGGGTGTCGACATGGCGGGGACTGGATGCGGCGGGACCATTCGCGCCGCGAAGGCAGGCGTTGTCACCTACGCCGGCTGGAACGGGTCATGGGGCTACTACGTCGCGATCGATCACCAAGACGGCACCGGTAGCGGGTACGCCCATATCCAGGCAGGCGGGATCGGTGTGCAGATCGGCCAGACAGTTTCGCCTGGACAGCCCATCGCGAAGGTCGGCACGACCGGTCAGTCGACGGGGTGTCATCTTCACTTCATCGTCCGAGTCAACGGCAATCGGGACCTCGTCGACCCTGTGCCATTCATGCGCGAGCAGGGAGTTCCGCTCGGATGAGCGCGGGTTGATGTGGCTATTGCATGGCTTGCTCCGATATTGATCGCGCTACCGATGGGTCTGGCGTCGAGCCTTTCAATGTCGCCTGACCTCGACTTCGAAGGTGTGCCTGCTCCCGGGAGCACGCTCACCAGTCGGATCGAGGAGGTCAAAGTCACGTTCCCAGAGCCTCCGGTCATCGACACAGCAGTGTCAGACCCGCTCGTGCAAGTCCGGGGGCCGTATGGCAACTTCTTCAACCTGGGGTGTGCGGAGATCGACGGCGCGACTGCGACGACATCTGTCTCGCTCGGCGAGAGCGGCACCTACGAGGTGAATTGGGTGATCAGTCCGACTGAGTCCGGAAGTTACACCTTCGAGTACGTCCGCGCGGAAGGCGCCGGGGTATCCCCGGGCACGGCGATTCCTCCGTGCGATCCGAGACCGCGGCCGAGGACGCCGGCCTCGACCGTCTCCGAAGCCGACATGGCGTCGGCTCGTCAAACCACCGCGGTGGCGGTCGTGCTCATCGTCCTCGCGGCGATGTCGATCCCGGTCGTTCATCTCGTCAAGCGAAGTAGTAAGGAACCAACCCAATGAATCCCAGTAGCCGGCCCACAAGCGTCACCAGGCTGATCGCCGCGATAGCCCTCAGCGGGGTGTCGTTGCTGTTGCTCGCGGGGTGCGTGGAGACCACCGAACTCGGCGGATCGACGTCGGATAACTATGTGTCGGGCGACGGAACGGTCAGTGAGTTCCCTCCCAAGAATCGCCAGGAGCCGGTCCGGTTCACCTCGATCAGCGACACCGGCGAAGAGATCTCTGCTGAGGATTTCCGTGGCCAGATCCTGGTCGTGAACTTCTGGTACGCCGCCTGCCCGCCGTGTCGAGTGGAGGCCCCCTGGCTCCAGGAGCTCAACGAGCAATTCGCGGATGCAGACGTGCAGTTCCTCGGGGTCAACGTCCGGGATTCCGCCGAGACATCGAGAGCATTCGCTGAGTCGTTCGGCATCACCTACCCGTCTTTGCTTGACGCCACGACGAAGGACGTGACGAGCGCGTTCACCGGCTTGGCGTCGCCGGCCGCAGTCCCGACGACCGTCGTGCTGGATCGCGAAGGGAGACCGGCGTCGCGAATCGTCGGGCTGATCGAGAAGTCGACGCTCGAGTCGCTGATCGAGTCAGCACTCGGCGAAGCGCAGAGCGATTGATGGACGGCATCGGATCGTTCTTCGCCGACACCGTCCTCTCGGGCGCGCTTCTCGTCGCCATCCCGCTCGCGCTCATCGCAGGCATCGTCTCGTTCCTGTCGCCGTGCGTGCTCCCGCTCGTCCCCGGCTTCCTCGGCTACGTCTCGGGTCTAGCCGACGCTGAGTCACCCAACCGGCGACGGCGGATGGTGATCGGCACGAGCCTGTTCATCCTTGGCTTCTCCGCCGTGTTCGTCGCCTACGGAACAGCGTTCGGCGCACTCGGCCAGTGGCTGATCCAATGGCAGGAGGTCATCATCCGAGTGCTCGGCGTGCCGGTCGCCATCCTCGGTGTCGTCATGCTCGGCGGATTCTCGTTCATGCAACGAACCGTCAAACCGCGATGGACGCCCGCAGCCGGCCTCGGCGGTGCACCACTTCTCGGCATCGTCTTCGGGCTGGGGTGGACACCCTGCATCGGGCCGACGTTGAGCGCCGTCGTCGCGCTGAGCCTGACCGGAGGCTCCCCGTGGCGTGGCGCGCTGCTGGGACTGGCCTACTGCCTGGGTATCGGTGTTCCGTTCCTTCTCATCGCCCTCGGCTTCAACTGGGCAACGCGAGCGATGGCGGTGCTACGCCGCCACATTCGCACCCTCAACATCATCGGCGGCTCGATCCTGATCGCCCTCGGCATCTTGATGGTGACCGGCGTGTGGGGCTTCTTCATCCGAGCCGTGCAGGGCTGGATCGGGTCCTACTCCACGCCGATCTGACGCTCGGGCCGCGCCGCAAACGCGAGTCGCGCCATCACAATGACGACGCCGACAACGAGGAAGACGTCGGCTACATTGCCGACGAAGAGATCCCCGTAGGCCAGAAAGTCGGTCACCCGACCCATCCCGAGTCCGGGCGGCGCAGCGAGCCGGTCGATGAAGTTGCCCGCGGCACCACCCCAGATCAAACCAAGCCCGGTCATCGTCACGAGCGACTGTGCTCTGGCCATCAGGACAGGAACGACGACTACAGCGACCGCTCCGAGCAGCGTGAACACCCAGGTCGAACTCGAGCCGAGCGACATCACCGTCCCCGCGTTGAACGCGAGTTGGAGCCCCAACAGATCGCCGATGAGCGGAATGCGATCCTCAGTGCTGAGCCGATGAAGCGCCTCGGCTTTCGAGGCCTGATCGATGCCAGCCGCGACGACGCCTGCTGCCGCGGCGAAGGCGAAACGTGCGACGCGCACCTGATTGGGGCCGGGATAACGACGAGCGGTCGGACGAGCCTCGTCAAGCATCGACGAGGTCGGCCCGATCCGGGATCGAGGCGATCGGAGCGTTGGCTGCAGCCGGGCGACGTGCGGCACGGACGCCGTTCAGGATGACGACCACCTCGGCGATCTCGTGAACGAGGACGACGCCGGCGAGTCCGAGCACTCCGAAGAGTGCGAGCGGGAAGAGCACCACGATGATGGCGAGCGCCAGTCCGATGTTCATGGTCATGATTGCTCGACCTCGACGCGCGTGAGCCAGCGCTCCCGGGATGAGGCGAAGGTCGTTGCCGGTGAAGGCGACGGCGGCGGACTCGATTGCTGCCGCCGAGCCCTTCACACCCATCGCGATACCGACGGTTGCAGTTGTGAGTGCGGGCGCATCGTTGATACCGTCACCCACCATCGCGGTGGGGTTCCGTGCGACCAACGTCTCAATGGCTTGGGCTTTGTCCTTCGGGAGTTGCTCAGCGCGGAAATCCGAGATACCGGCTTGTGCCGCGAGTGCGCGTGCGGTTCGCTCGTTGTCGCCGGTCAGCATGACGGTCTCGACGCCCTGGGCGTTGAGCAGGCGGATCGTTTCGGCGGCCTCGGGACGAAGTTCATCGCGGATCCCGATGATGCCCGCGACGGCGCCGTCGGCTTCGACAACGACGACGGTCATACCGGCCTCGGCCATGGCGTCAGCCGCGGACGAGAGTGACCCGGTCGAAAGCCATCGGACGTTGCCGACGCGCACAACGAAACCGTCGACTCGTCCGGTGATGCCGTGACCGGCTTCTTCCGCGACCTCATCGGCGGAGAGACGTTTCTTCGCGGCCGCGACGATGGCGGTCGCGAGAGGGTGGGTGCTCGTGGCCTCGAGAGCGGCTGCGAGGTTCAGCACTTCTTCGCTCGACCGACCGTTGACGGTGAGGGTCTCGACGACGCGAGGTTCGTTGCGAGTGAGCGTGCCGGTCTTGTCGAGGGCGATGGTGCGGATCGTGCCGAGTTGTTCGAACGCTTCTCCGGACTTGATCACGACGCCGAACTTCGACGCCGCGCCGATCGCGCTGATCACGGTGACCGGCACCGCGATCGCCAGTGCACATGGGGACGCCGCGACAAGGACGACGAGGGCGCGTTCGATCCAGGTCATCGGGTCACCGACGATGAAGCCGAAGATGGCGACGAGTGCCGCGAGAATGAGGACTGCGGGAACGAGAGGCTTGGCGATGCGGTCGGCCAACCGAGCGCGATCCCCCTTACGGGCGTGCGCCTGCTCGACCAGTTTCACGATCTGGGTGAGGGAGTTGTCGCGGCCATCGGCGGTCGCTTCGATCCGGAGCGTTGCGGAGCCGTTGACCGAGCCCGCCGCGATGGCATCGCCTGGGCCGACCTCGACGGGGATCGACTCTCCAGTGACGGCTGAGGTGTCAACGCTCGACCGGCCTTCGACGACAACGCCGTCGGTCGCAACGCGCTCGCCTGCGCCGACGATCAGGATGTCGAGTTCGCGGACGTCGGCTGCGGCGACAGTCACCTCGCCGCTGAGTTTCGAGATTCGAACCGTCTGGGGAATGAGAGCAAGAAGTGCGCGGAGGCCCTCCTTGGCCCGATCCATCGCACGGTCCTCGAGCGCCTCCGCGAGGGAGAACAGGAAGGCAAGCGCTGCGGCCTCTCCGACGTGTCCGAGGATCACGGCGCCGGCGGCCGCGATCGTCATCAGCAGTCCAACGCCGAGGCGCCCCTTGATCAGACGTCGAAGAGCGCCCGGCACGAACGTGTAAGCCCCGGCAGCGAGGGCGATGGCGTGGAGGACGAGTGCAGGGATCGGAAGACCCGACCACTCGAAGATGTATCCCGCGAGCAGAAACAGCCCGGCGAGCGCCGACGGCAGAAGCGCGCGGTCTCGCCAGAGCGGCGGGCGCGCCTCGTCCCCATCTCCGTGATCGTGCTCGTCATCGTCGTCACCATCGGCGTGCGTGGCTTTGGAGGACGTGACGTCGTCCGGCCCGCAGCACGCGTCGCCCGCGGTGTGGGTGGTCATCAAGTTCAGACGACGTGCCGCGGGCTTGGTCTCATTTGCGACCACCTCGTCAGGGCCGCAGCATTCAGCACCCATCAGCAGCACCCCGGGACATCGCACGAGTCGTTGAGGCACGGCGCACCCTCGTCAACAGCGAGAACCACCGACACGAGCGAGGCAATAGCGCTCGCCAGGTGTCCGTCCGCGATCTCATAGCGAGTCTGACGGCCCTCGGGCACTGCGACGACTATGCCGCAGCCCCGAAGGCAAGCAAGATGATTGGAAACGTTGGTTCGGGTCAGATCGAGATCACGCGACAACACCGCCGGATAGTTCGGCCCATCGAGCAACGCCAACAAGATCCGAGAACGTGTCGGATCGCCGAGCGCTTTGCCAATGCGATTCATCACATCGAGACGGGGCGTAATGGTCAGCATACACTGACTATACAGCGGTCACTGACCTTTGCCTAGGTACACCGGCCCCAGCAAGTCGGGAGGATGCTGGGCCCGCGAAGTCTGAGCACACTGGTCGCTTGCGCTTATGTGCGGCGACCGCAGATTCGACCTAAGGCTCCTCCGCATTGCTCCCACTGGTCCGCCCGGGAGCCTCCGTCCTCGGCACGCGGGCTCGCGGGAGCGGAGATTCGCCGACACTGGCCCTCGCCGGAGTCATCGTGGGCTGGGCACGACCGTCGCGGAAGACGGATACCTCGACCTCCGGGTGGCGTCGTGATTGCACGACGAACAGGATGATCCCGAGCAGCACAACGACAAGAGAGGTCCAGATGTTGGCGGGAATCCCGAGCGGAGCGTCGCTCGTCGGATCGATGCGGATCGCCTCGAGCCAGCTGCGCCCGAGGCCGTACCAGATCATGTAAAGCGCCCAGGTCCGACCCCATCGCAGCGCGAAGCGGCGTTCGAGGAACAGAATCACGGCGACGCCGATGAGGTTCCAGATCATCTCGTAGAGAAAAAGGGGGTGGAACAGGGTGCCCGCTGGGAGATTGGCGGGAAACATCGGATCGGTCGGCAGTATCTCCAGTCCCCACGGCAGCGTCGTCGGGAGTCCGAACAATTCGTGATTGAACCAGTTGCCGAGGCGCCCGATGGCCTGCGCGACGAGCATTGCGGGCGCGAGTACATCTGCGAACGACCAGAACTTGATTCCTGCCCGTCGGCAGCCGATGTACGCGCCGGCGGCTCCGCCGATGAGGCCACCGTAGAGAGCATTGCCGCCGTCCCAAATGGCGAACACTGACCAGAGGTTGGCGCCGGGGTAGAAGTAGTCGCCGACGTGCGTGAAGACATGATAAAACCGCGCCACGATGATTCCGAGCGGCACTGCCCAGATGACGATATCCACCACTTGGCCGGCATTTCCACCTCGAGCGACGAGCCGGCGCTGGGAAATGATGACGGCGGCTACGATCCCGGCGAGGATGCACAGCGCGTAGGTGTGGACAGTCAGCGGCCCAAGCGAGAACTGCGAGAAGTCTGGATCCGGACTCGGGATGCTCAGTTGCATTGCTTCAGTATCCCCTGAGCCGCAGGAACGAAGCGCGACGAACAGCTCAGCGCGACCAGGACTGCTCGATCCGGAGAGAGGCCCGGCTCAAGCGCATAATCATGGAGTCCCAGGTGACAATGGGAAAGAACTCCCTATCCTTGTTCACAGACGTCGGGCTAGCGAAGGGAGAACCGGTGCGCGCGATTCGTACTGCGGCAACCCCAGCGGCGGGCCTCCTACGGAACTTCCTTGTGCTGGCGTTAGCAGTCGCCGGAGTAGTCATCGGCATTCTTGCGATGCACACGCTCAACCTGATGGCGGACTCTCCTTCGCCGTTGACGACCGCTACGGTCGCGGCAGCCCATCACACGGAGACGACGACCCCCAACACCGCGGCACCGCACTGCGACAACAACTGTGGTCCGGTCGATCACGAGATGTCGAGCATGACCCTCTGCGTCCTGGCATTGCTCGCGGGCGTTCTGTTCGTCGCCGCCGGTGTCGCCAGCTGGCGACAGGAACAGCGGTGGGGGCCGGTGCTTGCGCGCCTGCTCGACCCGCTGCGCGCCGCCGTGCCCGCACCACCTTCTCTCCACGTCCTCTCAATCAGTCGAACGTGAGCCGCTGGTCGCTGCTGCGACTAGCAACCACCCGCGCTTGAAACAGCGCGGGCATCCTGCTCACTCATTTCACTGACACAAGAAGGACTCGATTTCAAATGAAGATTCGTACTCTCGCGCTCGCGTCGAGCGTCCTGACCATCGCTCTCGTTCTGGCCGGGTGTAGCCAGGCTGGTTCGATGGACGGCATGGACCACGGAAGTGGGGCCGACCCGTCGCCAAGCGAGGCGTCGGCCGAGTTCAACGCGGCTGACGAGATGTTCGTCACCATGATGATTCCGCACCACGAACAGGCCGTTGAGATGGCCGACATGATCCTCGCCAAAGATGGCATCGACGATCGCGTCGTTGCGCTGGCCGAGCGCATCCAGGCTGCTCAGGGACCGGAGATCGACACCATGACGGGTTGGCTCGACGCTTGGGGCGTTGAGCCGGTCGACTCCGGCATGGACGGGATGGAAGGAATGGATCACGGCGACGGCATGATGTCCGACGAGGACATGGCCGCGCTTGAGTCTGCGGAGGGTGCCGAGGCGGCTCGCCTCTTCCTAGAGCAGATGATCCAGCATCACCAAGGCGCAATCGACATGGCGGAGGCTGAGGTCACCAACGGCATCAACCCGGATGCCGTTGCGCTCGCTAACAAGATCGTCGACGACCAGACGGCGGAGATCGCCGAGATGGAGGAGTTGCTGACGCAGCTCTGACCTGAGCCGGGAGGCGGTCCCGCCCTGGGGCCGCCTCCCACCTGGTCACAGTTCGCGGGATACCTCTATGTCAATTCGATCTGCCGCTCTGTTCGTCCTCTTCGTGATCCTCGCCGTCGCGTCTGTCCTCGCTCTGGTCGCATCAATGTCGATCGGATCGGCCTCGTGAAGCGCCCACTCGTGACTGCCATCACGGCAACCTGTGCCGCGCTACTCCTCGCCGGATGCGCTGCGTCTCCGAGTCCGACGTCCGCCGATGCTTCGGTTCTCAGCCATGTCCATGGGTTGGGATTCGACCAGGGCGACGACGCGATTCTGGTTGCAACACACACCGGCATCTACCGCATTAATATGGCCGGATCGACGTTTGGCGAACCTTCCGGCCCGGTCGGTGGCTTCACCTTCGACGCGATGGGCTTCACGACGACAGGCGCGCTTACGTTCGCGTCGGGCCACCCCGGCCCGATCACCTCGGACACGTTCCAGGCACCAAACCTTGGGCTACTCGCGAGCTCGGACTACGCCAACTCCTGGGACGCCGTGTCGCTGTCAGGCGAAACGGACTTCCATGACCTGACCGCGAGCCCCTCCGACCCGTACAGAATCTTCGGCCTTGAGGGGACGTCGCTGCAGCGCAGTGACAACGCTGGGAGCAGCTGGGAAACAGTCGGGACGCTCGAAGCGCGCGACATCCAGACCCTGGCTGACAATGCCGATGTCGTGTTCGCCACGACGCCAGACGGCTTGAAGGTGAGCACCAACTCGGGTGCTTCGTTCGCGCTCATTCCCGATGCGCCGCGCCTGCTACTGATCACCGATGGCGTCAGTAGCGACCGCTTCGTCGGCATCGACGTTGACGGCGTGGTGTGGTCTCAAGACGATCCCGCAGAAGGATGGACCAGCGGGGGGACGGTCGTGGGGGTTCCGCAGGCTCTGATGGTCATGCCCGCGAGCGGCCGCATCATCGTCGCGGACGACCGCGGCATCTCGATGTCGGATGACCGTGGCGAAAGCTGGACGACCGTCTGGGCCACCGCCGACCAAGCCAACTGAACAGAAAGGAACAACCACCATGTCGCGACAGTTCCCTGGCTGAACCACCTCGGGCGATCTGGCGGCTGGCTACCTGATGGAGTGTGGCTGTCCACCGCCGACGCGATCTTGGCGAGCCAGAAGATTGCTAGAGGTCGGCGAGAAGACGCTCCATCTCGGTGATCTCTGATCTCTGCGCGGCGATGATCTCCTTGGCCATTGTGATGGCTGGGTCGTACTGGCCCTGGTCGACCTCCACCTGAGCCATCTCGATCGCGCCCTTGTGGTGGGTGATCATGCCCTCGAGGAAGAGCCGGGCGGCTTCGATTCCCTCGGCTCCTTCGAGCGCTGCCATTTCGTCGTCACTCATCATGCCGCTGATCATCATCGTGTGGCCCCCGTGGCCCATCATGCTGTCGACACCCCACTTGTCGAGCCAGCCGTTCATGGTGTCGATCTCGGGTTGTTGGGCAGCCTTGATGCGCTGCGCAAGCGCCCGAACGTCCTCAGGAATGCCGTCTTTGCCCAAGAGCATGTCGGCCATCTGGACCGCCCCCTCATGATGCGGCACCATGTTCGACGCGAACGCCACATCTCGTTCGCTCTTGCCCTCTTGACGGCCGAGAACGAACGCTCCTGCTGCCAGCAAACCAACGACGAGCACCGCGCCCACCGCCATCGCAATCTTCCTTTTCATCTCTGTCCTCCTTCCACGCGCGCGTGGCGTTAGTTACCCCCGGCAGACAAGCCGAAGCGCGGGCAGCCCCACTCGGGCTGCCCGCGCTTCAGTTCGTACTTAGGAGCGGACGAGGCGGGCGATCGCCTTGCTCGCTTCCTCCAGTTTCGCGTCGGCGACCTCGCCGCCCTCCCTGACCGCGTCCGTGACGCAGTGCTTGAGATGGTCATCGACCAGCCCCACGGCAACGCCCTGGAGCGCACTGGTCAGTGCCGAAATCTGGGTGAGGATGTCGATGCAGTACTGCTCCTCATCCACCATTCGGTAGATGCCGCGAGCCTGCCCCTCGATCCGTTTGAGTCGGGCCAGGTACTTGTCCTTGTCGCTTATGTAGCCATGGTGGGCGTGATCAGTGGACATGAGCGGACTCCTTCTTCTGCTCCTGAGGCTGCGGGCGCGCTCCGCCAAGGATCTCGCGCACACTCGACTCCGGGCGCAGGTCGAGGCGACGAAGCAACTGAGCGTTGAGCGCGACCACGATGGTGGACAGCGACATCAGGACCGCACCCACCGACATCGGCAGCACGAACCCGATCGGCGCGAGGACACCCGCCGCCAGCGGCACGGATAGCAGGTTGTAGCCGGCCGCCCACCACAGGTTCTGCTTCATCTTTCGATACGACGCCCGCGACAGTTGGATGACCGACAGCACCGAACGCGGGTCCGAGCTCGCCAGGATGACGCCCGCCGATGCAATCGCCACATCGGTCCCGGCGCCGATTGCGATACCGACATCGGCCTGGGCAAGCGCGGGCGCATCGTTCACGCCGTCACCCACCATCGCCACCGAGCGACCCTCGGCCTGCAGTTCCTGCACCTTGGCCGACTTGTCCTCAGGACGAACGCCCGCGAAGACGCGATCGATGCCCAGTTCCTTGGCTACAGACTGAGCCACCGCTTCCGCGTCACCCGTGATCATGACGACCTGACGACCCAGCGCGTGCAGCGCATCAACCGCCTCGCGCGACTCATCCCGAATGGCGTCCGCAAGGCGCAGCGCACCAACGACCTGACCATCAACGGTGACATGGAGGATGATCGCACCCTCGCGCCGCCATTCGTCAGCGATCCGCAATTCGGACGCCTTCTCCTCACTCAGCAGGTTCGGACCGCCGACCCGAACGATCTTCCCGTCAACGGTCGCCGTCACGCCCACCGCCGGAGCGGACGTGAAGTCGCGCGCAGTCGGCACAGTGAGACTGCGCTCCGACGCCGACTGCACGATTGCCCGCGCGAGCGGGTGCTCCGAGTCGGCCTCGGCGCTCGCGGCCAGTGCCAGCACATCGTCCTCCGAATGATCCTCCGTGGCCTCAACCGCCGTCACCGTCGGCTCACCCTTGGTGAGCGTGCCGGTCTTGTCGAACAGAATGGTGTCGACGGTCCGCATGCTCTCGAGCGCGAGACGGTCCTTGACCAGGACACCGCCGCGAGCGGCGCGCTCCGTGGCGATCGACACGACGAGCGGAATCGCGAGACCGAGCGCGTGGGGGCACGCGATCACCAGAACGGTAATGGTGCGGATGATGGCTTCATCCGGCAGCCCAAACACCGTCCACACAATCGCCGTGATGACGCCGGAACCAAGCGCGAACCAGAACAGCCAGGCTGCCGCCCGGTCGGCGATGCGCTGCGCCCGCGAGGACGATGCCTGCGCTTCAGTCACGAGTCGCTGAATGCCGGCGAGCGTGGTGTTGTCACCCACGGCGGTGATCTCGACGCGGATCGACGAGTCAGTCGCGATCGTTCCGGCGACGACAGTTGCGCCCTCATCGCGCCGAACAGTCTTCGACTCACCGGTGATCATTGACTCATCCATGCTGGCCGAGCCAGACACCACGCGACCATCAGCCGGAACGCGACCGCCAGGACGCACGATAACGACATCACCGACCGCCAGGTCAGCGGGAGCGACCTGGCGCGTCGAGTCTCCATCAACCACCTCGGCCTCGTCCGGCAACAGTGCAGCGAGCGAGTCAAGCGCGGACGTCGTCTGGGCGAGCGACCGCATCTCGATCCAGTGACCGAGCAGCATGATGACGATCAGCAGTGCGAGTTCCCACCAGAAGTCGAGTTGGTGATCGAGTAGACCGATGCTGGCGCCGAGCGAGGCGACGAACGCCACCGCAATCGCGAGACCGATCAGCAGCATCATGCCTGGCGCTCGACTCCGCAGCTCCGAGACAGCACCCGTCAGGAACGGCCAACCGCCCCAGAAGAACATGACTGTTCCGAGCACCGGCGAAATCCAGTTCACAAACGGCAGGTCAGGCAGGGTGTAGCCGAGCAGCATCGAGAACATGCTCGAGAACGCGACGACTGGAACAGCGAACGCGAGCATGATCCAGAAGAGGCGTCGGAACTGGCCGACGTGATCGCCGTGGCCCGCATGTCCACCGTGACCCCCATGCCCACCGTGGCCGCCGTGGTCCATCGCCGCGTGGTTCACCGCGCCGTGATCCGAATGATCATGGGAGTGCGAAGAGTGGTCGGCGTGGTCGTGCGACCCGGGCAAGTGCGCTTCGGACGCCGCCCGCTGGTCGAGGACCTCACGCGGCGACGGCAGCCCAGCCGCAACTGCGGCGAAGCGCTCCGGGTCACGATCGAAACGAGGGCCGCACCCGCCACAGCACAGCCAGTAGCGCTGACCGTTGAAGTCGCGGTAGAAGCCCGCCGCCTCGGCTTCGCTCTTTACAACCAGGTTGCTGGACATCACGGGGCAGACGGCGAGGTCTTCCTCGGGAGCGCTCAGTGCAGCGTGGGACGTGTGGTCATGATCGTGCGGCATTCTTCCTCCATACCCGTAGGGGGTTACCGTATCGAGTATACCCCCGGGTGGTATAGCGAGTAAAGCATCCACGGGTGCGAGCACGCTGAGCCTATATATATGTCAGTATCTGCGTATGCATATAGATACGCAGCCAGCGGACGAGGGCATCGACAGCAACTTCGTTGAAGTCGCCGTCGAGCTGTTCTCGATGCTCGTCGACGCCACACGCATCCGCCTGATCCTCGCGCTGCGAGACGGGGAGTTGTCGGTCAACCATCTGGCTGACATTGTCGACAAGCAACCCGCTGCAGTGTCTCAACACCTCGCAAAACTCCGCATGGCGCGCATGGTGCGGACGCGCCGCCAGGGAACGACGGTGTTCTACGCCCTCGCCGATGAGCACGCCCTGCAACTCGTAACCGCGGCTCTCTTGCAGGCAGAGCACTCAGTCGAGGCCACGCCCCGTCATCACCAGCCGGATGGCCAAGAAGGAAGCGCCTCATGAACAGCCACGAGCACGACATCCACCACGAGGCGGCAGGGGGTGCGAAACGCGGCCGAACGCAGCGCACCGAAGGCAGCTCCTCGCGTGCGAGTCATCACGACCATGCAAGTCCCCACGATCACGATCACGATCACGATCACAGCGAGGAAAGTCACTCGCACGCGCAGGGCAGCGACCACGACCATCCCACCGGACTGCGAGGCTTTCTCCACGATCTTTTCGTGCCGCATAGTCACGACTCTTCGGACGCGATTGACAGCGCCATCGAGTCAAACAGTCGGGGGATCCGCGCGCTCAAGATCAGCCTGCTCGCCTTGCTGGCAACCGCAGCCCTCCAACTCGGCGTGGTCATCATTAGTGGATCGGTTGCACTCCTTGCCGACACGGTTCATAACTTCTCTGACGCCCTCACCGCCGTGCCTCTGTGGATCGCTTTCGTGCTCGGTCGCCGCGCGGCGACGCGCACTTACACCTATGGCTTCGGCCGGGCCGAAGACTTGGCGGGGCTCTTCATCGTTGCGATGATCGCGCTCTCGGCGGTCGTCGCAGCGGTCGAGTCGTTCCGACGATTCTTCGATCCGCAGCCGGTTCAGAATGTCTGGTGGGTGTTTGCGGCAGGCGTCATCGGCTTCGCCGGCAACGAGTTGGTGGCGATCTACCGAATTCGCGTGGGACGACAGATCGGTTCCGCCGCCTTGGTTGCCGACGGTGTTCACGCGCGGACGGATGGGTTCACGTCGCTCGCGGTTGTCGCGGGATCAATCGGCGTCATGCTCGGTTTCCCTTTGGCCGACCCGATCGTCGGCCTGCTGATCTCCATCGCTATCGTCGTGCTCTTGGTTGGGACTGTTCGGAGTGTCGGGCGTCGTCTCATGGACGGCGTAGAGCAGCCCAGCGTTGACCTACTGGAGAGCGTCCTGTCATCAACCCCGGGCGTCATCGATGTCAGCGACGTCCGGCTCCGATGGGTCGGACACAGGCTCCACGGATCAGCCCACATCAGAGTGTCCGACGCGCAGCTTTCTGAGACCGAACTGATCGGCCGAAGAGCCGAGGAAGCAGCTCAGACTGCGCTCCCAAAGTTGGAGACGATGATCCTGGTCGTCCGAACCTAGGTCAGCGAAGCGACCGCCGACGACCCGGCTCGGAGGATCGACCCGACAGGCTCCCCTCGAGTTGGGGAGCACGTCGCCGGAAAAGTCGGCGATCGAGGTGGGCCCCTCAACGAAACCCCCGCCTCTGGACGGGGGTTTCGTTGAGGTCATGTCTAGCCGCGCTTCTCGCTCGGCGGCGCAACCGCAGTATTTTGCGATGGGCCATCGGCGCCATGCGTCAGCGTGTCGCCGACGGCAGACGGGATGTTGAGCGCATCCGGGCTCGCCCAGCTCGGCTCATCGTTGCTCGGTTGTGTAGCCACTGTCTCCTCCTCTCACTTTGTCGCCAGGGTGATGGCAGCGACGATCCATGCGAACACCGACAACCCGATGCCCGCTGCGACCGCACGGTTCTTGAGGTCGAGGTCTCGACGTCCCTGATCCAGTTCCTTCAGCTTGTCCAGAATGATCCGCTCGGATAGGGCGGACGGCTCTTGGATGATCCAGTCGCCGACCCGGTCCTTATCGAGCATGACCGCCTTCGAGTTCCAGAGGAACATCGCGACGATGCACGCGACTGTGGCAGTCCCGGCGAGCACCGCTGCAACGAGGGCGCCGGTGCCGCTTGCCAGTGCTGAAGTTGCACCGGCCGCCGCGAGAATGATCGACGCCCGCGTCAGAGCGTTGGACTGTCGTTGGGCGTTGTCGCTCAACTCCCGATCGAGCTCGCCGTTGACGAGGGCAAGGGTTACTTCGTCTCGTTTCATGTCCGTCTCTCGGGAGCGATCCGTCTGGGCGCCGAACTAGTTGTCGACCAGCGGAAGCGAGTCGTACGGCCTCACCAGGATTACCTTGTGCCGGGCTCGAGTGATGGCGACACGAAGCAATCGTCGACCCTGGAGGTACGGCGCAGGCTCATCGCGATCCTCGTAGAACTTCCCTCGGAAGCGCCCATCGACGATGACGACGGCGTCGAACTCCTTGCCCTTGGCTTTGTGGGCGGTCATCAGCATGCAGCCCGAAGGCTCACGATGCTCGGTACCGAGCAGGTTCGCCTCGATGGCCCGCCGAATGATGTCGGGTGCATTGGAATACGTCCCGGTCTCCCGCCACCTCGCCATCAGACGGCTGCCGATCTCGTCGGTCGCGCGGAAGAAGCGGACGAAACGGACGTTGGTGAAGAGTTCACCGAGGCCCGGAGTTCCCGCAAGAATGTCTCGGGCCGCAACCCAGTCGATCATCGGGTCGCCCCGAAGGACGAGACCGGAGTCGTAGCCGGACGCGATCCCGGACACCGAAGCCTGCTGACGAGGCGGCTGACCATCGCGAACTTTCTGTGCTGCGGTACGGAAGCGCGTCATGTTTGTCACCGCAGCCGCGCTCGGCTTGATCGAGTTCTTCACCTCGAAGTAGCCGGCCAGAACGTCGTAGGTCCTGCTCAGTTCTAGGACTCGATCGTCGCCTCGCCATTCGAGCATCGATCCGATGACCAGGGCGGCGGCGGTCGTGAGGTCGGCGTCCCAGACGACTTCATGTTCGACAGGGCCAAGCGCGTGGTTGTTGAAGGTGTGCGCCTCGTTGAGGATCCGCGAGACGTCAACTACCACCGAGTTCACCCGAGCAAGCACCGCGACTGAGGGACTGGTAACCCCCATTTGCCTCAACTGAGAAAAGGACCAGATCACCGCGGCGTGGACTGTCGCCTCGAACGCGCGGGGGTACGGCCGAATCTCCTTCACGTCGCTTGTGTCCGGGAGCGTTTGGTTTCGCATGACGGCGTTCGCGTACTGCAGGATGCCGGCATCTGGGCTTCGGTGATTGTCTCCGCCCAGGTCGAAGGGAACGGGATCGAGCAGCACCTTCAGTTGATCGAGGCGAAGAGGGTCGACCGTGGCGTCGTACTCGAAGATCCGCTGATCGGGATCAGCAAGGAAGATGACGTGGCTGTGGCGGGCGAGCAGTTGAACGAATTCCCACTGGGAGTCGTTGGTGTCTTGGAACTCGTCAACGATGATCACTGGATAACGCTGGGCGAGAAGTCGCGCGACCGCGTCAGATTCGCGGAGGATCCGGGCGGCACTACCGGCAAATAAGTCGAACGCGAAGACACCGTCCTCGTCGGCCATTCGCTGTCGCTCGATCGCCCAGTCCCCGCCGAACGCGGCCTTGGCGACCTTCTCCGGACCGGGGAATAGTGGCGTCGCCTGCTGGCCCGATAGCAGTCGACCGTGGCTGCGGAGAATATCGAGGGCGAACGAGTGATAGGTCCGCACCTGGATCAACCGACGCTCGTCGGTCTTGAGTACGTCCTTGCATCGAATCACGACCTGGCGAACGGCCGCTCTCGAGAAGCTCAGGAACAGGATCTCCTGCTCGGGTTTGAGGGTCGGCATGAGGCGCTGCGCCTTGAGAAGCGACAGAGTCGTTTTGCCGGAACCGGGTCCGCCCAGCACAAGAATCGGGCGCTCTTCGTCGAGGGCCGCAGTGGCCTGCTCAGAGAGTTCGAAGGTCACTCTTCTTCCTGGGCCGGCGCATCGTCATCCTCGTCGTCATCGGGTTCGTGCTCCGTTGCATCGGCAGCCTCGGGTGCTGGAGCCAGAGCAGCGTCGACATGCGCCACGATCTCGCGAAGGAACTCGGGGATCTCAGCCTCAGACTCGCACTGCTCGATCAGCATCGCCGCGTAACCCCAGGCGTCACCTTTTCGCGCCTTGAGTACCTTCATCGCGATCCCGGCAACATCTTCGTCCGGGGTTGCTGCGGAGTAGACGTGGTCCGGGCCGCCGGGATAGTCCGACCGTTGAGAAACTTCAGCCAGAAATCGTCGCTGAACGGCTAGTTGGGTCTGCTTCAGAAGCAGTTTCTCGATGCCCTTCTCCGGCGACTCCCAATAGCGCTCGAACCCGTCCAGGAGCGCCTGCGCGTCGGGAGTAATCGGGCTGTTCGGCTTGTCGTAAACGCCGTAGGCGCGCTTGCCGAGCCCGGTGAAGATCGGACCGTAGCGAGGCACATCGCCGTCACCCGTCGTGCCGAAGATGGAGACGCCGGCAAGATCAAAGTGGGTGTGCCGTTCGGGCGCGAACCGTTCGAGCATCGATGACACTGCCTGGAAGAGCGCGACCTCAGTGCTGCCTTCGACAACGATGACCGCCCGCGCCAAGATCGCCTCGGCAAATTGACGTCGCTGCGTGCGGTAGCGCTTTCGGTCGATGTTCGCTGCAGGGATGGGCTCGCCAGTGAGAGCGCCGGTTCCAGTGCGCGTGATCATCACGATGTCGGTCGGCTCGAATTCCTCGATGACATACGGCGAATGAGACGTGACGATGGTCTGGCCCATCTCTCTGAGAACGAAGCGAGTCACCCGCCGCTGCGTATGTGGCGGCAGCGCGATCTCCGGTTCCTCCATCGCAAAGATGACCGACTGCTTGTCACGGAGCTCGGCGATGATCGTCAGCAGAGCGAACACGATTAGGTTGATCGACCCTGTCCCCTGCTTCCCGTAGGGCACCAAGTGCTCGCTTGGCTGCGTCGCAATGAACAGCCGGACGACGTCACGAAGATGCGCCCGCGTCAGATCGGATGCGAAGAAGGCCGCCGAATCCTCGCCGGGCGCGAGGTGTACGAACTGAGCCAGCCTCGTTCGCATCTGCTCACGAATGGACTTGAGTTGCGCGATCTGACCAATGGCCGGATCGAGATCGCGGAGAGTCGCGAGAGTCTCGCGCCACATCGCGGCCGACCCCTCGTCGCTGAGTCGAAGGATCGTGTCGAGCAGCGAACCGCGCTGAAGACTCAACGCCCTCGAGCCAGTGCGGAGCGCCCGAAGGTAGACGAATCCGCATAGCCGCTTGTCACGGTAACCGAACGCCGTCAGGCCAGCGCCGAGCGCCAACTTCTCTTCTTCATCGAGCCCGCTACTGACGTCAGGGTGGACGAAGAAGGTGCCGCCGACGAAATCATCTTCGACTTCGTCGTAGCGTCCAATGAATCGGACCTGAAGAGCCCAGATGACATCCTCTTCATCGGCGATCGCGGTGCCACCGGGTTCCTCATCGATGAACTCGCCAGCACTCTCCCTCCAGCGACGAAGGTGCCCATGAAAGCGGGTCTCGGCTGCCTCGGTCAGCCCGACAAGCGTGGCCGTGATCCGTATCTCGACAGGCTTGCCGTGCTCGTCTAGATACAAGCCAGCGTGAAAGTCGTGCTCGTCGACGACGGGGCGGCGACTCTGACGATCAAGGCCGAGGACGAGGTCAAGCGCTTCGCAGACGGTCGACTTGCCTACGTTGTTGCTGCCGACCAGGAGGGCGTGATCACCGAAGCGAATGGTGCCGCTTTCGACGCCGCGGAACTTCTCTATCTCGAGTTGGCGGACCTTCAAGAGTGCCTCCTCTGGCGGGGGCAAGGTGAAAACGGCAGCGCTGTTCGGTCTCTTCGGGTAAGCATCCTGATCCTTGCGAACGGGTCATAAGTGCCGCGTCCGTTGCCCCAGAGTATGAACGGCAGGGCCCGACTCGTCAACGGCAATTGCGACTAGTCGTTTCGATGCATCTCTTCGGCGAGTTCTTGAACCGCCTTCGCTAGTTCCTCAAGCCCGCGGGCGAGTTCGGCCGTATCCCAGCCGTCGGCCGATCCCTTGACCGAAGAGAACTTGTTGACAGCGGCCTTCGCGTGGTCAGCCGCGCCGAGATAGCTCAACGCAGCACGTCCCAACCGGTCTGACCGAAGTAACTCTCGAACTCGCTGTTGCCGGCGAGAGAGTCAACAAGCGCAACGATGTCGCGCTCCCAACCCCGTACGGTCCACTTGCCGTCGACCTTGTGAGCAATCGGCAAAGTGGAACGCCCGCCGTCGACATCGATCACAAGAAGCCGATCGACGAGCGCGCCACGGTAGAAGATGTCGATGAACTCGCGTCGGATCGACTCATCGGGGAACGTGAAGTCCCATCCGAAACCCGCGATCGTGACCTCGCGTCGATCACTGTCGAGCGACATACCGAACTCGAGCGAAACGTCGATGTCAGAAGTCAGCACCGACCGGAAGTAGTGCGACTTGTGCTCGAGATAGTGGCCCTCGACACTCTCGACCTCACCAAACCCATCGTGAAAATAGGGCCCGTTCTTAAGCGTGTGCCAATGCTCGTCCCAGGTCTCGCCGATCGTCTTACGGAGCGCCCAGAGGTCCATCAGCCCTTGCTTCCTCGCGGATCGTTTCCGTAGGAGTTCTTCGACCCGATCGTGCCGTCCATATTGCGGATCTCGTGCTCAGCCTTGCGCTCGATAGCCATCTCGCGGCCGATCGCCTGCTGCTCAGCCTTGGTGCCACCGACGTGTGCAGCGCGACTGCTCCCAGCCACCTTGCTCTTCCACTCGCCGTCTTCGTGATATGTGATGATGTCGCCATCGGGCATGGGGGTCTCCTGACCACTCGTTAAAGATGCGGCTCTGATGCCGGGACACCAGTGTCCCCCAAACAACCGACATCGACGGGTGACACCCGGGTGGACGTCGTGAAGAACAGCGATTCGCGACCGGCGGATTGAGGTAACTCTCCGCCCCGCGCATAGTGGCTAATGGCTGTCGAGCAGCGCTCCAGCCACTTCTCGTTGCTCAGCGACTTGCAGGGGAACCAGCCGGTTCGCCGGTCGCACGCAACGAGAAGAAAGGAGATCGTGATGAGCGATCCCACCACGTTGCCGGGGACTGACTACGACCCCGGTGACGCCATCCGTCCGCTCTCGGTTCGCATGACCGAGAAGGCGCGCCTGCAGCTCGAGATCCTCGCGGACCTCAACGGGCGCAGCGTGACCGACGAGACGCGAATCGCGCTGGAGGCTTGGATCGAGAAGTCCAAGACCGATCCGAAGGTGCTCGAACGCGCTGAGTCGGTACGTCAGAAGATCGAGCGTGAAGCGGCCACCCGCCGCGGCGCCATCGACTCGATCTTCGAGGCCGCACCGAAGGCCGGCTCCAAGCCATCGCGCGTCAAGGCGGTGGATGCTGAGTAGTCGCGGCCCGGACTTGCTCGCGCGAGTCCGGGCCTTTTCACCTTGGCGGGAAGTTCATGCCGAGTCGCTCGTTCGAGTTCAGGGCCCTTCGGCGTACCGCATTCGCCCAGACCCACGCCCTATGCGCGTCGCCGCTTGGAGTCCTCCAGACGACTTCGACGGCCCGCAGGGTCCACGTCGAAGTGAAGCCGTCAATTTCGATCGGAGTCAGTCCGTAGTGCACCCAGACACGGACAGGTATCGGCTCCGGGGCGCGCGTAACCGGCATCTCACCGCGCTGCAATTCACCGTCCGAGAGAGATTGTGGCCGATCCCACCGTCGCATCACCTCGTCGTAATGTTCCGCAACGCGAGCGGCGTCATACGACGGTTGATACCGCGACCTTCCACCCATCCCGCTCCACAGTCGAATCGAATCTATGTTCGAATGATGGCACGAACGACTGAGTCGAGTGATCTCAACGACTCCTGACCTGGCCGAGGACAGAGCTCTCCTTAAGAAGGATGGGCATCGTTTTCGCGCCGGGCTACTTGTTGTTGCGCGCGCGGATGAGCTCGACCTCACGCTTGTGATGCGTGCGACTCAAACGCGGCAACCATCGCACGACGAACACGGTCCCCATACCGAAGACCACGACGAGCGAACTGAGCACGGCGGCGAGCACGGGCGCGATCTCGAAGAGACTCGTGAACATGCCAACCTCCTTTGGAGCCGTCGGCGAAGCCGACGACGATCCGCTTCGGATCCGGAGCGGAGAACGAGGAGCCCAGGAGTCGAATCAACTGGGCATGAAAAAAGCCGATCAGATGGATCGGCTTTGGGCATAGCTATGAGGCGCGAGATCATCGTAGCGCGACTTACGAACGAGGCCTGGCAACCCAAGAAACGAGAAAGCCAGCCCGGAGGTTGGCTTGGGGCGTGCGCGTACGGCAGACCATCACTTTACGCTCAATTAATGCAACGAGCGCGTCTAGGTTGATGACGCCGCGCCGCGTCTCAATGAATTGGTCGCGGCCCGAGAGCGGAACTCAAAGTTCTCGCTCCCGGCCGCGACCACGACGTCAGCCGGACGGGCTGCCGCCGATCGGAGATACGCCGAACTGCCCGACCACCTTCAGCTGGAACGGCTCGAAGCGTTCGTTCGCGATCATGCCCCAGGTGATCGCATCGAAGTAGTCGTTGTAGTCCGAGAGGACCCTGACCCATCCGTCGACAGGCGTCCACTGGACCTCGACCCAGAACTCCCCGGGCTCCGTGAAGAGCGCCAGTAGACCAGGCGGGAGGTCCGTCGTATTGCCCTCATCGTCCGGATAACCGATGAAGACGGCATCACCGACGAGCATCGCTCGCTGGCGCGCCTCCGGGACGTGATACCACCACAAGAACGTCGCTCGAGAGTTAAGTTCCAACTGCCGCAGCAGACCCTCTTCATTGACGTAGAGCGTGAGACCAAGCCTCTTGATGTCAACAGCCTCGATAGTGCCGCCAACCGCAGCCTGATAGTCGGCGAGACCTTCAAACTGCTTGACGGTGATCGGGTGCGAGACGCGCGCCGGCACCACTAGCCCAGCGACCATTCCGTTCCTCCTTGACGTGTGCGACTGACGACCGGGCGGTCATCAAGGAAGTCGCATTGCGCCAAGGAGGACTCGAATCGAGGGCGGCGCCGGTGCGCCAGCACGCGCGGCCCTCTGGGGCGATTATGACGTCAGGCAGGTGGCCGTCAATCCGCCGATCGCTTGCCGGAGGGCACCCGGCCCGCCTCCTCAGACCGAGCGCCTTGGGAAATCGAAAAGCCCGCCACCCGGGGCGGAGACCGTCGCGACTTTCGTCGGAGATCTCCGCCGCACGGATGCGGGCTTACTTGCCGGATTGCTCCTCGTGGATCCGCTGCATCTCGAGGTGGGCAAGGTAGTGCGGGTCATCGGGAGCGGGTCGACGACTCGCGCCGTAATCCTCGAGAACGATGGATTCAATCGAGGCGATTGGACCGCCGCCGAACGTGTAGTCGACTCGAAGCGTCTGACCAGCGAGCGGCTCGATGAGCGAGGGCGGAACGTGCACTCCAACGGTCAAGGGCTTCCCGATGACTGGCATGTAGTTCATCCAGGTTTCGCGCTTCGGGATCCCGGGGATGATCGTCGCCTTGAGCGTGTCCAACTCGAAACCGAGGAACTGCTCGTTGTCGATGACGACCGATCCGAAGTTTGCCCACCGAACGACCTCTTCTTCAACGGATACGTCAGACTCGTCGAACGCGATTGCCAGGATGTCGTTCGGCGTGCGCATGAACTTCATCACGGTTGGACGTTCGATCTCGAAGACGACGGTCTGCCCACTCTGAAGTGTGACCTTCAAGAACTCGGCCCACGGGTCGTCGACTTGCGTGATGTCAATGATCGGCCCGAAGGACGGATGATCGACAACCTGAAACGGCATAGTGCCTCACCTTCTCGATTCGTCAGCGGGCGTATGCCCGCCGCCCTTGATGCGGGAGTTCAGACGTCGAGAGTCCGAACTGCCGCATCAAGACGAGATGTGACCGGTACTTGTTATGCGCTTTTTGGCTCGATATTGCAAGCATGAGCGAGATCAGAGTCGAGGTTCGACTGTCTCGACCACCGATGGGCGCTAGGCGTTGTCGACTGGGACGCGAGTTTCTATATCAGACGACCGTCCATGGAATAGGACCTTCTCCCATTCGTCGCGGGCCTCGATGCTCAATGCTCGCCCGATGATCAGGTCCACTGCGGCACTGATTCCGGATCTTTGCTCGGGCAAGAGTGCTTCGCGTGCCTTTTGACGCCTTGCCCGAGATGTACCGTTGCCGCCTTGAGCACTGCTGATGATCCTGAACAGACCGCTGACATCGGGGCGCGGCGAGAACCTCCCGAGATCATTGAGTTCGCCTGTACGTCGGAGGTGGGCAGCCGTTTGACGCACCAAATGGTTCATCCGCGAGAGGTTCTGGCTGTTGACCCATTTCGGGTCGGAGTTGAACAACGCCCCGGCGCGTGGGAAGGCCTTCACCACGTCGATCAGGTGCTCAGTCGCCTCGTCCTGATCGAACGTGAGCGAAAGCATCGTGTACGCAGTGGCGACTAGTTGCTCAACAGACTTGAGGGTGATCTCAACTGACTTGATCCCGATCCGCTTGTCCGCCATCGCAGAACACGGAGAGTGGACGAGATCAACGAGGTACTGCGAGAGCGTGAGGTAAGCCCGTTCCTCGGTAACACGCAGATCCTCGCCCCGCAGGTTCAGTGTGTTCTGAATCGCACTTCGCCGTACCTCAAGTTTCGAATCGAACTCGGGCACGTTTAAAGAGAGTGAAAGAAGAGCCCTAGTCTTCGGGACGATCTTTGAAGACGCCCCGAGAGCGCATTCCAGGACGCCGAGCGCCGCGAACGCGAGGTCATGAACGCTTGCGTCAGGACCGGCTTCGTTATGAACGACTCGCAAGCCGAGCATCGCTTCCGAAGCAACCATCTTCGGAAAGTCAACTCCCGCGTGCTGGCGCAGTTTGACCAGGTCGTCACGCACTTTCACGAGCTGGTCGCCGGACCCGCGCCCCTTCCCCTTCGCCATTCACCCTCCACTTATCACTGCCGCCATTCTTGCGCAAGCGCTCGGCAAAAGGAGTTGCCCAAGCAACTCGCGTGACGCCAACGGTGCCTCGCGGAGAGAGTCAAAAGCGCGACTCGACTCCCGAGTTGCGCTTCAGAACCTCAACCTCGCGGAAGGAACAAAGTGAGCAACCTCAGCCTCTTCTCGGGCAGTGGCTTCGGCCAGCCGAGCAAAGCGGTCATGCGGCAGATGGAGAACGCGCTGACGCGCGTGGACATGCAGGCCACGATCTCCCACGCCAAGGCCACCGCCGTCGGCAACGTCGGTGCCGCGGCCATCGGCATGATCGGCAATCTCACCTCGCTCGGCGAGCAGGTCGTGAAGTCGTCGCCGGCCGCTGCGCCCTACGTCGACATGACCATGCGGACGGTGGCGATCACCATGTCCGGGATCGTCAACGACTTGGGCCGGATGTGAATCGTTGGCCCTCGCGCTCCTGCTGCTGGCGATCGTGCCGGTGTACTTCGTGATGGCCCTCATCGCGACGGTCATCGACGGCATCGCGACCTTGGTGGACAAGCGCCGCCGGGCCAAGCAGATGGCGCAGTCGCGTCTCTTCCAGGTCCACGCCCAGGAAGCCCGCGCGCGTTACCAGCTCGACCAGATCACGGTGGCGGCGAGGCAGGCCATCCTCGACGCCGCCAACAAGAAGTCCTAGTCAGAACCGGCCGGTCCCATTCGGGACCGGCCGGTTCTCTCTCATTCTCGAAAGGTTCTCCATGTTCGACCTGCCCTACATCGTTAATCCGCCCTTCCCGCTGCCGATCCCGCTCAACTTGCTGAGCCCGTTCGAGCAGGCCATCGCCGCCGCCGAGTTGCGCGACTACGTCACCCAGAAGGCCTCCGATGAAGTCGCGAACCTCGGGTTCAGCTGGACGTGTTCGGACGCCACGGAACCCGACTGCAAGGAACTCATGCACCTCGTCGCGGTGTCCAAGACGACGAAGACGCCGCTGCCGATCTCGAACGCGCGCGCGGAGAAGACGCTGCTGCTCGATCCCGAGGCCGAGATGTCCCTCCGTTTCTGGCGCACCATCACCCGGTTCCGTCAGGAGCACTGCCGCTGCGATGTCGGCATGGAGATCGAGTGCGATCTGGCTCTCGTGACGCAAGCGACCGTCGACGACATCGACCCGACCGCGCAGATCTACCTCTACGCCATGCTGACGGGCTCGACGCTGCTGCGCTCGCTCGGCTACGGGACTCCCTTGGACCCGCAGTTGTACACGCTCGACGTCTTGATGTTCGGGCTGCCGGAGGCGGTCGCGGCGGAGATCGAGCGTCGTCGCGAGGCCGCGGATACCGGCCTTGAGCCCGCGGCGTAGGCCAAACCACAACACCCCGAACGCCGCCCGGAGCGGGGCCCGTAGGCCCCAAAGGACCCCGCTCCAGGGCCGTCCGGTCGCCGGTCCGGTCGCGCTTGGCGAGCCGCGATCGGCGGAGTGACCGGGCCATCCGAGCGGTCCACACTACGAAGGCTTTCGCCGACAACGACGTCGGCCAGAAGAACCCGGAAGCGAGAGGAGGAGAGATGAAACAGCAACAACTTCGGGCCGGCGCCTGTGTGATGGACCCGCCGTGGCCCGGCCAAGGCGTGCCGTACCGCACCCTCTCCATCCGTCGCATTCTTGAGTTCCCACTCCGCGAGCTCATGGCCCCAAACTCGCACCTGTACTTGTGGGTGCCGCAGGGCCTGGTCGCCACGGGCATCAAGGTCGCCGAGCACTACGGCGCCACGGTTCGCGGCGTCATCACCTGGGTCAAGAGCCGACCCGGCCGACCGACGCGATACCTACAGGCCAACACGGAGTTGCTCCTGTTCTGCACCTTCGGCGACGCCCCAGCGCTCGTGAAGGGCCAGCAGACACTCCTCTGCGCTCCGACGATGCTGAACGGCCAGAAGCCGGACGAGCAGTACAGCGTGGTCGAGCGGCTCTCGAAGGCGCCCTTCCTCGAGATCTTCGCTCGGACCGCACCGCGCTCAGAGGACTGGATCACCTGGGGCGACGAGCTCGAGAAGAGCAACCTCAAGGTCCCCGGCTGGCCAGTACCCAGCGACTTCCACGAGGAGGTCGCGCAATGAAAGGAGAACCTCGTGTCCGATCCGAAGTCCCCGCTCGAGCGAGTGTGGCACGGTGCCCTGCTGCTGCTCGGCATCATGATCGCGCTCAACATCGCCATCTGGCTCTTCAGCCAGATCTGGCTGATCGTCCTGATCGTGGTCGTCGTGGCGACGCTGCTGTACGGCGTATTCCTGTGGCTGCGAGACCGTCGCGGACGATGGTGACCGTCAGAAAATCGGTCTCCCAAACAACAGGGGTCGACCCCCGCCGATCGACCAACAGAGGTCTGGTGTCGCTCTTGACTCAGACGGCGCTATGCCTCACAACTAAGGGCGTCAACTCTAAGACGCGGCGTTCGCCGAGCATCGACTCGCGGGCGGCAGGGGGCCCGCGATGAGCACGAAAGGACAGTCACGACGACGAGGCACGACACCGCGCCGGCGGGTCATCGTTCGTGGTGTCCGACGACCTGAGATCGACCTCGCGAAACTGTCTCCTGCCCTTCGCGCCCTCGCACAAGCCCGAGTTGAAGCCGAGGCCGCAGCCGAACACGCTGCGAGACGCGAAGCGGAGGGCGGTGCCAGTGCCTAACGATCCTCTCTTCATCCGACGGCAGATCATCTGGCCGTCTCCGCTCCTGGCGCAGTCGGGCGAAGAACTCGTTCGTCGTCTTGCTGCCGACGGACGCTACGTCACCTTCGAGACGCGGGCCGAGAAGGGCCGGGTGTCTCACTACGTTCTCGCCCAGACCAGCGCGATCCGCTCCGTCACCGGCACCGTCGAGGCCCTCACCGGCGCGGAGACCGTGAAAGTCGCCGACGTCGAGGACGTCATCACGTCCGTCCGCCTCGTCAGCCGCGGCGTTCGCTTCCCGCTCCTCGACCGGGCGAGCGAGGTAAGTCGCCAACTTCTCGGTGCGCTCAGCGCGGCCAAGTTCAAGGGCGAGTCGGCGGTGCTGCGCGTCAGCATCCTCGGCGGCGTCGGACCGCAACTGCTTGGCACCCGGTCTATGGACCCGACCCAGTCGTTACCGAGCAAGGTGCTCCATGGCTCCCGACCTGCCAGCGGCGAGATCAACGCCAAACTCAGGCGCAAGCTCGAAGAGCCCGCCGTGCGCGTGCTCGTCACAGCGGGCGCGACGGCGAAGTCCTCCGGGAGGCAACGCGAGATCCTGTCAGGCATCCTGGCCGCCTTCCGCACCCTCCAGGGCCCTGGCACCTTCGTCGACTTCACGAAGAGCGACGACCACCCCGCTCGCCCAAGACTTCTCGGTCGCTTGACCTTTTCTCCTCGCGAGGCTCTCGCGTCGATGGCCTGGCCGCTGGATAGCGATTCGCTTCCCGGAATGCCGCCAGCCCATCCAAAACAAATGCCGCTTCGGGGATCCAAATTTGACGCCTCGCGGGTATTCGCACTCACCACCGCACCCGGACCTGAAAAACCGATTGGCATCTCAATCGAGTCTGGCCTCGGACATATTCATGTGCTGGGCCCGACCAATTCAGGCAAGTCGACGGCAGCGGCCCATCTCATCGCGCACTCGATCAGGGCCGGCCATTCGATCTTCGTCATCGACGCCAAGAGCGACCTGGCGGAAGACACGTTGCGGCTGGTGCCCCACTCGCGCTGGGACGACGTCGTCGTGCTCGATCCGGCTGCCGAGGGACCGGTCGTCGGCATCAACCCGTTCGACTCCCCCGGCACGCCGCCCGAGATCATCGCCGACACCATCCTGCAAATCCTCCACGATCTGTTCCCCGATGCCTTCGGCCCGCGCACCAGCCAGGCGACCCTCGCCGGCCTCCTCACCCTCGCTGGGCATCCCGAAGCCACGCTGACGATGCTGCCCCGTCTCTACGAGGACCACGCCCTCCGCGAGCGACTTCTCAAAGACAACCCTTCTCGTGACCTGCGTGACTTCTGGATCATGTTCGACGCGATGTCCGAGGGCGCGAAGAGCCAGATGATCGGGCCCGTGCGCTCAAGGCTCTCCCAGTACTTGTTGCGGCCGCAGTTGCGCCGCTTCCTCGAGCAGCCCAAGCCCCGCTTCAACCTCAACGACCTGTTCACGAAGAAGGGCGTCATCGTCGCCATGCCGCTCAACTCCGGCCTCATGGGCGGCCCCGCATCAGAGTTGGCCGGGTCACTGGTGGTCAGTCTGCTGCTCCAACTCACTCTCGCCAGGCTGCGGCTCCCGAAGGAGCAGCGGCACCCCGTCATGATCGTGGTCGACGAGGCCCAGGCCTTCGTACACGGCTCCGGCGGACAACTTGAAGATGCCCTCAGCCGAAGCCGCGCTGCCGGTGTCGGCTGGCTCATCAGCCACCAGGCGCGCTCGCAGATGCCAAAGAGCCTGATGGCGGCCATCGACAGCAACACCCTCTCGAAGTTGACCTGGAAGTTGCAGAGCGACGACGCGAGAGCCATGGCCGCAATGGCTCCGGACCTCACTGCCGAAGACTGGATGTCGCTGCCGCAGTACCACGTCTACGCCTACCTCCAAGGACCGAAAGGGCCGCTGGGATGGGTCAGTGGGGCAACGCTCCCGCCGCCGAAGTTCGTCAGCGATGCGTCGGCGGTGCGCGCTCACGCAGCCGCTCGCTGGGGCCTCGATGCACCTACGGAGCAACCCGCGCAGCAGACGACCGAGCCACCCATCGGGCGTCGTCCGAGGGGTTCTGCATGACGACGGCTGCCCCGCCGATCGCCCGTCCGATCGCCTCAACTTCTGGATCTGTTGGCGCCCGTGTTTTGCTACCATTTCGGCGGCTACGGGAGTCGACTGTCACCGCTATCGCGGTGCCAGGTGGAGCACGCCCGGAGGCTCGGGAATGAGCCCCAACAATCGACTCGGCACGCTGAGCGTGGGGCGGCTTCAGTACCTGCTGACGCCGCGCGACGTGGCGATCATTCGGTCGGTGCGCGAGTGGCGGTTCCTGACGACGAGACAGATCTGCAGCCTGCATTTCAGTGATCACGCCAGCGACGGGTCAGCGATCCGCGCTTGCAACCGCGTGCTCAATCGGCTGCGCGAGCATCGGCTGCTTCACCGCCTTGAGCGACTAGTCGGAGGGGTCGGCGGCGGCTCAGGCTCCTACGTTTGGGCGGTCGATGCAGCGGGCGATCGGCTTCTTCGGGCAGACCCGGACAGCGGCTTCACGAAGCGGTCGCGGACGTACCGCCCGACGCCGCTCTTCCTCGAGCACACGCTGGCCATTGCAGATGTGCGCGTGCGGGTCGAGGCGCTGCAGAAGGCGGGCGCACTGCAGATCGTGGAGGTCACCCCGGAGCCGGCGAACTGGCGACCGTTCTCGTGGAAGGGACGGAGCAGCACGTTGAAGCCGGACCTCTACCTCGTGACGTGGCAAGCCGAGGACGAGTGGCATCGCTACATCGAAGTTGACCGCGGCACTGAGTCGCTGCAAGTCCTGGTCGAGAAGAAGGCACGGGCGTACCAGGACTACCTAGCCACCGGCATCGACGTGTCTCACCTCGGCGTCGTCCCGCAGGTGCTTTGGCTCGTTCCGGACCAGCGTCGTGCCGACCGCTTCCGAACCGAACTCGACCGACGCCGTGACCTGACCAGTCGGCTGCATCGCATCATCACGAACGATCAGCTCGAAGCCGAACTGGTCGGGGAACTCGAACTAATGGATGGGGACGCTTCCCCGGAAGGAGGCATATGAGTGAACAACAACCAGTACAACCCGAGGGCGATCAGCGCCGTCCGATCGTCGAAGACCTCGCCGTCTCCAGCGAGGACCCTGCCGTCCTCGCCAGGTGGGAAGCCTGCCTCGCGCAGTGGGGCTACGCCTTCGTCGCCTTCTCGCAGTTGCGGCTCACGGAGATCTACACCGAAGACGTCACCGATGCCTTCGAGGGTCTCTTCGGCGGGACATACGACGACCTCACGCAAGCAGCAGTTCAACAGGTCGAGGCGCTCGGGTGGTCCGAAGCGCTCGACCGACTTCGAGAAGCTGAAGGCATCAGCGACGACCTCCTCATTTGGAACTACCGCGGCGTCGTCGAGCGACTCCGCGACATCTACTCGTTCGAGTACGCGGGCGAGAAAGTGCACTTCTTTGCGAAGTAAAAAGCACAACATATCCGCACTCATCACCGACCTCAGAACGAATGTTGTATTAAGAGGTGAGACCCGCGAAACCGGCCTTTTTAGCCTCGACTTAACCGGCCTTCGAAGCTATTTTCAGGAGGCCTTGGGACGCCCCCAAATCCCCGGGCGGGAGGAGATCTGATGACGGGAGCAACCACAACCACCAAACGCCTGCAGGCGGTGATCTACATGCGGGTCAGCACGCGCGACCAAGCGCAGCGCGACGGAGCCATCGAGGGCTACTCGATCCCCGCGCAGCGTGACGCGAACATCCGAGCCGCCGAAGGTCTCGGTGCCGACGTCGTGCGCGAGTTCGTCGACGCCGGCGAGTCCGCTCGTTCGGCCGATCGACCTGCACTCCAGGAGATGCTCGAGTTCGTTCGTGACAACGCGATCTCGTACGTCATCGTCCACAAGATCGACCGCCTGGCTCGCAACCGCGCCGACGACGTCTCGATCAACATCGTGCTGCAGGCCGCGGGCGCCAAACTCGTCTCGGCCACCGAGAGCATCGACGAGACTCCGTCCGGCATGCTCATGCACGGCATCATGAGCTCGATCGCGGAGTTCTATTCGCAGAACCTTGCGGCCGAGGTCAAGAAGGGAATGCGGCAGAAGGTCAAGGCCGGCGGCACCGTCGGGCGCGCGCCGCTCGGCTATCGCAACGTCCGTCACTTCGACGAACTGAACCGCGAGATTCGAACGGTCGAGAAGGACCCGGTGCGTGCACCGATGATCGCGTACGCCTTCGAGCGCTACGCGACCGGCGAGACCACAGTCGCCCTGCTCGCGGCCGAACTTGCAGACCGCGGCCTGGCGACTCAGCCGACGCCCCGACGTGCGAGCCGCGCCATCTACCCGCAGTTGCTCTACAAGGTGCTCACCAATCCCTACTACCGCGGCGTCGTGAGTTCGAATGGCGTCATCTACGAGGGGCGCCACGAAGCCCTCGTTTCATCTGCGACCTGGTCCCGCGTCCAGGAGATCCTGTCGTCGCACAACAACGGCGAGAAGAATCGCCTCTTCCCGCACTACCTGCGAGGCTCCGCCTACTGCGCCCGCTGCAAGCGCCGCATGATCGTGCACAACGCGAAAGGCAACGGCGGGGTCTACCCGTACCTGGTCTGCATCGGGCGACACCGCAAAACCAACGACTGCGACATGCGCGCCGTGCTCATCGATGACGTCGAAGACGAAGTCGTGGATCTGTACCGCTCGGTGGTCATTCCGGTCAGCATTGCGGAGCCGCTTCAGGAACGGCTTCTGGCCGAGATGGAAGCGGCGAACGAGGACGTCAAGGCACTACGCCGAGACCTGACGCTGCAACGAGACCGCCTGGAAGATCGACGACGCAAACTCGTTGATGCCCACCTCGCTGGCGCCATCCCCGTCGACCTCATGCGCGAGGAACAGGATCGACTCACCGCAGAGCTCGTCGGCATCAACAACCGCCTGGCCGGGATCGACGTGGAGTTCGAGTCCATGCAACGCACGCTCGCCGTGGCGATCGACATCACGACCGACTGCTTCGAGATGTACCGCATCGCTCCCGACTGGGTGCGGCGCCTGCTCAATCAGGCGTTCTTCGTCCGCATCGAAGTCGATGTGGAAGAGGAAGAACTGATCGTCACAGGTGAACTCGCTGAGCCCTTCAAGTCGCTCCACGATCTGACGAAAGTCTCACCGTCCAGGCGACAAACGAAACCGCCGACCGGCATTAAGCCGGTCGGCGGTTCCAATAACGCTGTTCTGGTGGACCCTAGGGGATTTGAACCCCTGACCTCCTCGATGCGAACGAGGCGCGCTACCAACTGCGCCAAGGGCCCGTAGACAAGCAGAAACTCTACCAGCCCCCGCGACCCGCTCGCGTCAGCGAGGGCCTCAGCCGGCCGACCGGCGGCGACGCAGCACGGCGTCGAGGTCGGGGGTCGTGACCTCGTCCGGGCCGAGCACGCCCATTCCGGCGTACTTCGACGGTCGCGACGCGGAACGCAGCGGCACGACCTCGGGAGCGGTCTGCGCGGCACGCAGGGTCGCTTCGGCCTCCGCGGCGGCGGCGCGCAAAGCCTCGTGCAGATCGACCCGCGGCGCGACCGGGACGGGGGCGGGGCGCGACAGGTAGGTCGGTCGGGGAATCTCGACGGGAGTCCAGGAGCTCCGCTCCGCGCGCACGTCGACGTCGCGCACCTGCACGGCGGTGCGCGATCGCGGCACCGAAGCCGCCCGCGGCATCGCGCGCGCATCCAGTCGGCGCTGCACGGCGATCGCGGTCACCGCGCCCGTCGTGGCGAGAGCGAGGATGCCCACCGCCCCCGGCGTCATCCCCGTCGCCGCGATGAGACCGACCTGCGCGACCCCGGTCACGGTCGACGCGATCATGAGCAGGCTCGCGCCGAGACGCGTGCGCCGCATCCGGCGGCGGCGCAGCACCTCGGGGGCGAGCGTCGGCCGCGGAGCCGACGCGGGCGTCGCCCGACGCACCGCCCCGATCTGCCGCGCCGCGAGCGCATCAGCGCGGCGCTGCTGGGCGCGCAGCAGCCGCTCCTGACGAGCGGCCTCCCGGACGGTCACCGAGACCCGCACCTCGTCGGGGATCTCGGCCGTCTCGGCGAGCACCCGTATCGTCTGCTGCAGGCGCGTCGCGGTGCGCTCGGTGGCGAGATACTCGCGGCGCCGCATCCACGTGGGCACGAAGTAGAGGAACCAGAGCGCGGCCGCGATGGCGACCATGATCGCCGTTCCCGCACCCGACGCATCCATGCCCTGAGGGTACGTTTCGGTCTGCCCCGAAGAGGGGTGCCGCGCCGATTCCGACTCGGACGCGCGGGGGCGCTACTCTCCGAGAATGCCCGAAACTCCCGACGCCGCTCCGGCGTCCACCACCCGAATCCCGTTCTTCTCCGACCTCCAGCTCGTCGTCGTCATCCTGCTCGGCATCGTCTCGGTCGCGACCGCGTACGCGTCGTTCCAAGCCGCCCTCTACGGCGGCATGCAGGCCTCCGCCTACTCGAAGGGAGGCGCCGCGCAGACCGAGGCCGAGTCGCTCTACCTCGAGGCCAACCAGCAGTACGTCGTCGACTCCCAGACCGTGCAGCAGCTCGGCCTGCTCAGCGTCGCCGCAGAGGCCGGAGACACGGTCGCCGCCGCCCAGTACGAGGAGCTCTACTTCGTCGCCGTGTCGGACGACCTCGACGCCGCCATCCAGAACGCCGCCGAACTCGACGAGTCCGAGCCCGACTTCTGGCATGACCCGCAGGCCGACGAGGACTACCAGACCGCGCTCTTCGGGGCCTACGGCGAGAAGGACGCCGAAAGCCAGCAGCTGCTCGACGACGGCGACGCCGCCAACTCGTACGGCGACCGGTTGACGCTCAACACCGTGCTCATGGCGATCTCGCTGTTCCTGCTCGGCATCGCCGCGGTGCTCAACAACCGCCGCGCCCAGTGGATCCTCATCGGCGTCGGAACCGGCATCTTCGTGATCGCGGGCGTGCTCACCGCGATCGTGCCGTTCGTCTGGCTCTAGGGGGGCGGGCGCCGGGGAGGGCGCGCGAGTGAAGAGCGGGA
>Ga0209066_10000627_pt1 | contig 50614 bp, 39 predicted proteins | sample All_14_2_FD_187198 | JGI IMG/M metagenome (GOLD analysis project Ga0209066, IMG submission 187198) | Freshwater microbial communities in response to fracking from Pennsylvania, USA - Allegheny Zone_MetaG_DW_15 (SPAdes) (version 2) ... | reverse complement strand
TCTGGGGTCGGCTGAAAACGGCCAGTATCCACGGCCACAAGTTCGCTACCCGAGCGCAGGCCAGAGAGGCTGTGATGGACTGGATGGCCTTCTACAATCACCGCAGGCTGCATTCGACGCTGGGCTACGTCAGCCCGATGCAGTTCGAGCAACGCTGGTACGAGGCACAGCGTAAAAAAGCCGCGTGAACCGTGGGTTAAGAACTCCACGAGACAGGGGCAAGGTCAGTTGCCCGGTTGCGCCTTGAACTGAGCCGCCATGATGTCCACCAGCGCCGACAGCGAGTGCGCCCGGTGTGCGTAGCGTGTGGAGACACCCTGAGCGACTTCCACCCTCAGTTGTTTGGCTTCAAACGGAGACTCCACCGCCAACATCGCGGTGTTCTCAGGCAAGCCGAGCAAATGCCGCATGTGTGCCATGGGTTGCAAAGTGCCTGAGAACAGCGTGGCACTTTGCGCTGCCGCCCAACGGGGTGCCAGGTGGGGCGCAGGCACCACATTGCGCAGATTCAAGCTGGACAGGCTGCGAGGATTTGTCGTTTTCGTTGGCGCAGGGGTATCGGGCAGCGTCAGATCGCACAGCCCGTGTTCATCGAACAGCTCAGCCACCCGGCACGCGTGCAATGCCTCCAGGTAGAAGGCGCGCAACGCAGGAGGGACCGGATCGGGAGACCCACCCCACGGGGAGACCCCCTCACTTTCGTTGGACGGGTGCGAGGTCGCGGTGGAAACCGAGCCCGATACAGAGGCGGACTCCACCTCACTGAAGTATTCGCCCATGGCCGCCACAGCGCCCTGAAGCGCCGACAGCCAGTCCTCGGGCACACCGGACAGGGGGTACAAAGTCTCGGTGGCGGTCAGGTTCAGCTTGCGCCATGCCGTTTGCAGGGCACCGATTTTGCGCTTGAGGGTGGCCGGTGCAGAGGTGGGAACGACGGCACGTGCCGCTGCCAAGCTGTGCTGGCGCAACTCCACCGAATACATCTTGCGTGCACGCTCCACCAGGTTGTGGGCCTCATCCACCAGAAGCGCCACACGCCAACCCTGCGCCTGGGTCAGCGCAAACAGCAGCGCGTGCATGTCAAAGTAGTGGTTGTAGTCACCCACCACCACATCCACCCAACGCGCCATCTCTTGGCCCAGGTAGTACGGACAGACGCGGTGATCCAGCGCGACCTGTCGCAGGGCTACCGCGTTCAGGGGACCGTGGACAGCCTGTTCCACTGCCGCTTGCCGTGCCTTATGCAACCGGTCGTAAAAGCCTTGGGCCAATGGACACGATGCGCCATGGCAGGTTTTGTCCGGGTGCTCACAGCTTTTGTCACGGGCCGCCAACTCCAGCGACCGAAGCGGAGGGTTTGAGCCGGCGTGCAGGGTGTGGAGTGCGCCGAGCGCCAGCGCCCTCCCCGACGTTTTGGCGGTCAGGAAAAACACCTTGTCCACCCCTTGGGTGGGCAGGGCCCTGAGTTGCCCAAACAGCGTGGACATGGTCTTACCAATACCGGTGGGGGCATCTGCCAGCAGACACCTCCCGGCGCGGGTGACCTTGAACACGCCTTCGGCCAGCGTGCGCTGCCCCTGGCGGAACGATGGGTGGGGAAACGGCAGGTTCAACAGAGCGGCATCTCTGGCTGCGCGGTGCTGTGCCTCCTGCAGAGCCCAGGCCACAAATCCATCTGCCAAACCGACCCAAAACGCCTGGAGATCGCTGGCCGTCCAGCGCTCGTTCAGCACCGTTTCCTTGCCCGTGGTGACGTCCAGGTACACCAGTGCCAACTCCAGTTCATGTCGGTCTTGCGACGCACACAGCAACGCGCCATACACCCTGAGCTGAGCCCAGTGCAGGGCACGGTGATTGGCGGGTTGGCGAGACAGCGGGCCTTTGTGGGTCTTGATCTCTTCCAGGCGACCGACATCCGGGTCAAACCCATCGGCGCGCCCGCGAACAGCCAGGAGCCCGTGTCTGCCGGAGAGCGCCAACTCGGCTTGGTAGCTCTTGGAGCGGCGGGCAGACACCAGCTTGTGACCGGCTATTCCCTCCTGTGCCGTCGGCGACGGGGTAAAACGCAGGTCGAGGTCACCTTGCTTGGCCGTGAACTCGCACAAGGTGCGCACTGCCACGGTCAGCAGAGGAGGTGGTTCCACTTGGCTCTCTGTGGTTTCAAGATCCGTCGTCATCACGCTTGCGAGTCACGGCGCCATCTGGTGGGTCGGAGAGACTGACCTCCCGTGCCCCTGCCTCCGCCCCGGGCAAGGGCCTATCAGGCTGGCCAAGGTGGATTTGAACCGGGTCGCGCTCGGGATGCCACGACGTGGCTTTGGCCAAGGCAAGCCAGACCGGAAACGGCAACGTGCAGCTGGTGTGACGGGCGGGACGCAATGGCTCCAGCCGCCCAGTGTCGATGTCGCCGTGTATCACCCACACGCCAAGTTCGGGAGGCAGTTCTTCCGGTTGCGCCATCCCGGCTGGAAACACGTAGTGGCATTCGCAGCACAGCCACTGATAAGACGCGCGTTTCGCCGCATGGCGCAAGTCGGAGAAGAGGTCGGCCCGGCTGACTTTGATCTCGTGGACCACCGGGTGCAGGTAGGACTCGACAGACGTGTTCCTCACAGAGAACACATCAGGCCGGGCCACGCGCCATCCACCCGAGACAGGCTCGAAGGTCGTGTGGGGTGCCCCAGGTTCACCCACACCCTCGGACTTGCCGATTGGAGTCGAATGCCCATCGGTCGCCTCAGAAAACAGATCCATCGCCTGCACGGGTGCGGTGGGCACCTGTTCAGGCCCAACTTTCGCCCGCAGCGAGAGCTCGCGCCAAACCACTCGACCGGCATCGTGCAGCTGGGTGGCCACGCGTTCGGCCAGGCGATCGTGTGCGCTCAACGCCCGCTGGTTGCGTTGACGGGATGCGGCCAGTTGGGCCAAACCCGATTCGCTCAACCGCAGTTTCTCGTACCCCGATTCATTGACCAGGTGAACCCAGCCCGCCACCAGCAACTCGATTTCCAGTGCGTCTTTACTGGGCCAGCCATCAGAGCGCCAGATTTTGAGCAGGCGGGTGAGGTGCTGCCGCTTGGGTGGGGCGGGTTCTGGTGGTGTGAGGGTGGATTCGATCACTGTACAAGTTTACAGTCCCAAATCCCTGTGAACCATTGCCCCAACCCCGTTGCCCACACGCATTTCCCGCTGAGCCTGATCACCAAGGAATGGGCAAGCTCGCATGGTCCACAAAGTGGGCCCGGCCATGGGGCTCCAGCCCGTCCAGAGCCGTCAACAGACCCCGCACGGCATCTTCTGGTGCCATGGCGGCGTCACCCACGAACGGTTGGCTCAAGTTCGAGCGAACGGTGCCCGGCTGCAAAGCCGCCACGATGAGCGACGGCCGTTGGCGGGCCAGTTCGATGGCCGCCGTTTGCAATCCCTGGTTCAACGCGGCCTTGGACATGCGGTAGCTGTACCAGCCCCCTTTGTGGTTGTCTTCGATGCTGCCCACCCTGGCCGAAAGCTTGCCCCACACGGCCCGTTCACCACGCGCCAGCAGGGGGCTGAGGTGTCGCAGCAAAAGCAGCGGTCCGATGGCATTGACCTGCAGGCAGTTGACCAGGCCGTTGGCATCGACATCGGCCAGACGTTTTTCTGGGCCACGCCCGTCCAGTGTCAATGCGCCGGTGGCATCGATCACCAAGTGAAACGGACCGGTCAACGCCGCTGCCAGTGCTTTCAGGCTGGCCTCATCTCGCAAATCCCAGGCAGGCAAATCCCGCTCTTGAACACCATTCCCGGCACCTATGGCGTCCGTTCGGGCCACAGGAATCACTTCGGCACAACGCGGGTCCTGGGAGATTGCGTTGACAAAGGCGTGACCCAGCGCACCGCTGGCACCCATCACCAGGGCGCGGTAGCCGTGACGCAGACGGGAGCTCACCGTCGCCACCAAGCTTGCAAACGTGGACGGACCGGCAGGAACAGGCGGCAATTCGTCAGGTCGGGGGCTGGATCTTGAGTAGGCATGGCCTGATGATGCCTCCGATGCCTTTCTGTGGTGGCTCGTCAGCCCAAATCCACCCAGTGAAGCCAGACATCGCCGTCACACCCCATGCGTCGAATTGGCTTCGCACCCCCGTTCCTCGTTCTTGGTCCTCATTCAGATGGGTGAATCGCTCTGCTGTTTGACACGGCTTTAGCCCAGGTGGTGGACATGCGGAGCTTCAATGCTGCCGCTTGTTACGCCGCCACTCCCAAGGCGGCACAGGCTCCACGTCCCCCCAAAGCCCAATCGCTTTGCGCCGGGCATTGAGTTCAGCCAGTGGATACGTCACCCGATCCAAAGCAGGTTGTTCATCCTCATAGGCTTTGTAGTGCCAGGCCAGACCTGCGTGGATCATCTGGAGGTTCACGTCTTCGCCGTTGAGCGTCACCTTGCCCACGATCCGGCCATAGCGGTCGGTCTTGTCGTGGATGACCCGAACGCTCTCTTGAAACACCTTATCCGACAGTTGCTGCTTGGCACGCTCTCCATAAGCCTGAGCCTTCTCTGGCGCATCGATGCCAGAGAGGCGGACCTTGTGCGTGACTTGGTGGGCATCCAATACGGTGATGGTGTCACCGTCGCTGACCCCCACCACGCGGCCATACAACTCCGATGCCAGTGAAGGGGTGCTGCTCAGCAAGCCAAACAAGCACCCAAGTGCCCAGATCAACGCTTGGCTGGTTTGCGCAAACGAAGCCACAGGCATTACCGTTTCAGGCCCTTTCACCGCCGAGCTCAATTGGCCAGCCCCGCATTCGCTGAAGTGGTCACCGCTTTTGAATGGTCGATGGCCCCCTCAACCCCATCCCGCCACTCCCTCACATCCCGGAACACTTGGCGGCACTGCACACACTGGTATTGCCCGGATGGCCGCATGGCACCTGAGCCATCTCGGGCGATCAGCGTCTTGTAAGCCGTGGCCCCGCAGCGGTGACAGGAATTGCGGGGTTTCGTGGGCGACATGCGACCAACACCCTGTCCCGTGGCCGGTGATGGTGTCTGGTGGGGTCTCGACGCTGTGTTCATGGAAAAGCTCATGGGAAGTTCAGGGTAACGGTTCTGTGTGTGAGCGCCATCCCCCATTTGGGGGAGTGGTTGGGGGAGTGTCGTGACGGATCAACGGTTTCCGTTTTGCGCGCTCGGTGGTGTGATGACGAGGTTTGACCTCTCTTCAGCTGAAAGTGTGGGGGTGCTTCACCTCACCCCTTGACCACCGCCAGTTCCTGCCAATGGGTGGTGTAGCGCGGTGTTCGCCGCTCCTGCTTCATCTTCCAGCTGGGTGGTGTTTCGCCGGTTCTGAGCAGACGCGTGTGTTCAGTCCCCCCACTGGCCAACTTGACGGTGCCCCGGCCATAGCGGCTGTTGAGGCTGTCCATGGCACCCATGACCTTGCTTCTGTCCTTGGACGTTGGGGACACCGCAAGCGTGTGAGCATCCCAGTCGAGCTCTCCCTGCACAAAGCCTTCCGGCATCAGCTCCATCCATGTTGCGGAAGGGCAAGCGCAAAGGTACTTTTATGACACAGTAAGACTATGGTTGCCACAATCTCCATAAAACGGTCAGATTTCTGTTGGCGTCAACACAAGTTTGTTGTTTCAGGCAAAGTCCAACTCTCCGTGGCCTACTTGGTGCACCTCAACGGATGACCAAGCCACCAAAATGGATACTCTTTGAACTGCTGCAAATATGCACTTTTGTGCTAGCAAAGCAAAGTTGATCAGGATTTCTGCAGCTGTACAAATGTGCAGTTCGCACCCGGGAACTTTGCTACGTATAATCACAGGCTTTTCTTGAAAACGACTAGGCGTGTAGCCGAAAAAGCTACAAACCAAAAGAGGGCATAAAAAATGCTTGGGAGTGCCACGAATGGCTGTTCGTGGGGTGTCGTCGGCAGTGTGGTTGCTGACGTTTGGCTTAATGGAGTCGCAAATGAATGAGCGTGATCGCTTGGATGTACTGGTCAAGCTAACCTTGGAGGCTAGAAGCGAGGCCTTCATTAAGAAGCAGCTAGCGATGACCAGCGAAAACAAAAAGGCACCCCAACTACCCGAACTTGACACCGTACGGAAACAAGCAAAACTGCGCCAGCCAGTCAACAACGACTGCTTGAGTTACACCTACGGCCTCTGATCCGGCTGCGTGCTGGGAAGCAAAGAGCGTTAAAAAACCGCCAGTTGTGGCGGTTTTTTTTTGATAGAAAAATAAAGCGGGGGAAAAACATGCCACAGAGCAACTTGACGCCATTGAGCGTCGTTGACTACAAAGACGACTACATCATCAATTTTGTCCGGCACAAGACCGGGTGGAGTGAGCGCAACGAGGTTTCCAAAAAGACTCAGCTCATTTATCTGATTCGGTACCTGAAGGACCAATCGATCGACTGCAAGACCATCGTTGCAGAGGACGAATACATCGACAGGCATTTCCTTGAGGACTATGCAGAGTACTACGCCCGATGCTTCCCAGCCCATCCCAGAGAGTGCTCTCGCTTGCATTTCTTCAGTTCATCCTTCGATGAGCATGAATTCAAGGAGGCGCTATCAACCAACAATGCCGAATTCATCAAGGCGCTCCAGGAACACTACCTGGGATTTGCTGTTATCAGGCCGATCCCACACACCTTTTTCGCCAAGCTGTGTCTGCGGCCCTATGGCCGTCTGATTTCAACACAGGGTAGTTCCGTTTTAAGAAAAACAGTTTCAGTTTCGCTGTTCGGGGTCAAGCTCTCGCTACAGACCATTCCATTTATTGAGCAGGACAAAGTGGTTTCTGCCTGTGCAACCAGTGCAATATGGACCGCATTAAGTGCGACGAGCGAAACGCAAGTATCACACCTACCTTCACCTAGCGCCATTACCAAGTCAGCCACCCATCTGGTTAACGAAGGATCTCGGGTGTTTCCGACTACAGGATTAACTCCTCCCCAAGTGGCACGCAGTCTTAGCTACTACGGTCTGGCACCCATTGTCATATCGCTGCCCACCGCAGACTACATGGATACGCTCAAAGAGCAGATCTACGCCTACATCAGCAACGAAACACCCCTGATTCTTGGGGGGGATGTATATGAAAAGCAGCAAGATGAAGTCAGACACTTGGGCAAGCATCTAGTGTGCGTAGTCGGCTACAACCTTCCCGACTCTGTCCATGCCACCGAATGCCAAGCTTCAAGCAAGGCCATCGACAAAATCTATATCCACGATGACAGAATCGGCCCGTTCATCAAAGTCAAAACGGACTTAAATACCTTCACGTCAAACAGCAAAGATACGGCAGGTCTTACGCTGAAAGTCGACACCCAGCACGACAACTTCTTTATTCCCAACGTCCTCATCATTGGCCTGAACCATAAGGTCCGGATTTCGTACGACCAGATTTGGGCGATTCGGGATACCTTTGAAACCTACTTGAATGGCGCCGCCGCGTCAATTGAGGACCACCTAAAAACAGCTGAGGATCCACAACTTAAAGGTACTTACGATTCGCTGCAGATGGCTTTGAAGGGCGTTTGGGATGTCTCCCTGATCACCAGCACCAGGGTCAAAGAAGAACTACGCAACGAGGATGCGTTTATGACATTCAATGGAGTGGTCAAAAAAACTGCATTGCTCTTGAAGAGTCTTCCCAAATACATTTGGCGGTGCAGGCTTCATACTCGGCCAGGTGTCAAGAGTTCGCTCTTCACAGACCTTCTATTCGATTCTACAGAGATTCCGCAAGGCAGGCTGATGATTGGATATATTTCGTACAGTGCCGAGGCTCAAAAGATGTGGGTTCATGTAAATGAACTCATTAAAAATCGAATCTGGCAACACTACGAGACGTCGGCTGAACGTAAGTCCAACATTGGTTGCGTGATCAAGTTTTTCAATGACCAGGGCAACAGTGTCATCTTGAATACCATGTATGGTCCTCTTGGACTACCAAGAAGAGAGCTGAAGCATGGCGAGAAAGACAAATACGAGGATATTCCACAAAGAACTGATGTACACACGATTCGAACGGGAAGTCACAAAGATCGCTTCAATTTTCTTGAGGCGGAAAAAAAGTACATCTGGGTGATCAACGAGATGGGGGATATCGTCATCGGCGAAGACGTGAGCAAGGGTGACGATGTCCAGGGCCATCCGACCTTGATCGACGGAAAACCTGGTCGTATCGCCGGTGAGCTATTTAAGGAAGCCGACACGTGGAAAGCAAACCTCAAGTCAAGAGCCTATTCTGGACACGTGAAAGCAGGGTCCGATGAATACGATCACTATCTAAAACAAGTTGTCAGTGTGAATTTGGCTCCGATTGAGTGCCAAATCGCCGCGCTATCAATGGAACGCCCCCCTGAATGACGGGACGATCTGTCATCCACTGCGATGTCCACGCTCTCGTGGCTAAAGACAGCGGCCACGCTCAGGTACTTCAACCACCGTACGCCTGAAAGGCTATCGCTAACGAAATCCATGCTCCAGACCTCGTTGACACTGAGGTTTCCCTTGAAAAGGGTGGACCTATTTCGCCACTTCATGCGGCGCGCATGCATCCTAGAGAGATCAATCTTTCAGGCACTTCGATTCCGCGTGCAGGATTTCATGTTGCCCGCCGCCGACAGCGCGCAAACGCAGGACGTCATACATTGCATGCTCAAGTGCTTGGTCAGCGTACCACAGTCGGGATCACCAGCGTCAATGGACAGTGATCCGAAGGTTTGGCCTTTTCACGTGCGTAAGAGGCATCTCCGTAGTCTTGCCCTTTCGCAACAGGCATTTGCTTGGTAAAACGACTTGCCAGCGACGGTGAAAGCGCAAAGTGATCAATGCCCAGGTGGCACACATGGTCCCACTCCTCCCCCTCCACCGTTTTTCTTCGAGCGCTGATTTCTGATCGCGCAACAACCACACTCGCGCCTTTCGGGTCGTCGTCGGATATCTCGTTCACTATGGATCCGACTTTGGTTGAGGAAAGTAAGGGAGACGCTGCACTGTCTTTGGGGTCGATCCGTGCAGGATGTTTGGTGTCGTAGTTCATTCCCTTTTTCCGTTGTTGCGGGGTCATATCACTTTCCAGCAAGGTTCGGTTCCAGTCGCCAAGAACTATGAAGTCCCTTTTGGCCTTCGCCTGCGCTTCCACCCAAGCTTCCAGAGGAGGGACTTGCTTCCTGAAGTCGCCACAGGCGTTGCCACGACTCTCGTCGCCCAGAGGTTCGCTCCGGCAACCCGCCTTGAGGTGCAGGTTGAGAAATGCCATCTCGGTGCCGTCGATATCGGCAATCAGTTGAAGGCCGGGCCTGATCTTTCTACCCTCGAAGCTCATGATTCCAAGCGCGTCATAAGGCTCTGCCTTCACCACCTTCAATTTCCCAGCTTTTCGGACTGCGAAGGCTACGTTCTGAGCCAGGGTGTCGTCTGGATTTTTTGGCTTGGAGAAATACACATCGAACTCTGAAGGAGGGAACACCTCGGAAACGGCCTCATCATCTCCAATTTCCTGGAGCGCGAACAGGTCGGACTTCAATGCCATCCTGGCGCTTCTCAAGGCCTGAAGCTTCTTGCCGTAGTCAGACTCTGTATGAAGCGGCAGCGACTCTGGTTTGCCAGACATAGTCTTACCGTTCAGTGCGTTGCAATAGGTGAGATGCTTGGGCTTTTCTACTCTCTTGGCAGGCTCGACCCATCCAAGCGGCTCACAGTAGGCTCGCCACTCATTGAACACTTTGGAACTCATCATGTGCTCCATGTTCCAGGTGGTGACGGACACCTGCCCAATAACACTGGCCGAGGTCAGTGTGCTGGCCAGCGCCAGAAGACATGCATTCATTCGCATGGAAGCATCCTAATTTTCGGTAGCACAAAGGGGTGGGTGCGAATATGCCAAGTTTTGGTGATCTTGCAATGAAAAAATGGAGTTGACCCGGTTCCGTGGACAGTTGGTGGTTTTTCGGAGGAACGTCAGTCAGTCAGTCATCATCTTGTATATCCTCGTTCTTCGTCGTGCACAAAGCCTTTACGGCACAGCAGGCATCCAGCCATGTCTCCGCTCCCAATCCGTCACTGTTTCCGGTTCTGAAGTGCCAACTACCGACGTGAGCGGCTGGGCCGCCGGGCTTCCTTACGCTAGAGCAAGCGCTGACGAGCCCACCAGCAAGTCATGCCCGCCAGGAACATCGCGACCAGCACCAGCATGACCCCGATCACCTACAACACAACATTCAACATGCCGATATCCCCTGAGCAATAACGGCCTCGCCACAGATGAAGAATCGTCGGCATTCGGGTTCATGACGGCATGCTTTGCATATCACGCAGCCAGTCGTCCCGACTGTAGGGCGCCCCCGGGAATCGTTCGGCCAGGGTGGTCTGGCGCAACACCAGTTCTCGGGCCAGATGAGCCAGTGCAGCCAGCTCACGTTCGTTTCGCACTTCCACCGGAGCCAACAGGTCCACGCCCATGCACCGCAGGTAGCGCTTCCATTTCCAAGAGGGCTGAACGTCCAAGTCGATGCCTTTGCGTTTCAGAACGTCTTCCCGTTCCGACAGCAAGGCGTAGTACCGTTCCTGCTCTGCAGACGGATTGCGGGATCGAGAGCCGATGGGCTTCTTGCGCTTGCCCGATTTGCCGGTTTGTTTGTAGAGCGTGGTCGCATCGTCGAAGAACCAGTTCGGATCAGGTGAATCACCGAACTCGGCTTCGTGCTGTGCCCAGGCCAGGTCTTTTATGGCGTTGCGGTAGAGATCACGGGGGTGTCGCCACCACACCATGAAGCGCCGTCCGTTGAGGATGAAGCCGACATCGTCCCAGTAACTGAGACTCTCGGGTGTCATGTTCCCGTAGCTGTGTGGGATGTACAGGCCACCGGCAGACAGCCTCCAGGGGTGGTGGCGGTGGTACTCGCGCATGCGCCGGGCAAGGAATTCGAGGTGGGGTTGTTTCATGGTCGTATGGGGGTGAGGATGGTGGGATGCTTCAGACAGGGGCCGAGACAGGGATAGCAGGTGGATGGAGAAGCAGCACTGGTCATGGCGACGTGCTGGGCATAATGTCGAGACATGTCTAAAGCTCCTCTGATGTCCCCGTCGTACTTGGCCCACATGTTTCGCCTGAGCGTACGCCTGTACTTCGCCCCCTTGGTCGGCGCCTGGCGTGGCGCGGTGCAGGAGACCCGTCTGGCGCGTGCGCAGTGGGATGCATCTCTCCCTGGGCATCGGGTTGACGACAAGTGCGCAGGCGTTGGCGCAGACGCTGCTGCTTGCACGGGTTCTGACTCATCGCGTCGCTCGCGCCACTGAGTGCCCTGACCGGTTTTGCTTCCCTGACAGGGGATGAGGTCAGTACCTCGACCTGGTACAGCGACCCCGCCCAATGCCGAATCAACCAAGGTGCGTCACTTCGCACCAGTCCCCTGATGATCGCAGGATTCCAGACGTGCAGCCACAGGCAAGAAGTTGTCCTGAGGAATCGCCGTGAGCGTGAACCAGACGGCGGACCACTGCGTGAACAAGCACGTGCTCTTCTCCTCTGGACGAGATGTGCAACCCCATTCACCGGCCCCCCTGCGGCCAGCCAGGCCGAGAGCTCGTCCACGGCCCGAGATACCGATGACCTGGCAGTGGCCAAGTCCGCGACTGTTCGGTCCATGGGTCCGAGGTGACCCATGTCGTGGCATGCCAGACCGTGTGCAGGTGTGCTGCTCACCCACAACACAGATCCATCGTGCAACTTGGGCAGGCTGTCTTTTTGGAGTTTCAGTTCACCCTCGCGGTCCAGCCACAGGGTGCCGACCATCCAAACCATGTGAGGGACTCGGCTCATCGGCTGGCTCCCCGGTTCAGGGTGTTGCGGCGACCTCCGGGGTGGGCCACGGCAGAACGCTCGGTGGTGTGGTGCCGCGGGGTCAGGCAGGTTCGGGCCAGGGGTTGGATGGGTTCCGGCTCGGCCCAGTTCACCCGCAGGACTTGCATGGCACGGTCGACCGCGCGCGAGATGCGGTCTCGCTGCGCCAGGTGAATGCACTCGGCGTCCACATCGATCATCTCAGGTATCAACAGGCTTTTGAGCAACACGGCTTGCGCCTCCACATGGGAAGCATTGGACGGGTGTTGCGTCTCAAAATCCGATACGCCCTCATCAGAACAAGCTCGCCGAGCCGCCTTGATGCACGGCAGTAGGCTCAGGTCTTCATGGCTGTAGCCCAACCGAAATGCGGTGTCTTCCAGCAGGGGGCGCACCAGGGCCACCACAAAGGCGAGTTCACGTTCGTGATGGGCCAGTGATGGATCACGAGCGGCTTGCAGGGCCACGGTCCAGATGTCGTCGATGGGCCGCACCCAAGTGACCGGGTGTGCAAACTCAGTGGGCAGGCCAACAGCCTGCGGTCCGCGTCGCTCCGTTCCACTGCCCGCAGCGCTGGCCGCAGCTGCGCCACCCATCGGTCGTGGCAAGGGCTGAAGCCAGGCGTTGGTGACGATCGAGTGTTGCTGCAAACGGGTCAGGAACTCTTGGAGGAAGGCGTTCTTGCAGTGCAACCGCTGTTGAAGGTCTTTCAGCGCCGCGACGCTCAATTCATCATCACTGGGCGGTGTGAGGACAGCAGGGCGGGCCACGTTCTGGCCGGCCTTTGGGCTCGTGTGCGGCTGAGCAGTCGGTACTCGCTTGGCCCCGCCTCTCAACACTCGCCGCTGCATCCAGCGGGTGAAGGCCGGGCAGGCGGGCTGCATGGGGTCGTTGGGGTTGGGGGTGGATTCGGGGTGAATGGAAGTGGTCATGATTGGATTCGATGTCTGTTTGGGTGGGTGTTTCTGGCGTGTTTGGGCGTGACGGGGCCTTGGCCTGGGAATCCAGGCCTGACGGTCTTGGTCCTTGAAAAAGCGCTTTGGGCTGTGGGGCTCAGCCGACAGCGATCAGGTCAATGTGCGCCGCTGCACGGGGGGATGTTTTCGGTGGCGAGGGCTGGGGCAAGCCGACTTCACCTGAACACTGGTCATCCGTTTGGCCTCATGGCTCGGTTGGATGGACATGTCGTCATCCAGCACAAACATGGGTCCGGCTGTTGTTCCTGCCTTGTGGTTCTGACGCACTGGCGGGTCCTGGTCGGCAGGTGTCGAACTGTCGGTGTCTTCCGGCAACAGCAATCCGGTGACTGGCGTGATGGACATGTGCTGGGCCAGCAGTCGTTCCATCGCTGACCCATCCCGCCGGGTGAGGTTGGGGACATACCGGCTGTAGACCCGGAACAGCATTTCGGTGCTGGTGTGACCCAACTGCCGCGCAATCCACTCCGGTGCTTCTCCGCTGGCGAGCCAGAGGGTGGCTGCGGTGTGGCGCATCTGGTAGGCCCGACGGTGAGGGAGGTTGAGATGACGCAGCAACGGACTCCAGATTCGGTTGAGGAAGTTCTGGTTGTCGATGGGCTTGCCATTGCGCAAAGCAAACACGTACTCAGAGGTCTTGCCGGTCACTTCGAACTGCGCACGCAAGGCCTCTGCGACCAGTTGGTTCATCTGGATGTCGCGCATGGAACCATCGGTCTTGAGTTCGTCTTCCTCATTCAGAACAATGGATTCACGGACCAGGATGAGGCCGTGATCGAAGTCGATGTACTTCCACTTCAAGCCATGCACTTCACCTGTGCGCATGCCGGTGAAGAAGCGCACGGTGAAGTAGTTGCGGTAGTCCGCCCGCACCGTGTTGAGGATGCGCTGGACATCCTCCAGGCTGAAGGGGTTGACGTCGCTGCGCTTCATCTTCAAGGGTTTGATGTTGCGAAAGGCGGACGTAAACTCGAACCGGTCGGCGGCCTCGTTGAGGATTTGGCGCAGTGGCTTCATCACGGAGTTGACGCGTCGGTTGGACAGGGTTTCGGTGCTTTTACGGGCGGGTACTTTGGCGAGTGATGCCCGAAAAGCCAGAACGTCTGCTTTGGTGATGCTGCCGACCACCTTGTCCGCAAAGTACGGAATCAGGTATTTGTCGAGGGCACCCCGTTGGGTGATGGTGTAGCTGCGACGCCAGCTGACCTCGGCTTCCGTGAACCACTGGTTGGCGAACTCGCGGAATGGCGGGGTGTTTGGCCGTTTGTCTGGTTGTGCCGTGACGTCAGCGCCTGCGGGTTCTGCGACTACATCGCCTCCTGCACGACTGGGCAAGGGCTTGCCAAAAGTCTTGCTGTAATCGAAACTGCCTAGGGCGATTTCGGCTTCGATGCGGTCTAGGGCCTTTTGCAGGCGCTTGCGGTTGGCGGGGGTGTCGGGAAGCGCTGTTTGCTCCCTCATCCGTAGTCCTTGGTACTTGAAGTCAAGAAACAACTGGCCTGTTTCTGGTCGGGTTCGCACGTTACCCATGGAGTGCACCTCCGTTGACCAAGGGGATCGGAGCGCCCGACTGCATCGAGTAAGCCGCCATGTCGCGCTCGATTGCCTCCCAAATGTAGAGCGTCTTGCGACCCCCAAAAGGTTTGATGTAGTGGCGGCCTTCCAGCAACACACTGTCTTTCAGTCGATCGCGAATGGTGCGCGTGTCGTACTTGATTCGTAGTGACAACTCATCAGTGGTCAGATATGTTGCTGAGGCAGGCGATTGGGTCAGCATGTAGCTTGCTCCTTGGTGATGAAGTTAAACTAGGAGAGCAACTTCATCCTCAAAAGACTTAATTGATCTCCTGTGGGTTATTTTGCGTCATAAACAACCTTTGTCAACTGTTTTTGACCTCCTGTGGGTCACTTTGTTTTTTTGAAGATCATGATTCGGTGTCACTTTGCGCGGCTACTCGGCGAAAGAAAACTGAAAATCAGTGATGTGACACGTGATACCGGCATAAACAGGGGGACGCTGACCCGTCTTTACTACGAGACAGCAGAAAGACTTGAAGTGGACGTACTAGACAAGCTTTGCGAGTACTTCAAGATCGAGTTAGCAGATTTGATTGACCGTGTGCCAGGTGATCGCTTGGCGGACACCGATAGGGGGGAGTAGGGTGTTGCCTTGAAACGCCAACGGCAGCCTTGCAGCGATTGCACGCGCTCCGCGCTCCAGAGCGACTGGCAGCTCGCCACCGAGAGCGGTACACCTGCATGGCACGAAGCGGTCGCTCAGCCCCTCACGAACTCTTACAAAGACTGAAGTCACACTTCCTGTTTTTCTTACTCAATTGTGGTACGATTTCAGGAAGCTGAACTTCCGGAACCTACAATGAATGCAATCCTGCACGCTGAACCATCCTCAGTCCTCTCACGCCTGCAGCAGCTAGGCTTGAGCGAAGCGGCGCTGCTGCGGGCGGTCATGGCTGGCTACATAGCCAAGACGAACTGCACCGAAAACCACCCCCCGCTGTTCCCTCCCATCGCGGCATGGAGCGAAGCCGTTCGTACGCTGCGTGACGTGCTGAAGCCCGAGGGCTGGACGCGCTTCAACGACCAGAACTCGCCGAAGACCGTGAGCCCCGACGGCTCCATCTCGATCATCGTCTCCACCGGTAACGAGGCAACTGGCATTCCGCACGCTGAGCCTGCTACAACCTCTTCAAAGGGACCGAACACCGCAGGCGCCATCGAGATCAACCGGAGTTTGCAGCTCGACCTGCCGGGCATGGAATTGTCCGTGCCGCTTCAAGACGACGACGAGAAGGTGACTACCTGGATTTTGCTGGCACACCACGCGAAGAACGAGTTGCGTGCGGAGCTGTCGTTGCCGCTGGCCGTCGGTACCGACGGCCGCGTTTCTGTGTGGCAGGAACGGATCATCTTGCGGGCTCTGCCGCTCGATGGCGAACAGGTGGTGATCACGCCCCCAGTCCAGCCTGACATCAACGTTGCGGTTCGGCGGAAGGCATGAGCTACGGTGCAGAGTTCAACCCGAACCGCCTAGGCCTTGCTCGTCGACGTCGAGGACTCACAAAGAGGAAGTTGGCAGAGCTCATCGGCGCGGATGTGCGGGCGGTTACCGCGTACGAGAGCGGAGAGTACAAGCCGGAGAGAGAACGGCTCCTGGCTCTAGCTGACCATCTGCACTTCCCTGTGCAGTTTTTTGTTGGATCGGACGTACAGGAGGTGACGCCCGACGTAGTCAGCTTCCGGTCCATGTCGAAGATGACCGCCGGCCAACGGGACGCAGCGCTAGGCGCTGGCGCGGTCGCGCTCATGCTGAACGAGTGGATCGAGCAGCGCTTCGAGTTGCCTGCGGCGCAGTTGCCCGACCTCAGCCATGAGTCCAGCCCTGCTGCGGCTGCAGCCGCACTGCGCCGAATCTGGGGTCTCGGCGAGTTGCCGATCAAGAACATGGTGCATTTGCTGGAAGCGCGTGGCGTGCGGGTCTTCTCGCTATCACTGGACACTGCCCACGTGGACGCCTACTCCATGTGGCATGCGTCTACGCCGTTCGTGTTCCTCAACACGATGAAGTCCTGTGAACGCAGCCGGTTTGATGCCGCCCATGAACTCGGGCACTTGGTCCTTCATCGTCATGCTGGCCCGAAGGTCAAGGACGCCGAGCGCCAGGCCAACGAGTTTGCATCGGCGTTTCTCATGCCGGAAGGAAGCGTTCTGGCCAACGCGCCCGTCATGGCCACCGTAGACCAACTGGTCTCACGCAAGGTGTTCTGGACGGTCTCTGTCGCAGCGCTTGCCTACAGGCTAAAAGATCTGAAACTTGTCAATGAGTGGCACTACAGATCGCTGTGCATCGAGATGGCGCAACGTGGCTACCAGAAGTCAGAGCCAAATGGCGCGCCCCGGGAGACGTCACAGGTCTTCCAAAAGGTGTTCGCCGCGCTGCGGGAGGATGGCATGACGCGCGCCGACATAGCCGATCGGCTCGCCGTACACGTTAACGAACTCGACGAGTTGGTCTTCGGCTTGGCGCTGACCGCGCTGGTAGGTGATGCGCAGGCGCAGAGCCGCCCGCGACGGCCAGTGCTGCAAGTGATCGAGGGTGGGCGCGAGTAGGCCTGCCTCATCAGCCGGGGTGCGGGTTCTGAACACACAGCGAAGACAAAGGCTATCTGACTAAGGACAGGGAGGCGTGGATGTTTGAACTGAAACGCCTGGGATTGCAGGGAGTCCGTCGCGGCATAGTGGAGCGCAACCACCATCAGCGACATGAAAGCACCGTGTCCACTGGACAGAGTCAACCGGCAGTTCAAGGCGGATCGGCCCAACCAGCTCTGGGTGTCCGACTTCACCTACGTGTCCACCTGGCAAGGCTGGCTGTATGTGGCCTTTGTGGTGGATGTGTATGCCCGGCGCATCGTGGGTTGGCGGGTCAGCAGCTCCATGCACACCGACTTTGTGCTGGATGCCCTGGAGCAGGCGCTGTATGCCAGACAGCCCGAGCGAAATGGTGAACTGACCCACCATTCCGACAGGGGGGCGCAATACGTTTCCATTCGCTACACCGAGCGACTGGCCGAAGCAGGCATAGAGCCCTCGGTGGGCAGCAAAGGGGACAGTTACGACAACGCCCTGGCCGAGACGATCAACGGCTTGTACAAGGCAGAGGTGATTCACAGCCGGTCTTGGCCAACCCGCGAATCGGTCGAACTGGCAACCTTGGAATGGGTGTCATGGTTCAACCATCATCGGCTGCTTGGGCCGATCGGGTACATCCCGCCCGCAGAAGCTGAGGCAAACTACTACAGGCAATTCGCCAATCAGGTCTCCACGATGGACGCCTGACTTAAACCAACCAGCCTCCACGATTCCCGGGGCTGTTCATCGAGGTGGACTTCTCACTGCCATCGCAGCGCGTGATCCGGGCCTTGAAACAGATCATTGGCTGGCGAGGCAAGCCCGAGATGATCCGGTGTGACAACGGCCCGGAGAACATCAGCGAAACCGTTCGGCAATGGGCCCAGGAATGGGGTATCCGGTTCAAATACATCCAACCGGGCAAGCCGCAGCAGAACGCCTACGTGGAGCGGTTCAACCGCACGGTGCGCTACGAATGGCTGTCGCAATACCATTGGAGCGACCTTGAAGAGGTCCGGCTGTACGCCACGAACTGGATGTGGATGTACAACAACGAGCGCCCAAACATGGCCTTGGGCGGCATCAACCCCAAGCAGCGGCTGGCCATGGCCGCTTGAATCTACTTCTCAGCCCGATGCTTTTTGGGGGGATTACCCTTCCAAGTCGGGGAGTCTTCGACAAGGGGCTTGGCACCCATCAGAAAGAAGCTCTCCAGTGCCATGACTCTTCTCCTGTACCCAATCGACACCCCGTGGCGTCAGCGCTCAACTCTCAGCACGCACCGTGCCAGTTATGCAGTGGTCTTGGATCGAGAACCAGATCCGGCCCATTGCCATCGGTCGCAACAACTGGCTGTTTGCCGGCAGCCTGCGTGCGGGCCAGCGAGCGGCCGCCGTCATGAGCCTGATCCAGTCGGCACGCATGAACGGGCACGACCCGTACGCCTACCTCAAGGACGTGCTCACGCGACTGCCCACGCACAAGGCCAGCCGCATTGAGGAACTGCTGGCGCACCGCTGGCAACCCGCCGACATCTGAGCCTCAGCCATGACCGCCAGCGGTGGTCAACATGGGATCGCCGCGCGCTTACGGTGCAATTTCCATGTCGGAGAGCCTTCAACAAGGGACTTGGCACCCATCAGAAAGAAGCTCTCCAGTGCCGTGTCCTTCTCCTGTACCCAATCGACACCCCGTGGCGTCAGCGCTCAACTCTCAGCACGCACCGTGCCAGTTATGCAGTGGTCTTAAGCTGCAAAAGTTGCAACCACCGATGCCCGAAGGCACAGGTGCGCACGCTTGAGCCCCAAGCGGGGCGATGACCCGCCAAAGGTGGGGAAAACGGGGAGGATCAGCCCAAAAACTGCTCAGAAATTAGGCAAATTGTCGGCGGAAGCGGAAATCGCATTCTGCATACTCAGTTATGCAGTGGTCTTCTATCGTTCTCATGTCTGTTTTGTTCATCCAAGATAGACCATGATTACACGCCAAAGTTCAATTAAATTTGTTTCTGATCAATAGAGTCGATTTTTCGCATTGTGAGTTTGAGGATAATGATGCTTTATCCCTTGGTCTTCATATCTGCTGCACAAAGTCTTCCAAGCTCAGCACCAAGTCTTGAATCGAGGCGAGTGGCGGCATTCTTGTGTGAGAGATTTCATTTCGGACGATTCTCGCTTTTCCACAAATATCAAAAGCTCTCGCTTGACGCGCTGTTAGCTTGATGTTTTGCTCCCTGGCCATTCTTTTTTGGTACTGCAAATCGCTATATTCAAGATCCTTAATCTTGACGCTTTTGAATTCGTTTTTGTTTCCGACCGGGATCTGGAAGGATCCACTCGGTTCTAATTGGAGCAGGACGGGCTGGAGCTCGCTGACAACGATGTGACGCCGCTCCTCGATCCATGGGCTGATGGCCTTGATACAGGCGCGCCAATACCTCCTGTGCACGGCATCTCGCCCTTTGTCCGACAGAGGTGACGTGTGGATTGCCTGGTACCACTCGTGGAGAGTGTGTGTTTCGTTCGGACAGGTGAGGCTTGCTGATCCGCGTATCCAGGACGGCGTTGCCCATTTTTCTTCTTTTGTTGCCAGTAATTGCGTCAGAGACTCTGGCAGACCAAGAATTTCTGCATTTGTCATGCGCATGAGATCTTCGGCAAGGCCCACATCAAACGATGCGAACTCAGTGACGAGGTGGCGAAGGAGGCTTGTTGATTTGAAATCCTGGCGGCCGAGCATGCGGTACGAGACGTAGGCCTGCATTTCTTCCGGCGGGAGCATCCCGTCATAAACAATTACCGCGAAATCTTCGTGAGACGCGGTTTCCTTCATTCCTGGGTCCTCGAAGGAAAGAATCAGCCGGATGTTTCCATCGTGCTCCGGTAATGATTCAATGAATTCGCCCATGTATTTTTCGCAGTGCTTTTGGGATCTCTCGCTGTTTGCTCGAAGCACTACTGCATGGCCATGGGGCGATTTTTCTGCGGCCAGATTGCTGGCGTGGGTGGCACTCCCGCCAAAATGGGGCGCGAGTGTGTTGGAGATGTTGGTCCCATCCTGAACGTCGATGAAGAGAGGGTCGGGGATGTTCGCGCATTGCAAAGCCTCGCGCAGCCCATGGTCAGGGCTGCGATCTCTTGGTCGATTGACGATGATGGCGCGTTTCACCTTGGCAGCGTCAGTCACCGCCGAGCAAAACTCCTGAGGAGTGGGAAGGCTCCAGAAAAATTGTGTTTGATTCAGCATCGCACAACACCAATCAGTGTTTGATCAGACGGGCATAAAGAGGTGGCACCACCCATTGGGTGTCGGCTCCTTCACGCAGCAAGCCCATCCACTGCATGAAATACAGGTCCAGATGATCAAGATCATCCTGGTCAGGGAATGCGTCCCTGGTCATCTCATTGACATCATCCAGCAGGGATTGGGTCCGTTGTTCATTGTTGATGAACGCCAGGGCTGCCTCGATTCGTCGAAGTTGATTTGGGGGCAGCACATTGCTAAGCCCAATTTCCTCATAAAAAGTCTCCAGTGACCTGGCGAAACCATTTTCTGCCTCGTGACGAAGGCCGGCGGCTTTCTCCACGGTCAATGAGTCGTTGCAATACTTTTGAACCAGGCGACCGAATCCACAAGTTGCGTACAGAATGTCTTCACATGCCTTGTTGCTGTCGGCCACTGCGCGGTTGTCCCCCAGATGGAAACGCAATGCATCCTGTGAATAGGTGGGGACGGGGATCACGTTCCAGCTGTCAAGCAGATTCGCACCGCCGCGACTGCTTTGCGCCCTGATGGCTCGAACCATGTCCCACGCGCGTTGAGGGCTTGCCGCAAGCGCGAATTGAACGTTGGGCGTCAGCTTTCTCGATGCCATGGTCAGGAAGGCGGGAATGTCTGTGGTACTCCACCCGGGTGAGGAGGACAACAGAAGCAGTTTCCCGTTGTGGGGGACCATCGATCGACCCACTTTGCTTGTCAGGTAGACCCTGGTGTCTGGAGCGTTTTTCGGCAAGCAGAAAAAATGATCGTTTTGCGTTAGGCGGCCACTCATCATTGAAGTGGCGATTTCCTGCAGGCCGCTGAGGTGGTTGCCGCACAAGATAGGAAGCGATCCGTCCAGCTCCTTTCTGCCGCCAAACATGCTGTGAATCCAGCTGATGGGCATGGGGAATATGGGTAAATCACGTTGCCTGGTGTGCTCATTTGGTAGCAACTGAACGCGCTTCTCACCATGATTTCGCGTTCTGGATGGTGGCAAGTTGGCCAAGTCCAGGATCTGGCTTTCAATCCGGTCCTTATCTCCCAGAAGCATGGCAATGCCTGGGTTGCGTAGACGAAATTTATTTCCGGTTTTTTCAATCACATTGAGCTTGCGCATCTCGTCCAGCAAGCTTTCATAGGCCGATGTGTTGATGTTGCGGAAATGTGTGCCCACGTAGGTTTCGCACATTTCACGAATGTCTTGCATGGTTGCGCCGTCATCCGTGCCGCTTTCGATCTCGGAGTAATAGTGCGACGCCAACACCAAGGCAATGGCTTTGTAGCGTGTGTCGAGATCCAACGTCATGCTGAATTTCTTCGACAAGTCAGCCAGTAGGTCGTGATCGGTTTCGACGCGGTCAATGTCATCAAGCCTGATGACCCAAGTGGATGGCTCATCAGTACGCTTGTTGTACATGTAGGACAGCAATTTCTGGCAGTAAATCTGAATGAAGGCTGGATAGAAATTGCAGACTGACATGATCCTCAATGGGAGGTCACCTGCTTCTGGATCGAACGTGAAACCCAATGCGGCCATTGGGCGAGTGATCAGTTCAATTCCGCGAAGAATGTCCTCGTCACTTGTGAATGGTTCAAGAGCGATGGTTTCGGCTTTACCCAAAGCGCTATTGACCTCGGTGGTCATTCGCGCAAGGTTGTGCAAGCCAGCGATGCAGTAGCGCAGGGTAAATCCGCTGGGGGCGAGGGACTCTGATACGTTCTGAAGGCTGCGAATGAATCCGCCTTGACCGTTGGCCATATCGAGTTCTGCGGACATCAACTCATCCGCCTCATCCAGCAGCAGGTAGCAGTGCTTGATTCCAGTGGCGCTATTTTTCAATCCCTTTTCGATCCTGTCCGCGTAGGCCTGCGCCGTAGTCGGATCCGGCTTGGCTGGGTCAATCAGCCTCTGCTCAATCAGATGCTCGTAGATCGTTTGCCAGGCGAACAGGACATGATCTCCGCCCTGGTAATCCTTGTTCATTGGTATGTACAAGGCTTTACGTGAAGTTGTGCGGTTTTCGTCGCGTTGGATCTGAGCCAGCAGGGACGACTTGCCAAGACGGCGTCCGCCATAAAGGATGGCGGCGTTCTTGACGTTGCGCAAGGTGCTGAGTTCAGTCTGCCGACCGAAAAACATTTCGCGCGCGACGTGTGCTCCTTCGGCGCTGTATGGGTTGACTTGGAATGTCAGAAGTGCAATTTCCAGCAACTTCTGGGCGCGCTCATTTGGGTTCAGCGCCATGAAGGCGATCAAATAGTCCTCAATGAGCAAGACGGCTGCGCTTTTGCCCACGATCTTCAGCCGCTTGGGCAGCGCCATCGTGGTGCGTGCCATGATCACCACAGGATTGTTGGCCTGCTCATTGATGATGTTCAGAATGTCATTCTCTGGACGCGGCCCGTGAATCGCGTAGGCCAGAAGGTGCGGCTGCATTGAGCCGAGCTGTGGTGGAATGAAGCATTCGGAGCTCAACCGCACGAATGGGTTCGGAGGGAACTCCATGCGTGCGGGTGCACTTCCACGAGACGTTTGCTCGGGAGCGTAAGTTGGAGCACCCAGGTTCAGCGAGGCAAACATTTCCCTTGCTTTTTGCGCGGCGGCATCGCCACGTGAAGCGCACAGCTCGATCCAGTTCTCAATGAACTCCGCGGCTTCCAATCGCTGTCCTTCATCCAGATCTTTGATCAACGGCGAGTCCTCCGAGCTGGGGGGTGCCTTGAGCAAACTGACAAGTGCATCAAGAATGCTCTCTTTGGGGCGTGGCAGCTTGATCAATGCATCGATCGTTTTCTGGAAATTTGCAGGTGTATCCTGTGTGCGTTGGGTCGAATGATTCGGAAGTTTTTGACCACGCTCAGTCAGGCGGATTGCATCATGTGCAGCGCGCAGGTCGGCTGGCTTTCTAGTTGCCAGCATGCGTTCGATACGATCGGCATCCCGATGTACTTCACCGCCTTTGAGCTCGCGGAGGTTTTGCAAAGCGGCTTGAAGCCTCTCCGTTGCTGCATCCATTCGGGCATCAAGTGGCTTGGTAATGCGCTCATTGATGATGAAGTAGGCATGTGGGAAGTCCGGGAAAGTGGGTGATGGACACCCTGGCTTGCCGATCTGATGCTGTTTGAGTAGTGACTCAATGGATGCGATGGTATGGAGCATGTCGCTCGCATCTTTCTGTGCCAATGCGTTCAATGACATCGCGTGTGTGACACGCTGGCGCAGTATCTGCAATCGCTTGCGCAACTCATCCTCTGCGCGATTGAATTGATTGAGCAAGCTTGGCTGGGCATCAGTGCTGTTTTTGCTCTTTGGCCTGTTGAGCAAATACTCGATATGCCATGCAGGAAGAAAACGCTTGTTGGCGATGTGTATTTCCTGCGCGTCAGCCAACATCCTGTCCATTGCCTCTTTCGAGATGGGGTGTGTTGAACCACCCAGGTCTTCTTCTTTCAGCAGAACCTTGATGGATTCGATCAAATCTGACGCTGGGAAAAGTGCCGGCGTTTTGTCGACGCCCCCGATTGATTCTTTGAAGGAAGGGACGAGGTCTTTGGACATGGGCTGCTGTATCAGCAACCGCTGGATATCCGATGGAATGCACGCATCGCTCTTTTTGTCATCAAACAACCGAATGACTGCGTGGATCAGGTTTTTGCCCGATTCCAAGTAGATCAGGTCAAGCGCTGTCCATGTTTTGCCCCTGGAGATGATTTCCTCGACCTCATCCGCAGCGTCTTTGAGGTGGGCGTGCAGGTCTGTGATGTAAGCGCGCTCGTGCGAGCGCAATGCGTGGTTTTTACCGCCAACGTCTTTTTGCTCACTGAGGTCGATGTAGTCACGCAAAAATGACTCAGTTGCTGCCAGGTTGTTGACGGCGTGAACAAGGTAACCGCCGTTGATTTCCGTACGGTCCTTGATCTTGTTGAAAGCATCTTGCACCGTTGCCTTTGCCTTCTTAAATTTTCCTTGGTACTCGGCCAGTGCCTTCTTCAGGCCTTTGACGTCGTTCTTGGCAACGAATGACAAACACTTTCCGACCGGATTCTCCGGGCTGTAGATGTAGTCGTGGGCACGTGCAAACCCAGTGTGTGACCATTTTGTGTGCATGCTTGGGTCGTTACGCCAGTTCAGTGCACGCTTGCGGCAGGCTTCCAGTTGGGTGGTTATCCTCTCTTCCGAGCTCGCAAAAGATTGGACCAACTTGCTTTGCGACAGCAGCACGGCCGTTTTTTCACGGGATGCGAGATGCTCAATGAGTGCGTTCAGAGAGGGATGGTCTTGCAGAGGGGGCTGTATGGGCTGGATGACGGACCACAGTGGGTCGCTGCTGGAGTTGGTAGGGTCATAGAAGATGGCTCCCGAGAGGCCGGCGCCCAACATTCCGATAGCCATTGGGATGCTTTCCGCAGTGCCGACTTCCTTGAATACGGCAGATTGCCATTGGTTGAATCGGGGCAGCACCACAGAGTTGCAGTCCACTGACTCAAGCTCTGATGTCAATGCGTGAAGCAAATTGAAGTTAGGGCCGCCAATATCGTCCTGGCTTCCAAAGGTGGCCTCGATCGCGTCGATGTAAACATCGGCCAGTCCGAAATGGCGCATCACAATGAGCTTTTTGAGTTGCGTCAGGGAGTCCTCCAGCGCTGTGTCAGCACCCGCTTCCGTGGCCTCGCTGAGCATCTTCTTTTTGACGCTTTGCGTACTCTTCAGCAGTGCAGCGGGCGCACTGTCCGGTGACTCTTCTGGGTCAATTTGGTCGGCCGGCACCGGATCTGTCACCGCAGTGGCCTCATCCCCTGCCAGTGAGGCAGCCAATGTTTTCGACTCGGCCTTTGGGGCAGTGGAGATATCCAGCACGGCCTCCACAGGAGCCGTCGTGCACGTTTCCTGGACTGGTGGGTTCAGCTGCTCAACCGTTTCAATGGCTTCGGGTGCAGTGGGTGACGTTGGCTCTGCGATTTCATCGACCACTGGATCAGGCATTGATGGCGAAGATGAGTTGGCATCTTCGGCTTGAGCTGCGGGGGCTGACACGTCTGAAGCGATGTCTGTGAATGCGTTTGTCTCAGGTGCTTCTTTGACTTGTGGATTGGGGTCGTCAGTGCCCGGTCCATCGCCTTGCGGACCGCCACTTGGATCGTCACCGGGGGTTTCGTTCGAATAAGAGTCGCTGTTTTCGACCTGCTGCTTGATTTCCAGCAGCAGGTCATTGAGTTCAGTTGAAAGCTTTGCAATGACTTTGGCGTTGCGCAGCTTTTCTGCCTGCGTCATGGATGGGTCGGAATCACGCTCCAACAAAGACTCGGTCTTTTCTTCTGCCTTTTGAATGGAGGATTCAAGCAGTGCCAAGTCCTTCTCCACCGATTCGAGGATCTCTTGAGTGATCCTGACTGGACGGTATCGCCCGGCCATGACCAAGTCATCGTCGTCCAGTGGAATGATCCTGTCGAGCAGTTCCTGCGCTTTCGCATATGCCTTGGTACACAGCGCCATGATTTCACTTGCCTTGACAGCCTGCTCTTTGCGGCTGGCGTCAATCAGCTCCATCGCATTCAGGAGCTGGCGAATTTCCGCGACGCCGGCCTTGAAGGATTCATCTCCTGGCTCCAGTGATTGCAGCACTTGGGTGATGTCGAACTTGATTTTCATGACAGGATCAGACAGGTCGTGGAAATTGGAAACTTGCAACACAAGACTTGCTTGCGGCTCTGTGGGCTCGCCAGGCAAATCGGCCGGGGGCTGCTCCGTTGTGTTGCCAGGAAGAAGAGGCGTCGCTGGCATTGCTGCCAATGTGTCTTGGACTGCTTTGGCGATGGGTGAGATCTCTGGCTCAGGAGGGCGTGCAAGCTCGTCTGGGCGTTTAAGAGCAATTGTTTTGAAATTGCTCATGTTGACGTTCAGGGCATTGCTGATCTGGGCCAGTCCCATGTCAATGGCCTGTGCGCATTGAACGTAATAGGCCAAAGCGGAGCGGGTTCTCGGCCCTGGAATACATTGAACCGCACGGATCACAGTGTCTGATATCCCATTGGCGGGACATTGAGCAGCAGCGAAAACAAGCCAGCCCAGTGCTTCGTCGTCACCTCGACCGCAACAGATGGTGGTCAACGGTCCCAGGTCAATTGAATCTTCATTGACGTAGATTTTTCTTTCGGCGTTTTCCGGTTCAGAGTTGTATTGACTAACCAGTCGATCTACTTCTGGAATGATCAGATTTCTGCCAAAAAGCTGTTTTGGGTTGGTGATGTACGCCCCTTGCGGGTGGCGCATCCTTGTGCCAAGCCAAGCCGAGAAATCACTGGGTTTGGCGCGGTCAGATCGAACCAAGGACTCTTCTCGGAGCTTCCCCCAAAAGCGATTGGCGGCTTTTTTTTCGGGCACTGGGTAATCGGCGTAGATTTTGTCCAGGGCTACGAAGTAGGGTGGCTCGACCGTCAATGTGACGTCACCCCGAATCATGCTGTTGAAGAGCCGGCGCTTGCGAAGGGCGTCTTTCCCTGCGAAGGGGATGAAAGACGTGTATTGGATTGAGTGGGCCAACTCCAACAATTTTTCGTCATCAATCTCGCCTGAGTCATTCAGTGCCAGGCCCAGATCGGGGATGCTTTGCGGCGTGAGCGATTCCGACACCAGATTTATCGGTGCAGTTGGCTCTGTGGTTTGTCCATCGAAAGGGGTGGCATCACCGACTTGGGGCGTATCTACTGCTAAGGGCTCTGGAGCATTTTCTTTGGCTGCGTCATCCTCAAATCCGAGTTCTTTCTGAACCATCTGGCTGACAAGATCGAAGGCCGGAATGGTCGATTCCAGGGCATCCGCCTCAATTGGCCCGAGGCTATCGTCGGCGGACATAGTCCGTGCAGCCTCACTCTCGCCGTCGTTTTGCTCATCTGGGTACTTGATGATGTAGTCATCAATTTTCCGTATGAAGAACAATGGCGCTGGCAATTGGGTCCATTCGTCGTAGTGGGGGTAGCCCAGACGGAGTCCCATGCTCAAGACGGCCAGATCAGCCGAAGTGATGGATGGCGGATGCTGCAAGACGCTGATGTCAATGGGCCCGGGACTGCTGTTGTCCTTGGATTCAGGTGGTCGGAGTGTTCGTTCGTAAATGGGCTCAGCGCTTTTTTCCCGCGCCACCTTGTTCATCAAGGTCACAGAGCGGAAGCTCGACAAGCCTCGCTTGCTCTGGGATGTTTTTCGGGGCGTCATCATTCCGATGAAGTGCTGCACCCCATCGGACTTCTTGTCGCTTGCAATGATTTCCACCAGTTGCTTAGTGGATGTCACGTAATCATCCCGATAGACGTTCGTCAACTCCTTGGATGTGGCGTCTCCATACTGGAAGGCCTCGTAGTAGTTGGTCCTGCGGCCACGTACGCTGATCTTGGCTTTGATGCCGTATCTGATCCGTACAAACGACATCCGGGGAAAGGCATTCCTCAGTGTGAGGCCACCCAGGGTGGGAGATTCCGCGTTAAGGCGCTCGTCTGTCAATGCTTTCCATAGACCAGACACTGTCCCCCAATCCACCAGGACCACTGCGTTAGGTTCCGCCTGCTGGGTTTCGATCAGAAATTCGCGTGTCTGGTCTTCGAAGTTGGCCCTGAGCCACCGCTCGTCAGAGTTGATGTCGCGCTGACCTGCCAGCCATATCAACCCCTCGGACAATGGCTTCCAGGCGCTCTTGGCGACTTGTGAGCCCCTGCCGTAACGGAACTGAACTTCAGTGGTGTCTGTGTCCAAGTTGATTCTGGAGTGCACAAACATGCAGACCGGTGTTTCGCCTGTAAAGCGTTGGGCATTCTTGCGAAGCGCTTGGATGCCATAGACAAATTTGCAACCAGGCGGGATGCGGTCTTTTGCGAATTTCGCTGCGTCGATGATGTGCCCGGAGTGCGCCAACATCACATCCGTCATTGCACTTTGCAGTCTGTGAATGAAGTTTTGCCTCGCACGTGCCTGCCGAGCCGGAGTGTTGGCGGGCTCAATCGGCAACACGTGGTGAACGGCTGCTTGTGTGTGACTGCAAATGGCGTGAATGGCTGCTCGGCGGTTGACGTTGTCCTCTGATCGATTTTTGATTTCCTTGCCGGCGCAAACCAGTACAAACTTTGGCCCCGCATGGGCGGCAATCGCACTGAGCAAACCGGCTGGGTTCTTCAGATCCTTCCACTTTTCCACCCGCAGATTGAAGCGTTGCTTGCTGGGCAAATCAGAGCCTGGCAGTTCGTGCCTGAGTCCATGTACATCAGCTGGGAGCGGGTCAAGCTTCAGAGTGACATAGTCGCCAAAGAGATGCTCAACGAGCTTCTCTGCGATGCCTGACTCCTCAGGGGATTCACTCAAAAACCAAAGGGTTGGGCGCGCTTCGCCATGAACGGCTTTCAGAACGTTGATGCACTGTTTTCTGAAGGTGGCAATCTGTTCTTCTCTGGCCTTTGTTGTTTCTGGTGGGCCGCCTTCTTTGTCGTCTTCATCGTCTTCCCCGTCGCCGGAGTCCACGAGCGCAGCACCGGCCGCACCACAGTCCTCGGCCTTAATCATGGTCGTGGTTGAGGATTTGTTCAACGGCAAGTCGCGCACAACAAAGTTGATGTCTTCGTCGGCAAATCCTCGCAGCAGCGCGCTGCACTTATCCAGCAGATCAAATTCATCGGTGTCGGTCGGCGTGTGCTGGCTGACCCGTCCATACAGTCGTGTTGTCTGGGGTAGCCCAACCCACCAATGCTGTTTGTCTTGTGCACCCTCGCGTATGGCCTCCTGCAAACTGGTTGGGGTGTTGGTTTTGGTCAAGACCGCCTGTTGATGAATGACCGAGTATTCGTCGCTGTTGAGTTCCCAGCGGTAACTCTCTGATGCATTGAGTTTTTCAACTGTCAGGGGGATGATTGCGCGCAGTGCGTCAGACTGATTGAGCACTTCTACTGGAGGAAAGGCATAGGCCGTGGCGCGTACGCCCGTGTTTCCACCTGTGGGTAGTGAGCTTGCCCATACCCTCTTGGATGGAGAAATGCTCACGTATGCATTTCTGCTACAGGGCATTGTGCTGACCTGAACGCGTGCCACCATCGAGAAACATTGTGGGCTTTGGGATGGACTGGCGGCAGCGAGTGTGCGCGGGCTTGTGATCAGCTCAAACGTGTCACTAAAGGGCCCCGGCAAAACCAGCTCGCATTGACCGAGTCCCTCAAAAAGAGTCTGCCCTCGAAGTTGCTCTGCCAGCAGTCTGCCGATCAAATCAAAACGCAGGCTCCCGGTGCGTTCGTCGCGCAGGCTCACGTTGCATTGATTCGCAATGATGTTTTCCGCTACTGCGGCCTTCTTGACTCGCATGGCCACGGCTTCGCAACCCTTGCCAACTGACCAGGGTTCGAGTGAGCTCATGCACCACTCAACCAGGGCTTTGGCAATGTTGGTGCAGCCGTCTTCTTCTGCTCCGCCCAGGGCTTCGATGGCGACTGTCGTGCCGCTTGCCGAAGAGGGGCTACTACACCCTAATCGGGGGTCTACCCTGAGTACGTCCTGAAGGCTGATTTGCAACATCAGGAGTAAAGAGTTGGTAGGCAGATTTGTGCCAGCTTTTGACTTTTTTGGGCTGTCTTCGAGCAAGTCCATCAAGGCGCTCTGGAGGGCGCCGGTGAACTTATATTGGGTTACCTCTACGCAGGATGACAGCCATTCCTCATTGAGCTTCTTGGCCAGGATGATGGGCTGGATGGCACGGCTGTTTTTTGGGTCAACGGATCGGGTGCTTTTTTTCACCCAATAGGTCGTGTTTTCTGTGGACATGGTTTTATTGCTCCCTGAGAAGTCCGGAAATCTGTGACATGGGCTCGGCAAACGAGCGGTAGAGGTTTTCGTAGCACTGGACGGTTGTAGGGTCCGAATGCGATAGGCACTCTTGCAAGATGTCTTGCATCATCACAAGCATGGATGTTGTTGCGTTGTCGGCGAGCCCGTTCGCGGACCGAGGTGCCCATGCCGCGTCTACGAAGTAGACGAAGGCCGGGCAGTCGCCCCTCATTGCGCGACCGATGGTCTGCAAAATGATGATCATCTGATCTGCCACGAACGGCTTTGCGTACTCGCCCAGGCGAGACGCAATCAAGGGTGTACGCATCATGTCCTTGACCTGTGAGTACGCCTGCATGCGCTCCTGTTGCAGGGCAACCAATGCTTCACGCGTGTCGCTGAATACCTGGCGATCGAAGATCTCAGATCGACGCCCGATCAAGCCTTGGATGAGTCCCAGGTCGTCCTGTCGTGGGTGTGGCCTTGTCAGGAAAAACAGTGAGCCGATCATGGCCTTGTCCTGACGCGTGCCAAATTGGTAAACGATGTTCACGCCCCGGCCAATGGCGTTCATGGGGAATATCAGGATTTCCCAGCCAGGATCAGACCCGAGGCTTTCTACGTCAGACGCGGTGACAGACGCTGCAGATGATTGCTCCTGGCTGGTATGGGCACCTCCCTGGCGCAGGTACCGGACCTTGCCTCTCCAGTGAGAGTGTGTGCTCGTGATGTGCTCGTACAGCAGTTGACACTGGTCGTAACTATTGACCACGAGTCCAGCCTTTCGCCCAACGCCGTCGACCACGTCATTGAATGCGAGTGCCTGGCCCAGCCTTGAGAGGTTGTTTCCAGAAAGCAGTCCATCGACCATGGCCTTGAGCACATGCTCTCGTTGGCTGAGTTTTGCGCCACTGAAACGCTGGTGGTTTCCGTTGTTCAATGGGTCTTTGATCGGCGCAAACTCGTAGCGGGAATCGCTCCATCCCGAGCCTGCGTTAGGGCGTTGAAGTACGTAATGAGGACCTTCATTGATGTGAAAGCGGGGGCTCGCCTGCAGCATCGATGTCGCACTTGTCAGCAAATAGGCGGTTTCGCCGCCTGTGCTCATGCCCAGCTGGTGCATGCGATCGAAAAGCCTCCTGGGCACACCCTGAATACCGACGTGCGAAAGGTTGATGTTGCCTTCGTCGCTGACGGTGTAGCGAATCCCACTCAGGCGACCACTGATGGATTCCGGAAGGATCCCTAGTTGGTCTTTGGATGGGCGGGAGTCGAATACGTTGTCACCCACCAACCCCAAAGAATTGAGCAGCCGCAAATGAGGCGCCAGTCCGAAATGTTGCAGCACCACCATCGATACATTGATCAACAGGCCGCAACGTTCTGCGAACTGCGCTGGGTTTGATGCTGGTGGCAGGGTTTCGACCGTGCTCATGATTCCCGCAATGTCCGTGACGGCAGACGCGTCCGCGTCCAGATCCCATCTGGCCAGCGCTTCGCTCAATTCCTTGTGCAATTGCGTGACGCGCTGGCCACCCAGCCTCAGCATCTGGGCAATTTCCGATAGCTCCTGCGTCAAGTCGATGTATCCATCGTCATCGTCTTTGATTGATGGCCTGAACGCCACTGGCTTGATGGCGGCGTCCCACAGCCGCTCCATGCCCTGTCTGGCCAATACTTGCGCAGCAGCTTCATCGTCATCCGGCTGACCTTCATGGCGGTACATGTCCGAAATCAGTGACAGAGATGTCAGGAGCTGGTTTTCATAGGACTTCTGCACATCTTTGGACAGGTGCTGAATGAAGGCTGACAGTCGGTTGGTGGCCTGGCCAAAGCGACCTGTCATCTCCACGAGACTGGGCATGTCCTTGCCGGAAACGAAGGCGTTGCGGCCACGGGCCATTGGGGCATGAAGATCGCTGATAAGCGTGGCCCAAAGGGACTCTTCTTCTCCGTAAAGCTTCATGATGGGCGTGCCACGGGCATCGAGGTTGGCCTGGGTGGCATCACACTCGTCTACCACCACCAGGTCAAATGTTCGAGCGATGAACTCGAAGTGCTTTGCATCGAACGAAGCGAAGAGGGGGGATACACCACGATCAAGCGACAAAACGTGGCCGGCACAGATGTTGGCCTTTGCGAGCGCGCGCTCTGCATACTGAAGGGCGCAGGAGCCGCTGAGGGCACACCTGCGGTTTTGCGGTTTTGCGCCAGCCACCAGGCGCTGCTGCAAATCAGTGCACGGTGCGTTTGAATGGGGAAAGGGTTCTTCTTCTTCGGTAGCAAAGCCTGCAAGCGCACAGTTGGTGGCGAAGTATTTCGCAGTGCTGCGAGTGACGCCAAATCCCATGCTGTCTTTGGACAGCGATGTGGCAAAGTTTTGCGCGTGTTTGTTGCGGGAGCCCTCGCTTTGGCCAGACAAAAGGGCGCAGTCGACACCGTATTGCTCAAGGGTTTCCAGAAACCCAGCGGCCACTTCAATGGAAGGGAACAGGAAGCAAGCCCTCATGTCCCGCTGCGCGGCCCATGCTGCGAGCAGGTAGAGCAGGGTGGTTTTACCTGCTCCGGGCAGGCCGATCAAATGTTTGATGCCTGTCAGATTCAGTCCGGTTGCAGGGATGAGCCCATTGGGGCTGGATTGCAAGAGCACGGCTTTGGCGAGGCCGTTGGCGTCGTAGAGCCGCGTGTACCAGCTTCTCTGGCCAGGCTCCTGGCGCCCATTGCGTTCATCTTGCCGGTCAAAATCATCCGCGACCGCGACAAGCTCATCCCAGGAAACCATCCCGGGCGCCTGAGGCGTTCGTGAAATGTCGTATTCGGGGGGGTGAGATGACATGAAGCCCAGTACCTCGATGTCGCCCTGGTATTCCGAGCGCTGACTTCTGACACTTGCAGGCATGTTCACATCCTGCAGTGGGGCCAAAGCTCTGGCTCGAACCGGTGGCTCGGTTATCAAGAAATTCAGGGCCTGATCAATGCTGGCTGGGATGACGGTCGACCAAAGGGGGCTCACATCGAAATTTGCTTCTACCCGATACAGCTGGGCCTGCTTGTCCGAGTCCTCAGTTTCGACGCCCTCGCTTCTGGACTTGTGGTGGTTCAGATAGGCATCCACAATGAGGCGCAGCTCTCGCTGTGTCGTGGGGTAGAAGCCGCACACCCTGAGCGTGCGGATGGCCTGTGCGACAGCCGGTGGAAGCGTCCTGAGCACACTGTTGTACCCGCTCAGGTATGTCGGTATCTCACGCAGGCTGTTCAAGCCCAGCAGCTCAGTAGCGAGGATGCAGAGATAGTTGAGTTTGTTTGCCCCAGTAAATGGCTGCATCAATTCGCGCATGGGACACCGCCCTGATTCACCGCTTCATGCAGCGCCTGCGAGGAACTCAAGCAGCGCAGTCTTTGAGCAGAAGCCTCCCCCATTGCGGATCTGAGACGGTCCAGGTAATTGGGTGTGAGTCTGATCAACCAGTCCGGAATGACGACCCATTTTTCTCCGTAGTGGGACAGACCTCCAATGCCTGTTTTGAACTTTGCCCCGAGGATTTCAGGGGAGGCATAGGTTTTCAGATCCATTCCTATGCCCCCAATGGCGATATCAACACGGTCTTGATGCGGGTAAAGTTCGGCGGACAGGCCAGCCTTGATCAGTGCGTCATAGAGGAAGATTTCATCGATTCCTGGCTCAACCCAGTATTGGTGTATGGATTTGTGAGCCCTTCTCGCATTGGTTGCGTCGAGGGTTTCGCCGGCAAGGGTAGGGCGGCTCTGGTGGCACGCTCTCGATTGGCAGCTTAGTTGCCCTGAGAGCGCATGCTTTTGCATGAGGCTGTTGCAGTGGGCGCACTGCACGATTTTCCCGTTGCGTACCAACCCGCTCGGGATGGGCTCGTAATACTCTTTTTGGATCATCATCCAAAGCCCGCCCGGAACCGTCGGCTTTGAATAGGCCAGAGTGTCTTCAGTGGCCACTGGATTTCTGACAACGAATTCGCGGATGGCTGTGTAGTAACTGGCGGCCGATTGCTCCGGGTACCTTTTCAAGGACTCTTTGAGGTTCTCAAAAAGCCTCTCCTCAAGATGAGCGGCAATCGTGCTGAAGTTGAGCGCAAGGTCTTGAGCCTCTGGAGTGGGTGTCCCGTACTCTGGTTCGATGAGAACAATTGCGCCAAGGCCCTGATTGACGATCTCGGGGAGATTCAGCCAAGCCTCCAGGGGTTGCTTGCAAAGCGCCAGCAAGTTGTGAATTTCGCCGCCATGGTCCGGTAGCCCCGCCTGAAGGCAGAAGCGTGAAACCATGGCCATGATTCGCCTGTCCTCTCTGGTCAGCCCACCCCGTCTGCCATGGACCGCATCCATCCCGCTGACCATTGACCGGTCAATTAGCGTCAGTCTTGCCTGGGAGATGACCAGCGAGCTCAATGCACTGACCAGTGTGGAGGTGTTTACGACCGATGCCCTGGGTTGCGCCATCAGGTGCTCCAAGGCTTGTCTTGCAAGGGTGGGCATCTGCCGGTAGTCGGCAGATCCTTCTGGCATGCGGTATGTCTTCAGAGTTCTGGGCTCAATGCCCGCCATCTCCGCCAGCTCATCCCAAGTGACGCGCTTCTCGTGGCGAGCTTCAAGCGCCTTCTTGATTCGGCTGAGGAAGTCTTTTTGGGATTCTGTTGTCATGGTACATATTTTGTACCCTGTTTAAAGAAATTTAAGTTCAGATGGGGCATTATTGCGTACTCATACGTTCGCCACTAGGGCGTGTCATCAATCAATATCCCCAGGATTGAAAGCACGAGCCGGATTCCCATGTCAAGGCCGTGAGCAAAAGATACCCCCTGAACGATGCCCAATGGGCACGCATCAAAGATTTGTTACCCGGCCAGGCTGGACAGCCTGGAGCCACTGCCAAGGACAACCGGCTGTTCGTGGACGCGGTGTTGTATCGCTACCGCGCAGGCATCCCATGGCGGGATCTGCCCGAGCGCTTTGGCGATTTCCGCGTCGTGCATACGCGCCACTCGCGCTGGAGCCGCACTGGCGTATGGCAGCGGGTGTTCGAGGCCTTGGCGCAGGATGCGGACAACGAGTACGCGATGATCGACTCGACCATCGTACGAGCCCACCAGCACAGCGCTGGTGCAAAAGTGGGGATGCGCAAGCGCAGGCCCTCGGACGCAGCCGGGGCGGCTTGAGTACCAAAATCCATGTCACGGTCGATGCGCTGGGCAACCCCACGGGCTTTCACCTCACGCCGGGTCAGGCCCACGACCTTGAGGGTGCCGATGTGTTGCTCACGGATACGCCTGCACAGACCGTCATCGCAGACAAAGCCTACGATGCTCAAGCCCGACTGATTGAGCCACTGTGGGCCAAGGGCAAGGCGGTGGTCATTCCTTCACGGGCGACGAACAGGCAGCGCCGTGAATATGACCGTGACCTTTACAAGGCGCGGCACCTGATCGAGAACTTCTTCGCACGCCTCAAGCAATACCGCGCCATTGCCACGCGCTATGACAAGACGGCTTGCAACTCCCTCGGGGCCATCCATCTGGCCGCTTCCATCGTGTGGCTGGCTTGATAGGAATTACCAGCTACAGGAGCGGGTTCGATTGATGATACGCCCTAAGGATGGTGTTCAAAACACGGTTAGCACTGGGCCGTGAGGCGAGAAATTCCACATGGTGACGAATTCAGCGATTAGCAGGTCTCAAGCAAGGCGATTTCGCCCTGTTGTCTGGCCCTTTTGCCGACTGCAGACGCACTCATGCCTGCAACGCCTGCAAAAGCCTGCGCCGCGCCATCCACAGATTGCTCAAGGCAAACAGCGTGTGCAACTGCGCCGTGTTCTTGGCCAGCCCTCGATAGCGCACCTTCACATGCCCGAACTGACGCTTGATGACCCGAAACGGGTGTTCGACCTTGGCGCGGATGCGGGCTTTGACGTGTTCGAGTGTGTCCCCGATGACGCCCATTGCCGTCGTTTTATCCAGCGCTCGGCGTTTGCCCGGGCGCATGGCCACGTGCCAGCTGACCTTGATGTCTTTGACCTCTTCCCGCTTGGCCACTCCCTGGTAGCCCGCATCGGCATACACATCGGTTTCTTCGCCGTGGACCAGTTTGCCGGCTTGCGTCACGTCGTTGACGTTGGCGGCTGTGCCCACCACGGTGTGAACCAGTCCCGAATCGGCATCGACGCCGATATGCGCTTTCATGCCGAAATGCCACTGGTTGCCCTTCTTGGTCTGGTGCATCTCGGGGTCACACTCGCCGTCTTGGTTCTTGGTCGAGCTGGGTGCGGCTATCAAGGTGGCGTCCACCACCGTTCCTTCGCGCAGCAGCAAACCTTTGGTCGGCCAGCGTGGCGTTGACGGTGGCCAGTATTTGCGGGGCCAATTGGTGTTCTTCCAGCAGGTGGCGAAAGCGCAGGATGCTGACCCGGTCGGGAATGCGCTCGACGCTGGAGAGGCCCGCGAACTCGCGGTACAACGTGGTCTCGAACAGGGCTTCTTCCATGGCCAGGTCACTCAGGCCAAACCACTGCTGCAAGAAATGAATGCGCAGCATCGTCACCAGCTCAAACGGCGGACGTCCGGTCTTGGCACGCGGTGCGTACGGCGCAATCAGCGACAGCAACTCCGTCCACGGCACCACCAGATTCATCTCATCGAGAAACACCGCCTTGCGCGTACGCCGTGTGCTCAGGTTCAGGCCGAGTTCTTGTTGGGTCATGATGCCATGGTTGCTGTCGGGCCTCGATCACACCATTCGGGCTTGACCGGGGTTTTGAACACCATCCCTAAGCGGACTATCACAGGGGCATCTGTCTCGAATTCGACGGCGAGGCCAAGTTTATGGCTCATGCGCAAAGGGTGCTGTACTCACAAAGGCGCGTGCCCATCAACCCGTATTCGGACGACAAGGACACGCCCATGACGAAAGCGCTGCTCACCAAGTCCGTGCATTGGGCGTACGAAAAGGAATGGCGACTTATTTGTTACGAGAATGGGCCGGGGACGGTGAAGTTCAGGCCGGAGAACTTGACGGGTATCGTTATTGGCGCTCTGGCATCAGCAGACACCATCGCATTGGTCAAGCAGTGGGTAAGGGCAAGGTCGCACACACTGGATATCTACCAGGCCTCGCTGAGCAAGACTGACTATGCCCTGGACATCATGAAGCTCAAGATCTGAGGCGGTCTCAGGCACCAGGGACACCGATATACCTCACGCACCTTCGGTGCCCATCTGTCGCACTCCGGTGCGCCTGGCCACCCTGGTGTAGGTCCTATCGCGCTCTCTAGCGTGCATCAAGCTGGGGGCAACCGGTTGCCCCGGGAGTCGGCGATGCTCAACGACCGGTGTTTGCGTTTGCTGCAGTCCACAAACTAAAGCGCGAATGACTCAGATCAGCCTAAAGCCGCCATAGGCGACCCAACTGGAAAAACTCAAAAGGCGTAAGTTGCTCAAGATCACGCGAGTGATCTTGGCGCACGACCAATAGTCGTTATCGTGGTTGGGGGCATCCAAGCGAAACCATCTGTGGCACAGCCTTGGCACATGCAAGGCACACAGTTGATTTTCAAACTTGAACCGACTTTTGGTCTTTTTTGTTGGTGTGCCGGCCGATGAGACCCGGAAACTCAGGCAGACGGGGCGAGTTTGCAATTTGAATAGCAAACTTGTGTTGGTTGGCGCGGCTGGCGGGGATCGAACCCACGACCCTTGGCTTCGGAGGCCAATACTCTATCCACTGAGCTACAGCCGCACTCTTAAAACTGACCAATATTCAAATTCTTGCATGCGGCCCGGATGACTATAGGCTTCGGAGGCCGATACTCTATCCACTGAGCTACAGCCGCAACTCTTAAAAAGACCAATACTCAAATTCTCGCATGCCGCCCGGATGACTATAGGCTTCGGAGGCCAATACTCTATCCACTGAGCTACAGCCGCATGGTCTGTTGGATGCAGAGGGCGAGAGTTTAACCTCCCGCCGCCGGTCCGCTGCTGCGACTGTGCGCCTGATGCAAGCACTGCTGAAAAATGCGTGTGGCACGCGAGGGCTCCGGTGAACGGCGCACGATGGCAGAAAAGTGGCACTGGTACGCAAACGCGGCTGGCGACACCACCCGCATCTGCCCGGCTTGCACGAAGCCTTGGGCATAGTGGTCGGGCAAGAAGCCCAGGAAGTCGCCGGACAGGATGAAGGTGGCCACCGACTCTTGGTCAAAAGCGGTGGCACTGCGCTGCAGGCGCTCGCGGTGGCTCACCTCCATGTTGGGCGAGTGATAGCCCAGCCCGGCAAACGCGTGTTGGCGGACATCGGCCCACGTCAGCGCGGCAGACGGTGCGCTGAACAAGGGATGCCCCGGGGCGCAGTAAAGCAGCATGGTTTCCCCGAACAATTCGTCATACGCCAGGCTCTCGCTGCGCCGGTGCTCGGGAATGATGCCCAGCTGGTAGGTGCCATCCATCACACCGCGCTCGATGGACTGGATGGTGGCCACGTGCAGGTTCAGCACCACATCGGGAGCCTGGCGCCTGAACAAAGCCACGGCCTGCGCAATGCGCGCTTGCGGGTTGCTGGCGGTTTTGTCGAACACCGCCACGTGAATGGCCCCGCCCAGGCGCTGGTGCAATTCGTCCACGCTGGCGCGAAAACTTTGGGTAGCGGCCAGCAACTGCCGTGTCTCGGCGTGAATGCGCACGCCTTCGGGCGTGAGCGCAAACCCTCCCCGCCCCCGTCGGCACAACGTGAGACCCAGGCGGGTTTCCAAGTCCTTCACGTGGCGGCTGATGGTGCTGGTGCTGATGTTCAGCTCCAGCTCGGCGGCGGTCATGCCCCCGCAATCGGCCACCACCTGAAACACCCTCAGCAGGCGGATGTCGGCGTCGCTGATCTGCCCCAGCACTGCCCGGCTTTTTTGCTGCCCTCTGGCAGGCGAATGGATGGGGGTGTTCATGGGCCTATTTGGTTGCAGAGATATGCAAGCGAATCTTCATAAGTTTCACTTTACTGCATGCAAATAGCGTTCGCACAATGCACGCCTTGCCCACCCTTTCCCCGCAGGAGTCTTCATGGACATGACCGACAGCCAACACTTGCCCGAATCCACACCGGCCACCGCTGCCCGCACCGATGCGGCCTGGCTGGAAGCGCACTGGATGCCCTTCACCGCCAACCGCAACTTCAAGGCCAACCCCCGCATGATCGTGGCGGCCAAAGGCGCGTACCTGACCGATGCCAACGGCAAGCAAGTGTTTGACGGCCTGTCGGGTCTGTGGACCTGCGGCCTGGGCCACGGGCGTGACGACATCAGCCGCGCGGTGGCCCAACAAGTGGCCACGCTGGACTATTCGCCCGCCTTCCAGTTCGGGCACCCGCTGTCGTTCGAACTGGCCAACAAGATCGTGGAGCGCATGCCCGCCGGACTGGACCACGTGTTCTTCACCGGCTCGGGCTCCGAGTCGGCCGACACCTCTCTCAAACTGGCCCGTGCCTACTGGCGCGCCAAGGGCCAGTCCAGCAAGACGCGACTGATCGGGCGCGTCAAGGGCTACCACGGCGTGAACTTCGGCGGCATTTCGGTGGGCGGCATCGTGGGCAACCGCAAGGTGTATGGCCAGGGCATCGAGGCCGACCACCTGCCCCACACCCAGCCGCCCATGGGCAGCTTCTTCAAGGGCATGCCGCCCGCCGAAGCGCAAGCCAGCGGCTACCGTGGTGCAGCGCTGGCCGACGAGCTGCTGGACCTGATTGCCCTGCACGACGCCAGCAACATCGCCGCCGTGATCGTGGAACCCATGTCCGGCTCGGCCGGTGTGGTCATCCCACCGCAGGGCTACCTGAAGCGCCTGCGCGACATCTGCACCGCAAACAACATCCTGCTGATTTTTGACGAGGTCATCACCGGGTTTGGCCGCATGGGCGCCTGGACCGGGGCCGAGGCCTTTGGCGTGACGCCCGACATCCTGAACTTTGCCAAGCAAGTGACCAACGGTGCCCAGCCGCTGGGCGGCGTGGTGGCCACCAAAGAGATATACGACACCTTCATGGCCACCGGCGGCCCCGAGTACATGCTGGAGTTTGCCCACGGCTACACCTACAGCGCCCACCCCGTGGCTTGTGCCGCCGGTGTGGCAGCCATGGACCTGCTGGCCCGCGAAAACGCCCCGCAGCGCGTGGCCGAGTTGGCCCCCCACTTCGAGAATGCCGTTCATGGCCTTCAGGGGGCCAAACACGTGCTGGACATCCGGAACTACGGGTTGGCCGCAGGCTTCACCATCGCCCCCGTGCCTGGCGAACCGGCCAAACGGCCCTACGAGATCGCCATGGCCATGCTGGCCAAGGGCTACTACGTGCGCTACGGTGGCGACACCATCCAGCTGGCCCCGCCCTTCATCAGCACCCCGGCACAGATCGACAGCCTGCTGTCCGCCCTGGGCGACACGCTGCAAGAAACCGCATGATTTTTTGGCCCATTGCGCTTTATTGACAAGCGCAAGCAGCTATTGAAATCAAAGCAATCCATGCACATTGCCATTCTCACGTTCGACGGCTTCAACGAGCTGGACTCGCTGATCGCCTACGGCATGCTGGGCCGCATCCGCCTGCTGGGCGATGCGGACTGGCGCGTGAGCATCGCCAGCCCCACACCCCGCGTCACCTCCATGAACGGGCTGACGCTGGACGCCCACATCGGACTGGCCGAGGCCTGCACCACCGATGCGGTGCTGGTGGGCAGTGGCATGAAAACCCGCGACGTGGCCGCCAACGCCGACCTCATGGCCCAGCTCCGGCTGGACCCGGCCCAGCAACTGGTGGGGGCCCAGTGCTCGGGCACCTTTTTGCTGGCCCGCCTGGGTCTGCTGGGCAGCCTGCCCGCGTGCACCGACAACACCAGCAAGCCTTGGGTGCAGGCGGCGGGCGTGAACGTCAGCGCACAGCCCTTTGTGGCCCACGGCAACGTGGCCACCGCGGGCGGCTGCCTGTCGGCCCAGTACCTCAGCGCCTGGGTGCTCGCCCGGCTGAAGGGCGAGGCAGCGGCCCGCGAGGTGCTGCACTACTTTGCGCCTGTGGGCGAAAAAGACCTGTTTGTGGACCGTGCCCTGGCCCATTTGACCCCATCCCTCCGCCCCCATGTACCAACCCAAACCCTTTGAAGTGAGAGACGTGGGCACGCTCCATGCGGCCCTGCGTGCGCACCCGCTGGGCACACTGGTCACGCTGCAGGAAGGCGAACTGGTGGCCGACGAGATCCCGTTTTGGTTGGACACCACGCCCAACACCGACCACCCGCTGGGCGTGCTGAAGGCCCATGTGGCACGTGGCAACCCCCTGTGGCACCGGCACGACGCTGCCCGCCGGGTGCTGGTGGTCTTCAAGGGGCCACAAGCCTATGTGTCGCCGTCCTGGTACGCCACCAAAGCCGAGCACGGCAAAGTGGTGCCCACTTGGAACTACATCGTGGTGCAAGCCAGTGGGCACCTGAGCCACAAAGACGGCGACAACACCTGGCTGCGCGCCCAGCTTGACGCCATGACGCACAGCCAGGAAGCCTCGCGGGACACCCCCTGGCAAGTGAGCGACGCACCGGCAGACCACATCGCCCAAACCATGAAGGCCATTGTGGGCATCGAAATCCCCCTCCACACGCTGACCGGGAAATGGAAGGTCAGCCAGAACCAGCCCCCCGCCAACCGCGAGGGTGTGGTGCGCGGGCTGACCGAGGCCGGTGACGCGGTGCCGTCAGCGGCGGCCATGGCCCAAGCGGTGCGCAACGCATTGGCGGGGCCCCATTGATTTCAGTCTTTTTGGCTTTCTTCGCTTTATCCAAATCATTTTTCAGCTCTTATTTTTAAACCATGACCAACTCCATCGGACACCTCATCAACGGCCAGATCGTTTCCGGCGGCAGCCGCACCCAGCCCGTTTACAACCCCGCCACGGGCCAAACGGCCAAGCAGGTCCAGTTGGCCGACGTGGCCACGGTGCAGCAGGCCATTGCCAACGCCGAAGCCGCCTTCCCCGCCTGGCGCAACACCCCGCCACTCAAACGCGCCCGCGTGATGGGCAAGCTCAAGGAGCTGCTGGAAGCCAACGCGCAGCAGATTTGCGAACTCATCACAGACGAGCACGGCAAGGTGCTGGCCGACAGCATGGGCGAGCTGCAGCGCGGCATCGAGAACGTGGAGTACGCCAGCTACGCGCCTGAACTGCTCAAGGGCGAACACAGCCGCAACGTGGGCCCCGGCATCGACAGCTGGAGCGAGTTCCAGCCCCTGGGCGTGACCGCCGGCATCACCCCCTTCAACTTCCCCGCCATGGTGCCGCTGTGGATGTGGCCCATGGCCGTGGCCTGTGGCAACACCTTTGTGCTCAAACCCTCCGAGCGCGACCCGTCCAGCGCCATGCTGATCGCCGAACTGGCCTTGGCCGCTGGCCTGCCCCCGGGCGTGCTCAACGTGGTCAACGGCGACAAAGAAGCCGTGGACACGCTGCTGACCGACCCACGCGTCAAGGCCGTGAGCTTCGTCGGCTCCACCCCCATCGCCGAATACATCTACGCCGAAGGCTGCAAACACGGCAAGCGCGTGCAGGCCCTGGGCGGCGCCAAGAACCACGCCGTGGTGATGCCCGATGCCGACATCGGCAACGCCGTCAACGCGCTGATGGGCGCTGCCTTTGGCTCCTGCGGCGAACGCTGCATGGCCGTGCCCCTGGCCGTGTGTGTGGGCGACGACACGGCCGACAAGGTGGTCGAGGCGCTGAAGGTCGAAATCGCCAAGATGAAGGTCGGCCCCGGCACCGATGCCGCCTGCGACATGGGCCCGCTGGTCACCAAGCCCCACTTCGAGAAGGTGAAAGGCTATGTGGACCAGGGCGTGAAAGAAGGCGCCGCCCTGGTGGTGGACGGCCGCGGCCTGACCGTGCCCGGCCACGAAGACGGCTACTACCTCGGCCCCTGCCTGTTCGACCATGTGAAGCCCGGCATGGTGACGTACCAGGAAGAAATCTTCGGCCCCGTGCTGGGCGTGGTGCGTGTGCAAAGCCTGCAAGAGGCCATGGCCATGATCGACGCGCACGAGTACGGCAATGGCACCTGCATCTTCACCCGCGACGGCGAGGCCGCCCGCTACTTCACCGACCACATCCAGGTCGGCATGGTGGGCGTGAACGTGCCGCTGCCCGTGCCCGTGGCCTACCACTCGTTCGGTGGCTGGAAGCGCAGCCTGTTCGGCGACCTGCACGCCTACGGCCCCGACGCCGTGCGCTTCTACACCAAGCGCAAGACCATCACGCAACGCTGGCCCAGCGCGGGTGTGCGCGAAGGCACGGTGTTCAGCTTTCCCAGCAGCCGCTGACGCCTGACGCTGGCGAGAGCCGGCGGGCTTGAGGCATGATGTGGTGACACACCATTGAACCGCTGCCTGGAGGCCCGCCACACATGAAAACCCTGCAAACCCTGGCCACGTTGGGCTTGGCCCTCTGCCTCGCCGCCTGCGGTGGCGGCAGCGGGTATGAGGGCACCCCGTCCCCCACCAACACCGGCACCACGGCGCTGAAGGTGGCGGGCAGTGCATCTGTCACCCTCGTTCCCTCGGAACTGAAACAGCTTGAAGTGTCCGGGGGCACCCGGCCTTACGCGGCGGCCAGCAGCAACACCGCGGTGGCGTTGGCCTCGGTCACCGATGGCACCCTCAGCATCGCAGGGGTCAAAGGCGACACGACACCGGTCACCGTCACCGTCACCGACGCCAAAGGGGGCAAAACCGCCATCAGCGTCACGGTGACCAACAGCGCCCAGCAGGGCAGTTTCAGCATCAGCAGCCGGGACATCGCGCTCCAGCCCGGGGCCACGCGCACCTTGAGCCTCACCGGGGGCACCGCACCGTTCACCGCCACGTCGCTCAGCCCCGGCATTGCCACCGCCGCCATCAGTGGCGCAACGCTCACCATCACCGGGGTTTCCGAGGGCACGAATGCCGAGATCAAAGTGTTTGACGCCCAGTCGGTCACCCAATCGGTGCTGGTCACCGTGGCTGCGCCCGAGCCGTCGCCTTCCGGCCTGCCCTTGACCTCAAACCTGCCCGCCAGCCTGGCGTTGCGCCCCCGAAACAGCGTCACCTACACCGTGGGCGGCGGAACCCCCCCCTACAGCGTGGCCTCCAGCCAGCCCGCGGTCCTCAACCCTTCGGTGCGCGGCACCGCGCTGGCCCTGGCGGCAGGGGTGTCCGGCAACGCCACCCTGACGGTCACCGATGCGGCCGGTGCCACACTGACCCGGCGCGTCTACGTCCAAACCACCGCCGCGGCCCTGGCACTGTCACAGACGGCGGTCACGGGGGCCCGGCTCACGACGGCCGATGTGGGCATCGTCGGCGGCATGCCGCCCTACAGCGTGGTGACCTCCGCCACGCCCTTGATTGCCAACGGCACCCTCGTCAATGGCGATGTGCTTCGCATCAACCTGCTGGCCGTCGGCGGCCCCAGCCTGGTGTCGGTCCGCGACAGCGAAGGCAACAGCGCCAGCGTCGCGGTCACGGTGACGGGCGAGCTGTCCAACCTCGCGCTGTCACCCACGGCCATCACGATTTCCGAGCTGCTGGCCGGCACCAACCCCACGTCGCTGCCCATCCGCATCACGGGCGGTCAAGCCCCCTACCGGGCGTTCACCAGCCACCCGAACTTGCTGTCGCCCCAGGTGGACGGCAACTCGGTGCTGGTCAGCACCCCGGTCACCAGCGTCGGAGCGATCGCGCCCTGTGTGGACCTGAACACCGCCGTGGCCATCTCCGTCATCGACGCCACCGGGGCCACCGCCACGGCCACCGTCACCATTGCCGACAACGGACCTTGCCCGCAAGGCGGCATCGCGTCGTCGATGTCCATCTTCCCCCGGGCCGTGACCATTTCGGAACTGCTGGGCCGGGACGCCGGGGGCAATGCCCAGCAAACCACGGTCAACGCCGTGCTGGCGGGCGGCATCGGCCCCTATCAGGTCTACTCCAGCCAGCCCACGCTGCTGACCGGTCAGCTGACGGGCACAAGCCTGAACATCGTGACACCCGGCACCGCCGCCTCTCCCGTGGCACCGTGCGTCAACGCCGACACGCCCGTGGTGCTGACGGTGGTCGATTCGCTGGGCACCTCGTCCACCATCACGGTCACCATCGCCGATCACGGGCCGTGCCCGGTGGGAGCCCCGTCCACGTCACTGACCGTTTCCCCGGAGGCGGTGACCATTTCAGAGCTGCTGAGCGCCGACACCAGTGGCAACCCGCAGCAAACGGTGATCCCTGCCGTGGTGGCTGGCGGCGTGGGCCCTTACCAGGTCTACTCCAGCAACCCGACCCTGCTGACCGCCCAGCTCAGCGGCACCAGCCTGCGCATCGTGTCGCCCGGCACGCCGGCGGCCCCTGTGGCACCGTGTGTCTCGGTCACCACCCCGGTGCTGGTCACGGTGGTCGATTCGCTGGGGGCATCGTCGGTCCTCACCGTCACGATCGCCGACAACGGGACGTGCCCGCGCTGACCCCCCGCGCGCAGCCCATGCCCCGAAAAGGGGACCGACCTCGGGTCGGTCCCCTTTTCTTTTGGCACACGTGTTGCTAGTCTGTTTGCATGTTGACCAAATGGTCAACATGCAAACATTCCAGGAGCCCCACACGTGTCCACCCCTTCCTTGTCCGGCGTGCGGCCGGGTCGCCTCAGCCCCGCCGATTGCGCCAGCCAGTTCGCCCAAGCCGCCACCCCGCCTTTGACCCCGTCAGAAGCCTTGCTGGAAGCCGAGCGCTGCCTCTACTGCTTTGACGCCCCTTGCGCCGACGCCTGCCCGACAGGTATCGACATTCCGTCGTTCATCCGCCGCATTGCCGAAGGCAACGAGCGCGGCGCGGCCCGCCAGATCCTGGAGGCCAACCCGCTGGGCGGCCTGTGCGCCCGTGTCTGCCCCACCGAAGACCTGTGCGAGAAGGTCTGCGTGCGCAACACCCAGACCGGCGTGCCCGTGGCCATTGGCCGCTTGCAACGCCACGCCACCGACACCCTCATGGCCAGCAACCGCCCGCAGCTGTTCACCCGCGCCGCGCCCACGGGCAAACGCGTGGCCGTGCTGGGCGCCGGACCTGCCGGGCTGGCCTGTGCACACACCCTGGCCCGCCAAGGGCACGAGGTGACGGTGTTCGACGCCCGCGCCAAAGGCGGCGGCCTGAACGAATACGGCCTGGCCACCTACAAAGTGGCCGATGACTACGCCCAGCGCGAACTGGCCTGGCTGCTGGACATCGGCGGCATCACCCTGCAAACCGGCCACACCGTGGCCAGCGCTGCCGACCTGCTGGCACTGAAGCAGGGCTTTGACGCCCTGTTCTTGGGCGTCGGCTTGGCCAGCACGCACCAATTGGGCGTGCCGGGCGAAACGCTGGCCGGTGTGCAAGACGCGGTGGACTTCATCGCCCACCTGCGCCAGGCGGCCGACAAATCCACCGTGGCCGTGGGCCAGCGGGTGGTGGTCATCGGTGGCGGCATGACCGCGGTGGACGCCGCCGTGCAAAGCAAGCTGATGGGCGCCGAATCGGTCACGCTGGTGTACCGGCGCGGCCAGGCCAGCATGTCGGCCTCCCGGGACGAACAGGACTGGGCGCTGAAACACGGCGTGGTCATCCAGCACTGGCTGGCCCCGGCCGAACTGATGGGGGCCGACGGTGCGGTGACCGCCGTGCGCTTTGCCCGCCAGCACATCAGCGGCGGCAAACTGGCCCCGACCGGTGAAACGGTGGAGCTGCCTGCAGACCAGGTGCTGAAAGCCATTGGCCAGACCCTCGGCAACGCCTGGCTGGCCGACACCGGGCTGACCCTGGCCGACGGGCGCATCGCCACCGACGACGAAGGCCAGACCAGCCTGCCCGGCGTCTGGGCTGGCGGCGACTGCCGTGCCGGTGGCCTGGACCTGAGCGTGGAAGCCGTGGAACACGGCAAGCGCTCGGCCCTGGCCATTCACCGCGCGCTGTCGGCCTGAAGCCGCCCAGCACCGCGCCCACCCATTTCAAGCATTTTTGGCCTCCTGCGAACACCCAACAAGCGCAGGGAGCTGCATTTTTCGGAGCATCTGCCATGGCTGACCTGAGCACCACTTTCGCGGGCATTACCAGCCCCAACCCCTTCTGGCTGGCGTCCGCGCCGCCCACCGACAAGGCCTACAACGTCAACCGCGCCTTCGAGGCGGGCTGGGGCGGCGTGGTCTGGAAAACCCTGGGCGAGGCCGGGCCACCCGTGGTCAACGTGCACGGCCCGCGCTACGGCGCGCTGCTGAGCAACGACCGGCGGCTGCTGGGCTTCAACAACATCGAGCTCATCACCGACCGCGACCTGGAAACCAACCTGCGCGAAATTGCCGAGGTCAAACGCCTGTGGCCCGACCGCGCGCTGGTGACCTCCATCATGGTGCCCTGCAACGAGGACGCGTGGAAAGCCATCCTCCCCCGCGTGGAAGACACCGGCTGCGACGGCATCGAGCTCAACTTCGGCTGCCCCCATGGCATGAGCGAGCGCGGCATGGGCGCCGCCGTGGGCCAGGTGCCCGAGTACATCCAGATGGTCACCGCTTGGTGCAAGCAGTACAGCAAGCTGCCGGTCATCGTGAAGCTCACGCCCAACATCACCGACGTGCGCTACCCCGCCCGCGCCGCCAAGGCCGGGGGGGCCGATGCGGTCAGCCTCATCAACACCATCAACAGCATCATCGGCGTGGACCCCTACAGCCTGACCATGGTGCCCAGCACCGGCGGCAAGGGCAGCCACGGCGGCTACTGCGGCCCCGCCGTCAAACCCATTGCGCTCAACATGGTGGCTGAAATCGCCCGCGATCCCGCCACCGCCGGCCTGCCCATCAGCGGCATTGGCGGCGTGGGCACCTGGCGCGACGCGCTGGACTTCATCGCCCTGGGCGCGGGCAACGTGCAGGTGTGCACCGCCGCCATGGTGTACGGCTTCAAGATCGTGCAGGAAATGGCCAGCGGCCTGTCCGACTACATGGACGAGGTGGGCTTCAAGAGCGTGAGCGAGATCGTGGGCCGCGCCGTGCCCACCGTGAGCGACTGGCGCTACCTCAACCTCAACCACGTCAGCAAGGCCGTGATCGACCAGGACAAGTGCATCGAGTGCGGCCGCTGCCACATCGCCTGCGAAGACACCAGCCACCAGGCCATCACCTTCCAAAAAGACGGTGTGCGCCATTTCGAGGTGAAGGAAGACGAATGCGTGGGCTGCAACCTCTGCGTCAACGTCTGCCCTGTGCCCGACTGCATCACCATGCGCGACCTGGCCCCCGGCGAGGTGGACCTGCGCACGGGCCAACCCGTCAGCGCCACGCCACTGAACTGGACGCAACACCCCAACAACCCGATGCGGGCCTGAACCGGGCTTACAGTTTGCACATCCCCCCACCCATTCCCAGGAGACCTTCATGAGCACCGTGCTGATTCAGGGCGGAACCGTGGTCAATGCCGACCGCGAATTCCAAGCCGACGTGTTGTGTGTGGACGGCCAGATCGTGGCCGTTGGAACCGGGCTGGACGCCCAGACCCTGCCCTCTGGGGCCACCAAGCTGGACGCCAGCGGCCAATACGTGCTGCCCGGCGGCATCGACCCGCACACCCACATGCAACTGCCCTTCATGGGCACGGTCACCATGGACGACTTCTACAGCGGCACCGCTGCGGCCATGGCGGGGGGCACCACCACCATCATCGACTTCGTCATTCCCAACCCACAGCAGCCGCTGATGGAGGCCTACCAGACCTGGCGCGGCTGGGCCGAAAAGGCCGCGTCCGACTACACCTTCCACGTCGCCATCACCTGGTGGGATGAGACCGTCAAGCGCGACATGGGCACCCTGGTGCAGCAAGAAGGCGTCAACAGCTTCAAGCACTTCATGGCCTACAAAAACGCCATCATGTGCGACGACGAAACGCTGGTGAACAGCTTCCGCCGCTGCCTGGAGCTGGGGGCCATGCCCACGGTCCATGCCGAAAACGGCGAGCTGGTGTTTTTGCTGCAACAGGAAATGAAGAACCTGGGCGTGCTCGGCCCCGAGGGCCACCCCCTGAGCCGCCCACCCGCCGTGGAAGGCGAGGCCGCCCAACGCGCCATCGCCATTGCCAACGTGCTCAACGTGCCCATCTACGTGGTGCACGTGTCGTGCGAAGAGGCCGCCAGTGCCATCGCCCGCGCCCGCGCCGCCGGGCAGCGGGTGTACGGCGAGGTGCTGGCCGGGCACCTGGTGGTGGACGACAGCGTCTACCGCCACGCCGACTTCGCCACCGCGGCCGCCCACGTCATGAGCCCGCCCTTCCGCGAAAAAACCCACCAGGAAGCGCTGTGGCGCGGCCTGCAATCGGGCAGCCTGCACACCACCGCCACCGACCACTGCACCTTCTGCGCCGAGCAAAAGGCCGCCGGGCGGTTCGACTTTTCCAAAATCCCCAACGGCACCGGCGGCGTGGAAGAACGCATGCAGGTGCTGTGGGACGCGGGCGTCAACACCGGGCGCTTCACCCGCAGCGAGTTCGTGGCCATCACCTCGGCCAACGCCGCCAAGCTGTTCAACCTGTACCCGCGCAAGGGCTGCGTGGCCGTGGGCGCCGACGCCGACCTGGTGCTGTGGGACCCCGCCGCCACCCGCACGCTGTCGGTCAAGACCCAGCACAGCAAGGGCGACTACAACATCTTCGAAGGCCGCACCGTCACCGGCGCCCCCAGCCACACCCTGAGCCAGGGCAAGCTGGTGTTTGCCAACGGCGACCTGCGGGCCGAGCGCGGCGCGGGCCGCTACCTCAAGCGCCCCGCCTTCACCGGCGCCACGGGCCAGGGCAGCCACTTCGAGTCGCTGGCCCGCAAAGCCCAGCTGGCCACGCCCACCGCCGTGGCGCGCTGACCGGGACTTTTCATCAGTGTTTTTGGCCACTTGCGCTTTATCAGAAAGCGCAAGTGGCTACCGAATCAGGAGTATTGAATGAGCAACCCCTCCCCCGACCTGTCCACCCTGCGCATCAACCCCGACCGCCTGTGGGCCAGCCTCATGGAGCTGGCCCAGATTGGCGCCACGCCCAAGGGCGGTGTCTGCCGCCTCACCCTCACCGACCTGGACAAACAGGGCCGCGACCTCGTCACCCGCTGGGCGCGCGAAGCGGGCATGAGCGTCACGGTGGACAAGATCGGCAACGTCTTCATGCGCCGTGCCGGGCGCAACAACAGCCTGCCGCCCATCATGACCGGCAGCCACATCGACACCCAGCCCACCGGTGGCAAGTTCGACGGCAACTACGGCGTGCTGGCCGGTATCGAGGTGGTGCGCACCCTGAACGACCATGGCATCGAGACCGAAGCCCCCATCGAAGTGGCCTTCTGGACCAACGAAGAAGGCAGCCGCTTCGTGCCGGTGATGATGGGATCGGGCGTGTTCGCCAAGGCCTTCACGCTGGAGCACGCCTACGCCGCCACCGACACCGAGGGCAAAACCGTGAAGGACGAGCTGGCCCGCATCGGCTACATCGGTGACGAAGAACCGGGCGACCACCCCAT
>Ga0209066_10000625_pt1 | contig 50735 bp, 61 predicted proteins | sample All_14_2_FD_187198 | JGI IMG/M metagenome (GOLD analysis project Ga0209066, IMG submission 187198) | Freshwater microbial communities in response to fracking from Pennsylvania, USA - Allegheny Zone_MetaG_DW_15 (SPAdes) (version 2) ... | reverse complement strand
CGCCAGCAGCCTCGTCTACGAGCCGCGTCGGGAGAGCGAGGCCGGCGACCGCGGGCTGCCGCGGGGAGCCTTCCGCGCCGCCCTCGAGGCGACCGAAGCGGTCTGGGAGGATCTCTCCGCCCTCGAAGTCGCGCACCGGCTGCCGGAGGGAACGGCACCGTCGCCCGGCATCGCGCTCGCGACGCAACGATGGGCGCAAGGCGCGGCGCTCGACGTCGTGCTGCGGGATGCCGACCTCGCCGCCGGCGACTTCGTGCGGTGGATGAAACAAGCGGTCGACCTGCTCGATCAGTTGTCGCTCGTCGCCGACGGCCCGATCGGCCGGCGCGCCCGCCAGGCGATCGACGACATCCGCCGCGGGATCGTCGCCTACTCTGGGGTCTCGTGATGCCGGGTCTCGAGACGCGTGCGGCTGCCCGCACGACTCACTCCGCGGTGCTGCCGCTCCTGCCGGCACTCGTCGTCGCCGCCGGAGCGGGGCTGCTGCTCGACACGGCGTTCCCCGACAAGGGCTGGTGGTTCACCGCGTTCCCGGCGATCGCGCTCGCGCTCATCGCGATGCAGGGTCGCCGCGTCGGCGGGGGGATCCTCGTCGGACTCGTCTTCGGCGGCACGTTCTTCTGGCCGCACATCGAGTGGGCCTCCGAGTTCCTCGGTCTCGTGCCGTGGTCGGCCCTCGCGGCGGTCATGACGCTGTGGAACGGCGCAGCGGCCGCGCTCATCGTGCTCGCCTACCGCTGGGTGCCGCAGGTGTGGGGCGGGCCGGCCGGCCGACTGCTGCTTCTGCCCGCGGTCGTCGCCGGCATCTGGACCGCCAAGGAGGGCATCGCGAGCGTCTGGCCGTACGGCGGCTTCGCGTGGGGGCGCGTGGCCCTGTCGCAGTCCGACAGCCCGTTGTCCCCGCTCTTCGCCTGGATCGGCGTCGCGGGCGTCTCGTTCGCCATGGTGTTCCTCGTCGCGCTCGGCCTCGCCGCCGCCCAGGAGGCCCTCCGTCGTCCGCACCGCGGGCCTGCCCTCGCGGCGCTCGTCACCGTCGGAGCGCTCGTGCTCGTCGCCGTGCCGCCGTGGACGTCGCTGCCCGGCACGTCGCCCGCCGACGCCCCGACCCTGCGGGTCGGGGCCGTGCAAGGCGCCACCAAGGCGGGCTACTTCGATCCGCCCGACGACTTCGGCGACAACCTCATCGCGCAAGTCGCCGCAACCGAACCGCTCTACGGCGAGGACGTCGATGTCGTCGTGTGGCCGGAGGGCGCATCCGACGCCGACCCGTTGCGCTACCGCTGGGCGGCGGAGCTGTGGAACGAGGTCGCCGAACGCGCCGGTGCCCCGCTCGTGGGCGGCACGATCACGACCCGATTCCTCGACCGCGTGGACGAGGAGGGCGAACCGGTCGCCGAGTACTTCAACACCGTGCTGCAGTGGGAGGCGGGCGTCGGACCCGTCGACTACTACGACAAGAAGCACCCCGTGCCGTTCGGCGAGTACGTGCCCGACCGCGCCTTCTGGAGGCAATTCGCGCCCGACCTCATCGACCTCATCCAGCGCGAATACACCCCGGGAACGACGGATGCCGTCTTCGATCTCGACGGGGTCATCGCCGGCAACGCGATCTGCTTCGACATCGTCGACGACCAGCTGCTCACCGAAATGGTCGAGCAGGGCGCGCAGATCGTCTTCGCCGAGACGAACAACGCCGACTTCGGGCGTACCGACGAGAGCGTGCAGCAGCTCGCGACGGCACGCATCCGAGCGATCGAGACCGCGCGCACGGTCGTCAACATCTCGACCGTGGGCACGAGTGCGATCGTGCTCCCCGATGGACGCATCGAGCAGCAGTTGCCGTGGTACGAGCCCGGCGTCATGGTCGCCGACGTGCCGCTGCTGACGACGGTGACCCCGGCCGTGCTGCTGGGGCGTCAACTCGAGTGGCTCGCGAGCATCCTCGGCCTCGGCGGACTCGTGCTCGCCGGCCTCGGCGCGCACACGCGGAAGGGCGCCCGCTGACGCGGACGCCCTGACCTCCCGGCATCGGGCCGCTCGCGGCCCCGACCCGGTCTAGGCCGACTTCTTGGAGGCCTTCGCGGCCTCTTCGCCCCGACGGGCGCGCAGGAGCGTGAGACGTTCCTGCAGCAGTTCCTCGAGCTCGGCGCGCGTGCGGCGCTCGAGCAGCATGTCCCAGTGCGTGCGCACCGCCTTGGCCTCGACCTGAACGGTCTCGACGAGGGAGCCGTCCTCGGCGACGAGACGACCTTCCTGACCCGTGCGCGGCGACTCCCAGACCTCCGGGATCTCGGCATCGGCCGCGAAGGTCACCTCGAAGGTGGCGCCGTCTTCGGTGCGGTAGAGGCTCTTACGCCGTGGCACGAACTCGACGCCTTCTTCGCTCTGGAGGCTCTGCGAACCCAGTCGCATGCCCCGCAGATTACGTTCTGCCATTGTGTGGCTCTCTTCCTGGTCTCGGGTGTTTTCGAGCAATGGTGCGGCGGACGGGTGATCGGCCTGCACCAGGTATAACGACAGGGTGGCGTTCGCCATGCCCCTCGACTCCCGTTCCCAGTGCTTTCACAGCGGTTACCGGGGGGATGGGAAGGGCGACGCGAGGGGCGCTCAGGATCCCCGATCCGACCGCCGCGCGAGCACGCTCATGGCGAGGTCCGCGCGGTCGGACACGAGACCGTCGACCCCCAGATCGAGCAACCGCTCCATCGTCGGCTCGTCGTTGATCGTCCAGACGTGCACCTCGACGCCGGACGCGTGGAACGCGGCGACAGTGCGGGGGGTCATCGTCGACATCCGCAGGATCGACAGTGGCAGTTGCACGGCGTGCACGGCGCGCAGAATGCGACGCAACGCCGGCAGGCCGCCGCGGCTGCGGGCGGCGCTGACCGCGGCGACCGCGCCGCGCGACGAGATCGACGTCGCGACCCCCGGCAACGCGCGCACGACGGCGAGCCGACGGGCGGGGCTGAACGACCCGATGAGCACGCGCTCGGCCGCCCGCGCGTCGCGAATCGCGGCCACGGTCGGCTCGATCGCGGAAGCATCCTTGATGTCGATGTTGAACCGGGCCTCGGGGAAGGCGTCGAGCGCGTCGGCGAGCGAGCAGTACGCCTGCCCGAATCCGAGCTGGACCCGGCGCAATTCGTGGGACGTGAGTTGCCCGACGCGCACCCGGCGACCGACGAGTCGGGTCAGGTCGGGATCGTGGCTGATCATCGCGACCCCGTCCGCCGAGCCGTGCACGTCGGTCTCGAGGTGAGTCACCCCGACCGCGAGCGCGTGCGCGAACGCGAGCAGGGTGTTCTCGGGTGCCTCGAGCGCGAGCCCGCGGTGCGCGAGCACCCGCGGGGGAGCGGGGGTGAAGTAGGGATGCGGCGCGCCCTGATCGCGACCGCGACTACGGCTTCGGGGTGTCACGCGGCGCGAAGAAGCCCTGACCGATGCCCTTGAGGGCCTCGGTCAGTTCGCTCGGGATGATCCACAGCTTGTTCGCCTCGCCCTCGGCGAGCTTCGGCAGCGTCTGCAGGTACTGGTAGGCGAGCAACTTGCTGTCGGGGTCGCCCGCGTGGATCGCGGCGAAGACCGTCTTGATCGCCTCGGCCTCGCCCTCGGCGCGCAGCACTTGCGCCTTCGCCGCACCCTCGGCCTCGAGGATGCTCGCCTGCCGGGAGCCCTCGGCCTGGAGGATGGACGCCTGCTTGGTGCCCTCGGCGGTGAGAATCTGCGCACGACGGTCGCGTTCCGCGCGCATCTGCTTCTCCATCGAGTCCTGGATGCTGAGCGGCGGGTCGATCGCCTTGAGCTCGACGCGGCCGACGCGGATGCCCCACTTGCCGGTCGACTCATCGAGCACGACGCGGAGCTGGCCGTTGATGTTGTCGCGCGAGGTCAGCGCCTCCTCGAGGTTGAGGCCGCCGACGACGTTGCGGAGCGTCGTCGTCGTGAGCTGCTCGACCGCGCCGAGGTAGTTGGCGATCTCGTAGGTCGCCGCGCGGGCATCCGTCACCTGGAAGAAGACGACGGTGTCGATCGAGACGACGAGATTGTCCTCGGTGATGACCGGCTGCGGCGGGAACGAGACGACCTGTTCGCGCATGTCGACGAGCGGGCGCAACCGGTCGATGAACGGCACGAGGATGTTGAGACCCGGATTGAGCGTCTTATGGTAGCGCCCGAGCCGCTCGACGATCCCGGCGTACGCCTGCGGGATGATCCGGATCGACCGGAACAGCACGACGAGCACGAAGATCGCGATGACCACGAGGAGCGCGATCACGAAGAACTGCCCGAGGAAGTCGCCGATTCCGAGCATCAGTGCACCTTTCGTCAGCTCGCGGCGTCTGCCGCGGGCGGGGGAGCGGGGACGACCTCGACCGTCGCCCCGTCGATGAGCACGACCGCGACCCGGTCGCCTTCGACGAGCGCGGTGCTCGCGGTCGCGGCAGCGAGTCGCGCGGTCCAGATCTCGCCGTTGTCGAGGCGCACCTGACCCGCGCCGCGATCGAAGTCGCGGTAGACGGTGCCGCCGATGCCCTGGAGCCGATCGAGGTTGCTCGCCGTCGGATCGCCGCCCTTGCGCAGGGCGTGAAGCAGGGCGGGGCGGATCGTGAAGAGCAAGAGTGCGGAGATCACGGCCGCGGCGGCGATCTGCGCCCACCAGGGCGCCCCCAGGAGGTTGCCGCCGAGGCCGCCGATGAGCGAGCCGAGGCTCAGCATGAGGAACGTGAACTCGAAGGTCAGCAGCTCGACGACGACGAACAGGATCACGAGCGCGAGCCAGAGGATCCAGAGGTACTGGGTCAGGTCGACGAACATCGGGCCTTCCTCGCGCCGTAGCCGATTCCCCTCGACGCTATCACCGGCGCGTGGCGATAGGGTCGGCTTCGTGAATCTCAGTGCCGAACCCGTCCTGCCCGCCGAATCGCTCGCCGGGAAGCGGGCACTCATCACCGGATCCTCCCGCGGGATCGGCGCCGACACCGCGCGGTACCTCGCCGCGGCCGGCGCCCGAGTCGCCATCAACTACCGCAACAAGGAGGCCCGGGCACTCAAGCTCGTCGCCGAGATCCAGGATGCCGGCGGCGAGGCGATCGCGATCGGCGGCGACCTGACCGACTCCGACTCGGTCGCCGCGATGTTCCAGACCGTCGCCGACGCGTGGGGCGGTCTCGACATCCTCGTGCTCAACGCGTCGGGCGGCATGGAGGGCGGCATGGCCGAGGACTACGCGATGCAGCTCAACCGCGACGCGCAGGTGCGGGCCCTCGAGACGGCGCTGCCGCTGCTCGGTGACGGGGCGCGCGTCGTCTTCGTGACGAGCCACCAGGCCCACTTCATCCACACCGTGCCGACGATGCCCGAGTACCAACGCGTCGCCGAGAGCAAACGCGCGGGTGAGGACGCCCTGCGGGAGCGCATCCCCGCACTCGATGAGAAGGGCGTCGGCTTCGTCGTCGTCTCGGGCGACATGATCGAGGGCACGATCACCGCGACGCTGCTCGACCGCGCGCGTCCCGGCGCGATCGACGCGCGCCGGGAGGACGCCGGCCGGTTGTACACCGTGAGCGAGTTCGCGGCCGAAGTCACCCGCGCCGCGGTCGACCCGCTGCCGGAGGGCCGCATCCGCTACGTCGGCGATGTGAGCGGCTTCCTCAAGCCGACGCGATGACGTTCCGCGCGACGGCGCGCGTGCTGCTCTACGACGAGACCGACCGCGTGCTCATGTTCCTGCAGTACGGCAAGGATCGCGCCGTCGCGCCGCGCTGGATCACGCCCGGCGGCGGCGTCGACCCGGGAGAGGACTTCCCGACCGCGGCCATCCGCGAACTGCGGGAGGAGACCGGGCTCGACCTGCACGCCGTGCCCGACCCCTTCCTCGACGAGGACTTCGACCCCGATCAGCGGTGGCATCCGTACCAGACCGGCCGGTGGGCGTGGTTCGCACTCCGCGTCGAGCACTTCGACCCGGCACGCGACGGCTGGACCGAGGAGGAGCAGGCGGATGTCGTCGACGTGCGCTGGGTGACGGCCGAGGAGCTCGCCGACGACGCGTTCGAGTGCGAGCCGAGCCACCTCCCCGACGTGATCCGCGCGAACATCCCGCCGCGACCCTGAGCACCCCGATCCGCCTGGAGCGACACCGATGTCCGATCCTTTCCCCTATCCCACGCGCCCTCCGCGCAGCACCCCCGAGTCACGGCACGGCAGGCCGCCGCGCCCCCGCACCGAGAAGCTTCCGGGGATGCTCATCGACCGCGACGTGGAGGTCGCGACCCGTGCCGGACGCACGGTGCAGGCCGACGTCTACCGACCCGCGTCCGGAGACCCCGCGGGGGTGCTCATCGCGTGGTCGCCGTACGGAAAGCACGATCCCGCGCCGATCGGCCAGATCTACCCCACGAGCGGCGCGAAACCCGAGTGGATGAGCGCCCTGACGACCTTCGAGGGGCCGGATCCGGAGTTCTGGGTGCCGCGAGGGTACGCCCTCGTCATCGCCGACATCCCGGGCACCTGGTACGCGACGGGTCCCGCCTCGTACATCTCGCCCGAGGAGGCCGAGGACTTCTTCGACCTCATCGAGTGGGCGGGAGTTCAGCCCTGGTCCAACGGCCGGGTCGGGCTCACCGGCGTCAGCTACCTGACCGTCGCGCAGTGGCGCGTCGCGGGGCTCCAGCCGCCCCACCTCGCCGCGATCAACCCGTGGGAGGGCTGGTCGGACACCTACCGCGAGGTCGCCCGGCACGGCGGCATCCCGGAGACGTCGTTCTGGCCCTACATCTGGGAACGCTGGGGCGCATCGACGGGACCGATCGAGGACCTCGAGCTGGAAAACCGCGAGCACCCGCTGTTCGACGAGTTCTGGGCCTCGAAGGCCGCCGACCTCGAGGCGATCACGGTGCCGGCCTTCGTCGTCGCGTCCTGGACGGACCAGGGGCTGCACACCCGCGGGACGCTCGAGGGCTTCCGCCGTATCTCGAGCCCGCAGAAGTGGCTGCACGTGCACGGCGCCAAGAAGTGGGCCGAGTACTACCGCCCCGAGATGGTCGCACTGCAGGCGCAGTTCTTCGATCACTTCCTGCTCGGTCGCGACACGGGACTCGACGCGTGGCCGCGCGTGCGTGCCGAACTGCGCGAACGGTACGGCGTCGGCACGTTCGTCGAGAGCACCGCGTGGCCGCTCCCCGAGGTCGAGTACCGCGAGCTCCACCTCGACGCGGCGACGGGGGCGCTCCTGCCCGACCCGGTCGCGACGGAGACGACAGCGACGTACCACGGTCTCGGCGACCCGTTCGCGGCATCCCGGGTCGTCTTCGAGCACCGCTTCGAAACCGCGACGGATGTCGTGGGCCACGCGCGCGCGACCCTCTGGGTCGAGGCGCCCGATGCGGCCGACATGGACGTCTTCGTCGGGCTGTTCAAACGCGACGCGGCGGGCGAGTTCGTGCCCTTCGCGTACTACGCGCAATACGAAGACGGCCCCGTCGCCCTCGGCTGGATCCGCGCGTCGCACCGCGAACTCGACCCGGAGCGATCGACCGAGTACCTCCCGGTGCTCGCCCACCGACGGGAGCTGCCGCTCGAACCCGACGGCCCCACGCGACTCGACATCGAGATCCTGCCGTCGGGCACGCGATTCGGTGCGGGGGAGAGCCTCGTGCTCGTCGTGCAGGGCCACGACCTCAAGCACTACCCGAAGCCGCTCGTGTACGCCCGGCACGAGACCGACCTCAACCGGGGGCCTCAAGTGCTGCACACCGGCGGCCGGTTCGACGCACGGCTCGTGATCCCGGTGCGACCGCGCTGAGGGCCGCCCCACGCAGAAGCGCCCCGGGCCTCTCGGCCCGGGGCGCTTCCGTGCTGCGGGGAGTTAGCCCGCGGTGACCGGGCCGTAGCCCGTGCCGTTGAACTGCACGAGGTTCAGGCCCTGGATCGCCGGCAGCGTCGGGTCGGTCGTGTTGACCGTGATGCCGTCGAGCAGAAGCGGTGCCTGGAAGTCCTCGATCGAACGCAGCGCCTCCATGAACGACGCCCGCGTGGGCTCCGTCATGCCGGCGAACGCCTGCTCGAGGATCGCGCCCTCGGCGTAGGACCACGCGCAGTGCGGCGTGTACGTCGCCGCGATGCCCGCGCCGTACTCGGCGAACGCCTCGTTGTAGGCGATGACGTCCTCGTCCTCGGCGAAGGCCGGCGACACCGGAACCTTCGACAGCGACGTGGAGTAGACCGCCGGGTACGCGGCGCCGTTACCGGGCACGACGACCGTGGCCGGCGTCGAGGTGTTCGACGGCAGGAAGATCTCCGGCAGCCACCCCAGCGACTGGGCCTTGGTCAGCACGCCGACCTGGAGCGGCGTGACCGACACGGCGCTCAGCAGGGCGTCCGCACCCGACGCGGCGAGTTCGGTGACCTGGCTGTCGAGAGTCGGGTCGCTCGGCTCGTAGGTGGCCGACGCGACGACCTCGACATCCGACCCTTCGATCGCAGCCTCGAACCCGGCGACGTAGTCGTCACCGTAGTCGTCGTTCTGCGCGAGGATCGCGACGGTGACCTCGCCACGCTCGACGAGCAGCTCGCCGAAGGCGCGGCCCTCGTCGAAGTACGTCGGGAGCAGACCCATGGTCCACGGGTTGGCGTCCTGGTCGGACGAGAACATCGTCGCACCGGTCACGAGCAGAACCTGCGGGACCTCCTCCTCGTTGGCGATCGGCAGGATCGCCGCATTCGTCGGGGTGCCGAGGGCGCCCACGTACGCGAAGATCTCGTCGTCGACCATCTGGCGGAAGTTCGCCACGGCCTTCGCCGGGTCGTACACGTCGTCGAGGTAGGTCAGCTCGACCGTGCGGGTGTTGCCGTCGCCGAACTCGAACCCGCCCGCGGCGTTGCCCGCCTCGAGGTAGGTGTAGAGACCCGCGACGGTGCACGAACCCGGGCCGGCCGTCGGGCCGCTCAGCGGGCTGCTGATGCCGAGGCTCAGCGTGGTGTCGGTGATGCCGGGGCTCGCCTCGCCACCGGTGCCGCCGTCGCCTTCCTCACCGCGGGAGCATCCCGTGATGAGCAGAGCGGCGATGGCACCCGTGGCGACGACGCCGCTGATGCGGGTCGCGTTACGGAAGTTCATCATTGACCTTGCCTCTTTCCTTCATTCTTCTTCTCGGTGGACTTCGGACGCGTTGTGGCGGGTGCGGGCACCCGGTCCGAAGGGCTCTGGGGAGTTTCGGGCGGCGATCCGCCGGCCCGGCGTCGCACGGCCCGGATCGCCTGGGTGATGCGACGCGGAAGCGACACGATGCCGCCGGGAACCAGGAACAGCACCGCGAGCAGCACGGCCCCCGACACGAGGGCGGTGAGCTGCGGGTTGACCTGGTTGGCGAGGTTCGGCACGAAGACGAAGTAGATCGCCCCGATGATCGTGCCGAGGATGCTCGCCGAACCGCCGATGACCATCGCCGCGACCATGTTGATGGAGGTGTGGAACGAGAGCGTCTCGGGGGAGGTGTACTGCACGATTCCGAGGTAGAGGAATCCGGCCACGCCGCCGAACAGCGAGGCGATCGTGAACGCGAGCACCTTGTACTTGTACGGCGAGACCCCCATCGCGATCGCGACGGACTCGTTCTCCTTGACGACGCGGAAGGCCCGGCCGATACGTCCCGTCACGATGTTGCGGGCGAGCAGGAACATGAGCACGGCGATCGCGACGACGACGTAGTACCGCCACTGGTCGTGGTCGAGCCCCGACCACTCGGGTGCCCGCAGCCAACTGACGGTCGTGCCCTGCGATCCGCCGGTGAACTCCCGCAGCCGCTTGGCGAGCGGGATGCCGATGATCGGCAACGCGATCGTCACCATTGCGAGAGCCAGCCCTCGCAATCGCGCGGCGGCGAGGGCGACGAGAAGCCCGACGATCGCCGGGACCACGGCACACAGCACGAAGATGAGCGGGATGGGCCACCCCTCCACGACGCCGTACGCGGCGATGTAGGCGCCGAGGCCGAGGAAGGCACTCTGACCGAGCGAGACCTGACCGGCATACCCCATGACGATGTTGAGTCCGAGGATCGCGACCCCGAAGACGGCGATGAGCGAGAGCTGGTAGTTGACGTACTTGCTCGACACGAGCGGCAGAACGACGAGCACGACCGCGACGACGACGGCGAAACCGATGCGCACCCACGTGTTGGCGGCGAGCTTTGCGAGCGTGTTGTTCATCAGACGCGCACCACGACCTTCCGTCCGAAGAGGCCCTGGGGTCTCACGATGAGGATGACGATCATCACGATGAACGGCACCGCGATCTTGAGGTCGTTGCCGATGACGTCGATGTACGCGCCCGCGAGGTTCTCGATGACGCCGATGAACCAGGCGGCGACGACGGCACCGAGCGGCGAATCGAGTCCGCCGAGGATCGCCGCGGCGAGCGCGTAGACGAGCACGAAGTCGAGCATTCCCGGGCTCACGAACAGCTGCGGAGCCACGAGCACGCCCGCGATGACACCGAGCACCGAGGCGAGGCCCCAGCCGATCATGAGCAGGCGGCTCACCGGGAGTCCGGAGAGCGCGGCCGACTCGGGGTTGTCGGCGACGGCGCGCATCGCGAGGCCGAGTTTCGTGCCGCGGAACAGCAGCTGCAGCAGCACGACCACGACGGCGAGCACGACGATCGTGCCGAGCGAGCGCAGGCTCACGAACACCCCGCCGAGGTTGAGCGTCTCGAGCCCGAAGAACGACGGGAACTGCCGCGGCTCGTAGCCGAAGAAGAACGCCGCGATCCCGCCGAGGAGCACGAACATGCCGATCGTGACGACGACGGCCGTGTCGGGGTCGCCGCGCTCGAACGGCCGCACGATGACGCGCTCGAGGAACGCGCCGAGGACGAACGCGAAGACGATGGCACCGAGGATGGCGAGCGCCAGGGGGGCTCCCGCGTTGAACAGCGCGTAGGCGACGAAGGTCGACACGACCGCCATGCCGCCCTGGGCGAAGTTGATGAGGCCCGTCGCGCGGTTGACGAGCACGATCGCGAGCGCGAGCGCTCCGTAGATCGATCCCGTCGCGAGGCCCTCGATCACCAGCTGGATGAAGTACTCCACGGTCAGCCTCCCAGGTACGCGCGACGTACCTCGTCCATACCCATGAGCTCGTCGCGGCTGCCGGCGAGCGAGGTGCTTCCCGTCTCGAGCACGATCGCATGGTCGACGACCGAGAAGGCGAGCATCGCGTTCTGCTCGACGACCACCATCGCGACGCCCTGCTCGGTACGCAACCGGCGGATCGCGCGATACACGTTCTGCGCGGTGCTCGGCGCGAGCCCGAGCGACGCTTCGTCCAACAGGATGAGCCGGGGTTTGGCCATGATCGCCCGCGAGATCGCGAGCATCTGCTGCTCGCCCCCGGAGAGCGCCGAGGCGTTCGAGCCGATGCGCTCGCGCAAGTTCGGGAACAGGTCGAGGCACAACTCGATGTCGTCGGCGACCTTCTTGTCCTTGCGGAGGTAGGCGCCGACGCGCAGGTTGTCGCGCACGGTGAGATCGCCGATCGTGCCCCGGCCCTCGGGGACATGCGCGATGCCGAGCGACGCGACCTTGTCGGGCCGGAATCCGGTGATGTCGGTGCCGTCGAACGTGATCTTGCCGCCGACCTGCACCATTCCGCTGATCGCGCGCAGCGTCGTCGACTTGCCCGCGCCGTTCGCGCCGAGGATGCCGATCGCGTCGTTGTCGCCCACCTGGAATGAGATGCCGTGCAGCACCTGGGCGTGACCGTACGATGCGGTCACGTTCTCGAGTTCAAGCAGCGTCATCGTCGCTCAGCTCCTTCCCGAGGTAGGCCTCGATGACGCGCGGATCGGACTGCGCCTCGGCCGCCGTGCCCTCCATGAGCTTCGCGCCGTGGTCGAGCACGACGACGCGATCGGTCAGCGCGGAGATGAGGCCCATGTGGTGCTCGACGATGACGACCGTGAGGTCGAAGTCTTCGCGCATCCCGCGCACCGATCCGATGAAGTTCTCGACCTCGGCGTGCGACAGCCCCGCGGCCGGCTCGTCGAGCAGCAGGAGGCGCGGATGCGAGAGCAGCGCCCGGCACAACTCCACCCCCTTGTGAAGGCCGGGGGAGAGTTCGTCCGCCGGGATGTCGGCGGCCCAGCCGAGTCCGAATCGCTCGAGCAGGTCCCGGGCCTCGGCCCGGGCGGCGCGTTCCCGCGAGATCGTGGGCGGCAACCGCAACGCCCAGCTCACGGGACCCCCGGGGAGGTGGCTGTGGGCGCCGAGGAGCACGTTCTCCAGCACCGACGCTTCGAGTCGGAGGGCCGGATGCTGGAAGGTGCGGGCGAGACCCGCGACCTTCGCGAGGCGAGCGGGTTCGACCGAGAGCGCATCGACGTCGTCGATCAGGATCGACCCCGACGAGGGGCGGTAGTGCCCGCTGATGCAGTTGAACAGCGAGGTCTTGCCGGCCCCGTTGGGCCCCACGAGGCCGAAGATCGAACCGGGTTCGACGTCGAGACTGACGTCTTGCAGCACCGAGATGCCGCCGAAACGCAGCGAGACGTCGGTGAGCTTCAGCCGAGCGGCCATGGCCGTCCTCCGCTTCGTTGCAGGAATTGGTGGTGGTGGTTCAGAGGTGTGGCAACGGTAACCCGCGCGACCGACCCCGGCAACTCGGTTGTCGACAATATCGTCGACCACGTGCGCGCGAGAGTCGATCGGATGTCGCCATCCGCCGAACGTCTCGAAGTGTCAGCGCCTGCGGCCACGTTGCCTCCTGCTGTGTGAGTGATGACCATAGGGGAGGGGTAGATTGTCGACAATTCAAATCCCAACTAGTGGAAGTCTGACACGCGTGGCTCTCCAGGAGCGGATTCTCAGCGTTCTCGGCGCGTTCAACGCCGACCGCCCGAGCCTCAGCCTGTCCGAAATCGCCGAGGCGACCGGGCTGCCGGTCTCGACCGCGCACCGTCTCGTCGCGAATCTCGTCGCCTGGGGCGCCCTCGAACGCGACGAGCGCCGCCGCTACGTCATCGGGCTGCGGCTCTGGGAGATCGGCGTGCTCTCGCCGCGGGCCTACCGGCATCGCTCGCGGATCCTGCCGTTCCTCGAGGAGCTCTTCGTCGCCACGCGCGAGCACGTCGTGCTCACCGCGCTGCACGACGGCGAAGGCGTCATGGTCGAGCAGCTGCTCGGTCGGCGCGGGGCTCGACTCGCGGCCGGCCTGGGGGAGCGGCTGCCCCTGCACGCGTCGTCGCCGGGGCATGTGTTCCTCGCGTTCGGACCACCTGAGCTGTGGGAGACCGTCGAACGAGAACCCCTGCATGCCTACACCCCGGTGACGATCACCGATCCCGACCGGCTCCGCACGGTGGTGCGCGAGGTGCGCCGCACCTCGGTCTCGATCAGCGAGGGTGCGATCGTCAGCAACACGGTGTCGATCTCGGCGCCCATCTTCGCCCAGCGCGGAGTCTTCTACGGAGCCGTGTCGATCGTCGCGACGATCGGCACCGTCGACCCGCAGGCGCTCGCCCCCTCGGTCCTACGGGTCGCGAAGCTCATCAGCGCGAGCCTCCTCAACTCGGGGGACGACCCGCCGTGCCGCCCGTTGAGCCGCACCGACTGATCGGCACCGGATCCTCCGCGCCGGCGCATCCCGACGCGGTCGAGCAGTTTCCGAGAAGCACCCGCGCGCGCGGCTGCCTATCGTGGGTCCGACACCGTTCTCGAGGAAGGATCCCGCCGATGGCGAAGACCGAGTCCGGCGCTTTCAGCGCCGAGGAGAAGGCCGCGATGAAGGCGGCCGCTGCCGAACGCAAGGCGCAAGCGAAGGCCGCCGACAAGCGGGAAGCCGGCACGAAGGCCGTGCGCGACGCGATCGAGGCACTCGACGGCAGCGACCGTGCGATCGCCGAGAAGTTCTACGCGCTCGTCACCGAACACGCACCCGATCTCGTTCCGAAGACGTATTACGGCATGCCGGGATTCGCGAACGCCGACGACAAGATCCTCGTCTTCTTGCAGCCCGCCTCGAAGTTCAAGGTGCGCTACGCGACGATCGGCTTCGAGCAGCCCGCGAGACTCGATGACGCGCCGATGTGGCCGACCGCGTGGGGGATCACCTCGTGGACCCCGGCCGACGAGAAGGCGTTCCTCGCGACCTTGAAGAAGGCCCTCGGCTGAGCACTCAGGGCGCGGTCACGCGACCCGCGGCGTCGAATCGCAACCAGCGGCCGCTCGAGACGACCTCCGGATCCCGACGCGGGTCGCGCACGAGCAGCGCGGTCTCGTCGTCGATGAACCAGCTGGGGCCGCCGAGGCGCGCCGCGTGGCGGGCCGCCCACTCGTCGGAGGCATCCTCGAAGTAGGGCGCGCCCAGGTGGGGCATGAGAAACCAGTCGAAGAGCGGGGCCGCCGGAGCGGTCGACGAGAGCCCGAAGACCTCCAACTCGTCGTCATCGAACGCCTCGACCGCTGCCGCCTGGAGGCGCGAGAAGATCATCGACCCGGCGCTCCAGCCGACGTAGACCTTCCGCTCGAGCAGGTCCGGGAGGATCGCGTCGAGTCCGGATGCCTGCCAGGCGTGCGCGAGCCAAACGTTGCTGCCGCCGTAGCCGACGATCACATCGGCCGACCGAAGCCGGGACTCGGCGATCGAGTGCGGCACGGCGAGGAGCGACAGAACGTCGAACTCCGCCCACCCCATCCGCTGTAGCAGACGGAGATGGTCGACGAAGGTCGAGCTGTCGCCGGCGAACGGCAGGATCGCGTCGATCACGACGACCACCCGGGCCTCCGAGATCGGCGCGCCGAGCAGTTCGGTGATCGCGTCGCGCGTGACCTCGTTCTGGGGGCCGTTGGAGGTGAGCAGCATGCGCATCGCAGCATCCTCGCACCGGCGACCCCGTTCCGGGCCGCTGACGTCATCCGATAAGCAGCATTATGTCAGCTCGTAAAGACTCTATGTGCAGGTTTCGCACATAGAGAAGAATCGGATATCGCCAACGGTCCCGCGCGATTGCCAGCTTGATCAGGGCTTTGTTCCGGATGAGCATCAGAGCATCGACCGATGCAAACGGCCCAGGCTTCGCAATCCAGCCATGCCTGAGGGGAGGCTTGATCAGGGATTTCTAACTACGGACTAGCAGGACTCGCACACTGTGTGCGATTCTTGCACGCAGATTGGAGCCTGGAGCCGCCATGGATCGTGACGACAACGTGGTGCGTTTTGCGCCGTTCGGTGGCGTAGCGCCGGACCCTGAACTGTTCCTGGCGAGCGTGCTTGGTGGCTGGGAAAAGCAGCAGCGATCGAAGGACTTCTCCCCCTCAACAATTCGAAGTCGCCGGGTGCTGGTTCTCAAGCTCGTCGACTTCAGCGGTCACTATCCCTGGGAGTGGACTCTCGGCGACGTCGATGACTTCTTCGCGCATGCCCGCGGCATTAGGAATCTGTCGCATGCAACCGTTCGCGCTTATCAGGCAGCGATCAAGCTGTTCTGTGACTACGCGTGCGATCCGAAGTACGACTGGAACGAGCAATGCGGTCGCCTATTCGGCCTCACCTTCGGGCAGGTCGTGACCGAGCTCAATCGCATCAGCCACTCCCACCCGACCGAGACGAGACCCGCTAAGCGCCCGTTCACCCAACGCGAACTGCAGCAGTTGTTTGGCCTTGCAGACCTCGAGGTGCAGCGGATCATCAACTCAGGACGCCGCTCCCCCATCGCAGCCTGGCGCGACTCGGTGGCCTTCAAGTCGGCCTACAGCTGGGGCCTACGATCAAATGAACTACGGCACCTCCAGCTCGTCGATCTCTCGCGCAACCATCGAGCACCGTACTTCGGCAACTACGGCGTCGTCCGCGTCCGCTGGGGCAAACCCCATCGTGGGAGCGCGAAGAAGGTTCGCTCCGTTCTGACGGTGTGGCAGTGGAGCGTCGACGTTCTGCGGGACTGGGTCCAGAACGGCGTGCCCAACTATGGCGAACCGGTCACCGACCTCTTCCCCACCAGCGGCGGTTTCGTCGTGGGTGAATCACATCTACTCGCGCGGCTTCGTGCCCTGCTGGACGAGCTTGGATTTCCTCCTGGTCTCGACATCCACTCGTTTCGCCGTTCCTATGCAACCCACCTCATCACCGGGGAAGGTTTCGACGTCTCGTTTGTGCAGATGCAACTCGGCCACGAGCACGCCGCCACAACATCGATCTACTCGATCCCGGCCCCCGACTACCAGACCCGAGCCCTTGAGCAAGTCCACGCTCGAACGTTGCTCGCCGCGAAGCAGTTGCCCCGAAGGAGAGAACCGTGACACGACGTGAGATCGAATACACCTGGCGAGTCCGAGAGGTCATGGCACGCCGAAACATCTACCTCGCGAAGGAACTCGCTCCCCTGCTTCACGAGCGAGGCATCACGCTGACCGCGAACGCGATCTGGCGGATTGTGAAAGAGGATCCCGAACGCGTCTCCCTCAAGCTGCTCGTAGCTCTCGCCGACGCGCTCGACGTCACGCTCGATGACCTCATCACGTTCACCGCCCACGACTCCAAGTCGATTCGCACCAGACGCGCCGCGGGTGACGGCCTGCCGGATATCCGTGACCACCGGCCCGTCCGCGCGCGGATCGTGAGCGACGATGACGACACGTAGTGGAGGCCGCCCGGCAAGTGGAGGCAACGGTTCAGCGCGCCCGGCGACCATCCGCAACCTCGCCACACCAAACCGGCGCGGCCGCCCTCGCGCCTCCGGGGATCTGCGCTGCGACCGGTGCAACTCCGGCGTCCCTCGCATCCGCGTCCGCTGGCCCGACGGAGCGATTTGCGGGCCGTGCTTCACGGAAGCCACCCATACCTATGGCGTTTGCGCCGAATGCGCGACAAACAGGATGCTCCCCGGCCGCTCCCCCGCTGGCGAAGCGATCTGTAGAGACTGCTCTGGGATCACGACCAAGCTCGAGTGCGCGCGCTGTGGCCGCGAAGCCGAGCGCTACCGCGGCGGTCTTTGCGCACGCTGCGCACTGTTCGACGACCTCCACAGAACACTCCAACCGCGGGACGACGGGCGCCTGCTGCGCCTCGTAGAGGCACTCTCTGCCGCCGCACGACCTGAGAGCATCCTCAGCTACATGCGAGGAACGAAAGCTCAGGAGCTGCTCACCCGGATCGGACGCCGCGAAATCGAACTAACGCACGCCGCGTTCGACTCGCTCCCCCGGTCGACCGCAGCCGAGCATCTTCGAGCCCTCCTTACCCACCACGGCGCGCTACCTGAACGCGGCAACGAGCCGGTCGCACGATTCAAGAAGTGGCTGGCCGAGCGCCTCGCATCCCTCCCCAACGACGGCACCCGTTCGAGCATCGAACAGTTCGCAACCTGGAGGCACCTCCGTCGCATCCGCGAAGCGGAGCGCGACCGCGCGGGACGGAACTTCCAGACGATCACGCATGCGGCGAAACAGGAAATTACTGAAGCCGGCAAGTTTCTCCACTGGTTGCGTGAAGCGCACTCGATCGGAGTGAACGAGATCCGACAGGCACACGTCGACGAGTACCTCAGCACGGGATCCACGACGCGCCGACACATCCGCAACTACGTTCATTGGCTCGACCCCGCTCGGAGCCCGCGAACCAGGAAGATCGACGCGCCCTATCGGTTGCCGAACTCGACTCCGATGGTGACGCAGGAGCAACGACTCGAGATGGTCCGCAATTGTCTTGAGTTCGAGCAGGTGCTTCCGGCGACGCGTGTCGCAGGCTTGATCTTCCTCCTCTGGGCGCAACCGCTCAATCGGATCGTCATGCTCCGACGAAGTGACGTCATCCGCCGAGTCGATGGTCTTTTTTTGAGCTTCAGCTCGGTCCCCACTGTCGTACCAGCCGAGCTCGCTGACATGTTCGGCGCGCACCTCGACCGCCCTGCCAATCAACAGACCGGTAACACCGGGACTGATTGGGTGTTCCCTGGCACACGCGCGGGACGGCATCTGCACGAGAGCACGCTCGGCGAGCGGCTCAAGGTTCTCGGTATCGACCCGCAACGTGCCCGCAATGCGACACTGCAAGATCTGACCCGGCAAGTCGACGCGCGGACTCTCATCGACATCCTGGGCTACAGCGGGCAGGTCATTACCCTTCACGCCTCCCGCGCCGGCGCGCCAATGGCTGACTACGTCGACCTCCGCCATCGCGCAAGCGATACGGGCCGGGCCCACCCGCCCCCGCAGCCTGGCTGAGACAGCCAGCAGCTAGAACTGGATGTACCCGTTCCACAGACGCTCGGCTTCTTGTGGGTCGCTATCGAAGACCTCTGGCTCGACAGGAAAGTGCTCGTCGCGGAACCGCTCGATCTCTCGTTCGGCAATCACACGTGCGCTATCGACGCCCAACTCAGGATCACTTCGCCGCAAAGACTGAGATCGCCGCTCGATCACCGTCGACCAAAGTTCTCGCACGCCTACTTCGCGCATGACCTTGGACGCGACCAGCATCGAGTGGAACTCCAGCGATCTGCAAATGACGTCGGCAAGCGTGACCAGATCACGATCCGACACCTTCTCGAAGACGGGCGGTTCGGTTGGCAAAGCGTGCCCGCTGAAGCGGGATCGCGCCAACTCGGGCATCTGCTCGTGTCCGAGTTCCTCGCTCATGTAGCCCCGTCTCGTGTCCATCTCAGCGTACAGAGTGGGTGCGCGAGCGCCTGCGAGAGGACGTCAGCTGACCGGCCGCCATGGCGACTTGCTTGCCAGTAATGCAGGCATTGCTAGCAATGCCAGCATTAGTGGACGACAACGGAGGCAGACGTCAGCGTCCAACCCAAGCCTCGAGCGCGGGAGCGACATCGAAGGCACTTGCGATGCGGCCCTGGAGAATACCGACTCGCATCCTGCCTTCGACAACTTGCAGGCCTGACTCTTTTGGTGCGATGAGGCGCCGGGCGATCAGGATGGGCGGTACGAGCCACGTCCCCCGACGCTCCCACGCGTCACGGATCTCCTGGGGACGAAGGCTGAGGTAGTGCCGATGCCCGCTCGCCACCGATGAAAGGAAGTCCGCATCGCTGAGCCCCGTGGGCATGTCGACGAATTCGGAGACCGGGACGAGTTCTTTCGCCCATTGGACTTCCGCCAGATCGAGATGTCCGTAGTCATCAATGAACGAGGGGTTGCCCGCGTGATCGAAAGGCCACTGTTCCACCACTTCGTCCGGCCAGTTCAAAGCGGAGATCTCGGGTAGGGCGACGTAGTCCCTGAGATTGCCAGCACGATCGATGATGTTCCGGTCCGGATTCGCGATCGGCAGATCTCCGAATCGGCTTGTCACGCACTCGAGCCTTCCGCTCGACCCGGGTGCTTTCGGTAGGTGTTCCAAGACGTGTGGGCGGCATGCAGGAGGTGCGCTGCTCGTGTCGCGAAAGCTCCCACGCTCTCGGCATCCGGATAGAGGCTGGCCTCGCCATCGTTTCCCGGCTGAGCGAGCTGCTGAACGGCCGATAGCGAGCCGTGCGCACTCGTGCTCGCGATCCACCAGAGCAGGGAATAGTCGAGGTCACCAGTGTCCGGGATCGTCGACTCAGCAGCGACGAGCACCTTGGCCATCTCAATCCTCCCGGGCGTGTAGAACGCGTCCTCCCGCCCTGGCAACGACGCGCGGAAGGCGCGGGTGACTCGCTCAAGCTCGCGCGTTGCGCCGGCGAGTGCTTCTGCTCGCTTCTGCCGGCCCTCGGGGGTTCGCGCGTTCGCGACGGCGAACCTTTCGCGCTTGATCGCCCAGGCGAGGTCGTCGACGACGACCCGAAAGGCTCTCTGCATCCGATCTTCGCGATCAGTTCCTTGCAGTACCCACCAGGCGAGCGCAGCGTTCTCGACAACGACCCGAAGGAGTGCGTAGTCGGCGATCACATGGACCTCGCCTTCTTTCCACAGCACTGCGGCTGCACGCGCGCCGTCGTAGGCGGACATGATCTTGCCCGTCACAATCCATGGCGGGCTCTCCGGTCGCACTGCCGCACTGTCGTGGTCCCTCTGCGCGTCGCTGTCGCGTTCCACGCTCGCATCCTGCTCTGTGAACAACTTGCCCGCTCGAAGCCACAGCGTCGAAATCGCTGCGAGCGGAGTCCCGTCGAGGTCCATGCCTAGATCCCTAGATCCTGTTGAGTGGCGGCAGCCAGATCCGCCTCAGGCGATCCTCGAGTGCCCCCGCCTCGACAATCGAATCGCACTCCCACCAAGACAGCTCGCATTCACGCAGCCAGGCGGCGATCGCATCGGCCTGGGCATGGGTGACGGGCTCGGGCACGGGCTTCGCGGTCCTTGCTGGCGGGATGCCGAACAGGAGGTCGCAGACGTTTCGACGTAGCGACGATCCTGCGAGCACGACGCCACGACTGAGGTGACTCCCCCACAGCCGCGACCGCAGATTCCTTGATTTTCCAACGTACTGCTCGCGGCCGGCGAACCGCCAGAGATACACGCCTGGCCGCTCCGGCACGTCGCCCCGTGTAAGCCCCTTCACCGGCCGAGAAGGTCGCCCGAGGAGGGCTCCCCACTCGCCCGTGCTCGGTGGAGTGTCATCGGTCACCCGCCGATCATCGCAGGCGTATCAGCGCTCGCTGGCACCGCTCTTTACAGCAGTACGATCAGCCCGTGTCCGCGCTGATCGTTCGCCCCCTCCATGGGCGGCTTAAGATCCACGGGTTGCGCGGTCCGCGGGGCAAAGAACCTCCAAACCGGGAGATGTTCAAAACGGCCGCCTACGCGGCGATCCGCCCAACGTGGGTGTCTGCCCCGGAAGGGCAGCCTGGCTGGAACGGCTACTGGACCATCAGCCGAGCCCATCTGAACGTGGTGGCAGAGGCGATCGCCATCCGCGACGGCGACGTGACCGTCGAGATGCATTACAGCGATAGGGAACAATGCGACTCTAGCTGCCAAACCGCGACCGGCGACGACTGCACTTGCTCCTGCGAGGGTAAGCACCATGGCGAAGGGCAGTACGCCTCGTGGAAGGAGGTTGGGGCCACCACGTTGGTGCGCACCACCGGCGAGAAGACTGTCACTCGCGTTCTCACGCGGAAGAAGGCGCAGAAGCAGCAACGGCGCCGCCCCTGAACTAGCCCTGCCTGTCACGTATCCAGGAAGTCCCACTCGCTGCCGAGCACCCACCGCAACGCGGAGAGCTTTCCGTTGATCATCCCGAGCTCGAAGTCGGAGTACGGCCCCAGTTGCCCTGCCTCGGGGTACGTCGCTTCGACGCGGGCCCGAGCCGGACCTGCCACCTTGCGCAAGTAGGCGAGCTGCTTCTTTTCGCCGTCCGCCGCTTTCAGGCGGTACTCCGATTGCAGGGACCGGTGGTACCAAACACGGTCGAACATTTCTTGCTCTGCAGCAAGAATTTCACCGAGCCGTCGGGGTTCGTCGTCGAACTCGGATTCGGCGAATAGCTCTCGGATCTCGTCGCCAAAGCTCGCCAGCAGGACGTCGTTGAGGCCGTCGACTCCGAGCCAATAGCTCGAGTGTTCCCCCGCGAACAGGTCGGCGAGATCCGGGTGAGGCTCGCGTTTGTCGCCGGTCGCGCTCGAAAAATCTTCGCTGTTCGTTGTCACGAACGCGTAGCAGTCGTCCTTGCTCGCCCCGGTCGCAGCGGTCGAATAGAGCTCAGCCAGTAGGGCGTCCGCGACGCTATTCCGGGATCTGTGGAAGGGCGCTTGCTTGGCGAGCCCGCGAGCCACGACCTTCAGCTGCTCGGCCTCCGTTGGCTCGAGGCGTCGACCGCTTTTCAACAAAGCGAGGACGTCGTCGAAGTTGCGCGTTGTCATCGCTCCGATGAGCGGTGTGTGCCGGGCAAGATCGTCGACGACCTTCGCGGCGTCCGCGTCCGCCCCGAAGTCATCCAGGTCCTGCTTGATCGCCTTGAACCGTTGCGCCACGCTCGACGTCATCGACGTTTCGATTCGCTCTCGATTGCGTTCGAATTCGTCAATCACGACCTGCGGCACCATCAACTCAACGTCCCCTTGCCGCAGCAATTGCTGAAGAGCGAGGATCCAGCGCCGTCCGTCTCGTCGCTTGGAGAGGTCGAGCCATGTCGAGGTGTCGACGAGCAGGTGCAGCATCAGGCAAACCTACTGTTGGCGGCAAACATGGTCGCCGACAGACGCGGCGCCGGTGCCCCGGAGCACACTTGAGCCATGACAGTGAAAAGGTCCGACTCGATCGACTACACCTCGCAATGCACGGTGTGCGTTGAATATGAGGATGGAGGCGCTAGCAACCGACTCGTTTACGAGCGTCCGCAGATTCAGCTGCCCGATCGCCCCTTGACTGAGGTCGACTTGATCCGGATCTCGCAGTACCCCAACGATGACGCTCTCACGGAAGAAGCCGACACGATCTTCTCCGACATGAAAGCCAACGGCCGAGTTGGACCGCAGGCCCAGCTCGGCAGGATCTTCATTGCTCGCAGCGCGGCCGCCGCTTTGGAGATGGACCTATAGTCACGGCGGGGGAGCTAGAGGTTACGACTAGCCCCAGGGCGACTTGGGTCTGGGCGGTCGATCGAGGTCAGGCCGAGGAACTGCATGCGACGCTCACCGCCGCCGGCCACCAGGTCGTGGCTGCGCGTGGCGGCAATGCCGCGGGACGCACGCTCGACCTTGACATTGGCGTAGCCGCACTCCAGGGCCTGCAGTTCCTTCTCGACGCTGGGTATGAGTTTCGTTGGCACCCCGGACAGCATCCCCTGAACAGGGCCGAGCATCTGTATGGGATTCCCATCGCGGCAATCTAGACGCGGTTGAGTGGCTCGGTCGGAACTGTCATGCCACTGGCATGACTGGTCGCTTCGCTGGCTTCAAAGCCGAGTGGCTCTCGACCGCTCTGCGGATCGGGCTCCTTGCTGCTGACGTTTCCGCGTGCTCAATCGGTCACACCTCGGATTCGGGGCGCATCGGCGGGCGAATCATCTGGACCTCGGCAATGCCCCCTTGGTTAATGCAGTCTTCGGCGAGGTCATGCACCTGCCAGTAGAAGTCGACCGGGTCGGCATCAGCCACCACGGTGCGCTCCACGGGTGTGTACTGGGCGAGCGGAGTGATGCTGTCGAACGCGTACCCTCGGCTGTCCACGTTTTGCACGCTGAGCGGCGTAGCGCCGGCCCAGCGAATGCCCACCCGCACGTCGTACTCCGCGAGGCCGAGACTCTTGCTCGAAGCTCTCACCAGCCCCATGAAGTCAGACACGGCGACCTCGATGGCTGCCGAGTCAATCTGGTACTCCTCCAGGTGGCCAGTGCTCGTGCGCTGACCACCGACGCCTGTGGCTAGGGTCACTGAGCCGTCGTGGTGCACGGCCGCCCAGGACTCGCGCCACTTTCGCGAGTCCGTCAAAGCGTTGTTAGCGGCGACCCAGCGTCGTAGGCCCGGACGAGGATTCAGATGCTCAACCGATTCCAGCGGGTGGATTCCGCCGCTGCCCGAGTAGACCAAGGTGTTCCTTCTGGCCTCCTCGAACACTTGGCGCGCCTGGTCTCGTGACGGTCGCACAGCGGTCGAGGGCAACTGTGGATGGCCCACCGCGATGAGCCACGCCCGCTGCGGTGTGGCCCAGTTCGCGGCGGCCTCGGCGTAGAGGTTGTCCAAGGCCTCGCTCGAGTGGCGGCGCTCATCGAAGCGCGCTCGGTACATCGCCTCCACCTGGCGTTCCTTCATCCACACCGTCATGGCATCGTTTCGAAGGGGTGCGCCAAAGTAGTCGTTCTTGTAGATCAGGTGCGGCACGTCGGAGGTGGCCGGGATTACGACTACAGCCACCTGATTGCCTGGGTCGCCCACCCAGTAAGCGTGAACGCCGAAGACCGGCGGAGAGATCGCAGACACGGCTGCGCTGATGAGTGCAGCCTCGTAGCGCTCGTCGAACTCGCCAACATCGACCCTTCCGCTGGCGCGCTTAGCGGTCTCCCGCACGCCGTAGACGAGCACACCGCCTCCCCGGTTGGCCATCGCGGCTACATCCTTCGGGAACTCGCTGGTAGGCAGCTCCTTGACCGGGATTAGCTTGCTCTTCCAATCCAAGTCGTCCGTCTCCGCGAGCTGACCCGCGACGGCGGCGTCGATCATCTCATCTGTGATGGGGCCCGGGGTCAAGCCGAGAAGGCGATGGAGCGCGGTGTACAGCACGAGCACATGATCGCAGAGGGTCGCACGGTACCTGGTTTCGGTCGCAAAGAGAGAACGGAAAACGTCTTCACCATCAGTAGTGAAGTAACAACCGCGCGGGTCGACGCGGACGGCGCAGCGCGACCGGGGGTAGACAGCGCGTTCTGCCGCGAGGGATGATCGTGCGCATACCGCGCGGCGACGCCGGGCGGACCGGATCAGGAAGGTTTCGCAATGAAGCAAAAGAGAGCATTGAGGGCGGCCGCGGTAGTCGGCGCTCTTCTGGCCTGCACCCTCGCGGCCACCCCGGGAATCGCAACTGCCGCAACAGCGGACGACGAGGCGGTCGCGCTCGCCTACCAGCCCGCCGACATCGCGTCCCTCGCGGAGAACCTCGGGATCTCGTATGACGAAGCCGTGGCCGGATACGGCGGCCAGTCGGCCTTCCTCAGCGTCCTCACCCTCGCCCAGGAAGTCGCGCCAGAGACGTTCGCTGCGGCCGAGTGGCTGCCCACGGGCAGCGTCCACGCGTGGATCTCGTTCACCGACGCCCCGCCGGTCGAAGTGATCAAAGCGGCCGAACAGCTTCCGTTCGAGATCTCGATCCGGGCCGACGCAGTGCAGTCCGCGCAGGACGCCGACCAGTCGCTGACGAAGGCCCACGACTACGTGATGTCGCTCGGTGACGAGAACGTCGACATGGGCTTCAACACCGAACTCGATACGCTCACCGTCTCGTTCGAGCGGCAGCTCTCCGCTGAGCAGGCTCACTCGCTGATCGCCGCGCTCCAGCCCTACCTCCTCCCCCGGGTGAGCGTGAAGATCACCACCAGCGCCGACACCGGCGTGGAGTTCCAGAGCATCCGCGGAGGTCAAGGGATGACCTGGACCGGCGGCATTTGCACGTCCGGCTTCACCGCATCGCGCTCAGGGGCGTGGGGCGTGATCACGGCAGGTCACTGCAACGTCGCCAACACCACCCTCGATGGCAGCGCGTCCCTGACGACCAACGTCACCGGAGGAACCGGATCGAACGGAGACGCGCGCTTCTACTCGAGCCCCGACGCCTCCCCCCTCAACTCGATCCACATCGCAAACAGCGGCGTTCTGCATCGAACGATCACGGGTAAGACCACGATGGCGGTTGGCAGCTCCGTTTGTGTGTACGGAATCCAGCACAGCGCCTTCTGGTGCACGTCAGTCACCGCGGTGAATCAGTGCTACGGAACTGTGTGCAAACAAGACAAGACGGACACGGGCTCGACCCTCGGCGGCGATAGCGGTGGTCCGTGGTTCTGGAATAACTCCGCGGTTGGCACTCACACGGGTCTCAGCGGCGGCAAGGCCATCTACACCAGGATCGCGGCCGCGGAGGCGCTAGTCGGCGGTTCCATCAAGACCAGTTAGCCGTCTCTCCACCTTCAGCGCCCTCGGGTGGCGGCTCACACCATCACCCGAGGGCGCTTTCCTCTGTTTCATCCCCGGCCACCGGCGCTCCCGCTTCCCGCGCGCCTTGAGCCCGCTTCAGTGTGAAAACGGATAGCGGTCTTCACCATCAGAAAGGCCACTATTGTCAGGAAGTTCGTAACTACTGCCGTCTGGTCAGGACTTTTATTGACTCGATTGCAGAAATTGCAACCGGATCGTCGGCTGGGCGGAGCTGGGCCGACTCTCTCCCCGCCCTCGCGATTCGCCGGCTGGGCGATCAAGGAAGGCATCGAGGCATGGCGGGGAGACGCGTGCGCCGTACCCCATTGGGTTGATTGGGTTCTTGTAGTCCGTCCCGACATATGAAAATATGTTCATATGAACAAGGATACGAGCGAGGGCCAAGGCGCCGGCCACAACCACGGCGGTTTGAGCGCCGGCGCTCGGCACATCCGGCCCTTGCTGATCGCGTTCGGGCTCACCGCGGCTTACATGGTCGTGGAGTTCATCGTCGGCTTCTCGATCGGCTCACTGGCTCTTGTCTCTGACGCCGCGCACATGGGCACGGACGTGCTCGGGCTCGGAATGGCCCTCGCGGCCATCACCTTCGCTCGACGCGCGTCAACACGGCAGCGCACCTACGGGCTCTACCGGCTCGAGGTTCTCGCCGCACTGGCAAATGGAATCTTGCTCTTTGGGGTTTCGGGCTACGTCATCTACGAAGCGATCCAGCGATTCGCGGCGCCGCCGGAAGTTCCGGGAGTGCCGCTCCTCATCACGGCCGTCGTCGGGCTCGCAGTCAACCTGATCAGCTTCCGGCTGCTCTCTCAGGGATCGAAGGAGAGCCTCAACCTGAAGGGCGCGTCGCTTGAAGTCCTCGGCGACCTAATCGGGTCGATCGGCGTCATCGTCGCCGCGATCATCATCTTTACGACCGGCTGGCCTTATGCCGACGCGGTGATCGGCATCGGCATCGGTCTCTTCATCCTGCCCCGCACTTTCCAGCTCACCCGCCAGGCTCTTCGAATCCTGGTTGAAGCGGCGCCTCCTCACATCAACGTCGACGAGGTTCGCACCCAGCTTCTCGCCATCCCCGGCGTTGCGAACGTGCACGACCTTCACGTCTGGACGATCACGTCCGGAATGGAGAGCGCCAGCGGCCACGTCGTGATCGACGAGGATGCCGACTTCTCGTCCGTGCTCCAGCAAGTGCAGACCCTTCTGCGCGAGAATTACCACATCGAGCACAGCACCATCCAGTGCGAACGGTCGACGCACGACGACTCGAACGACATGTCGATCTAGGAGGCACCGTGGTGGAGCGCGCGGAAGAACCGTCAAGGATCGTGCTGCCAAGCGATGCCGACGTCGCCGACGTCGCGGATGTTTTTTCGCTGCTTGGTGACCCTGGCCGCGTCCGGATCCTGAGCGCCCTTTCGAGCGGACCGCTCCGCGTTCGCGATCTCGCCGATGCGGTTGGCCTCAGTGTGTCGGCGGCGTCCCACGCGCTGCGATTGCTCCGGGCTCACCGCGTCGTCAGCGTTGAGCGCTCGGGACGGGAAGCCCATTATGCGCTCGAGGACGAGCACGTTCGGGGGCTCTTGGCGATGGCGCTCGATCACGCCGGGCACTCGTCGGTCATGCATCTCGAACACGACGACGTCTCCGACCAACGAGCTGCGGTCAGCGATTGATGTCTCGGGGCCTTCCCAGGCGCGCTCCGGATAGCATGTTGGCCATGCGCGCGACCGCCCCTGGGCCGGACGCACGACCCCGAACGTGGCGGTGGCTCGTGCTCGCCGTGGTGACCCTCGTCGCCACTACGCTCGCGCTCAGCCTCGCCCTTCATCACGACGACGGCGCGCCGGCCATTGCTGGCATTGAGCAGTCTCTCGATGCGCCGACTCTCGGCACCGACGTCATCGTCGACTCGGTGGGCACAATCACGGCCTCCGCGTCGGGGGCCGCAGGCGTCTTGGTTTGCTCGCTTCTAATCCTGTGCTGCGTCGCGATCCTTCTGTCGAAGCTGAGGACGCGGCGAGCAGCTGCAACGCCGGGCGCCCTGCAACGCGCACCCGAATCACGGCCGTCACTTGCCTCGTTGACTGCCGAATCACTGGTCTCTCTCACCGCTCTTTCGATCAGCCGGACCTGAGCACCGACCGACCCGTCCTAGCCGGGTCCCGTCCGCTCCGTCCCCTCATCCGCGCGCTCTGTCGCGGGTGCCGATCTGCTGAAGAAGAAAACTGTGAGCACGAACGCCAAAATCGCCACCATTTTCACTGGTGTACTCGTCCTAGGTCTTATCGCGGTCCTCGTAATCGCGATCTCGCAGAGAACCCCTCCAAAGACCCCGGACGTCAATCCCGAGACATCGTTGCCCACGACGCTCCGCGATGACACTCACATCCTCGACGCAGGTACGGCAGACGTCGTGCTGGTTGAGTTCCTCGACTTCGAATGCGAGGCGTGTGGAGCGTTCTACCCCTACGTGGAAGAGCTCCGCGAAGAGTTCGCAGGAGAAGTCACCTTCGCCTTCCGGTATTTCCCCCTGCCCGGGCACGGCAACTCCGTCAACGCGGCACTCGCAGTGGAGGCGGCGGCACGACAAGGCCAACTCGAGCCGATGTACGCCCGCCTGTTTGAAAGCCAAACGCAGTGGGGCGAGCGCGGCGACGAATCGCAGGCGCCGCTGTTTCGCGGCTTCGCGGAAGAGCTGGGCCTCGACATGGCTCAGTTCGATGCCGACGTCGCGGACCCCGCAGTGCGAGCAAGAGTGCAGTCTGACTTCGATGACGGCCTAGCCCTCGGCGTAGATAGCACCCCGACGTTCTTCCTCAACGACCAGCGAGTCGAACTCACCTCATTCGAAGATCTGCGAGCCGCGATCGAGGCGGAGCTCGCGAAGTGAGTGAGCCGATCCCCCGCAAGCGCACACGAGGACGTCGACGGCGCGCTGCAGTCCGACGCCCGCTGGCCGGGGTTGGTCGCCATATAGCAGCGAAGTCACTGTCCGTGTCGGCGTTCGCCGCCATCCTCGTCCTTCTGTTCACGATGGCCGCCCCGATCGCACGCGTCGTACCCGCCGAGGCGACCGAGGACCTCGCCTCTTCATATTCGGCCAACCGGGCCTCACAAGAGTTCGCGCTCGGCGACCATCGCGACGACGTCACCATTTCGGCCCGAGATGCCTACGGGATCACAACGCGCGCGGAGTTGCTGCGCCAGCGATACACCATGACCTATACGACGACGTGGTCAGGACCGATCCGCTGGCCGTTCCCAAACCCGGTCCCCATCGCAGACGGCTTCGGCTACCGAGTCGCGCCATGCGCCGGCTGCTCGACCTATCACACCGCCGTCGACTTCGCCCCGGGCGGCGGCGTCCCGATCTACGCAATCGCTGCCGGTGTCGTCCTCGAACACGACGATGGCAGGAGCTCGTGGGGAAACTACGTCGTCATCGAGCATGAGATCAACGGGCAGAAAGTCGTGAGCAGCTACGCGCACATGCAGCGCGGCACGAGCCCTCTTGTCGCCGGCCAAGTGATCAACGTCGGTGACTACATTGGGCTCGTCGGCGCGACAGGACAAGTCACCGGGGCGCATCTCCATCTGGTGATCGATGTCGATGGAGTCCGCGTCGATCCATACTTGTGGCTCAGTGCCAACGCGGGCTGAGAAGCGTGATGTGCCGTGATCCGCGATCTGAGCGTGCCGCAGGAACCACCCGGATTCCCAGAGTTCCTTTCGCCGCAGTTCTTCGACTCTCCCATCCCCACGGTGGCGCTCGGGTTGGCCGTGCTGTATCTGGCTGGCGCGATTCGGCTGGCCGCGTCCGGACGCTCGTGGCCGATCGGAAGAACGATCGTCTTCCTCCTCGGTTGCATCGTCACGATCCTCGTGACAGGAACCGGAGTCGAGCGTTACGGCACCGCGATGGTCTCGGTCTTCATGTTCCAGCAGCTCACGCTGATGATGCTGGTCCCGCCGCTCCTCGTGCTCGGTTCGCCTGGCACTCTCCTATTGCGAGCGACGCCGCATCGAGGGCCAGGCCGAGTCATCCTTCGTCTCGCCCTGGCCGCGCTCCGAAACCGAGCAGCGATGTGGCTCGTGCATCCGGCGGTGACCGTCCCGCTCTTTCTCCTGGCTTTCTACGGGCTGTATCTCGCAGGGCTGGCCGATCCGATACTGCGCCTGCCGTTCGGTCACCTCGTGCTGGAACTTGGGTTCCTCATGTTCGGCGTCATGTTCAGCCTGCCGATCCTGAGCAACGACCCGCTTCCCGTCCGCATGTCGTACCCGGCCCGAGTCATCGACGTGACCGCAGGGATCGCATTACACGCGTTCTTCGGCGTCTTCCTCATGACCAGCCCGACGGTGTTCCTGGAGACCTTCACCCAGCCGACGATGGCCTTGGGGCTCGACCCTCTTCGCGACCAGGAGTTCGCCGGCGGCCTGGCGTGGTCCTACGGCGAGGGGCCAAACGCGCTTCTGCTGGTCTACCTCCTTCATCGATGGTTCCGGGACGACACGTCGAAGGCCCGCGCGGCCGATCGACGCGCCGACAAGTTCGGCGACCCGGACTTGGACTCCTACAACGACTATCTGCGGTCACTCCGCGACTACCGAGGTCAAGCCGATGGTCACCAGTCGCCGGACGAGAGGAACCCATAATGCTGCCGATTGAGGACTGGTGGCTCAACGCACTCTGGTCGGTGTCCCCGACGATCCTCCTGGGCCTCATCTTTTGGTTCATCTTTCGGTCGATCCTCCGCTCAGACGACGCCGAGCGCCGCGCGCACGCCCGCGTCGAGAAAGAGGAGCGTGCCAAGCGTGCAGCCCACCCTCGTGCCGGTTCCACAAACCCCAGCTCCCCGCTCCCCAGTACCGCAGCTCCGCGAAAGGAAATTCCGTGACCCTTCCCCCCACTACTCCCGCATCCGACCAGCCGAACACCGCTCGCGCGAGGCGCCGGCTTCGTCCGGCGATCATGGCAGCGACAGCGGTCCTCGCCGCCGTTGCACTCACGACCCTCGCGAGTCCGGCCGCAGCGCACGACGGAGTCATCGAGAGCACTCCCGCTGACGGAAGCACGGTCTCGACCGAACTCACCGAAGTTTCGATGCGCTTCAGCGACGAGCTGCTCGACCTGGGCGGCGAAGGCGTCTTCATCATCCAGGTGACCGGGGCTGATGAGCGGTTCTACAACGTCGGCTGCGTGAGCGTGAATGCCGACGTGGCGAGTACCGAGGTCGCGCTCGGAGAATCCGGCGAGTATGTCGTCACCTGGCAAGTGATCTCCTCCGACGGACACCCGACATCGGATAGCTTCTCGTTCGCCTACGAGAAGCCTGACGATGTCACCGCCGAGCCCGGACTGGAGACCCCGACGTGCATCCCGGGCGTCGCTCCTACTGACAGCGGCGCCGCCGATTCAGGGCCAATACTCACCTCGTCGGCGATTCTCGTCGCCGGGGGCATCCTGGTCCTCCTTGCCCTGACCGGTGTCTTCATCGCACTCCGGCACCAGCGACGTAAGAGCGCGGAGTCGTGAGGGGATCCCGCTCGAGGACCATCTCCATGATCCGGGCGATGGTGGGCGTGGTGCTGCTTACGGCCGTCCCGGTTCTCGCCTCCTCCGCTGCGTCCGCTGCACCTTTCGCGGACTATCCGACCTGGGAGGAGGTAGTTGCCGCGCAGAAGAACGAGTCCAACGCGAAGGCCCTCCAGCAGCAGCTGCAAGCCTCGCTCACGAACCTGCAGGCCGACGCCCAGCGCACACAGGAGCAGGCCGACGCGATGGGTCAGGTCTATTTCGAAGCGCAACAGGCCTACGACGAACAACTCGTCGTCACTCAGGCACTCAACGAGCAGACCGCTGAGGCAGAAGCCGACGCCGACTCGGCCTACCGCGCGGCCGCCCAGATCATCTCCGAACTGAGTAAGACCGGGATGCTCGATATGACCGCACAATTGCTCACGATGCCGGGATCGCCGGACGCGCTACTCGGGCGACTCAGCACCAGCCTCATCGTGACCGAGCGCTACGCCGACATCTTCGAGCGGGCGAGCACGCTGCGCAATACTGCGGACGCACTTGCCCAACAGGAGGAGATTGCCCAGTCGCTGCTGGACAACCTGAGGCGCAAGGCCGAAGCCGCCCTCGAAGAAGCGCAGGCCGTCGCCTCGGCGGCCGCGACGGCACTCGCTCAAGCTGAACGTGACATCGCCGAAGTCCGCGCACGCATCGAGTACCTGCAAGGCATCCGCGAACAGACCGTCGCTGACTACAACCAGGGGCTCCGCGAACTGTGGGGAGATGGCGCAGAAGGAGAGATCAGCCAGAGTGGCTGGTCTCGCCCGCACCCCGGCTACATCACCTCGAACTTCGGCTGGCGCATCAACCCCGTCACTAAGGCCCGACAGTTTCACACCGGGGTGGATCTCGCGGGAAACGGATGCGGGGGTACGATCCGAGCGGCAAAGGCCGGCGTGGTCACCTACGCCGGCTGGAATGGGTCGTGGGGCTACTACGTGGCGATCGACCACCAGGACGGCACGGGCAGCGGATACGCACACATCCAGGCCGGAGGCATCGGGGTCCAGATCGGCCAGACAGTGTCGCCGGGCCAGCCCATTGCCAAAGTCGGATCAACGGGTCAGTCCACCGGATGCCATCTGCACTTCATCGTTCGCGTCAACGGTAACCGCGACATCACCGACCCTGTTCCCTTCATGCGAAACCAAGGCATAACCCTCGGGTAGAGGGCTCTAGATGTCGCTCGGGTAACCACCCGCTGCACCCGCTCAAGACGTATCGCCTGTCGTGACGTCGCCGTTCGAGTTTGAAATGAATGAGGGATCTAAGCCAATGAGTCCGCAGAACAATCGCGCGGCCATGCGCCGGTTCCTGACAGCTGTCGCCATCGGAGGAGCGTCGATATTGCTGCTCGCAGGATGCTCCGAGTCCACCGAACTCGAGGGTTCTGGTCCTGACAACTACGTCTCAGGCGACGGCACGGTCAGCGAGTTCCCGCTTGAAAACCGCCAAGATCCGATCGAATTCTCGTCGATCAGCGACACCGGGGACGAGATCTCGGCAGCGGACTTCCGCGGTGAGGTAGTCGTCGTCAACTTTTGGTACGCCGCGTGCCCACCGTGCAGAGTCGAGGCTCCCTGGCTTCAGGAACTGGCGGAACAGTTCGGCGACGCCGATGTTCAGTTCCTCGGAGTGAACGTGCGGGACTCCGCCGTGACGTCAAGAGCCTTCGCTGACTCGTTTGGCATCACCTACCCGTCGGTGCTCGATGCCAGGACGAAGGACGTCACCAGCTCGTTTACTGGCCTGGCGTCGCCCGCCGCCGTTCCTACAACTGTCGTGCTGGATCGAGACGGACGGCCGGCTTCTCGGATCGTCGGGCTGATCGAATCGTCAACGCTCGAGTCGCTAATCGAATCCGCGCTCAGCGAGCCACAGAGCGACTGATGGACGGTATCGGATCCTTCTTCGCCGAAACCGTGCTCTCCGGCGCGCTCCTAGTTGCGATCCCTCTCGCCCTCATCGCTGGCATCGTCTCTTTCCTCTCACCCTGCGTCCTTCCGCTCGTTCCCGGCTTCCTCGGCTACGTCTCTGGGTTGGCCGACCCTGAGTCACCGGAGCGTCGACGACGGATGGTGATCGGGACGAGCCTGTTCGTCCTCGGCTTTTCCGCCGTGTTCGTCGCGTACGGGACAGCGTTCGGTGCGCTCGGCCAGTGGCTAATCCAGTGGCAGGACGTCATCATCCGGGGGCTCGGCGTGCCCGTCGCCATCCTCGGCGTCGTCATGCTCGGCGGACTCTCGTTCATGCAGAGGACCGTCAAGCCACGCTGGACTCCAGCGGCCGGACTCGGTGGCGCCCCGCTTCTCGGCATCGTCTTCGGGCTGGGATGGACCCCCTGCATCGGACCGACCCTCAGCGCGGTCGTCGCACTCAGCCTGACCGGAGGCTCGCCCTGGCGCGGAGCGCTACTGGGACTGGCCTACTGCCTCGGGATCGGCGTGCCGTTCCTTCTCATAGCCCTCGGCTTCAATTGGGCAACGCGCGCCATGGCGATGCTGCGTCGACACATTCGAACCCTCAACATCATCGGGGGCGCGATCCTGATCGGCCTCGGCGTCTTGATGGTGACGGGCGTTTGGGGCATCTTCATCCGCGCCGTTCAAGGCTGGATCGGCTCCTACACGACGCCCATCTGAGACTCCGCCCGGGGGGCGAACACGAGTCGTGCGAGCACGATCAGGACGCCAAGCACCAGAAAGGCATCGGCCAAGTTGCCGACGAAGAGATCGCCGTAGGCAAGTGAGGCAGTCACCCGACCCATCCCGAGAGCCGGCGGCGCAGTGAGTCGATCAACCAAGTTCCCAGCAGCGCCGCCCCAGATAAGACCGAGCCCAGTCGTCGTGACCAGAGACCGAGCTCTCAACATCAACACTGGAACGATGACGACCGCGACTGCTCCCAACAGCGTGAAAACCCGGCGCGGGCCCTCGTGCCGGGGGTCAGCGCCACCAGTCGGTGAACGGTGTCACTGGGAGTGCCCGCTTGTGGCGGGTCTGCAGGAACCGGGCCTCTATTGTTGCGGCGACGGAGGCGTCGACGTCGAGCCCTTCGAGGTAGTCGTCGATCTGGGTGTAGCTCAGCCCGAGCTCGTCCTCGTCTTCTCTGCCGGGGTTGGCGTCGAGGAGGTCGGCGGTGGGCGCCTTGGTGTAGAGGCGCTCTGGCGCGCCCAGGTGCTTGAGGAGTTGTCGCCCCTGGCGCTTGGTCAGGCCGGTGAGAGGTGTCACATCGGCGCCGCCGTCCCCGAACTTGGTGAAGAACCCGGTGACCGCCTCGGCCGCGTGGTCGGTGCCCACCACGAGCAGCCCGGACTGGCCGGCAAGCGCGTATTGGGCGACCATGCGCACCCGCGCCTTGACGTTGCCCTTGCTGAAGTCCAGCATCGGCTGCTGGTACGCGTCGGCGTATTCCGCCTCGAAGCCGTCGACAGGACGCTTGATATTGAATGTCACCGACCGGTCCGGCCGAATGAAGCCCAGGGCCAGGAGCGCGTCGGCCTCGTCAGCCTGCACCCGGTACGGCAGACGCACCGCCACGAACTCGGCCACGACGCTGCCCTCGGCGCGAAGTTCCTCCGCCGCGAGCTGGCACAGCCGGCCGGCTAGGGAGGAGTCCTGCCCGCCGCTGATCCCGAGCACGAGCCCGCGCCCCCCGGCTGCCCGCAGGTAGTCCTTGAGGAACGCCGTTCTCAACCGCACCTGCTCGGCCGCGTCGATGCTCGGGCTGACGTCGAGTTCGGCGATTATCCGCTCCTGCAGGGGTCTCATTGGGGCGAGCCTAGCCAGCCAGCGTGTGCGACGCAGCCCGTCGCCATTCATCGCTGTTCATGGCTCGCCCGATTCTGTATTTCACGACGTTGCCCGATATCATCGGGATATGCCGATCACAGAATCCCCCGGTCAACTCGCGGCCGCGTCCCTGTTTCACTCTCTGGCCGACCCGACCCGGCTGCGTATCGTACGTCGGTTGCGCCAAGGCGAGACCCGAGTGCGCGATCTGGTCGATGAGTTGGGGCTGGCGCAATCGACGATCTCTGAACACGTCGCGTGTCTTCGCGATTGCGGCCTCGTGCAGGGACGCGTCGAGGGGCGGCAGGTCTTCTACGCCCTGGCTTTGCCGGAACTGATCGACCTGCTCGAGGCGGCAGAGGTACTGCTAGAGGCGACGGGTTACAAGGTCGACCTGTGTGCGGTGTACGGCTCGGAAACGAGGGACTGATGCCTGCCCTCACCGATCAGGAGATCGAAACGCTCACCCGTCGTGGGTTGCGGTTGGCGCAATTCACCGTCGGTTACAACGTCATCGAAGGCATCGTCGCCATCACAGCCGGAGTCGCCGCCGGCCTGGTCTCGGTAATCGGATTCGGCATCGACTCGGGCATCGAGTCGATCGCCGCGGTCCTGGTGGGTCTTCGCCTGGCCGCGCGCCTGCGCCATGGCAATGCGGACGAGCGCAAGGAACGGATCACACTCAAACTCGTCGCCGTGACCTTCTTCCTGCTCGCCGCGTACGTCACCTTCGAAGGCATCCGCAGCCTGATAGGCGGCGAGCGGCCAGAAGCCTCTCCCCTGAGCATCGGGCTCCTTGTCGCCTCGATCATCGTCATGCCGCTCCTTGCGGCCATGAAGACACGCGTCGGGCGACGACTCGGCGACAACCTCATCCTTGCCGACGCGGCCGAAACCCGAATCTGCGTGCTACTCAGCATCTCGACCCTGCTCGGCGTCGGCCTGTACATGCTCACCGGCGCCGCCTGGCTCGACCCGGTCGCTGCATTCGTCATCGCCCTGTTCGCAATCAACGAGGGCAGAGAAGCCTGGGAAGGCGAACTCGTCGAAGACGACGACGACGACGAGCCTCGGCGGGATACCACAGCCACGGAGTCCAACCCGTGATCACCACCATCGCCGCGGCCATCGGCCTCTTTGCTGCCACAAACATCGACGACATCGTCGTGCTCACGGTTCTGTTCCTCGCCTCCACCCGCGGCACCCTCACCGGCTGGAAGGTCGTCGCCGGCCAGTACCTCGGCTTCGTCGCCCTGGTCGCAATCAGCGTGATTGCAGCCCTCGGGCTGACCCTTGTCCCGGACGAATGGGTCGGTCTGCTGGGACTCATCCCGCTCGGCATCGGCGTTTTTGGCTTCATCCGTTTCCTCCGCAGACGCGGTAACGATCTGGATGACGACGATGAAGGTTCGATCCGAGCTGGCGGCATTCTCGGCGTTGCCGGCATCACCATCGCCAACGGTGCCGACAACATTTCCCTCTACACGCCCGTGTTCCGCACTCTGCCCATCCTCGACACGGTGATCACGATCGCCGTGTTCTTGGCGTTGGTCGCGATCTGGTGCCTGATCGCCAGAGCAATCGGTACCAACAAACGGGTCACCGAGTCGCTCGAGCGAATCGAGCATTGGCTGGTGCCGATCGTCTTCGTGGGCCTTGGCCTCTACATCTTGATTGAGTCCGCGGTCGTGCCGCGACTGATCGACGTCCTCTCGTGACCCGGCCCACAACGCTGCGGGCCGGGCCTGTCGTCGCTGCCGCTGCCGCAGTGGTAGGTGCCTTCGCCCTCGATCAGGCCACGAAAGCGTGGGCACTGTCCGCGCTGTCCAACGGGTCCGTCATCGAGCTCGCGCCAACGATTCGGCTCAAACTGGTCTTCAACCCTGGTGTCGCGTTCGGAATCGGCGCCGACGTCGGCGCACCCCTCGTGGTTGGCCTCGCAGCCGTGATCGCAGCTCTGTTGGGATGGATCTGTGTCCGCCTTGCCCGCGGCCACAACGTGACCGGGACCGTCTTCCTCGCGGTCGCTGCCGGCGGAGCCACGGGAAACCTGTGGGATCGCATCAGCCGCGCCGAGAACCGACCACTGACAGGTCATGTCGTTGACTTCATCGCAGTCGACTGGTTCGCCGTCTTCAACGTTGCCGACATCTTCACCACGTGCGGGATCGCACTCTGGGCACTGACGTCGGCAACACGCTCCCCGCGCCTCGGCGCGGGCATCCCCGCTCAACCTGAAAAGCCCGACCTTCCATCTCCCTCTTAGGCCGGGCTTTAGTGTGAAAACGGATAACGGTCTTCACCATCAGAAGTTACTCCATTTGCAAAAAATGCAATCAGAGTAAAAGCGGATAACACCCGAGCCACTCCCCGATCAAGCTCCTGATCTGGGATTCTCTCGCGGCCTGCAGCTTTGTTAACGCCGTCCGCTGGTACTTCGGTTGCCGATCCGTTTCCAACGCCCGATCCACCGTTCCCCGGGATACCCCGACGAGCCGGCCGATCTCCCGCTTCGAGTGCTGGCCCGTGGAAAACAGTTGGCGTATCCTCGCCCAATCATCCATATTGATCACCTTCCATTCTGGTCGGTGGCCCTGTTTTCAATCGGCGATACTGGCCCCATTTTCGGTCGGCGTTAACAGACGGCGGGATTCCGCTACGTGCGGCTCCACGGCAGCCGGGAGTTGTACGCGGGCGGCTACCTCGAGGACGAGCTGGATGCCTGGGCCGAGGAGGTCGAGTCGTGGTTGGCGGCCGGGCAGGACACCTACGTGTACTTCGACAACGACATCGACGGACGTGTCCCATTCGATGCGACGGGGCTCGCGTCACGGCTCGCGCACTTCAGGCCCGCAGCACCCCCACCACTAACCTCTCCGGCGACCTGAGGATCCTCAGTCAATAGCGGCGATCCTCGACGGGGCCGAACCCCGGGCGTCAAGCTCGATGTCATCGTCAGCGGGCGACTCGCCGCTCGGCCCCAGACGCAGGTCTGGCTGGTCGCCCGGCGCGGTCAGGCCCCTCGAGCGGCCGCATCCTTCGTCTCGTGGAAGAAGGACGCCACGAGGTCATTGAACTCCGCAGCATGCTCGATCTGCGTCCAATGCCCGCACTGTCCGAAGATGTGCGCCCGCACATCGGGGAGCAGTTGGAGAAGCGTCATGGAGTTCTGGATCGGAACCACGCGGTCGTCGCGACCATGAATGACCAAAGTCGGGCTCGTGATGCGCGCGATGCTTTCGTACGACGTCGACAATGCGTCGACCCATCGCTGCCGGGGTGCGGGGAACATCGCCGCGAACCTCTCGTCCGCGCCGTTCTCGATACTCGCCTCGTATCTCTGTTGGATGAGTTCGCGACCGAAGCCCGATGAGTCGTAGGACATCAGTTCGATGATTTCAGCCATCCGCTCGACGGACGGCTCGTACCCCCATGCCAGGTCGAGGCCGGCGGTGATAGGGAACGGTACGCCGGCCGCGCCCATCAAGACCAACCTGTCGACTCGTTCAGGGTGGTTGGCTGCGAGCCTCAAAGCCACTGCACCACCGAAGGAGTTACCGATCAGATGGACCCTCTCCAATCCGAGGCTATCAAGGAGATCGATCGCATGATCGACCCACGACTCCAGCGAGTATCGATGGTCGTCCGGGGGTACGGTTCGTCCGAAACCCAGCTGGTCGGGGGCTATCGCCCGAAACCCCGCGCTGGCCAGCCCGGGCAGCGTGAGCCGCCAGTTCGCCAGCCCGCTCACTCCGGGGCCCGACCCATGGAGTAGCAGTACCGGCTGGCCTTCGCCCGCTTCGGCGATCCCGGTTACCTGCGAACCCGCGTCGACAACCTTGATCTCTACGTCGGTTGACTTACTCACCTACATACACCTCCTGTGATTGGTCGTGGAACGGCGCCGCTCTGTAGGCGACTCGCGAGTAGTTCTCGTCGTACTCCGCGATGGGTGCGGCGCCGTCAACGGGGGTCATCTCCCGGGCGAGTACGCGGCCCAGGGTCAATGCCGCAGTGTGAACCGCGGGCGCGACCTGCTGGAGGTTCATCTGCCCGACCCAGCTCGACACTGAGAGCCCGCCGAGCAAGGCTCCATCCAGACTCAGCACCGGCGCGGCGGCACACACGACTCCGACGCTGCTCTCCTCACGGTCGAACGCGACGCCCAACCGCCGTACGGATTCGAGTTCGGACTCGAGCTCCGATCTCGTCTTGATCGTTCCCGGCGCGTAGGAGACGAACTCGCCTTCCAGCACCTGCTCTAGAACAAAGCGCGGAGCGAAGGCGAGCATCGCCTTGCCGACCCCGGTGGCGTAACTCGGAAGCCGCCCGCCGATTCTGGATGGAAGCGTGTCCTTCTGGCCGAGGATGTCGATGTAGAGAACGTCGGTGCCATCAAGAACCGCGAGGTGAACAGTGGCGCGAGTCGCCTCGCGCAGGTCGTGCATCAGGGGCAGAGCCGCCCGTCTGAGGTTTCGTTGGCGAGGGACGAGCTGGCCAATCTCGAACATTCGCAGCCCCAGCCTCACGCCGCCGTTCGCGCGCTCGAGGAATCCAAGCTCGAGCATCTCCTTGACGATTCGATGGCCCGTCGCTTTGGACAGCCCTGCTCTTTTCGACAGCTCGGTCGGTGAGACGCTGATATCGGTCGGACGGAACGACGAGAGCATCACCATCGCCCGCTGAAGCATGCTGCGCTTCCCGTCGTCGCCGCTTGACGCGCTTCCTACGGAATTGTCGGACTCGTCGGTCCTCGCGGATGTGAGTGTCATGAGTTCATCTTGGTCGCTGAGCGAGTCGCAACAACCCCACCCTCCCAGCTATCCGAAACGAAGGATGCGCGAGCAATCGACCCGTCGGGGAGTTCGAGTGACGAGGTGATACCTCCGGTGAGCACGATCTCTCCCGGGAGTAGGTCAGTCTCAGTGAGCGCGAGGTGGCGAATGAGCCACACGACGGCGTTCAGCGGGTTCCCCAGTACGTCTCGTGAACTGCCGACTACCGGGGTGCTCTCGCCGGCACCGGAGGGCTCGTCTACTGAGAGGTGCACGGTGAGCGCCGCCAACTCGTCGAGGTTCGGGATCTCGTCGCCGATCACAGCCCCTGCGGCTGATGATCCGTCCGCAGTGTTTTCGCCCCACGTGAACGTGTAGTTCGTCCAGACCGAGTCCACGACTTCCATCGCGCACTTCGCTGAGTCGATGCGGTCGAGCACATAGTTGGTTTGCGCCTCGCTCGGCAGTGACCGAAGAACCGACCAACGAACGCTCTCAGCCAGTGAGATGCACACTTCAGGCTCGACGCGAGGGTGGATGAGTGGTCGTGAGACGAACGAGTCTGTCGCGATCCAATCGACATAGACCGGGGACGCATTAGGCTGCGAGATCCCCATCTGTTGACGCATGGCCTCGGATGTGTAGCCCAGCTTCCACCCTGCTGAGCGAAGTCCCTGATCCTGACGGATTTCATGAAGCGCGCTCGCGACGTCCATCGCGATCTCGTCCGAGTCCAGTTTCGGGAACCTCCCGGTCCGCAGGAGCTCTCCGCGACGATGAGCTTCGTCTATCGTGTACGCGATCTGCGCAGATTCCACATTCGGCCCCCTTCCTCGCGAGACGAGCGAGGTTCACTCCACGTCTTCAGTGAAGTGAACCTCGCCCTGTCGAGCTAGCGCCCGTCGTATGCGGCTTCGACGACCGCTTCGACGTTGTCCCCCGAAATGAGCGGACTCACGTCGAGTGAGGCATCGACCGTCTCCGATGCGCTGAGGATCTCTACCATCGTCTCCCAGGAGGACAGTCGCAGTTCCCCGGGGCGCTGACCCTCCGGGGGCACGATGAGCTCCATCGATCCCTCGAACAGGGCTTCGGCCAGAGCCGGGTTCTCACAGGCCGCCTCGATGGTCGTACAGACAATCTCGTATGCGTCGTCCAGGTTCTCGATCGTGAAGTACTGCGCGTCGACCCAGCCCTTGGTGAGGGCGATCGCCTTGGCAAGACCCTCATCCGTGGACAGCACTTCCTCCGTCGTCACCATGCAGGCACCGGGGACGTTCGCGTACTTCCCTGGAGTGATATCGACCCACTCGATCCCTTGGGAAGCGAGCACTGCGATGTCGGGGAAGCTGGAGCTGTATGCCTGAACGGTGTCGTTCTGAAGCGCGGCGAGAGATGCCGGGCCGGCCCCTCCGACCGGGATCAACGTGATGTTCTCACCCTCGGTCAGACCCGCCTCAGCGATTGCGGCCTTCACCAGCTGGGTCTCTCCGCCGCCGGGTTCCGTGTATCCGAGTGCTTGATCTTCGAGTCCGGCCATGTCGGTGATACCCGTGTCAGCACGAGCGACGATCCGAATCACATTGTTGACCGAGTTGCAGAAGAGAACCCGCACGTCGTCTCGCTTGCTAAATGCCACGACGGCATCCGCCGCGCCCATCAAAGCGAACTCGACGTTACCTGCGACGATCTGCTGGGACAGATAGCCTGAGCCGTCCGCCACCGAGTAGGTCACCTCGATTCCGGCGTCCTCGAAGAAGCCGAGCTCCTGTCCCACGATGAGCGGAGCGAAAGGAAGCCCCGCTGGGATCGGCAACAGGACCTCGACGGCCGAAAGCGTATTGCCGTCACCGTCAACCTCAGGGTCTGCGTCGCTCACAGCGCACGAGGCGAGAAGCGCGACAGCCACTCCCGCCGTGATCATGGACGTAAATCTGGTTCTCATTCTCACTGTTTCCTCCATTGGATGTGATTCGGATGGACACGTTCGTTGCGATTTGGGCCGCGTCTAGGGGTCAATCCCGGACCCACGTTATGAGGCGCTTTTCGGCGAGCTCGATGAGACCGTAAAGCGCGAGACCGATGACCGCCAGCGCGATGACCACGGCGAACCCCATCGCGACCTCCAGTTGGAAGTTCAACTCCTTGATCAACACGCCGAGACCTTCTGACGCGCCGACGAACTCCCCGACGATCGCGCCGAGCAACGCAAGCGTGAGTGCAGTCTTGATTCCGGCGAACGTGATCGGCGCAGCGCTGGGAAGAGTGAGCCGGAAGAAGGCCTGCGTCTTGGTCGCGCCGAGCGAACGGAACAAGGTCTTGGCGTTCTCATCGACGCCGGCGATCCCGGCGACGGTGTTGATCACGACGGGGAAGAAGCAGATCACGGCCGCCATGACCACCTTGGACTCGATGCCGAATCCGAACCAGGTGAGGAAGATCGGCGCGAGTGCGATACGCGGCGTGTTCTGGAAGGCGACGATAAACGGGTACATCGAGACACGGAAAGTCTTGAATGTCCCCGTCAGAGCGCCGATCAGGAGACCTGCCCCGGCGCCGATCGCGAATCCGTACAGTGTCTCCTGAAGGGTTATCCACGTGGCCTCCCAGAAGTATCCCTTCGTGATCAGCTCACCGAAGGCGACGAAAACGCTCGACGGCGCGGGGAAGGTGATGGGGTTGAGAACGGCCAGTGCGCTGAGTGCTTCCAGGGTGAGAATGATCGCGGCCAGCACGAACAGCGGAAGCGCGATTCGGACACTCGATCTATCGAGGAAACGGATCCGCTTCCGCGGATCGCCCTGAAGCGCGGCGATCGACTCCGTCGTCGGAGCAATGGTGCTGCTCATCACTTGGCCGTACCCTTCAAACCGTCGGCGAGCGCATCTCGCACTTCATTGCTGAGCTCTTGGAAATGCCTGCTGCTCACCATCTCGCTGACGCGAGGTCGCTCGAGTCCGATGGAGACGTCAGCGACCACCCGCCCGGGGTTCGCCGCAAGCGCGACTACCCGGTCCGACATCAGCACGGCCTCGGAGATGCTGTGGGTCACCAGGATCGTGGTCTTGCCGATCGTGTCAGACATGTGTGCCACCTCGATGTTGAGGTGTTCCCGCTTGAACTCATCGAGTGCCGAGAAGGGCTCGTCCATGAGCATCACCCCGGGATCGAGAGCGAGTGCCCGCGCCAGGGCGACCCGTTGTTGCATTCCACCGGAAAGCTCCCACGTGCGCATCGAAGCTGCATGAGATAGCCCGACGAGCTCGAGCAGTTCTTCGACTCTTTCGTCGACGTGAGCACCAGACTCACGTGCGATGCGGAACGGGAGGGCGACATTCTGCTTCACGTCCAGCCACGGCATCAGCGTGGACTGCTGATGCATGAAGCCGATGTCACGGCGACCTTCCTTCGGCTTCGAGTCGCCGACGGAAACCACGCCCGACTCGTACGGAATCAGGCCCGCGATGATCTTGAGAAGGGTCGACTTGCCGCACCCGCTGGGTCCGACGAGTGCGACGAACTCTCCCGAGCGGATGTCGAGAGTGATGTCGGCGAGTGTGGGCGCGGCGCTTGGGGAGGCGGCGTACACCTTGCCCACCGACATGAGCGAAATGGGTTCGCCCTTCGTCGCCGAGGTCTCGGGGGCAATCGTCACAGCATCTCCTCTGGTCTTCGTCGTCCAGCCATCGCCTGCGCAACCGCAGTCGATGTACACACATTAGGGCCGAGCGGTTCCGCTAGCCAGGCCAGCGTCTCAGTGAGTAGGACCATCAATGTCGATGATCACGGCCTTGGGCTCCGTGAAGAAGTCCCGACTGAAAACTCCACCTTCGCGACCCACTCCTGAATCGCCGAAGCCGCCGAAGGGGGCGCGCAGATCGCGGATGAAGAAGCAGTTGACCCACACGGTGCCCGCTTTCAGGCGGCCGGCGACTCGATGCGCGCGGCCGACGTTCTCAGTGAAGACCATCGCATTGAGGCCGTACCTGGTGTCGTTGGCCAGTTCGACGGCTTCGTCCTCGGTGTCGAATGGATGCACCACCACGACCGGGCCGAAGATCTCGTCGCGGTAGTGAGGCGAGCTCAGACTGATTCCGGTGATGATCGTTGGCTTCACAACGAGTCCAGCGTCTGCGACGCCGCCGGTCACGAGGGTCCCACCGAAGTCGTCGGCAGAATCGATGAAGGACTTGACCTTCTCGTAGTGCTCGCGCGAGGCAAGACAACTGAACTCGGTTGTCTCCAGTTGAGGATCGCCGATGACCAGGGCTTCGGCCGCAGCGGCGAACCGCTGCAGGAACTCCTCATAGACCGACCGCTGTACGAAGAGTCTCGAACCAGCCAGGCAGACTTGACCGGCATTCCGGAATATCGCCTGCACAGACCACTGCACCGCATTGGGGAGATCTGCATCCTCGAAGACGATGTTGGCGCCCTTTCCGCCAAGCTCGAGGCTCACCGGAGTCAAGTTGTCTGCTGCGGCACGAGAGATGACTCGACCGGTGCCCGACTCGCCCGTGAAGGTGATGCGGTCGACCCGAGGATCTTCGGTGAGGAACTGGCCTACGGAGTCGGGCCCGAATCCATGCACGACGTTGAACACCCCGGGAGGAAGGCCCGCCTCGATCGCCAACCGGGCCAGCATGGTTGCCGAGGCCGGGGTGTCTTCAGCGGGCTTCAAGACGACTGTGTTTCCCCACGCGAGCGCGGGTGCCACTTTCCACGTCTCGAGCATCAACGGGAAGTTCCATGGTGCGATGGCGACGACCACTCCGGCTGGGTCGAATCTCGAGTAGGCATGGTGGCCGGAGTCCATGGGATACGCGTCGGCATGGGACAGGCGCGCGTGGTCCGCGAAGAAGCGGAAGTTGAGCACGCTTCGGTCGACATCATGAACCGCTTGGCTCAGGGGCTTTCCCATGTCCCGACTGTCGGCACTCGCGAGGAGCTCTCGATCGCGCACCATGAGGTCGGCAAGTCGATTGAGCAGGATTCCGCGCGCGGCGAAACCCATGCGCGGCCACGGGCCCTCGTCGAAAGCGCGCCGCGACGCGCCCACTGCCGCCTGCGCTTCCGCTGAGCCACCGAGAGCGACCTCGGCCCAGGGCTTCTCGGTCCAAGGGTTGACATCCTCGAACGTCTGGCCGGAAGAGGAAGGTTGCTCGACGCCGTCGATGACGTGGCCGAAAATCTCACGAGTCATGGGTGCTTCGTCTTTCTTCGATCGTGACATCGCCTGCAGCGAAGTGGGCAGGAGGTACTTCGGAGATGATCACTCGGATGCTCTCGACGGGCGCACCTATTGCAGCGTGTGCGGCCTCGGTCAGGGCCGAGATCAGCGCCCGGATCTGCCGCTGGTCGCGACCGGTAACCATCGTCACGGTGATGATCGGCACTACTCCCCCTGAGTGATGTGGATCGAGCCGAGCGTGCTGAAGTGGAAGGAGATGGTTTGCTTCTGCGCCAAAGCGACCGCTTCCGTCATCGCTCCGGCAAGGACCCAGTCGCCCTCGGCGAGCGCGAGTCCTCGTGCTCCGAGCAGGTTCGCGGCAGCGGCGACGGCCTCGAGCGGATGACCGAGCACCGCGGCCCCTGTGGCCGAGTCGACGACTACTCCGTTCACCTCAACCAGAACCGCCTCCAGTTCCAGGTCGACCGCGGCGACCGACCTCACAATCGGACCCAGGATGAACGCCGCGCTCGAGGCATTGTCGGCGATCACGTCCGGCAGGGTGAAGGCGAATCCGGTGTAGCGGCTGTCGATGACGTCCGCCCCCGCCACGACGGCATCGACGGCTGCGGCTGCGTCCTCCTTCGTCACTCCGGGTCCGCCCAAAGCGGTGCCGAGCCTGAAACACAGCTCCGGTTCAACCCGGGGGTGGATGAATCGTTCGGTCTGTACCGGGACATTCAGAGGCTGCTGCATTGCGTCAGTCACCCAGGCCACGGCAGGCTCATCGACGTTCATCGACTTCTGCTTGGCGAGGCTGGTGAGACCCATCTTCACGCCGATGACGCGTTCTCCCCTCTCTTCTCGGTACCGTCGACTCGCATCCTGAATTCGATAGGCGTCCGCGCTGGTGAGGTTCGGCCATTCGTTCGCGGTGATCGGCCCGCGAGCCTCCCGGGCCCTCTCGCGACCCAAGAGTTCGAGCGCGAGCGCCTCGATCCGATCGGTGCTAGTCGGCACTGACGGTCACGCCCTTTGACTCGTTCGCGAGCTCAATCGCGATCTCGATGATCATGTCTTCCTGCCCGCCCACATAGCGGCGCTCGCCCACCCGGCGAAGAACTTCATGGGTCGGCACCCCGTAGCGCTCGGCCGCCACCTCCGCATGAAGGAGAAAACTCGAGTACACCCCCGCGTAGCCCTGCATGATCGAGGCGCGATCCATTCGGGGGATCCGCGGCATGTAGGGCACGACGACTTCTTCGGCAGCAGCGAGGATGGCATCGAGGTCGATGCCCGTACTCACTCCCACTCGCTCGAATGCCGTCACCAGGATCTCGGTCGGGGAATTCCCTGCTCCGGCGCCCAGCGACCCCAACGAACCATCGATCTGTCGAGCACCCGCTCGCTGCGCCAGAATCGAGTTGGCAACACCGAACGACAGATTCTGATGGCCGTGGTACCCGACTTGAGCATCGTCCCCCAGCTCGTCAACCAGCGCGGCCACCCGCGTTGAAGCGTCCTCGAGGACCATCGCTCCCGCCGAATCGACGACATATACGCATTGGCACCCGGCATCGACCATCACTCTCGCCTGCCGCGCCAGATCGGAGGGAGTAAGCGTGTGGGCGAGCATGAGGAACCCGACAGTTTCAAATCCCAGCTCCCGTGCCGCGCCGAAGTGCTGACGCGACGTATCCGCCTCGCTGCAGTGAGTCGCTACCCGCGCGATCGATGCTCCAGCCGTGCGTGCGGCTTTGAGGTCGTGCGTTGTTCCTAGGCCCGGCAACATGAGAACGGCGATTCGCGCGCGCTCCGCCTCGTCGACCGCGGCCGCGATGAGATCAAGCTCGGGCACAAGCGAGAATCCGTAGTTGAACGAGGAACCTCCGAGGCCGTCACCGTGTGTGACTTCGATGACTTGCACGCCGGCCTCGTCCAATGCACGAACCGTCGATCGAACCTGCTCTTCGGTGAATCGGTGGCTCATCGAATGCGACCCATCGCGGAGGGTGGTGTCGGTGATGCGAACACTGGCGTTCATGCGTGAGCTCCGGCGGCGACGAGACGATGCGCGGCGACCAGATCGCCGACGCGCGCTGATGCCGCCGTGATGATGTCGAGATTGCCCGCATAGTCGGGTAGGTAGTCACCGCGACCCCGCACCTCACAGAAGATCGCGACCCTCGAGTACCCGTTCCAGGTCGCTCGAGCCCGGTCGAACTGGGGGTCGGATTTGAGACGATAACCTGGAACGTACTCTTGAACAGAGGCGACCATCGCGTGAATCGACTCGGCGATCTGATCCTGCAATGCGCCGGCTTCCGCTGCTTCGTCAGGGATAGCGCAGAAGACTGTGTTGCGCATGATCATGGGCGGATTCACGGGATTCAGGATCACGATCGCCTTCCCTGTTTCGGCCCCGCCGACGACGGACAGCGCGTCGGAGGTCGTTTCGGTGAACTCATCGAGATTGGCGCGCGTGCCGGGACCGGCCGACTTCGACGAGATGGAGGCCACGATCTCGGCGTAGGGGACGGGGACAATGCTGCTCACGGCCTTCACCATCGGAGTAGTTGCCTGGCCGCCGCACGTGATCATGTTGATGTTCGGCGCGTCCAGGTTGAACTCCAGGTTCACCGGCGGGCACACGTATGGTCCGATTGCGGCGGGGGTGAGGTCGATCGCAGTGATGCCAGCCTCACGATATCGAGGCGCATTGGCTGAGTGGGCGCTGGCGCTCGTCGCTTCAAACACGATATCGGGCAACGCGCTCTGGGCGAGCAGCCAATCGACTCCTCCATCGCTCGCTTCAATACCGAGGCGCCGCGCACGCGCGAGACCGTCAGACGTGGGGTCGACGCCGATCATGTGAGTCAACTCAAGATGCTCTGAGTGACGCATGATCTTGAACATGAGGTCGGTGCCGATGTTGCCGGGACCAACGATCGCGGCGGTCAGCTTCTTCGACAAGGGAACTCCTTAGTGGTGGGCGATTGAGGCGAAACGGGCCGTCAGGCGAAACGGGCGGTCAGAGCGCCGAGTCCGGCGAAAGCGCAGCTGATCGTGTCACCGCTTTCGACCGGGACCGATTGCGTGATGGAGCCGGGCAGCACGACGGCACCCTCTTCCAGCGTCACTCCGCGTTCACCGAGAGTGTTCGCAAGCCACACCAGCGCGTTGAGGGGGGAGCCGAGCACCGCGCCGCCGGCCCCGGTGCCCACGACACGACCGTTCTTGCGCAGAACGCAACCCATCCCGCGCAGGTCGAGCTGGTCAAGGCCGCGCACGCTCGAGCCGAGCACGATTCCACCGCTGGACGCGTTGTCTGCCACCGTGTCGAAGTAGCCGATCGTCCAGTCGGCGATGCGGGAGTCGATGATCTCCAGAGAGGGCAGGACGAAACCAATCGCTCGAACAGCATCGGCTATCGTCAAACCGGGACCCCGCAGGGGTCGGTCGAGCACGAACGCGATCTCCGGTTCAACTCGAACCTGTAGAAAGCGATCTGTCGGAATCGGCTGGCTCTCGAGATAGAACATGTCGGCCATCAGGACGCCGTAGTCGGGAGTGGTGACCCCGATCTGGCGCTGCATGGCGTGGCTGGTGAGGCCGACTTTGTGCCCTCGAATGGCCGCACCTTCGGCAATTCGGCGTTCCGTCTGCAACGACTGGACGGCGTAGGCATCCTCCAGCGTCATCTCGGGGTGACGAACCACGAGCGGCGGGATGGGGCGAAGGGTGCGATATGCGTCGAGCAGGAGCTCGGCTTCAGCGATTCGCTGATCTTGCATCATTGGGACCTCTGCGTTTAGAACCTGCTCGAGTTGACCACCGCGCGCGAACCGACGTTCTCCGTGCTCCCGCGGGCAAGAACATCACACACCGAGCGTGCCCATCTAGCAAACGATCGGTCTCACTTTGTGGGACTTGATGCCATCTGACGAGATCGCGCCGCGGTTCCAACGTCGCCCTCGCTGCGGCGTAGCGACGACCCGGCAAGGCTGGCGCCGGCACCCAGATGCTTGCCCCACGCGCGGCTGCGCAGGCTTGTTGCCATGCCGACATAGTCGGCTTGGCCGTCGTGCCGCCAGAGGTACGTGCCGGGCACCTGTGCACGCGTGAGCGCGCGGGGATCGTGGGCGCCGACAGGACTGCGCGCCACTCCCCCGCCGCCGGCGGTCCGCCGACAGGCGTCATCGGCCGTCGCGGCCGATCTGGCGGTCCGGTGTCGACGCGGGAACTCGAGCACGCGGCGACTTGCCCTTGCGGCCACCCTGCACGGCCTCGCGGGGGTGGCGGGCCTGGTCGACGTCGGCCTGCTTCCATGCGGTCGCCGCGGCGGCCTGGTCGGGGCCGGCCTTGATGCCTTCGACGTGCAGCTCGCGCCGCTCGGCCGAGTCCCACGACAGCTCGGCGTCATGCTCGACGTCGGCGGCGAGGTCGCGGAGATCCTGCGCTTCCTCAGCATCCGCGAGATCCGCGGACACCTCGAGCACTTCGGCGCCGACCACGAGGCCGGCAGCGAGGTCCTGGTCGTCGCGAGCCTGTACCTGACGCTCGTCGCTCGGCGGGGCGGCCATCACGAAGAATTAGGCGGTGGGGGCGTTCGCCAGCTTCTTCATCACTTCGCCGAAGATCTGCTCGATCGCGGGATCCGGGCGGCCAACGCCGCCTCCGGCGACCCATCCTCCGTCGACCACCAGGTTGGATCCCGTCACATAGTCGGCCTCGTCAGAACACAGGTACACTGCTGCCATCGCGATGTCCTCCGGCCGCCCAACACGGGGATTAAGCAGCGACTTCTCAACCGGCTCGCGCCCTCCGGCTTCGAGCAGCGAACGCGTTGCGGGGGTGTCGATGAACCCGGGAGAAACGGTGTTAACCCGAATGTTCCATGGCGACAACTCCACTGCGAGATTGGTCGTAAGCCGTAACACGGCACCCTTGGCCACGTTGTGCACTAGGTTGCCCGCCACGTTGCCGGGCATCGCCGAGCCCACCATCGCGGCCACGGAGCCAGTGTTGAGGATTACGCCGTGGCCCTTGCGCTTGAATACCGGGAGGGCCTTCTGGATCGCCAGGAACAGAATCGTGACTTCATTCGTCATGTCAAAGTCCCAGTCAGCGCGAGTGAGCGATTCGATGGTGCCACCGCGCACGCCTGAGGCATTGTTGTAGAGGATGTCGAAGTCGCCATACGCGTCAACTGCGAAGTCGATCCAAGTCTGAACCGCGGCTTCGTCGCTCAAGTTCAGCGGCTGCATGGAGACCATGTCCCCTCCCTTCGCCCGCACCATTTCAACGGTCTCCTCACCGAGGTCCGCCTTGAGATCGCAACCCACGATCTTGGCGCCCTCGGCAGCGAAGGCGAGCGCCGCCGCCCTCCCCTGTCCGTCCGCCGTGCCGGTAATGAGAGCCACTTTGCCCTCTAGCCGTCCTGCCATGTTGTAGTCCCTTGTTCGTGAAATGAATGATGCCGTGCGGTGCAGAGACGCAAAAAGCGTTTTTCCGAACCGCCTCACCGCTCAGCGTCTTCCTCACCCCTGGAAGGTAGCTGTGAAGGCCCCGTCCCGATGCGGCGTTGTCCGATGTCGGGGCCCATCCTGAGCTTTGGCTATGGCTCGAGCGGGATATGCATGTACCCCAGCGACGCCCTATAGCAGGCCGCTGCGTCGCGACTGGCTCATCGTCCGCTGCGGAATCGACATCTACAGTTCCCTGGGATTTTCGACCCGTACACTCGAGCTGTGAAGCCGATCCTGCCGCTCTGGGCCGCTTTGCTCGTGGCCGCGGCGTCCGGTCCGATAATGGACGCCGCGGCCACGAGCAAAGC
>Ga0209066_10000624_pt1 | contig 50781 bp, 43 predicted proteins | sample All_14_2_FD_187198 | JGI IMG/M metagenome (GOLD analysis project Ga0209066, IMG submission 187198) | Freshwater microbial communities in response to fracking from Pennsylvania, USA - Allegheny Zone_MetaG_DW_15 (SPAdes) (version 2) ... | reverse complement strand
TCTTTATACTTAGCAATTGTTTCTCCTTCGAACAAAATATATTCTGATATTTTTTTAGGGATTATATTATTAAGTATTTCTTTAGTCTCATTCGGTGATAGGACAATAGAATCCCTAATAAGTGTAGGTGGCAAATCTTCAAAATCATTGTCACTAGTTGGTTCACCAGCAACTGAAGGTTTAACACGCTTGAATCGCTTTAATATGTATTTTGCACCATTGTACATAAACTCAAGTGCTACATACATTTCATAGTTTCCTTCCTCCCAAGCTAAAATATTAATCTCATCTTTCACTTGAAAAGAATTTGAATTATCAAATTCATTATAAAGGACATATTTAATAGCTCTAATTAGCGAAGATTTTCCTATCCCATTGTCACCAAGGATTATTGATAGTCCATCATTATTGCCAAAAGTGAACTCATTAATTCCGTAATATGGCCTAAAATTTCGAATGGTTATTTTGTTAATATGTAACATTAATCATCTCTCCTCAATCAATAATGGTGTCTAGTATTCTTTTTACTAGTGGTCTATCTTCGCTGAACTCGTATTCTTTCTCAACTTCAATTACATCCTTGACTATTTTTTTTAGTTTGTTAAGTTCATTGATGTCTATTCCTTTGAAGTTTTCGTCAATGATTCTATTTAAAACATCCAAATAATTACTGTTCATATCCAAATTCTCCTTCAATTAAATCTATGTTATTATTATTCATAATTATATCTAACCTATTTAGAACTATTGCTTTGTTTTTTGCATTAAGAGCAAACTCATGTGCTCTTGCAATCTCACCTCTTAATATAGATAAGTTCTTATTCAAATCTTGTTCTAGAGAGTTGGGTGATACTAAACAATCATAAATGTATGCAAAATTTTTGCTCAAACTCGTCCTTAATACTCTACCTCTACGTTGGATATACTGTCTTGGATTCTTACTGGAAGATAAAATAATAGCATGATCAATTTCAGGAATGTCAACACCTTCATCTAAACAATTTATAGCAAGCAATATAGCTCCATTGTGTTTAAAATAAGACAAGGTTTGATCTAAATCATTTCTAGAACTAGTATGGTATTCGAAGATATTTCCTCTCAACTTATCTTCCTGCTCTAGTATGTTCATTAATTGTTTCACTTGTTCAGAATCATCTAAGTATATCAACCAGCGTTGATCTTCTTTGTAATTCTTCAATAAAATGTCTCTGGTAACATCAAGTTTCCCAACAGCTTTTTTTATTACATCTGCTCTAAGAAACAACAACATTTCAAGACCATTAATCTCGTCAAATGAAACCGCATTCTTGTTCTGCGTAATTTTTCGATTTATCTTAGTTGTTAAATCATTCCATTTCTCCTGTTCTTCTGTTGTTAGAAGAACCTCATTAACAAAATAAAAATATTCTGATAAAACATTGTCATCTATTGCTTGTTTTATTGTATATCTCGGCTCTAAAATACCACCAAAAAATTCAATTATCTTATTTGTACCAACCTCATCAAAATACCTTTTTGGAGTCGCACTCAAGCCAATTCTCGGACCAACATTACTATCAAGTATTCTCCTATTCTGAGGTGATCCTGCATTATGCACTTCATCACACACTAGAAAAATATGTCCCCCCCAATTTACATTACTTATAAATTCATTTTTGCTAGCCATAATGTACGTAGTAAGAATAAACCTTTGCAAGTTTACCCCTGGCATGGTATACATTCTCAATTTGCTTTTATTTAGTTTATTTCCTGAACCAATTTTTAATATGTTTATTGTCTTACCGAAAATTTTATTTAATTCTTGTTCCCATTGATCAAATAACAAATCAGAGGGAACTAAAATCATAGGTACTTCATTTTTATCAAATACTGATTCCCTTATAGCACATAAAGCTGTAAATGTTTTTCCAGAACCAGTGCACATCTCGAATATGCCTTTTCTATTATTTTTTTCCCAATTATTCAAAATATTAATTTGATGTTTCTTAGCATGCCTTGAATTTGCTCCTGTTTCTGCATACCATTTTTTGTTTAGTCTATAAAGTTCTTCTATCGATACACTTAGCAATTCATCTATTGAATATGAAGAAATCAAACTACCAATCTTATCAATCGTCACTGAAGGTATATCCAAAATCCTAATATTCTTCTCTCTTTCGTTCCACATACTTTCAAACTGGTCTTTAACAATACTTACTCTCTTCTTGTCTTTTTCATCTTCCCATGAAGTAAATACATCAAAGGATTCGCTATTTCCATATTCTGACACTCCCTTAAAAGTTTCATTTATAGAACCACGAAATGCGACAAAATTACCCTCTCTATCTGAAAAAATACCCGCCTTATCATGCATGAGTCTTTCAGCATAGGAGTCTTTCTCAAAGACTGCAAGTTTAATATCTAAAATGGCTGATGAAATCATTTTCGATAACAATAATGTTGAATTGGGATATTCCTTTTGAAGCTCGTCAAGAACAGAATTTAACTCTGACCCAATCTTTTGTATTAGACGTTCATCGTAACCATTCTTAATAGCTAAAAGGTCCTCTTCTTTGAGGACTGGTGAGCAAATTATCCTAATTTTCCCATTATTATTGATGAAAGTCTTTAAAGCTGTATTAAAAATCAAAAACACCGAGGAACCAAAGTAACCACTGATTCTGTCATATAGAATAGAGTTTTCTAAACAAGGTTTGTAAAACTCATCAAACAATTCATTTCTGGTCTTAATATATGTAGCTTCAAAGACTAAATCATTCAGCATTAATTATCCCCCATCTATACTGTAATCAATTTTCTCTTATCGAATTAATATTTTTGTATGCCAAATCAGAAAATTCTTTTGAAATATCTATTCCAATAAATTTTCGATTCTTTTTTATTGCTACCATACCAGTAGTACCACTACCAACCCAAGGATCAAGGACAATATCATTTTCATCGGTACATGCCAATATGTATTTTTCTGGGATATATTCTGGTTGGATTGCTTGATGGTTATCTGTTTTTGATGATACTGCACCATATAATACATTGGTGTATTTTGCTAGTAAATGTGTTTTTACATCATTTGGTAGACTTTCAAACAGAAGATTAGCAATTTCGCTAGTAGATATGTTGAGCGGTAAAGCACCTAATACATTGGGTTCTATTTTCTTTTCTTTTGTAACATATTGAGTCCCGTTTTTACGTGGTTTAAATATAACATTGTGATATGTTTTTAGAGATGAACTAGAGTACTTCCTTCTGATATTGTCTATGTTTATTTTCCACTTCTTATTTTTAGAGAACCATAGATTATACTCATAAGCGTCCTGACATGAAACCCTTACTCCGGTCGGTACTGGATTTGATTTCATCCATATTTCAATATCGACACAATATAAGCCTAACTTGTTCTTCATATGCAACATAAGTTCTTCAATAATTAATGACCTTTCGGATGATTCATCTGATGACTTTGGTCTGACTCTATTAGACTTGACATTGATAACAATAAACCCATCACTTCTTAGTTTAGGCAATACTTTTTCGATAAATGGTGATATTTCCTCTATATAGTTTTCAATTTTCCAAGTTTTGTAGTTTCTTTTTGCGTTTGGATAAGGAGGTGATCCATACATTAACTTAATTGATTCGTCACTCAAATGTTCTATGTAGTTTAATGCATTTCCATGTAATATGCAAAATCCATCATTGACTAATGCGTTATCAATTTTTTTGTTTATATACATGATCTTACCTGCCCCTTAATTGATTGTTGAATGCATAATCTTGTTAGTAAATCAATTACATAAAACGCCATTTTATCTATATTATAGCATTTTTACTTATATGATGTTGTATTTACATAAATCTTATTGCGCTTTATTCATAATTATATCAAAATAATAGTTATTTACTTCAAATGTTTCATACCCATAAAGGTATTTGAATCGATATTTGATTCACTCCCTTAATGTAAAACTTGTTAATCGTTTTCTCTTTTATTTATGGATAATTTTGCTCAACAGCAACACATTTGCAAACTGTCAACAGTTATGATATTTTCACCCCAATAATTGATAAATTTTCCAAATTAAGTATAGATAAAAACTATGCTGCGATTTAATATGATATGTTCGATGAGTTCCTCTTTTAACATATCTTCTAACTTTATCGGTCTCTTGGGTCTACCCTTATTTGGATGATCCTCTTTGGTTCTTTTTTACTCTGCGGTCAAGGATTGTTCCAAATTCTTTATATTGCTTTATTCATCGTTCAATCATTGAATTTGTTACATTCAAATCTTTAGCAAGTGCTTTGATACCAGCGTATTGACCCTATAGATACATCGTGATAATCCCGTTTTTTTCCGATTGTATAATGTTGATGCTTCCTCGTGTTGCGCTGCATTTGAAAACCTCTTCTTATTTCCTTAATATAACAAAAATAGAGCTAAGCACATACATAACTCTACTCTTTTTTGTTTCCATTTTAATCAAATACTTTAATTCACCTGTGCTTTTTTGTTACTATTTTACCTTATCTATCACTGCAGAAATGGGGTAATGATCACTTAGATAAATGCCTGGTTTATCATGATGAACCCTCCATGATTTGACATGAAGTCCTCGTGATGTAAAGAGATAATCAATGGGTTTTCCTTCTTTTGCGTCTGTAAAACCATGAAAGGTTAGTACATGCTGATCTTGATACATCGAGGTTAAATGGTTTGACATATACTGAATGGTTTGACTATCTGGCATTGTGTTAAAATCGCCAACCAAGACGATCTCATCATCTTCTTTTCGTTTCGATGATACAATGTCGATTAAATGTTTAGCTTGTTTGAGACACACATCATCGGATGCATAATCCAAATGTGTATTGACAAAAAGTAAGTGACTAAAACGCGCCATCGTGACGATTCTTGGAAAGTGACTACCTTCAACAACTGATTCTTGATCAGGCGTATCAGTCAACCAGCATGTTTGAATAGAGGAGGGTTTAAGGTTTTTCTTGTAGAAAATAGGTGTCCCTTCACCTCGAGAATCTCTAGGTTGATAGATCATGATATAGCGTGATTTTAACCCTTCTTGAAGATCATAGGCCATGTCTTGAAAAGCCTCTTGACATCCAACTAGATCAAAATCATGATCCATGATAAATTGGATCATTTTTTCTTTGCGATATGGCCACGCGAGTGGTCCATCAACTTCGACATTTACACGTAAATTGATACTTGCTATATGCATATCATCACCTCTACTATTCTATCACGATTCATGCTATAATGCATGGCATAGAGGTGCATGTTATGCCAGTCATACATATTTTAGGTGATTCGTTAGCTGCAAAGAAATCAACAGATCGAAAACCAGAAACCGGATGGGGTGAAGTCTTATCTGATTTTATCCCCAATCATTATCAAGTCATGAATCACGCAGTCAATGGTAGATCGACCAAATCCTTTATCGAAGAAGGGTTATTTGATACGGTTCTCAAACACCTTCAACCTGATGATGTTGTTTTAATTTCATTTGGTCATAACGATCAAAAAAAAGAAGATCCTACACGCTATACAGACCCCTTTGGTTCCTATCAAGATAATCTCAGATACATGATCGAATCAATCATCATTCATCAAGCAAAACCCATTGTTTTAACCTCGATCACGCGCAGGATATTTGTAGGTCCACATACGATTGATCAAAACACACTAGGTGATTATCCATACGCCATGTTATCTCTTGCAAAATCGCTTAAAATCCCCTGTATTGACCTTTTTACAACCTCACAAGCATTGGTTGCATCTTTAGGTGATGAGGCCTCTCAATCGCTTTATTTACACCTTAAATCCGATGAGAATCCCCATTATCCAGAAGGTGTGTGTGACAATACACACTTAAATCAACATGGGGCTGAAGTCATGGCATCACTGATTGCTCTTGAGCTCAATCGATACTTATAAAAATAAAAAAGGCGAGCGCCTTTTCGTATACTGAGACTAGGAGTTATCTCTTAGTCTTTTATTTTTATATGAATGGTAGTAAAATGAGGGCGAAGGCGTAGTTAAATTATTTGAACCTCGAGTTCGTAAAAACTTGTATACCTTTGAGTATTTATTAAGTCTACGCCTTCCTATTGATTTACTGCGAGCTAAGAGAGATGACTCTTGGCTTTTCTTTTTTATAGGCATATAGAGAAGAAAGTTTGAAAGGAAGGACGTGTGCCTTTTTGAACCTCGAGTTCGTATAAAAAAATGTCCTCAATTTCAGTTAATGCACAAAGCTAGCTTAGATCTAATGGAGTCAACGAACTCGTATGAACAACGAAAAAAAGCAAGTGCATCAAACTGAAACAAACCGTATGTCATCAGACAAAGAAAGGTGGGAATGGCGTGAAGAGTCCATGTGTAGCAGTGGACGTATCGAAAGGGAAGAGTTATTTTCAAGGGTTTATTGAGATTGATAAACCAGCAAGTAAAGCGGCACCAATCATGCACGATTTAGAGGGGTTTAAATCGATGTATCAGTTGGGTCAAGCATTGAAACAAGCATACGGTGATGTCATCTATGTCTTTGAATCAACAGGAATTTATCATAAAGCTCTTGAAACATTTCTGATGAATCAGGAAGAAAAAAGCATCATTCTAAATCCATTGGAAGCCTCGAAGATACGTAAAACGGACTTGAGATCAACTAAGACAGATGCTAGAGACTGTAAGAGCATCGCAAAAGCCTACTTTATGAAAGCCTACAGGTTACATAGCTCTAAAGATGAGTTGTATGGAAAATTGGGGAGTATGAATGCTCATTATAACTTTCTTGTTCAACAGCTCAGAGAAATGAAAGTTCATTTTAGAAACACCTTGGATATCGTGTATCCGAGATTTGATGAGGTTTATCCCGACCCATATTTGGATATACCCACGGCAATTTTAAAGAGATACCCACATCCGGATGAACTTAAGGGCAAGCGCGTCGAGACCATTACAAAATATATCATGAAGGATACCAAGTATAGAGAGCCCAAATCTATGGATGAAGCAAAGAAACTAAAAACATATATCGATAACGTTTCTTCTGGCTGTCGAAGTGACGCATATGACGTCACAATTCTAAAGACGATGGTTAACAAGATGAGTGATCAAGAGGTCGAAATCGAATTATGTCTAGATGAAATGAGAGATTTGGTTATTGATTTACCGATGTTTCATCAACTCATGAGTATCCCGGGTATCGGTGATAATCTCGCAATCAGGTTGATTGGTGAGTTGGGAGACCTGAATCGTTTTGAACGGAGTGAACAACTCGTCGCTTATGCTGGCATCGACCCCAGAGTATGTCAATCCGGACAAATGACTGGAGAACATCTGCACATCACCAAGAAGGGAAATAAACACCTAAGAACGCTATTATTTCTGGCCGTAACTAGCAATATTAGAACCAATAAGCAAAACACGATCACTGATTTTTACAACAAAAAAAGACAGCAAGCGAACCCTCTCGCTTATAAAGCTGCCTTAATTGCCTGTGCCAATAAATTACTCAGAATAATCTTTGGCATGCATCAGAGTGGAATGAACTTCCACAAATAAACTTCAACCTCATTATACTACTTAAAATTCTAGATTTCAAATCCGGTTTTTTAAGTATGTTCAAAAATATGAAACAATTTTATACGTAATCCTATTGACTTTCCTTATCTAATTTTTTATACGATAATATGAAGAGATAGTTGTTGTTGCATGTAAATGGGAACAAAAACGAGATTGGCTTCTGGCATGGTTTCGGGAAGTTCTGCACTCCAACCCACAAAGACATAACCGTTTCTGACAGGGGCTTCAGGAAATTTATAGGATGTTAGATCTGCTCCAGCTGCAAAATATTCACTATAGATCGCATTTCCTTGATGATCTTCACATGTGATTTCATAAATATCAACGGTCATTGCTTGTGTTTTCGTCACTTCAAGAACGAAGAACATTGCTGCGAGCATCACCGTGAGTGCCATGATCATATATTTCATAACATGACCACCTTTCACATTTTTGTTTTGATGCTTTTATTATACGTAGCGATTCTTAAGTCCTGCTGAAGCGTTTATTAAGTATTTATTAATTTTAACGTTTTTGAAAAAGATGGACAAGGTGTGATTGAAGTGATAACCAATCTTTTTCATTTCCAAAACGTTCATGATGATCTTGCTCAAAGACCATAGCAAGTGAAAATTCCTTTTCTTGTAACCAACTTGGATAAAGCATGTGAATCATCTTATCTTCAATCAGTACACAATGAAAGCCTTGGGTATGGCTTTGACAGATAGCTTGTGTTCTTAAGTAAGGTGAGTGAGCATTCCACCTGAACCGAAGCATGGTATCAAAGGGTTGAACCAAGGGATTTTGGCTAAAATAGATGAGTTTTCGATAATCATATTTATGAATGATCTCACGGATCATTTCTCCATCGATGACGATAGGATCATCAAGCTTTTCGTCATGTTTTGTCGGATCTGAACGATAGATCAACAAACGGTCTTTGACATGATCATAGATCATATAGGACAACCAAGGCACACGTAAAGATGACATAGACTCCCCTCCAATGTTCTTAGTTTATCAAAAAGTCCTATCCTTTCCCTTACATATTTCTTAACATTTTGTTAACAAAAAAGGAGCTTAGAGCCCCTGTTTCGCATAATCGCCTAATTTATAACCAAATCCCCACATCGTGACAACAATCTTTGGATTCGATGGATCGTCTTCAATCTTTTCTCGTAAACGTCTGATATGAACGTTAATGACATTATCGTTATAATAGTATTCTTCACCCCACACCGTGCGATACATTTGTTGTTTGGAAAATGTTTGATCGGGATGCGTTAAGAGGAGTTTAAGGATTTCAAATTCCTTCAGTGTCAAATCAACCATTTGGCCTGCCTTTTTCACTTCAAAATTCGCAAGATTGACATCAAGATCTCCGATTTCAATCTTCTGCTTGACCTCTTTATCCATCTGCTTGTGAGCACGTCTTAAGACAGCTTTCACACGCGCAATCAGTTCAAGCATCGAAAAAGGTTTTGCTAAGTAGTCATCAGCACCTAATCCAAGATTGATGGCTTTTTCAACATCGGTGTCTTTCGTCGAGATAATGATGACGGGAACATCACCTTTTGAACGTATGTGCTTCAGCACATTTTCACCACTGATCTTCGGTAACATCAAGTCCAGAAGGACAGCATCATAGGTCATCATATCAAATTGTTTGATCGCTTCATCCCCATCAAAGACAGCCTTAACTTCAAACATTTCTTCTTTTAATTTGGATTCAATGCTTCGACTAATTAATACATTGTCTTCAACAATTAAGATTTTTTGAGCCATAGAATTACCTCTCTTTGTTCGAAAGTCATGTGCTAATCTTAAAAAGTAGGATGGTTCTTACAATTTCATTATATCATGCTAATCCTAAATGTATACATAAAAAAACGCCTTGACTGCACGGGGGGGGATGGCAATCAAGGCTACCGAGTCACATGGAAACGACGCCCTTTTCCAAAAGGGAATAGTGCGTCTTCGATGTTTCAACGTCTCTCGATATTTCCATTATAACGTATGTGCGCGCGAAAACGAAAGAAATATGTCATTTTTTACACAAAAAGAAAACGAGTGAAATCACTCGTTTGAAAAATGCTTTCGTTTCTTACATGAATCTCTGACGATGATCTCTGTATCCACAATAATGGGATCAATCGTTCGCACTTTACCATCCATCATACCGAGCAAAGTGTCACAAGCATACTGTCCAAAAGCTTCATAATTTTGACGGACAGTTGTTAGTTTAGGTGTAACGATTTCACAAACATGAAGATCATCAAAACCGATCACGGATACATCATCAGGGACAGAAAACCCGTGTGTATTCAAGTAATTAATCGCGCCAATGGCCATGAGATCAGAGACCGAACATACCGCTTCAGGTAGTCCATGCATCTCAAAGATCATTTTCATGGTTTGGTGGCCTTCTTCATAACTATACGATTCATTCGATTTATCAGGTAAGTAAAGAGGCTCAAGCCCTTTTTCATGCATAAAGTCTAGATAGGCACGTAGACGTTCACGACCGATAAAGTTGGTATACGATCCATTGATAAATGCAATCCGTTTATGACCAAGTTCATACAGGTATTTGCAGCTTCGTTTGATTGAATGATAGGAATCAGAAAAGATCGAGTTAGGTCCTTTTTCATGGGGGTCGAGCGTGAGGACAGCTAATTGACTTTGATAAAGTTTACGGATGGCTTCTTGATTGTCACCACCTGAAACAACGAGTACAGCATCGACATTTTTTGAGTTGCAATGCTTTAAATAATCGAGTCCTGATTCGGTATTATGAGATAACAACAAAATATCGTATCCTCGTGACTCAACGACCTTACGAAAAGCTTCCAAAACGCCTGAGAAGAACAGGTTTTTTAACCCGTACTCGACTTCGTAAACGACACCAATCGTATTGGATCGTTTACGCACTAAACTTTGCGCGGTTGCATTAGGCATATAGCCAAGTTCTTCGGCGATAGCTGTCACACGTTTACGTGTTTGTTCACTGATTTCTGTATAACCATTCAGTGCTTTTGATACGGTTGAGATCGATACTTTCGAGAGTTTCGCAATTTCATCAATGGTGACCATGAATCCTCACTTCCAATCCAAAGATATTGTATCAAAATGGGATGAAAATTGTATTCATTCCATGAAAATTCACGAATGATATAACGAAAAATATGATTTTTTCGTTTGTTTCGCGCGAAAATATTGGAGTTGTGCTCGTTTCATTCGAATACTGTGCAATGGTGAGCTCGATGATTCATTCATTTTTCGTTTGTTTCGTTGAATTCACAACAATGATCAACTTAGGCGTCTGGATAAGTTAATCCAAATCCATAGGGGAATAAATAATCGTCTGGATCATAGTTAGGATCAAGCATGGTATGGGTCACTTGGGCGAGGACTTTGGGATAGGTATACGGTAATTGACCTTTAAAATTGTAATCCCCATACATCACATCGGTGATGCCTAATCCTTCTGTACCCGGTAAGAATGCCATGATGAATCCATCGACAACTTCTAAATAATCGGTCATCAATAAGGGCTTACCAGAAATCATGATGGCGATAACGGGAATATCAACATCACTTAACGCTTCTAAAAGATCGATGTTTTCTTGATAACCTGTTCTGCCGTTTAGTGATAGGTCATCCGAGTCACCAAACCATTCAGCTGCTGGTTTTTCTGCAAGCACAACAATCACTGCATCCACCTTATTGAGATCATCGATTGAGGTATAAATGGTTCCATCTGTTTCAGCTTGAAAAGCTTCTAGGATGGTTGTTCCTTCGGTGGAGTTTCCTTCTTGACCTTGCCACGTAATCGTCCATCCACCCGATTGAATACCAATATTATTCGATCCAGGACCTAAAATTAGAAGATCTTGGTCTTTGGAGAGGGGAAGAGCTCCATCATTTTTTAAGAGGACAAGTGATTCTCTCACAGCTTGACGGGCAACAGCTAAAGACGTTTCATTTCTTAAATCGGCATCCGGTAAATCGGGTTCGTCAAATAAACCGATTTCATATTTTACAGTCAAGATACGTGATACAGCATCATTGATTCTGGAAAGTTCGATTTCATTTTTGTCATAGCCTGCCAAAATCGCACGATATGCTTGATCGAACTTATTAGGCTCCATGAGCATATCAATACCTGCATTCACGGTTCGAATGATTTTATCTTCAAAATTTGAACCAGACACATCATTGGTGGCTTCATAATCGGAGATGATAAAACCTTTGAACTGCATATCACCCTTTAAGATATCCGTGATGAGATGCTTATTTTGATGCATGCGAACACCATTGATCGATGAATAGGAGATCATGATACTCTTAACACCTGCATCAATGGCTTCTTGATAAAGGGGAAGATGAATATCGAGAAGTTCTTCTTCGGTGATATTGGCATTTCCTCGATCGAGTCTTCCATCCATACCTGTTCCAAAGACGGTATATCCGTCACCGACAAAATGCTTTGCTGTCGCAGCGATGTGATAGGATTGCAAACCTTCGATATAAGGTCCAATCAAGTTTTTAGCAACTTCGGGATTCTCGCCTAGCGTTTCATAGGTGCGTCCCCAGCGCTTATCTTTAATAAGACCAATCGATGGAGAAAAGTTCATGGACATTCCCGTTTGAGCGACTTCATAGGCTGTTTGTTCACCGATCAGTCTCATCAACTCTGGATTGTTTGCTGCAGCTAAACCAATGTTATGGGGGAAAATTGTTGAGTTAACGAGGTTGTTATGCCCATGTACGGCATCGACACCATAAATGATTGGAATACCTGATGTCGACTTTAAACTTGCTTGACGATAATTATTCGCCATATTGAGCCATGAGGTCACCGTATTCCCTACTGGAACATTTCCACCACCATTCAAGATGGAACCTAGATTATAGGATGTTGTTTCAAAGAGGGTTGCTCCTGAAACACCATTATTGGTTGTGCGTTCTGCTTGAATCATTTGACCTGCTTTTTCTTCGATCGTCAAATGGTTGATCCACCATGCTACTTTTTCTTCGATCGTCCATGCATCATCAGGCTTTGTCATCTCTGGTTCTGGTGTGGGTTCGTTTTGACATGCGTAAAGGACCATCGCGATCAGGATGATGACGCATAAGGTTAGTAATTTTTTCATAATATTGGCCAGTTGGCCATCTCCTTTTAAGATTCTAAGATGACAGTAATCGTATCAAAATGCTTTTTGCGGATGAGTTCTGCAAGATGCCCATCGACGTGTGTGCCATCAATAACAACTGTATCAACACTGTTCTTTAAGATGTATTGAACAGGATTTAAATCAAATGTATCTTTCATGCTAGGATTCTTGATCGTCACCTTCACGGTTTCAAAAAGATGATAAGACACTTCGTGATTGTTATCAAAGAAATCCTTGGTTAATAGGGGATGAATACCAAACGATAAAACATCGTGATTAAACGTAAATAGCTTTTTACCTGTCATCATCAGCATGAATAATGTGATGGCTTCAGATGTCGTACCCGTAAGACGTGCAACAAATCCCCTACCATGATTTTTGGGATTAGGGTTATTTGAGGTTGCGATAAATGATGCATTTTCGAGTGGGCTTCTACCATAGACTTCAGGATCCATAAAAGGTGGCATGGAAGTCTTCATATCTTCGTAATATTCATGATAAAGACCACTCTTTAATAGTCCTATTAAATATTTATAAGACATATGCATGAAGCATGCTTCACGTTCAAGCCAACCCTTCGTAAATGCACGTGCACGACCAATTTCTAATGTTTCATCATCAAGTGGTGATGAGGTTAAATAAAGTCCTAGTTTTTGATCATACATCGGTGTCTTTTTGATAGTTTGATAGATTGTTTTCGCTTCATTGACGTCATGACATTGTTTGAGATAGGTTGCTGGAGCTTCAAGATAATGAGGTAACATCCGAACAGACCAGCGTTTGACAGTCACCGTTGAATAACCAAGCTCTGGATTCTTTTCTTGATTGATAATATATTCATCAGCATGATAGGATAGATAAGTTGGTAATAATCCATTGCCGATCTTTTTGGCTTCTTCAAGCCCTTCTCTGACGATATCTAGCATACGTTCAAGACCATGTTTAACATCACTTACACTTAATTTGAGAGGTTGTGGATCAAGGAAAAACCGTGTCTTTTCAACAAACTTTTCTCGTAAGTCTTGATACGTATCAAAGTTATGGACACCTGATGTGACATCTTTAAAGAAGTTCGCGAGATCTTCTGGACATGCGATAGAATCAATATCGAGTTTGGGTATTTGATCGAGCAACAGCTCAAGGAGTCGTTTGAGTGAAATGGTCTCTGTCACACCTGAACCAAAGATGGCGGGTAGACCATTCATCGCATCATTCCACCCTGGCTTTTCAGCATCCATCATCACACCAATCAAATAGGGATCAAGCGATGTAAATTTAATGAGTGCCAGATGAATCAACTTGGTTAAAAGATTAACTTTAACGACTTGACCACTTGGTGCTTTATGGAAATTGGTTTGATTGACAACAAGTTTCGTTTTTTCAATTTTCTCATGATCGTGGAACAAAGGACCGAGTTGTCTGACTTCACCTTTGGGTGTTAATACATATTTTAGTTTACGTGGGAATACAGAGATATGATTTTGGTAGAATCGATACTCTGGTGTTAAGAACAGACGTTCAATCTTGTCAGGAAAAACATGAAGATAAGAATCAATTAAATCAAGATTATAGATCCAGTGATCGCTCCAATAACCTGTTCCATAGACCGATTGAATCTCTTGACGTGATTCTTTCATTACGCGATGAAGAAACTGGTCACGATCAAGACTAAGTTTGATACCGTGTTGATCGATGGATGTCATCAATTGGCCTGGTGTAAATGGTTTTTCTAAGATACGGCGAACCCTATCTTGACCCGATTCAACATGGGAAAGAATAAGGACGATATCGTCTTTATTCATGATGAGTTTGCTACCTTGAATAGTGAGTGGATTATGACCATCAAGTTGAATTAAATCCATGAATTGACGGATGTTAAAAAGAGCGGCTTCTGGAACGAAGTATGCATCATTACGTCTATTTTGATTGACATCACGATACGAACCATTGCCTTGCGAAAAATAGGCAGGTTCCACATAGTAATTGTTGTATTCACGTTCCATGTCACCATGAATTCTGGAATAAATATGGTAAATAATATCTTGTTCCTTACCCTTAAAGACTAAAGGGTATCCACCGCGAAGGAAATTATCCAAAAAGCTTTGTTTCATGTATGCATCAAAAAGAGGATAGTTCGTCTTTAATGTCATGGGTTTGGTGATCTCTTCAATCAACTTCGTAGCTTTTTCATCATAGGCTTCAAAGACAGGATAGGTCAACGTCTTTTCAAGTTGATGGAGTTCATCAAGATGATTGACTTGACCAAAAATCGTATAAAACGCATACTGATCCTTAAGGTCAAGTTCTTTTGCACTATACGCACTCATGAGTTGGTTAACTGTCACTTGTTCTTCTTTTAATAGATTGGAAAGTGATTGTTTTTCAAATCCTTTCGCTTCACGAAGCGATGTGTCTTGCGCAAAGACTAAACCCGGATCATAAATGACATCTAGTTTTTCATTATATTGATCGATCGAACCATAAAAGTGACCCGCTTCAACACCTTCTACTTCAGCGGTATCTTCTGTTGTTGAACGATTTTTTAAGAGTGGCATCTTGCGCTCTTGATTGAACACATCAAACCAAGCAACTGCAAGATTGCTCATGTTTTTAATCATGAATTGATTGGTACCAAAGGGCCACATGGTCGCGAGACCATCAATGATCTCTAGATGAATGGGTTTTTTGGTTTTATTGACTAAAGTAACTTTTCGAATCAATCCAGGAAAATGATCTTCGACAACATTGAAATACTTTACATGAATTTCAAGATCACCTAAATCTTCAACAAGGCCGATCGCATTCATTTCTAAAAACATCTTTCGTGGGTGTTTTGATGTTGATGCAAAAGGTTCAAAAACCTGACCTTTATATTTAATAAATGTCCGAAATCCATCGATTTCTGTCCGGCGATACGCCATATTGGCAGGTGAAAAATCAAGCATCGCATGGTCTTTTGACTCTAAACCAAAACTTGCTATGAGTTGTCCACGATTGACATAGTAAACCCACATGGGTATACCGTATTTCCCAGCAACGCCGGGTAAAAAGGAAGCGAATGGTTTCTTCTGATCATATTGATCAATCCAAAAACGTCCCTTTTCAAAGGAGTAAGATGTCATGTGATGTTATCCTTTCTGTAAGTTTGTAATCGTTTGTGATTGGTAGACACGTACGTAATCAATTTCCATGCGCTGTGGGAAGATGGTATCATCGACACCTTGTGCACCACCCCAGTTTCCACCCACTGCAATGTTCAATAAAAGATGGAAACGAGCATCAAACGGCCACTGTCCAAAGGTTGGACATGAGACCTGACGTGATGGGAAGAATGTAAAATAATTCATATCATCAATCATAAAATAAATACGATCGGGTAACCATTCAATACTGTACTTATGGAATGCAGTTGATGCGGTATCAATGATGCGTGAACCTGAACGTTGTGTCCCTAATTGATGATTCAAAAACTTCGTATGGATTGATCCATGGATCTTATTTTGGTCATAACCAACGTGTTCCATGATATCAATTTCACCACTGTTTGGCCATCCACCATAACGCCAATCGGTAGGTAGCATCCAAATCGCAGGCCATGTTCCACGACCTGTGGGCAGTTTTGCCATCACTTCGATTTTACCGTAGAGCCAATCACCTTTATTTTTGCTGATGACTCGAGCAGACGTGTAATCACGTCCAATATAGGTCTCTTTTCGCGCTTCAATGATCATTTTTCCATCTTCGTTCCACGAATTGAGATCTTCTGTGTAATATTGAAGTTCGTTGTTTCCCCAACCTGAACCCCCTAAATCATAGCCCCATTTGGTTTTATCGATTTCACCATCGACATCAAATTCATCGGACCAAACAAGAGCATAATCATCGATACTTTCGGGATCATACTCATAACCTGCGGCTTTACAATTTGAATAATCGGTTTCTTCAGGTGGTGTTGGTTCAGCTTCTTTGCACGATACAAGGGTTAAACCAAGTAAAACAATAAACATTATGATGCTTAATTTCTTCATGTTATTCTCCAGTCATACCAGTACGTTCAATACCTTCAATAAACTTGCGTTGTGCAGCAATGTACATGATCAAAAGCGGTAAAATCGATAAGAACGTTGCTGCCATCTTATAAGCTTCATTTAAGCGTGCTTGACCGCCTTGTCCAGGGATCACACCTGCCATGTCTTCAAATTGGGAATCAAAGGAACCAAGACGCATGGTAATCAATGGGTTCTTATCCCAGAAATAAATTTGTGAGGAATACACATCATTCCAGTTCCATACGAATGAGAATAGGAAAACCGTGATGATGATGGGAATGACTAACTTCATATAAATATGCCAGAACACTTGCGCTGAGGTTGCACCATCAATACGTGCTGCTTCATCGAGTGAAATAGGAATCATCTTAAAGAAGTTAAAGAAAATCAAAATCAAAATGGCTGAATTAATACCCTGACCTAAGAATGCTAAAACAGTTTGTGGGAAGAGTGTATTAAATAAACGTGGTTTGAAGATGCTTTCTAAGAATGTTCCTGAGATCGCATTATAGAAGGGAAGCCAAATGCTATCTTGTAAGTCAAAGAATAACATGACTCTTGGAATGGTTACCATAGGAAGAGGGATAACAAATGACAATAAAACCATGGCAAACCAGAACTTCTTACCCTTAAATTCATAACGTGCAAATGCAAAACCTGTCAAAGCTGCAATGGCGGTCTGAATGATCGCCAATATAGACGTATTCTTCAGTGATTTCCATAGATTACCACCATCTTTGAAGATACCCAATAAGGCTTGTATAACCCCCTCAGAAAACGATGCTAAGGATGGAGGTAGGAGTTGTAAGACACGATTTGCAACCACATAGTTGGCAAAATTGAGTTTTGTTGGAATCCAACCTACTTCAGGATTGATGAGATCGCTTTGTGTTAAAAATGACATGGAGATCATGCGAAGAAGGGGATATAAGAAGATATAGCTGACACCGATCAATAGTGCATAAACCACAATTTGACCAATCAAGCCACTTGTTGCTTTATGGCCGACAAATATTTTCTTGATTTTTGTCAAGTTAAGCTTGCTTGTCATCAGCGCTGACCTCCTTCTTCTTCAGTTTATCTTTGACTTTATCCTTGAGTTGATTAAACTTATCTTTCACAAGCTCACCCAGTGATTTTTGATTGCGTTGCTCTTGAAGTTTAATCATCTTTAAGCGCATCCGTTCTTTACGTTCACGTAGTGATTCTTCATAGATCACTTTATCTTTATCTCTCAAAAGGATGAATGCGATCGCAACAAAAATCAAAACGAGTAACGAATAGATTAAGACGATTGCACCTGCAAATCCTAAGCCCTTCGCATAGTTTCCTGTGATCGTTGTGACAACAAATGAGTAGATCGGATTCACTTGGAAAATAGCGATTTGAACCACAGAGAAAATAGCCACAACAAGCGCGGTTGACTTTAAGTTAGGAAGGGTAATCTTCCAAAGAATTTGCCATGAGTTTGCACCATCAATTTGCGCAGCTTCATAAAGCTGGCTATTCATCTTTTGCAGACCATTCATGAAAAGAATGATCGGAATACCCGTAAACCACAAGATCATCGTAAAGTTATTAAAGATACTTCCGATTAAATCAGCAATAAAGGGTGAGAAGTTTTCAATCATTCTAAACACTAAAATCTCGGTCACATCAATTCTCGTTGTTGAGTCTGAGTTGATCAGTTGTGTCATGACAGGACCCGATAAAACAACGACAGGGAAGAAATAAATCATACGGAATCCTGCACGGAATTTGATGTTTGTATTGAGAAGTAAACTCAAAATGAGCGATAAGACTAAGATTGCTGGAACATAGGTTAACTCAACGACCAAGAAATCTAAGATGAGGGGATTAAACTGTGTGTTTCTAAAAAAGGCTGTTTCAAAGTTATCGAGTCCAATCCAGGTATATGTCCATCCTGTAATATCACGGACAACATAAAAGAATGAGAGATAAATCGTGTAGAAAAACGGATATAAAACAAAAATCAAGAAACCAATCAGCCAGGGCATCAAGAATAAATACGCTGATTTATTCGCATTTTTGGTCAACTTGGACACTTTTTTACGTTTACTCATGTTGACCTCCTTAATCCAAGACACGGAAGCTTTGTGCCGTGACGGAGTTACCCTGATAACTGATCAAGGAATCGGTATAATTGATGACAATCTTCACACCATTCGAATACGTATTGACGATGACACCTGGTAGATACACTTGGCGATCAATCCAGTTCGCGTTAAGAACATTGATATACGCACGGTTCATTTCATCATAAATCGAGACGATACGATCTTGATAGAGTGAAAATTCTGTTGAATAGAAATTCGATGAATTGGTAGAGATCAGTTCATAGGCTGGATCGTGTGTCAACATAAACGATGGATAGACGTTATAATCGATCATACGTAGCACATCAGCATCGGTATAGAACGAGAAGTTCGCATAGGTTGCATAGACTTCCATCGCCCCTTGAAGGACGAGTTGTAAGAAGGGAACGGTATCTGTTTCAATCAAATATTGTGACGTAAACATCGGTGCTTGTAAATAGCGATCGATATATGGCCATAAATATTGATTAGGACGCACACCATTAACTTTATAATTGGTCTTAATCTTTTGAAGTGAGGTTTGATACATATCGATTGCTTCAGTGATGGTTGCACCTTTCTTGTTATAGTCACTGTAGAGCAGTTCAGTGAAACCTTCATACGTATAACTGGTTGCACCTAAGGAACGAGTTGCTTTTTCATGCGATATAATCCATGATGCGATCACTGATGGACGCGCAAAATAACGTTCATTGACTGGACCGACTTCATTTCGTAAGTATTCACGAATATACCAACCATTAGCATGTTTTGTAGCATTGCCGATCAAACTCATCTGCTGTTCATAGATTGTCGCATAATCAAGCGCTAATGAAACATCAATACCTTGTTCATTTAAATCGGTGATGACGCGATCAAATTCACGTTTGGTACCAATAGCACGCGAGAAACGCGGTGCATCTTTATCACCCAAAGTGATACCACCTTTTTGATAGCCGTAGAGACCTGAATTGATGGAGAATACACCTTGATCGTTTAAGGTCGTTAAGATATCTTTCACTTGATCAATCGTGGTGACGACAACATCGGTCGTACCGATTAAGGAATCCATCGCATCCGCCATAATAAAGTCTAAGCGAATGGGCATATTGGTTAATTCATCTTCTCGAGGTGTTAAAACACCTTCTTCAATCAAAATATCTTTGTATTTCTTTGCCATACCAACATAATCTGCAGGATAACCATCAAGTGATCCATCACCTGCTAGGAAGACATAGTTTTGACGAATATCATAATGGGGACGTTCTTCCATCATCGTGGTATAACCACTGCCTGCATTATTGTAGACTTGATAAATGAGGGTATTATAGTTAAAACGTGCAAATGCGAAGGTATATGCTGAGCGGTTCGGTGCAACCCCATTTTGTGGCGATACAACAAGTTCCATGAACTCTTCACCTTCTGTTGCATGGGCAAAGAAGGCTGCTTGACGATTGCCATGTGCAATACCATAAATGGGAAGTCCTGGTTGTTTAATCGGCACAAAGTTCGTTTCAACACGATCAAAATAGGTATCGGTTGAATAGTCGGATCCGTAAACATTGCCATAGTATGAGGAAATGCTTGTATCATAATCTTCAAAACGAATGAGTGCCCCACTTCCATCAGGAACCATGATGTAACCTGGGATTTGTGGTTTATCGACGGCATCTGCTGCACGTCCATAGTCCATTTCTGTTTTATCAAAGGAGATTGTTGCACCACCTGATGCTCCCATCAACGGTGTAAAGATAAACGATGAAATTAAGTTTTGATCTTCACCTTGAAGTTCATCATCTCTGATCTCTAACGATAATCCATCTTCAGTTAAATAGATATGAACAAATACAGTTAAGTCAATGACATAAAATGGAATCTCTAAACGATAATGGGTTGGATCACCGTTCACCATCATGAGTGTCGATGGACCCGTTTCTGTTGGGTGTGTGGATGGGGTACGGTTAACACCATTGGAATCGTTGTAAAATTCAAGGGTCAACAGTGAATTTGAAAATGTTTCGAAACGGGTATTCATGAAGTCTTCATAAGGAAGACATACTGCATCAATTTCTTCATCAGTTGGTGGAATTTCAGATGCAAGTAAAATCTCGCATGCTTCTTTGAGTTCATCTTCACCAGCGATATCTAATCCCGTTTTCCATGTATAACCATTTCTCGTATCATGAATGGCGAAAACATCGCGTGAATCACGATAATAGAATTTAAGATCACCCACAGTCGCAAGATACTGCATGTCGGTAGGTTCTTCGATCACATAGGTCACCGTATCCGGTGGCATTTTGGTATCCTTGTTGGTTTCAATATACGATGCGCGCACCGTGATTGAAAACAGCAAAAACATGACAACAATGAGGATTTTACGTTTATTGCGTAACATTTCGGATGACCTCCTTGATCAGTGCTTCTAAGAACATGTAGAGTTGTTCCCACATCATCACTAAAATGATGATAACAACCGCGATGATGATGGTGAAAAGAACGGTCATGAGTAAGCTCTTGACTGTCTGTCGCGCGGAATAATCATGGATTTCATTGATGCCTAAGAAGATATTGATAAAGCTCCATCCTCCACCAACAATCATCAATAGATTGAGGAAGAAGACTTCGTTATAGGTAAGTACATAACTTAAGATAGTTGTCGAGAGTAAGGCGATCATGAGGGGTCCCATCGAGTAGATAAACATGATGAAAATCTGTTTGAGTCCACCAATACCATCATGAATCGATGTATCTAAATAGTTACTGATGACAAGCACCAGTGTAATCGAGAAGAATCCAATAACAATGGCAGTTAAATCCATGTCTTCAGCAGCCACAAACTGATAGATAAATCCTTTATTGATACTATAGTTCAAATAGATTAAGAAGAATATGATGTATAAAATAATGGCCGATGTTAATGTCGCACGATGTTCTTTCTTGATCTCATAAAAACTATCCATCGGATGACGCATCACCCTAAAAATATAGAAAAGATCTTTGAGTAACTTGTGGTCGAACACTTTCTTGACCGGTGCCATCCATAATGTGATCTTACCTGTTTTATGGTTAATGATGGAAAGTGCTTTAGATCCTACTAAAAAGACAACAAGAATAATGATGACAGCACCCAATGCAGATTGAATACCGACATTGCGGACTTCCCAATATGCTTCAGAATATCCTGGACGATTACCCGCAAGTTGGAAGTGAATCATCGCTTCTTCATAACGCTCTTGCTGAAGATATGTTTTGGCGATATTATCATGTGCAATGACTGACATTTGGTTTAATTTTAAGACTTCATCCCAGACCATGATCGACTCATCATAACGACGAGATGTGTAAAGATTAAGGGCTTCATAGATACGAAGCGCATATTCGGTAGGTCTAAAGGATTGAATTGCGTTTTTACGGTCATCAAGTGCCCAAATGCTACCTTTGGAATCGACAGCAAGCGAAGCGAGCTTCGTGAATAATCCAGATATATCAGGGTTGATTTGTCCTTCGACAAAGTTTCCTGCACCAAAGTTGAAAATGAAGTCACCATCTTGTGTGTAAACAAAGATTGTACCAATTTGCATCGATGCATAGATAATACCTTGTTGGTCGACATAGATGTCAGTCGCATCATCAAACGCGAATGTTCTGCTTCCAGCAAAGATGTTTCCACCTTGAGTATTATGTTTTTTAATCGCGTTTCTGAATGTTCCCATCGTCGTTGTATAAATCATTGAATTTTGATCGATAAATAAACTTGAGAATGTTTGTGGGTCGCGTGAGGCGAAATCCTCAAACTGCTCTTCGGTAAAAATCAGTTTATATATCTGTTGAACGACGGATAGTTGAACTTTGTTAGAGGTGAAATAGCCTAAGAATTCACCTGTATTTGACAGTTGAATAATACCATCTTTGACACCTTCACCATAAATATAGAGGTTACCACGGTTATCAACGACAACTTTACTTGGGTTATAGTTGGTTTGTGCAAATGAAGGTGTCGTTGGACGATCAAATTGACGAATGTAGGTTCCATCAAGTTCGAACCAGAAAACAGCTTCAGCCGTTGTATCTGCGACATAAATACCTCGATCAGACACGAAAACCCCTTTAGGTTGTGCAAAATCCGGATGATCGATCACTAAATCAACGATGTTTGTTACCGTATTGTAGACGACAATTCTTTGATTGTTTGTATCCGCAATATAGAGAAGATCGTCTTCACCAAACATCATATCTTGAGGACCATTAAGCCCGAGATTGACGAGTGTTTTATCAGGTAAATAGGCATCTTGTGTACGAACATAACGTCCTTTTGCGTTAATTGTCATGGTGTATGATGTTGCAGATGCTGCATCACTTTCAAATGAAAATACACTTACTAAGATAAAGGCAAGTACCATGATAAGCATAACTTTTACATATCTCATGATGGTGTGCCCCCTACTTAATACCGGCATGCGCCATCGTGTTCATGACACGTGATTGCATGACGATAAAGATAATCAAGTTCGGCAGGAACATGATCAAACCAGCTGCAGCAGCCATACCGACACCGGCTAAGGTGCTACCTGTATTGGCGAGTGCTAACGTATTCAAATAGAATGCGAATGATTTCATCGTTTCATCTTGAATGTATAGAGATGATGCTTCAACAGCTCCCCAGGTTGCTTGGAAGGTTAAGATCGCAACGGTTGCAATCGCATTCACGGTTAAAGGAATAATGATCTTAAAGACAATTTGCATATCCGTTGCACCATCAACACGTGCCGCTTCGATGATCGGATCTGGGATCTGATCGATGAATTGTTTCATCAAGAAAACCGAGACTGGAACAGCAAGGTATGGCAAGATATGGACCAATGGATTGTTGTTTAATCCGATGTTAACGATAATAAAATAAGTTGGAATAACAACGGCTGTTCTGACGAACATGAGTGCGATTTGGTTGATCCCAAAAAGCGCTGATTTTGCTCTAAAGTTTTTCTTTGACAAAACATATCCTGTTGTCACGGACAACCAAACCGTTAGTACGACCATCACGAAAGTGATGATTAAGGTGTTGAAGAAATAACGTGATAAAGGAACCCCAGTCGAGGTTGCTGTTCGAAAGAGTGTGATAAAGTTATCCAACGTTGGCTTTTGAACAAAGAACCGTGGTGGGAATAAGAATAATTCATCCAAGGGTTTAAATGCTTGGTTTACGATATAAACCACAGGTAAGAGCATGAATAAACCGAGTGGGATTAAGAAGGCATAGAAACCAATTTGCGATTTAGAGAAATTGGTAGGGTTGATTTTAGTTCCTTGAAAACTCATCGTCGCACCCCCTAATCCTTATCCATGAAGAGCTTATACGCGACTTTAGAGAAGAGCCAGATGATGATGAGAAGCACCACTGAGAGTGCTGCTGCATACCCCATTTCGTAGCGAATAAACCCGTAATCATCGATGTGATTCGTGATCAGCTGTGCTGCATTTTGCGGGGTCGGGTTTGACCCAGATAATGCAACACCGATATAACCATTGGTGAACGTTGCAACAATCGCCATGACCGCACCGAAAAGCATTTGAGGTTTCATCATGGGAATCGTGACATACATCACTTCTTGGAATTTATTTCGAATACCTTCAATATAGGCTGCTTCATAAAGCTCATCATTTCCGTTTAAGATCCCCGCTAACATCGCTAAGAATCCAACACCCATGCTACTCCATAAAGCAACAACAATGACAATATTCATCAAATAATCAGGTGATACTAAGAACTGGATCGGACGATCAATCCATCCATTGTTCAGTAAAAAGCTGTTGATATAACCTGATTCATCACCGGAGAAAATCGTACGCCATACGACAGACATAAACACACCACCCACCATGGATGGGGTGTAAATGGCAAGTGCTAAAATGGTTCTTGGTACACGCTGAATTTGCGCGAGCATCCATGCGAGCAGGAAGGAGAGGAGATAACCACCTGGTCCGACGATCAACGCAAATTTCAGCGTGTTTGGCAAGACATATTTCAAGAACACAGGGTCCTGGGTAAAGACATTGATAAAGTTAAAGAGTCCACGATATTCAGGGAACTGAATGACGTTAAATGAGGTTAACGAGAGATAAAATGCAATCGCAACCGGTAATGCAATAAAGATCGAGAATAATAAGGCATAGGGTAAAAGCATGAGCGCAATGCCTAAAGCATCTTTAAATTGCGCTTTACTTCTGTATCTTTTCTTCAGTTGACTCACTGATAACGTATTATCCATGTTGTGCCTCCTGAATCTGTTCTCTTACCCAATCGATATCTCTTATATTGTAAGGAACGATGGGATTTCCTTGTTGATCAAGGAATCCAAATTCAATCATCTTTCGTCTAATTTCACGGTCGATTATGATGGTATATCGGTCAACCGCGATACCCGTTGGTGTACCATCGTAAACCGCTGTATTCCAAATATCAGAAAGTGAGCGTTCAAGCATATATTGACCGGGTGTACGGGGAACGTCAACGAGCCATTCAATTTGTTCGAGAATGACAAGTTTATCCTTTTCGGGGAACGGTGAGTTTCTAAATGCATCGATGTTACCGGATAACCATGCATAGGTTGGTCCATAAGTTGACTGTAAGTTAAATGCAAACTGGCTTTGAGTTTCAACAGACATCCACCACTTGAGGAAAGCCCATGACTCATCGGGTTGTTCAGTTGATGATAGGATTAATCCCGCTGTACCGTTTGCAATATAGTGACGATTCATTTCACCATTCACTTCCATGGCTGGATAAGGTGCAATGTCCCATAATCCAGCAAGTTCTGGTGCTGCGTTTTTGATGAGTAGATATGTAGCAAAGTCAGCAATACCAATCGGTAAAGTTGCATAACGGAACGAGTTATAGAATGAAGGAACTTGCTCAGGGAGCGAATAGTTGGTGAACAGTTGGTTTAAGAATGTTAAACCAGCAATCGCTTCTGTAGTGTTAATCGCAGAACGTATACCTGTATCTGCATACAAACTACCACCATGTTGATAGATGAAACCAGAAGTTTGATAGAACCACTTGATGGCAACACCACCAGCGATGGGGTGATAGAAATTCATGCCATACTGTTGGAGTTCAGGTAAGATTTGAATGACTTCATCCCATGTATCTGGAATCATAAATCCAAGAGCATCAAAGATATCTTTACGGTATAAAATGACGTTGAAATCAAGTGTTTCTGGCAAAGCATATGAATTGTCATTTAAGATATATGGGACAAATGCACCAGGTGCAAATTGACCTGCAAAATCCCAATAATCATCAAAGGAGGTCAAGTCATATGCAGCACCACGAATCGCTAAATCGTAGGGCATATAGGACGCTAATCCTAATGCGACGTCAGGCTGTTGATCAGCTGCTGAAGCCATAACAAGTTTATTAGCATCTGGCATAACTGAAATCTTGACTTGAATGCCTGTGTCATTGGTGAAGGTTTGGTCGGCCATCTTTTGCATCATATCCACATAGGTGATCGGACGGTTAACCCAAACGTCGATAACATTTTCATCATAAGTCATCTTATATTTATCACTGGTAAATGATGCAAAGAAAGCACGAAAACCTGCCCATTGTTTAACAAACCAATTGGCATTTGCACGCGGTAGTTTTGTATCATAACTTGCAAAAAATTGGTTTAAATAGAGGGGTTGTTCTTTGACCATGGTCAGTGAATCCCCAAGATATTGCGCGATCGATCCTGTACCACCGGAAAGATCCTCTAAGTAGAGAGGGACTTTATCGGGATTTTCTTGAATCAAGGTTAATTTATAAAGTGCTTTTTGAATATAGGATAACGTTGCAGAATTTGCACCATTCGGAGCATAGACTGCAAGTTCGGTTAAAGCTGCTTTTAATAAAACTTCATAACTATCGAGATAATCTGGTGTTTCAGGAATGTATTCCGTAAACTTCCATGTGCGTTCACGGTCGACTTCTTTTCCAGCAATCTTTCTGATATCGAGTGAAAATTTATTGATATGATCAATAACGAGTTGTAAATAACGTAATCCTTGTTCGAGTGGTTCTGATTCGGCACGTAATGTAATCGTATGTTCACCTTGTGGTAAATAGAACACATACGCTTCGCCTTCAGGATCACTTAAGGTTTCATACGCCCATTTTTGAGCACCTGTATGCTCAAATTCATAACTGACGAGTGCATCAAAGGGGATTTCGCCATTGATTGCGATCGAACGGAATACAGAATAATCATTTTTTGTGTTTTGATAATGGAATGAAAGTTCATAATTACCTGATGCTGGAACATCGATCACATAATCAATCGCTTGCCCTGAAATATCCCATGATAATCCATCGATGATGTTGAGTTTCTTATAGAGAGCATCAAAGGGTGTCACTGTGGGTGTATTTAATGACATCAAATGGGTGAATGACGAGTTTTTAGACACATAGGTTGTTGCATCAACAACGATTTGATCTTTCACGGTTGTCTGTGGGAGACCAGAGCGATACTGTTGATAGGTTTTTGGTGTTTCTGGTGCAATCAACTGAAGGTCAGAAACCATCAGTGGTGTAGACGTTGTGTTTTCTATTTCAATGAGGTTGACGCCTTCATTCAAAGTAAAGAGCAGGGGAAAAACGGAGACATAGGTGTTGTTATAAAGAGGTACCCAGCGCCAATCTTGATCGATCACTTGATTAGGAAGGACTTGATCTCCGTAACGATCGACTTGGAAATCTTTGCTTTCATCCATCCAGGATAATGGAATGTCGATCGCACGATGATCATCATATAGGTATTGTCCATTGATCTTGATTGAAAGTGTCAGGTTGTTTAAGGTTGCTGCAGCAACTTTCGTTGCTAAAACAAAACGATAAAGACCCTCTTCTTCGAGGTCAATGGTATATGATGCTTCATCACCAAGATCTAAGGTTAATGCTAAACTATCGATATCATCATCATAGAGTGCATCTCCATTGGTCAAGATGAGTTCTTCATCTGCTTCAGCATACTGAAGATTACTGGGTAAGTCATTGATATAATCAATGTATGTATACCGTTCATTGGTTAATGAGGTAGAAAGTTCATGATATGCACCGTTAATGACGGTTGAACTTAACTCTCCTTCAGGTTGATAGTTGTTATAATCATTGGTAAATAAGACAATGACTACGACAAAGACAGTCACCGATAAAAGGGCAATCAAAATGCTCTTGAGGTTTCTCAATATATCACCTTTCTTTAACTTGAATAAAAGGAAGGCACCAAACAGTTGTCCGGTGCCTTCATTCAATTGAAATCGATTTGGTTTATTCGAAATCTTCGTCTGTTAATCCGTAGAATTGCTTGAGGCCTGCACGGAGTTCATCTTCTGCTTCAATGTAACGAGAGTTAATCGCTGTATTCCATTGACCTAACTTGGCAAGAACTGTTGGTGTCCAAGCAGCTTCATGTCTGAGTGGTGAAGTTGCAGCAGGGTCACCGGTAACAACTGCTGGGTTATAAATGTTCTGCCATTCATAAAGGATGGGTGAACGAGTACCTTCGTTGTCATATGTCCATGGATAAGCTTTGTCAGAAACATCCCATACTTGTCCAGATTCCCAGATTTCAAGAACTTTCTGCCAACCTGGCATCTTCGCTTCATCAGCAAAACGAGCATGGATTGGTGTTGAATACCAAATTTCCATTTGTTCGTCGAATGCATCACCAGTTACTAATGGGAGTGAGTCATTCATTGCAGATTTGAGAGCTTCGCCATCTTTGAATTCTTGAGCAGCTCTTGCTTCCCAAGCACGTGTGTCACCAACCCAGAAACTTGCGAAGGTGTACGCGATCTTGAGTTTCAATGCTTCTTCTTCGGTTACTTCAGCATTGCCATCTTCCATTGCATAGTTATACACTGCAAGTGGGTCTAGAACAACACCAACGGTATTGGGTTGATAAGGTGTAGATGGTCTTGGATAAATATCCCAATCATTAGACTTCGCAGCACCCCAGTGACCTTCAGTTGGGTTTGCAGCATCGCCCATCATCCATGGGTCGCCATCGAGTGTTAAAATCTTGTTTTCGATGAAGAACTTGAATCCCCACCACCAGTTGTCATTCATAACTTGATCGGGAACTTGTCCTGCAGCTTGAAGACCCCAGATTGAAGATTCTGCCCATTGGGAAATGTAGGGGATCAATGCTTTAACTTCATTGGAGTTAAGGTTGATGTGTGCACCAGTACCTGGATAGTTCGCAAGTGATTGCGCGAGCGTTGTTGTTCCAGTGAAAATAAAGCTAAATGGTGTATCCATTGCGCCCCAGAAATTGGTCATATCTGCTGATTCAACAAAATCAGTATATTCTTCGATCGTCCAATCGGGATCGGGAACATCGATGTTGTTTTGGTCAGCAAGTTCTTTGTTGATGTAAACGCCCCATGGTTGCAAGAACTGTGGAAGACCTGCTTGGATACCATAGTAGTTCATCATCTGCATGATCGCTGGGTTGAAAGACTTGTACATTGGATCATCTGCGAAAACAGAGAGGTCAGCAACTAAACCTTTGGTGACATCACTGACTAAGTCTGTGGATGCCCAAATGGATGGGTAGTGACCATAGTTGGTCTTGAAGTTTTCGCGTTCTTGTTCCCAAGAAACACCGCCATCATTAGGACCAGCTTGTTTTGCATAAACGTTGACCTGAACATTCGGATAAATTTCGTTGAATGCTTTAGCCACTGCGTAGATTGTTGCTTGGTTTTGACCAGTTAGATCTTCTGGAGCATAGTCTTGTTTACCAATGTCTTCATAGAACTGACCGTCACCAGACCAAAGCATAATGCTAATTTCACCTTCAACATCGGTGTCAAGAGCTTCATACTTTTTGCCGCAACCTGCAATCGTCAATGCAACTGCGATTACTAGTAAAAGCACTAAATACTTTCTCATTTTTTTCCTCCTATTTTATGTATATGAGTTTGGTTTTAACCAACTCAATTATACCATTGGGTGAAAACGATTTCAATAGAAATATACAAGAAACGAAATCGTTTTAGTAAGATGTGTAAGCGTTTACGATTGTTTTTAACAAAGTTTGAAGGAAATCGGTTCCCTTTATCACTTTTTTTCTTAAGTTCGTCTTACGCTTTTTCCGTGATCACGAAGGTCACTGAAGTTGATGCAGGAATTTCAACATTTGCTTTAGAGCCGTTAATTATAAGATTAATCGATGATGAACTTCTTAACTTGTTGTGGGCTACCACAACAAGTGATCCATCTGGATTCTTAAATGCAGTCGCAAACACATTGATATTGGTCGTCTCTGTATGGATACGTGTTGCTCCTTGTTTGACGAATGCACTAAAATGTCCAATGAAATAATATTCTTCGTTTTTCGTATATGAACCATCTTCATGAATCGTCACAACGCCACGACAATTAGGACATCCACCATTTTTTGGACCATCTTGATCATCAAGTGCCAGATTCCACATCAAGACACCTTTTGCAAAGTGATTGATCGAACCGATGAAGACATTTTCTAAATTCCATGTCATGTTGGCTGCAAAATCAGTTGCCCAACCGCCCCCTGAACATTCGGTAAACCAAATGCCTTTATCGGGATAATTTTCAGCGACTTGAGCTTGCGCACTCACTTGTCCACCATAACAATGAAATCCAGATCCAGCAACTGCATCATACCCATTGGGTGAAGCTAGGATTTGCATCGGGTAATTCGGTTGATCCCAGTTATGATCATAGGTGATGATTAATGTCTCAATGTTTGCTGCATCAAACGCTTCTTTGAGCTTAATGACGAATGTGAGTTGCTGTTGAGCAGTCATATACATCGTCGGATAATTCGGTGTTTGATGAAGGGGTTCGTTTTGAGGAGTCACTGCGAAGATTTCAATACCTTCAGCTGCATATCCTTGAATGAATTTAACAAAATATTTGACATAGGCATCCATGTATTCATTCTTCAACGATCCGCCATTCATCGTTCCTGTCGTCTTCATCCAGCCTGGAGCTGACCAAGGCGATGCGACAATCTTAACATTTGGATTGATGAGTAACATTTCTTTAAGCATGGGGATCACATATTCTTGATCACGTTCAAGTGTGAAATGCTCCATCTCTAAATCGGTCTCACCAGCAGGTAGATCACTATATGAATAGTTAGAGAGTGCAAAATCAGATGCTCCCATGGGTAATCTCACAAAGCTGATACCAATACCTTCTTCTCCAAAGAGATCTTGAAGCACTGTTTGACGATCTTCTTCTGACATTTGACTAAATAGATAGGCAGATGATTCAGTCATCGCTGCACCAAATCCATCCATTTCTTGAAAGAGTTGAGTTGAATCGATGGTGATTTTCGTATTACGATTGGCACCTTCTTGATTCGTGAGTACAATCGGTTGTTCAGTGAGCAGTGTGTTTTTATTTCCTTGTGTAAAATAGGGAATAATTTGATATTCTTTTAAAATCACGGGTGTTGGTTCCTCCTCTTTACATCCCATCAGGGAAAAGATGAACAAGATGATCAAAACTACTGATACAATCTTTTTCATGATACCTCCTTGGTGGATTCTCGAATAATGAGTGAAACAGGGCATTTGGTTATTTCTTGAACGTCACTTTCATGATGCTCAATCATCTGAATGAGTAAACTTGCGGCTGTTTCACCTAAGAGTTTACGATCTTGTCTGATCGTCGTTAAACTTGGTGTGAAATGTTTGGCAAACGTGATGTCATCATAGCCGATGAATTGAATATCATCAGGAACTCTTAATCCTTTGTCACGACAACATTTGAGTGCTCCAAGCGCTAAATCATCTGAATTGACTAAGACAACTTCAGGTTGACGTGTTTTCAGTAGTTCTTCCATCGCTTGATAACCTGAGGTAAATCCAAACGATTCCGTATAAACAACATGTGAGGTGTTGAAACCTAATGCTTGACCGATATTATGAAAGTGAAATTCACGTTCGTTGAATGCTTTAGATGACTTGGGTCCCGCAATTAATGCAATCTTTTGTTTTTGGATGCGATATTTCACATACTCCAGTGCAAGATTAATTCCTTGAGCATTATCAGAGATTACGGTATGTAATCCAGGAAGAATCATATCGGTTGAAATACAGGGAATCCCTTTTCCAACGAGTTCATATAAGCCTTGATCGCTATAATTACCGACCACAATGTAGATACCATCCACACGTTTATTTAAACACCATTCATAATAGCTCATCTGATGTTCACCGAGTTTTGTCACGATGAACGCGAGTTCATAACCTTGTTTTTCCAAGTAGGTTTTGAAATGCTGCAAGATCGATGAGAAGAATGAGTGTTCAAGTCCCACATTCGATTCTTCCGTAAACACAACACCAATCGTATAAGAACGTTTAGATTTCAGTTTACGTGCCGACGATTGTGGAACGTAACCAACCGTTTGAATATAAGATGTTACACGATCTCTGGTTTGTTTGCTGACAGATCCTGTACGGTTGAGTACTTTTGATATCGTCGATGGCGAAAGATGAAGTTCTTTGGCAATCATGTAAATGTTTTTGCGATCGTTCAAGACTTATTCACTTCTTTCGTAGACCTTCACATATTGAAACTGCATCGACATCGGAAATATTGAATCATCAATGGGGCCACCCCATGTTCCTCCGATGGCAAGGTTTAAAATCAGATAAAAAGGTTGATCAAATGGCCATTCAGCTTTTGGAATGTAGTCTTTCTTATTGAAGCGTACAATTTCCTTCTTATCGATGTAGAAGATAAATGATTCTTTGCTCCAATCGACGGCATATTCATGAAAGCCTTCTAAAATGCCGGGTACTTTTAAAGCGAGTGTCGGTTGATTACCAATCAAATGGTGATTGGTCCGTGAATGAAGGGAGAAGTGAATCTGTTCAGGATTATGTCCGACATGTTCCATCAGATCAATCTCACCACATGCAGGCCATCCCGCATCTTTAATATTGGTACCTAGAAACCAGATGGCAGGCCATGTACCTTTTCCTGTAGGAAGTTTTGCCATCACTTCAATACGACCATATTGAATGTGTTTTTTACCTAAGGTTGTTAGTTTAGCCGATGTGTAGTGACGATGTTCATAGTTTTCTTTGTGAGCCACGATGGATAATATACCATCTTTGATCACCACATTTTTTAAACGATCGGTATAAAATTGTTGTTCGTCATTGCCAAATCCATGACCTGCAACTTCGATATTCCATATACTTTCATTGGGTCGACCCGGCTTTTTAAACGTGTCTTCCCAAACTAATTTATACATGATGAGCCTCCTTGTAGGCTTGATAAAGCAATGCTTTCGCTTCTTCATTGAGATAGACACGTGGGGAATTGGTATACGATGTATTTTCTTCTTCAATGATGAGAAGTTTTGCATCATGACTTAAGGTATGTGTATGATAAATGCCTTTTGGAATGCGATACACGTTATGTGGTTTTAATACTTCATGACAGATTGTACGAATTTTACCTTCGATAACTTCTGCAAAATAGAGAACACACTGACCTTCTAGAAGAACAAAAGCTTCATCGGTTTCATCATGAGCTTCCACATACGCGATGTTTTCAACCTCAAGTTCATCGATATAATTAAGCATCGCGACACGCCATGTGTTATACACAAATAATTTTTGATAACCAATCTCATCAAAACGATGAATATCAACGTATTTCATCATACCAAATACACCTCAATGGGACCTTCGATTTTTGTGATGCCTTGTTGGATTGCTTTTCCATTCATGAGGATCTGTTCGATCTGATAAGGACCTTCTTTTTCTTCTTTCACATGATATGTAATAGTCGCAAGTTGACCGAAGAGATAGGTCTTTACCGTTGCTTGATGTCTGATAAAATCATGTTTTGTCAGTTTGGGTTCAAGATAGAGTTTTCCGTAACGCATCTGAATACCAAAGACTTCGGTACGAATCAGTTTGAGTAACCATGACGCAGAACCTGTTAAATAAGGATACATTCCAATGCCACGATCCGTAAAGTATTCAGGAATACCGACGAGTAGATGTGATTTTGGATGCATCGCACGTTTAATCAGTGTCACCCATGCTTCTCTTGCTTCTTCGATGAGGTTATATTGGTATAAACCATAGGCATACATCATCGCCATGTGTGAGAAAACAGCACCATTTTCTTTATGGCCATACGCGAAGCCATACGCACGTCCCATGTTGGTTAAAACTTGTTTATAATCGGTATTTAATGCATAACCACCACGTTTGGGATCAAAGAGCATCGCACGTGTTGATTGTGAAAGTGTCTTTGCTTGATCAAGCGTTGGTGTTTTTGACAGTAATGCCATCGCTTGACCCGTGAGATTCATGGTCTTTTCGTGATCAGCATTGATACCATCATTGTTGAAATAACTGATGAAGCGTTCATGCGTAAATGCATGTTTTCTTAAGTGTTCTATTCTCATCTGTGCAAGATGTCTTAACTTCTTAACCAGATGGATTTTATCAATCGTGATGGTTTCTCCAGTAAATGAAGTCACTGCATTGAAGAAATCATGGAGATTGGGTTTTTCAGTAAGCAGTATCTCTAATTGTTTAAAAAGATGAATATCTTGAACGGAAAGATGATCGATCATGTCTGCAAGTTCCAATAGGTTATTCGCATACATGTGCGTAAACGCAACTGTTTCACCTTTGTCCTGTGCCATATCAAGACCATCATTCCAGTCTGCATCTTCTAATCTGACAAATCCGTGATCACCGATATTATGGTGTCCAACAAGATTTTGTAGCAAGAGATGCTCTAAGATGGTTCCTTCATAGGGTTGATTATCTTTTGTCATTACACGGTTTGAAGTATAAGGGCGTGTCTTTTTGGTATAGTGCGTAAACTGATCTTGGAAATAACCTTGTTTTTTGAGTAAAAAATCAAGATCTCCCGTTTCATCAATATACATTTTAGCCGTCAATAGTGGCCACGCACCATGATCAGACCAGACACGCGTAATCATGTTACGGTCAGCTTTAAATTCACCTGGACGATCACCAATAATCGTCGCATTTGATCCATCGATTCGAACACCTAAAAAATTGTTATAGAGCAATTCTTTCACCGATGCATCATTCATCATGATCAAGGCTAATAGATCTTGCCAAAGGTCTCTCCAGCCCTTACCCCCACGACCATAATCATGGTGTGGTAAATAGGAGTTACCAAAGTAACGTCGAAGCATGGGCTGGAGTACGACCCAGGAGAGGTTTTTGGATGTGGATGAATCCACGATATTAAAGGATAAACCTGATACATAATCACTAAAGAATGCTTGAACACGCTTCAGTTCTTGATGGAAAGATTGTGGGTTTAATCGTTGTAATGATTTTAAAGCATCTGATTTCTTCTCATGAATGCCTAATCCAACATAAAGAGACACAGATTGATGAGGTTCAAGAACGATCGATTCAAATTGGATAGCCCCCATCGCTTCATAACCCTGTGTCTTATAACCTGCTTGTTTAAGGTAATGAAGACCTCGTGGATGATGAAGTGATCCACCTGAAACAAAGTCATCAAGTACAGGGATAAACCCCTGGATTTTCATCTGCTCACTCGATGCTTGAACACTATAAATGTGATGATTCGTTTTATGACCTCTTTCATCAAAGGAGAGTGTAGGTTGGTTCAATACACCATGTGATGTGGTTTGAATACGAGAAAGTAACGATGTCACATGACGATGATCTCTGAGATTATCTGCACTTCTTGCGTAAATAGGAATGGATGTTGTGACTTGAATGGTAATCGGTTGATACAAAGGGTTGATCAACTTGATTTCATGCAGTTCAACATGATCATCTAAAGCAACGAAAGAAGTGACTTCAAATGTTAACTGATCACTCTTTCGAATAACCTTTTGATAGAGTAGACCCACCTCAGTGATTAGTTCATCCGATTGTTGATGTGCAGTTTGACCATTCATAAAATAAAGCTGATCATTGACGGTAACAATCACGTTTCTGGACATGATGTTTTGATAGAGATCAACTTCGGTTGTAGGTTCTAGAAAATAGTGATGATGATCGAGTTTGAGATCACCACCAAAGTAAGGTGAAATCGATGAACGCATACCCTTCAAATTAAAAAGCGGGAAGTAGTATCCTAAGTTTTGTTGTGTGACGACAGTTCGTTTTAGCATCATTGACACCTCTCGGAAATCGGTTTCCTATTTAATAGTCTACTTCATCACTTAGGTTTTGTAAAGCAAAAAAACGACTTTTCGAAATCGATTTCGTAAACCGTTTTCACTTTCATCGAAAGATATAAAAAAAGAAGCTACGCTTCTTATGAGCGTAACTTGAAAAGAAATGAAACTATTTTCATACCTATCGAAAGATTCCCTTTTGATCATACATCACATCTGCCGTTTCAATCAAGGTGATTTCATCTCCTTCGATCATCACAGCACCATCATCTGGAATGATAAGAATGGGATGATGGAATGCACGGAAGACTTTCTTCATCGCAGCTTTCTGTTTCTTGCGTCTTCGATAATGGACCTCAACCGAAAAACCAGTCAGTAAATTGAGTCCTTCTTCATAGGAAAATCGTGGATAATCGAAATCTTTTGATATGTGATAATGTTTGAATTGGATCATTGCTCCCGCAGATGAACCAATGTATATTTTCTGATGTTCCTCAATCGCATCTTTTAATCCTTTTTCAATGATACGTTGCATCATCTCATCTGGAGCACCACCTGGAAAATAGAGGATGTCAGCATCTTTGATTTTTTTGATCGCAACATCATGATCATCATGGTAATAATTGATCCAACTTATCGTCGATGGATCAATACCATAGGGTGTAAAGTAACCGATTATTTTTTGGGTATTTTCACCTTCAAAGGCATAAAAACGATCATATGCTTCTGGTGTGGATAGATCTTTACTAAAAAATGAATAGAGTAAGACAGCAACACGGTGATCCTTTGAAATGACACCATTTAGTTCTTGAACGAGCGGTTCAGTGCCTAAAATACCTCGACTCATTAAAATGTTAATCATGATTCTTCCCTCCTTAAAAAATTGAGTGCTAATCGAAACCATCCTGATACATCGTTGTTGTTTTGAGCAAACACCTTGGGATCCATGTGTTCGAATGATGTATCTTCTGTTGCTAACGATAAACCATGTGGCCCATGTGGATAAATATGAAGCTCATATGAGAGGTTGTGAACTTGAAGTGCATGAACAAGACGCAATGTGTTTTCAACAGGTACCGCTTGATCATCTGCAGTATGCATGATAAACATCGGATTGAGTTTTTCATGAACCTGTTTTTCAAGTGAAACCTCATCGATATAGGGTGACGATAGATCGCCTAGTAAGTTAACAAATGAACCTTCATGACGAATCAAAGGATCACTTGAAACCACTGGGTACGCTAAAACTGTTTTAGAGATCAGATCGGGTCTAGCGATTGATAACATGAGTGCATAATGCCCACCCGCAGAAAATCCACACATAAATAAGTGTTTGACCTGTGGCATACGCTTGATGGATTCCAAGATATGGATGCCCTCTTCTTTGATCATGGGATAAAGATGTTTCGTTTCTCGATACCAAAAAATCGCTGCGTGCATCCCCGCTTGCAAGATGCGTTTTGCAACAGGCATGGCTTCTCGAGGAGACGTAAAATGATAGCCACCACCTGGCAAGATTAACACAAGATCTCGTTTTTGTTCATCAAGAAATACGTATTCAATACGATTATTGGATTGCATGTTTTCACCCATCTCATTATAGCATAGCCATGAAAAAAGGTCATCCTGAGATGACCCTTAAATCATTTTTTCTGGTTTATGAAAATAATATCCTTGGTGAAGCATGCATCCGAGTGAAAGCAAGAGATCATGATCATGTTTTGTTTCTACACGTTCAGCTATCATATGCTTTTTTGTTTGATTGGAAAGTTTGACAATCATTTCAATGATGGTTCTATTCTTCTCAGATGATAGATCACCAATAAATGATCCATCCATTTTGATAATGTCATAATCAATTCGATCAAGAATGGATAATGAAGAATACTGAGAACCAAAATCATCAATCGCAATCATAAATCCTTCATGACGATAAGCTTGAATGATTCGTTTGCATGTTGCTAAATTATAAACAAAGGTGTTTTCTGAGATTTCGATCACCAGATCAGATGGAGAAATTCCATACTGTTTCGCAAACCGCGCAATCTTTTTCGGGAATGAATCGATGAGAAATGTCGTGGGTGATAAATTAAGACTGAGTCTTGTGTGCTGATAAAGAGGATCTTGTTTTATTTTTTGAAATTTTTGAATCGCTTGTTCGATCACATAGGCATCTAAAAGATCAACAATGTTTGCATTGACCGCAATGTTAAAGAATACATCGGGGCGAATGACACCAAGTTCATCATCTGTCCATCTTGATAATGCTTCAAGGTAATGAACGCTCTGATCAACCGCGTGAATAATCTTTTGAAAGTGAACATCGATAGACTGATTTTTGATAGCAAGCTGCAATTTATAGGCCATGTGAATGTTGTTTTTTAAGTCTTCAATCATCTGTTCTTGGTAGCATGTGACACGATTGATCGCCTGATTAGACGCATGTCGATTGGCTAAAATAGCATGACTAATCGCTTGTTCAATGGTTGTTGCATCTTCAGGAAATCGTGCACATCCAATGGTCTTCTTAAAGGTAAATTTCGCATCAGTAATCTCATAATCTTCATAGAGCTGATCATCCATCATGAGCTTCAATTGTTGCTCATGTTCAGCCTTTGGATTGATGATGACTACAACAAATTGATCGCCATCAAATCGTGCAATAATATCCTTTTTTTCAAGGAAGAAAGTGATCTTTTCACCGATCTGTTTTAGGATGACATCACCAAAGGAGTAACCATAATAATTACGTATGATATCAAGATTATGGATCTGCATTGAATATACGATAGATCGCTTCACCGTGCGTTCTTTAAGCACTTCATATAATCCATATTGTCCATATAATCCTGTGACGGCATCATGTCGATTTTGATCTTCAAGTTTCTTGTTAAGTTTGACTAAATCTGTGATATCATTACCAATCGAAATAATGTATTCGATATGACCATCACGATCGATCATACAGTCGTTTTTCCATGTGATAAAACGTTCTTCTCCACGGCTCATCATGTGACTTTGATGTGAGGATTCCTTCTTCGTTAATACATCATCAAACCATGTATGATCGGTATTTCCCATCATCTCGTTAAGCTCAAAAATACTTCTTCCTTCAAGAGGATCAAGTTTATTATCATAATAATCACGATACGATGTACTCATGAACACGATCGTTCCATCAGGTTTACACTTGGTGATCAATGAACCTGAATAGGCGATAATTTTTGAATTTTCTTGAGCGAGAACTTCGACATCTTCTTTTGCTTTTTTGAGTGTATTTTCCATGACATCGCGTTCACTAATATCCGTCGCTAATGCAACAAAGCGATGTTCTGAAGTATGAATGCCTTTGATTTCTACGTGAGCATAACGATTCATCGTTTCAAATTTCACATGAACTCTTGATTCAACAGGTATACGATGGTCAACATGATCTTTGATTTGACGTAGGACCACATAATCATCAGGATTCACATAACCTGTTAACTTTGCTAGTGGCATATTCATCTCACGTGATTCAATGTTGTACGTTAGCATAAATTTTATCGAAAACTCAATATGGACCATATTGGTCCGCTTATTGTATTCAATGAGAACTGCATCTTGTTTTTCATACGAGGTGTTACTAATATGAATATCCCTTTGATGCGTGATCACCATTTGTCTAATCCCAACACCATAAATCGCAAGAATGATTCCAAAAACAAGGTGATAAGTCACATGGAGAAGTTCATGAGATTGTCCTAATTGATCATCCCACGCATAAAAGAGGGATAACACATCAAAAGTCGTCAGCATCATAAGGAGTATACATGAGATGATCAGAGCACGATTTTTGAATTCAATAGCATAGATTAAGCTCAGCATTAAAACCGTTAAAAGAGCACCATCCTTCACCATTTGATGATTGATTCTAGGGAATATATCGAGAAGAGGTGCAACAAAAAAGAGGATGTATAACATCCAGATCAGACCATATATCGCAATGAGCCATGCTTTCATACGTCCTTTATTCTTCATCAATATCCCTCGTTTACTCTACCATTATAACAAAGCGTGTGAAAGATATTTGAAGCAGTTGTATGATTTAAGATAAACTTAAGAAGTATGTTATGACTAAAAAATAAAAGGAGATTGTGATCTCCTCAAGTACATCTTGATAAGGGTAAAACCAGGGAACGACGATGTATCCATAATCTTCGATGATCTCATCTTCTTCCATAACGACTACATGATAAACCTGATAAAAGAGACCGATATACCTCACTCCATCTCCTTCTTCCATCTCTACTTCAAGACAAAAGAATGGCTGATGATTTTTCTTAGCAAGATAGAGATCAGTGGATAGAAAAACGAGCCATACCAGTAGGATGATTGAGATGATGATCATTGTCTTTTTCATGATACACCTTCCATCGATGGGTGAAATCATTTTACATCAAGTTCATGAAAAAGAGTGTCAAAATCGTCATCAGATGCATAAAAAAAGCGATAAACGCTCGGTTTATCGCTAGGATTGAATCTTTTTAATCGTTTGAAGTGCTCGCTCAAAGACTTCATCTTCGGTGATGCCATTGGTATTAATGATGACATAAGGGATGTCATACACCGCACATTGTGCGACAATCTTTGTCGTATAATCACTCATCAATTCTTTGAAATAAGGTTTATTCTTATCAAAGTTTTCGATTTCCTGTTCGCGTCCACGATCCATGATACGTTGCTCGAAATTTCTCCAATCCACATCCAGGATGATATATAAGTCTGGCTTTTTGATTTGATTCATATAAGCATGAAACACACCGTTATACATATTCATGATGGTAGGCATACGCTTTAAATTGTGTTGTGCAAAAAGCCAGTGTTCCACTAAATCACGATCAACAATAAATGAACCTTCGTATTTGACTTGATTCAACCAATGATTATGGATGAAATAAATTTGAAGAAGCATTTCAACGTTTTCTTTTTGTTCATAAAGCCAACGTAAAAGCGTGTTGAACACCTCATCGTCTCGTTCAAACTCTTCCATGACAGGTAAGTTTAATGCTTTTCCTAAACGACTAACAAGTGTTGATTTTCCTGAGGCAATCATGCCACCTACAGCTATTTTCATCGTGTCCTCCTATTGATCGGTTGTGAGGTAATCTATCCCCATTTTTGACAATCTCATGGCGTCTTTGGATTCATTGACGGTATATACAGCAATGCGGAATCCTTCTTTTTTAAGCTTTTTAACTAATTCCGGTGTGATCATTTCATACCAAAGCGATAAATCAATTTTATTCACACGCGCATCATAGATGATCTCGTCATTGAGTTCACCACGAAGAAGTTGTAACTCGATGGTTGTTGATAATGCACGAATGTACTTCAGGTAATTCATGTTAAATGAAATCACCATCGCTTTGAGTCCTGGATGATTTTCAATCATATTGACAACATCCGTCAACGATGAAATATCAGATACACCTTTGATTTCAATCACAGCGACTTTATCATAATAGACACACATTTCAAGATACTCTTCAAATGTTGGAATGAGAAGATTCGGATACTGTTTAATATTATTGCCTGACTTAATGGTGTGACTTCTGATTTCGGATAGGGTCAAATCTTGAACTTTCTTTTCGACTTTTGCCATACGATTTAAATTGTCATCGTGGATGACGACAAAATGATGATCTTTGGTTTCATGGATATCACATTCAATGCCGAAAAAACGTTGTTCTTTCCCTGCTAATTCGAATGCTTTTAATGTGTTTTCTGGTGCATGAGAGGAAAGACCTCGGTGTGCAATGATTTTCATAAGAACCTCATGGTGACAAAACTTTAACTATAGTCTTATTTTAACATGATTTCACCTTTTTTTCAGCCAGAAAAAGTGAAGAATCATCGGTGATTATGTATATAGAAATGTTCTATTTTGAAGTCTAAGTGAACGCTCATTTTTGATGAAGTGAGTTGAAACCAATAAAAAAGTAGGCACACGTTCGTGTCTACTTCTTATCTTATTAACTGATCTTATTACTTATCTTGTTTAACAATGGGAATCCAAACTTCACATCGATAGTCCTTTCGATCTGATCCACTTTCTGGGTAGGACTCAAAATCAGGCGTTCCTGCATGGCGATATCCTGATGATGGGAAGAAATCTTCATAAACCTGACGCCATACACGTTGAATCGCATCAGGCATCGGTCCAATCGATTCGAAGACTGCCCATGTTGATTTTGGAATCTCGAGTTTTTCGAGGGTTTGATCGTTCTTTGTTGTTTCAACACCAATCATGTAGCGAAAACTACCATCTTTTTCCATGCCATAACATACGCCAAGAAATGGTTTATCGGGTCCTAAATGACATAATGTTTCATCGAGACCTTGTTTTGGAGCATCTTGCCAAAATTTTGTGATGGTATGATGCTTCATATTATCCTCAGATGACGTCTTGATCGAACGTCCTACGACCGTAAATGCTTCTTTTTGAATCAATTGATACTTCATGGTTTGTACCCCTTTCATGGTCATTGAAAATGTGATTCTAGGAACGTGGACGAGTTGAGATTGTCTTTTTAATACATCACGAGGAGTCACATGATGCATGTTTTTAAATGCTTGAGAGAATGCATCAGGTGATTCATAACCATATTGAAGTGCAACATCAATCACACGATGACCTTCTATTAAGTCGATGGCTGCACACGATAGTTTTCGTTTGCGGATGTATTCACTGATGGGTATCCCCGCTAAAACAGAAAACATGCGTGCAAACAAACCTGAAGGACAACACGTGATTTGATCGATGATGTCAAAATCAACCTTATCCTTAAGATGTTCTTCAATATAATCGATCGCTAAATTGAATCGTCCAATACTGTCCATATTTCACCTTCCATGATCAGTTTATCACATGGATATTCATCCTACCCGTGATAGGATGATCAAGATTTCAAGGATTAATGTCTCAAGGGTCTTAGATTACGCTGGTAGAGTTCAGGAATGAGTTGTTCAACATAAAGTTGGTAGACTTGAAGAGGTTCCAAGGAGTCTATTAAATGACCTTTTTTGTTGCGTTGTTTCCAATTCGAGATAAATGATTGCATCATCTTGGGGTAATTACGCTTCACATCATTGACTAAATGAACGTATTCTTCACCTTTACAGTCTTTGTTCTGTAATCGGATGATTGAGATAAACATGTCAAGCATATCGATTGATAGACTGATTTCCTTTTTATAAAGGGTTGTATTATTGTCTCTTGGTGTACCATAACGGAGGCGATGTCTCCACAATTCCATGTGATGTTTAATAAACCAGTAAAAATCATTTTTCCCATAAGGATGATCTTTAAAGGTTTCTTTCATCTCTTTAGATATGTTGTTGATGTTGATCGATTTTGCTTTCCAAAGTAATTGCATGATTCTTGTGCCATTGGACATATAATGATCTTCTAGATCAACATAACGTCCCATGTCTAAAAGAAATTGGCCGTAGATACTTAAATCTTTATTATTAAACACAAATCGGTCGATATAATGACGAATCAAATTGGGATTCGATGAACGTCCCCGCCATGATTCTAATCCACCATACACAATCGCAGGTAAGCTGATCACATTGGTCTGTAGATGTCCAAAATCACCCCAGTCGGTGAGTAACATACCCAATCCATGATTGCGTTTCGTGTGTTCGCATGCTTGTCTGATATTATCGATCATGGTTGATGTACGTCCTGTGATACTGTTCCATGCTGATGTTCCAGGTGCAGCCATAAAATGAACACCAAGATCGCTTAATCGTTTCAGGGTCTTTTCAAACGGATAATCTTTATCATAACCCCAATCCACGAAGATAATGTCTTTAGGAAGCTTTTCAAGTGTTTCAGGGTAATGATTAAGGACATCCCCCCAAATGAGCGGTATACGCTTGTTTTTCTTCATAAAATCAGCCAATTGGAGGACATAATCTAAATACATCTGGCCAACACCAATCGTTTTTCCCGCTTCTTCTGTTTTTCCGTGTCCAAGTTCATAAGGTTCATCCAAATTCATGTGGAAATAGGCTGATTTCGATGACTTTAAGGCATCCTTATAAAATGTTTGAACGAGTTCTAAACTTTTCGGATCAAGTGGATTGATCGTTGATGCAGGGCGATGTGCACCCCACATAAACATCCCATCAGGCATAATGGCTAATTCAGGATAATGCGTTAACCATTCTGTCATATGACCTAGACCGTTATGACAAGGAACAAGATCAATCATCCGTTCACGTGCATATGCTTCAAGTTTTTTAAACTCAGCAGGTTTTAAAGGTGTCATATCACTTTGATAAAGATCTTTAAATGAAGGATAATAGAAAGCAAGTCCTTCTACATAAAGTTCAAAGTGATTGTACTTAAGTTCAGCTAATACATCGACGATTTCCATCAATGTTGTAAGTTTTGGTACCTTGTTTCGTGCGATATCAAGCATATAACCTCGAACTTTGAGTTCGGGTTCATCTTGGATATATAAACACGGGATGGGTTGTAACTGATACTGTAGTGCGATTTGAAACAGGGTGACAAGTGCATAAAATGCACCTTTGATGGTGCTATGTTTGATCATGATGCCATCTTCAGTGACCTCAATCGTATACGCTTCTTCTCCGAGTGTTTTATCGATTGCCATCTCGACATCATGTTCATCATACTCATCGACATACGTAAAGAAACCTCGTCCATCATAGGTGATGGGTGATGCCGTTTTTGTTTTAACAATACGTATCGGTAAACTGTAACGATTGAAAAAACCCTCACGTTTTTCAAAATGTTTTACTTCTGGATATAACTGCATGTCTTCTCTCCTTGTCTATAACTTATACTTTAAAATTTCTTCTCCATCATCAAAAATATGGGTGTCAACAAAACCATACTTGGTATAAAACTGATAAGGCATGTCACCTTCAATATGGCATGATGTGTAAAGAAACTTTTGACCTTCATGTCTCGCTTTTTCGATCAGTATATCGAGGACTTTCTTTCCATAGCCTTTCGATTGTTCATCTTTTTTGATCATAAAGCGCCATAAAAAATAGGATGGTTGATCTTCTTTGGGGATATCGCTATCATGAAGAGCAAGCATCACAAATCCCACCAGACGATCATCATCATAAATCGCATTCGGCCATGCTTGTGGATTCACATACGCTTGTGCGATTGAAATGACATTGGGGGCAACACATTTTTTCTGTTCATCAGATAGTGTATCTGATAAATCGATCACGTGAAAGAGATTTTCACGATCAAGTGGTTTCAATTGTATCATCGGTATCAACTCCTTTTTTATCATATCATATTTTCAGTAGAATTGTGACACCTCTTATGTTATACTGTTTTATGGACAAAAGGAGGAGCACATGAAACGCATTTATCACGAAACATTCGAAAAAAACGGAAAACCCAATCCAGACATTTGGACCTATGAAGTCGGTGAAAAATGGGCAAATAATGAGTCACAATGCTATGTGGATGATCTTGATCATGCCTTTGTAAAAGATGGCATCTTAACGATTAAATCGACCATTCATGATACAGAAAAGTGTAAGTATCGTTCTGCACGTTTAAATACACGAAATAAGCTTGAATTTTTATATGGTAAATTGACCATTCGGGCAAAAATGCCAACCGGTAGAGGGGCATGGCCTGCACTATGGTTGATGGGGAATACCAATCAAAATCGTGTTCGCTGGCCGCTGTGTGGTGAAATTGATTTGGTTGAATTTGCAGGAAATCGTCCAGGAATTATTACCTGTGCAGTCCATACAGAAACCTATAATCACACCAAGAAAACCGATAAAGGTAAGCGTATTAAAGTTGCTGATGCATCAACAACGTTTCATGATTACACCCTCGATTGGACCAAAGATTATTTATCCTTCTTAATCGATGGTAAAGAGTTTTTCCGTGTCGATAAACAACCTGGTGATACGGTCAAAGAATGGCCATTTGATACACCCTTCTACATCATCATGAATGTTGCAGTCGGTGGTTGGTATGCAGGATCGATCAAGGATGAAGATCTTCCATGGGAGATGCAAATCCAATCGATCACACTTGATCAAGTTGAATAAGATAAAAATCCTGAGTCTTCAGGATTTTTTTATTGTTTTCGATGTAAGGTACCATGATTGTGCATCTTGATATCCCCACTGATAGATTTTATCAATGTGTTCTTTTGAGAAATCCAGGACACCACCTAAAGATCCTTTATGTTTGATTTCATAGATCTTGACGTTGGGATAATCTTCAGGTTTAAAGAATAATGTGCGATTAAGATGGATTAAGATAATCACATCGCAACCTGCATCAATCAATGGTCTGATGGGGATATTATCAAAAACACCACCATCGTAATACTTCCTGTGATCATTTTTAACCGCTGGAAACACAACTGGAATCGAACATGATGCAATCACAGCCTTGTGGGCTTCTTTAAGTGTTAGTTCATCTAATGGAAGATACATCACTTGGGAGTCTTTTTTAATGTAGTGCGAATAGGATGTTTTGACTAAGCCAAATAGACCTTTCGATGCATCACCACCATCAGATACGGTCACGAAGACTCTTTTCTTGTGTAATTTTTCTTGATCAAGATGTTGCATCATGATCGATGAAAAAGTATCCATCGAATAGATGCCCTGATCAATCGCTTTTAGCTTTTCTTCTAAGAGTCTTGACCATAATGGCTTTTCATGTTTGAGAGCACCTTCTGGAATGTTAAACCATATGTTTTCAAGTCCATCAATCCCTTGTGAAACCAGACATGATGCGTTCGCTGCACCGATGGATGTGCCTGCATAGAGATCGACAGTATCGAGTAAGCCTACTTCATGTAAATATCGTAATGCACCTGCTTGATAAGCACCTCGTGCTCCACCACCAGTTAAACATAAGCCGAGTTTTGACATGTTTTATTCACCTCCATATCACGTGTTAAAGATTGTTTCACGTGCATCTTTTGCGAGTTTATTCCATGGAATATGATATAGAGTACCTTGTTTCATCGTGTTTGATGCTGCTTGGCGATATGAGAAATCAACATGAGCTTGAAGACATTCTTTTCTTATCGCATCCACCCATGATAGATCCATAATGCGTCCATCTTTCGATGCTTCACCACCAACGACAACTAATTCAATCCCTTGTAAATAAGACGATAGACTGATGGGACCAATGAGCGGTTGACAGATGATCGATTTATGATGGATGGGAGTTTTCAAAAGATATGGAAGACGAAAGTCAGCCATCTCTTGATTTTCAACTGACACACCGACATGCACATGATGAAATGATGTTTCAAAATCAGAAGGCATCACATCCTTGAAACGCTCGATGCGTTTGGTTAAAAAGAGAAAGGTTAAATCCGATCTTTCTTTAATCATGTTCCAAAAATCTTCTCGATAAGAATCGATATCTTCAAGCAAAAAGTCACTCGAAAAGCAGGTGTAAACAAGGGTTCCTGATGGAATCACGTACTCACCTTTTTTATTTTTTCGAATCGGACGATCGTATTGTTGGGTCACTTCAATGGTATCAAAATCTCTTCCATGTTTTTTATCGCCAAGTTCAATGTAACAATGTTTACATCCAGCAGATATTTTATGACATCCACGAATCGGGTTCCATAGTGTTGTTTTCATAACATAAAATGATCTTTAATCATCTTGGCAACTTCTTCAGGTTCAAGATGCGTGTTATCGATTTTGAGGTAGTTTTTCTTGATTATTTCACCTTCATAAGAGTTTAATCGATATTTATCTTCTAAACGAAGAAATCTCTTTTCACTCACATCAAGATCTCTTTTGGATGCTTTATGGAGTAATCGATTTTCACTTTTGTTTCTCTCTAACCGGACTTCTTTATCTGCACAAAGCTCGATATAATAAACCTCGCCACCTTCTTGGATAAAGAGTTCATCGAGAGATTTTATGTATGTATGATCCTCTATGTGATCCAGTGCCCACATAAAGGTAAAAATAATACCTTTTCCATGAGCTTTCGCAACATGCTCAAAAACATCACGACGAATCGCATTACTTAAATCGCCCCATGGGGCATCTTGACCCATGAGCCGAAGGGCTAATTCAATGCTTTCATGATTGTGAAAGAGGGGGATATTAGTTAATTTTGCTAGATGTTGACCTACGGTCATTTTACCGACAGCGTGAGGTCCAAAGATAATAATTAATTTCATTATTTCACCTGAAAAATACTACCTACTCGTGTATAACCTTGCTTGATGTAATAGGAATCGACATCAGACATGATGTAGAAATCTTGATCTGGATATGAGTTTCTAACGTGCTCTATTAATTGTTTACCATATTGTCTACCTCGATAATCTTGACGAACCAACAGATCATAAACATAAACACCAAAGCCATCATCATCACGACATCTAATATAACCAATACAGATGTCATCTTCCATCATGATAAAGGTTAGTGATCGAACTAACGCTTGATGATATTCGTTTTTTTTAGTCAGTGTATACTCAATCCATTCTTCCCCTTCAGAAATGATTAAGTCAAGAACTGCAGGATAATCGCTTGAGTGATAAGGTTTAATGATCATGATATACCTCGCGTTAATATCGTACGTTTTACAAAATCTTGACAAGCATCAAAACCATGACTGAAATAGATCGCTCCAATGATTGCTTCAATAGCGGTTGCCATTTTCTTTTTACCTTGGAGATCAGTATTTGATGAGAATAGGATATTCGGTAAATCTAGTTTATATCCTAAATCCTGAAGGACTGCATTGTTTTCTAAATCTTTTTTAATTTCAGTGAGATGTCCTTCAGTAATCTCAGCATTGAAATAAGTAATGGATAAAATCGCTTTTAAGATGGCATCACCTACTACGGCTAACCCATCATGTTCATAGATTTTATCAGGTGCACAGTCATTGTATTCTTTTGCGAAATTCGAACATGTGATGGAAAGAAGTCCTAGTGCATCATCATGGAGTGGATAACCAATCATCTGATAGAGTTTGGATAGTTTCTCATCTTTTGTTGCATGATATTCTTGATATCTGTTTTGTTTCATTTTATTGTCGCCCCAGTGTCATATTCTACCACTCATTTTATCATGAAATGATGAGATTCGATGAGGTATTTTTTAGACAAAAAAAGGAAACAAAAACGTTTCCTTTGATGTGATCATCCTATAGAAAGATGAGACGAATGATGATGAAAAGAATAATAAACCATATGATGATAAATGGGATCGCATAAACCCATCGTTTGGGTCGACCATCTTTCCACATCTCTTTTGCTTCGATACGACGTAACTCAAGTTCTTCTTTAGGGATGAATTTGATTGTTATAGCAATGAGTAGAGGTAAGATGATCAGATCATCAAGTAACCCTAATATGGGGATAAAATCAGGGATGAGATCGATGGGAGAGAGTGCATAAATGATGGTTAATCCTGCTAACACTTTAGCAAGCCATGGGGTCTTTGGATGCTTAAGTGCTAAATAAATGGCGGGAATGTCTTCTTTAATTTTCTTGGCTTTTTCGTTTATCGACATGCAGATCTCCTATGATACATGACAGTCACATCACCATTATAGCATGTAAGAATGTTTTGAGATGATGGTTGAATGATTATGGATTCAACCATGCATATACAGCATCTCTTAAGATCTGTGCTAAACCTTCGCCATGTTGATCGTAATATGCTTTGAATCTTTCATCAGCAAGATACATATCGACAATACCTAAATGAGCTTCTTTTGTATAACGACCACCCCATGCTGTTTTTATCCATGTCTGATGATCTTTAGCAACCTTAATGCGAAGGGATGCATCGTCTTTTTGTTTGATTTGTTTGAGTGTTTCGATGATTTCAACCGCTAAGTTTTGAAAAGCATTAAACGCTTCTTCACTCATGTGTTGAAATGCTTTTCTTGAAGTTTGATAAGCTTCTTCACCCCATTGTTTAACAACTTCATCCCGATATGCATCATCGTTTTTCTTGAGCATCTCTTTTTTGAATCCAAAAAATTTTTCTTTATTACTCATGATTTGTTCTCCTTTGATGGATTGAATCGTTTTCTTGACGTTTTCAATCAGTAGTTCAATCCGTTTTTGATCGTGATGAAGTGATGAAAGATGAGCCTCTAAAACTTTAAGTCGTTTTTCATCATTCAAATTTTTCATCAAGATTTTAATCTTTTTTAACTCCAATCCCATCTCTTTAAAAAATAGAATCTGTTGAAGTTTGTTCACATCTTCATCATAATAAATACGATAGTTCCCTTTTGTTCTTTCATGAGGGGAGAGAAGTCCTATTTGATCATAATAACGTAGGGTACGAATACTGATGCCTGCTAACTTGGCAAGGTTTTTGGTTTGATAGTTCATGTGATCACCAGATATAGTATAAACCATAACGTAACGTCAGTGTCAATAAGACGATATCAATTCATTCATAAAATCAGTTACAAACGAAATACGAGAGGTATTGTTTTGACTCAATCACTAAAAAGCTGTATATCGTAATATAAAACTGAGCCACCCATCGTCATTTAAAATTGAGCCACCTAGAAACCTCTTCTAAACTATAATAAATAGTAAATGAGGAGGGAAAGAGGATGATCAATATGATAGAAAAGAA